>SDGW01001174.1_pt1 | contig 12216 bp, 16 predicted proteins | sample 2873831 | NCBI WGS metagenome assembly SDGW01 (sample SAMN08132700, study PRJNA421101) | hypersaline lake metagenome | isolation source: celular fraction 0.22 microns magnesium sulfate-rich crust from ephemeral... | place: Spain: Penahueca Lagoon, Toledo | collected 2011-07
CAACGCCGACACGCACCAACTCGCAGAGCATCACTCGCTCGCGATCGCAGGCGCCATCCTCGTCGTCCTCATTTGCAGTCGATCCGATGAGCGGCACACCGAGCACGCACGTCGCGACTTTCGGAACTGCTGTCTCGGACGCTGTCAGCGAGAGTGGCGGCGCTGCGAAGACTGGGATGTCGTCCCGATCGGTCGACCTCGAGTCTGAGCTCGACGATGACTATGCTGGGCTGGACGCCAGTTTGGATAAACTCGAGGCCGACCTCGAGGCTGAACTCGATGCGCTCGATGATCTGGAGGGATTCGACGATGCCTGGTAAGATCGGTCCGACGCGGAATCCGTACGGACCAGACCGCGCACTCGCGTACAACATCGCGCTATTTTTCGCGACAATCATCCTCGGGTTCCTGCTGGCGATCGTCGTCCAGCCGGGGGCGATAGACGTGCTCAATTACGCCGCGAACGAGACCTCTCGCCAGAGCGCAGCGCAGGGACAGAGCTACGTCAGATTTGCGTTTAGCAACCTGAATCTGATCGTGATCGGCTTCGGCGCGCTGCAGCTGATCGTCGCGGCCGTCTACGAGGCCAACGTCGGAGGTGGCTTTCGATGAGGGGCGTCGCCGTCTTCATTACGGGCCTACTCGTCCTTTCGATCATCACGTTGATCGCTGGCGTGACGCTCGAGCCAGTTCTCGAGGAGGTAGCCAACGATCCAGCTGTTGAATCGATGGGACTGGATGACGACGCGACGAAGATCACGGACACGATTTTGCGCTGGATGCCGCTGATGTATATCGCGTACATCTTGGTCTGGGCAACTGCGTGGTACTTCCGCCGGGAGCGGATGACTGGGGTGAGACGATGACGATGACGTCGCAAGATTTGGAGAAACTGAAAGAAGAGGCTTGCCGCGAACGAGACGCACGCGATCCAGAAAGGCCATTTGCTGCGGCGATCGCGGAGGTGAAGGGCGATGAGTAGGTCGCGAAAACTGCTCGTGGTATTCGCAATCGTTGGGTCTCTATTGGCCATCACGTTCGCGCCGGCTACAGTCGCACAGACTGGGAATCAGTCGGCTGTGGGTAGCCAGCACACTGATTTTGGTACTGATGAGGAGCCCAGTCCAAATACGCTAAACAACCTAACGATAAACGGCAGTGGAATTTCAGCATCTGTCGCCTACATCAACGACGCGACGTTAGGAACAACTGCTCGCCCAGCCGACGAAGGAAGTACAAGCTCTTCTTATAAGCACGGGCTCAAAGTTCGTCCAGAAGATAACCTCTCTGCCATCAGTATCAATATTTCTGATAAAACCAGTGGGGCGACGACTGCATACCTCTATACATCTGATGACACACAACTTGCACAGTCGAGTATCACTGACGGAACTGCGACACTCGAGCACTCTCTTCAACCCAGTAATAGCTACTACGTCTTCGTGGATGCAGGTGGCTCCAGTTTCAACTATGGATACCACGATGACACAAGTCGGGGAACGGACACCTACACGGGAGACGACATCACTATCGTAACTGGGGCATCTCGCCAAAGCAACACTATATATGATTTGAGTTCAGTGTACGCGATTAAAGATATCACAGCGATAGGGGTTCCGGATAATGGGAGCTATGTTTCGGCGAATCATTCCGTGTCAAATGCGTCTGCCATCACTGCGGATGTCGAACTCACGAATGCTGAGGCAACCATCGAAGCACAATACTGGGATGGGGGACAGTGGACTGTAGCAAACTCATCGACAGTGTCCACGACAGGGAACCATTCGGTCTTGGTACCCGACGTCCCCTCTACCAGGTGGAGGACGAAGGTAACGTTTGAGAAAACAGGCAGTGACCATTTCGCCGAACTGCATGATGAGTCAGTTCTATTTGAGAACGACGCACCTGCCGTGTCAAATGCGAGTCCGGATGAGGACTTTATCGATTCGAGCTCGGTCGACCTCCAGGTCGACGTCTCAGATACGCAGTTTGGGAGCGCCCAAGGCGAGAGCGTCGATGTCACGTTCTACGATGGTGAGGATGACTCCGTAATCGGGACGGACACGATCTCGAGTAACGGGGCGGCCTCAGCGACGTGGTCCACTTTCGAGATGGGGACAAACCAGTGGTATGCCGTCGCGGAAGACGACTACGGAGCGACGACACAGACGGACACGCTCTCATTTGAAACGCCGCATGAACTACTCATTTACAACGAGTCAAATCCGAGCCAGTTGGTGAACGACTCAGTAAATGTCGAGGTGACGTTCTTCGGAAGCAGTGGTACGTACACACGGACAACGTCCAACGGTAAGATCGATCTCAGCGGGCTGCCGTTCGGTGAGGAGATGACCGTCCAAGTGGAGGCATCGGGGTATATCACTCGCCAGACTATCATCCGCTCGATCACCGAGCAGCAAGAGGTGTTTATTCTCCCAGAATCTGCGGAGACTGTCAGCACACGGTTCCAACTCAACGATCCAACGGGCCAGTTCGATCCGAGCAACTCTCGGATCCTGATCAAAAAGCCGATCGAACGTAACGGGACGACGACGTACAAGACTGTCGTCGGCGACGTTTTCGGAACTGGTGATTTCTCGACAACGCTGGAGCGCGACCAGCGCTATCTGATCGAGGTGGAGAATACTCGGACTGGTGAGATTCGGGAACTTGGGCCCTACGTCGCGACCACGAGCGAGAACGTGGTGCTCGAGGTCGATCAACTTGATTTCCAATTCGAGGAAAAGGAGGCTGGGTATCGGTGGAACGCGACGTATGTCAACGCCAGCGGGAGCCCTGCGATCGACTTTGCGTTTGATGCCGATCATGGCTATGAGGAAGTGAACGTCAAGATCACTGAGCGCGGCAGCGGGGAAGTGATCTATACGGAGACGTGGTCTGATGGCAACACGATTCAGGATCGGTTTGTCATTCCAGACAGCGTCGAAAACGCGAACGAGACGACGTACAGTGTGGAGTGGTCCGCAACGGTCTACGATAGTGCAGGGAACACTGCCAACGTCGACGGATCCACAGTCGTCGGTCCGAATACCGACGTGCCAATCGAGGGCGTTGGAGATCGTGTCCTGCAGTTGGTTTCGATCTTCCTCGTGCTGGTGATTGCGGGGCTATTCAGCGCCGCGAACGTCGGGATCGGCGGCGTCGTCACGTCGCTATCGGCTGGGCTACTGTGGATGATCGGCGTCTTGCCCGGAGCCGTCTCAGGGATTATGATTGTCATAGCGCTGATGATCAGCGTTCTCTGGATGGTCAGAAACGCGCGGGGGCCACAGTGAGGTGATCATGATATGAGCATGAGAGCAACGACAAGCATCGTTCTGTTCTGGATCTGGTTCGACGCAAGTGCAGCGCTACTCGAGGCGACTGGCGTGGCGAAGGCAATGGGCGTCTCGACATCGCTCGGTGCAGGTGACGGTCTGCGGACCGCCGTCAACGGGCTGACGCAAGTCCAGTCGGGCGGCGTCTCTGCACAGTCGCTCGTCGGGCTTACGACGGTCGCCACGGGTGCCGTCGAGATCTTCATCGACGGACTTTCCGCTGGACCGAGAATACTGATCAATATCGGACTGCCGCCCACGATCGTCCTGTTTCTCCATGCGCCGGTCGGTCTCCTCGCCGGGCGGATGATTATCTACGCACTCGCGCAGAGGGAGCTCTGATTCCAATGGCATGTCCAAACGCAGGCGATCTATTCGTCCAGGGGGAATGGTTCGAAGCTATCCAGTGCTGGCTCACCGCCGGCGGCGACCCGACACTGTCACTCATCGTCCCGTCGGTGATCTACGGCACTGTGCTCGTCGGCTACCTGATCGTCGGCAGCTCACCGCTGATCCCGGTGGTTGTCTCCATCATCTTGGCCGGCGTGATCTTCGTGTCGTTCCCTGCAGGCGCGCTGCAGATCGTCGTCATCACGATGCTGACCGTCCTCTCGATCGGTGGCCTCGTGCTGACGTGGCGGATGGGGAGATAAATCAAATTCACAGATACTCAAGTCACTTCAACCAACGATCGGGAATGATATAGAAATGAAACAGTATTATCGTATTGGGTGTAGTACAGCTAGAATAGAGGGATCGTCATAGCGATGGCAGAGACTGAGCAAATTATCGGGGTCGTTGTGCTCGGCCTGGCGGCGATGATGGGGCTGGCCATCTTCGGCACGCTAGCAGGCGTCGCGACCGACATGGGGACCAGCGCCGGAAGCCAGACACTGGACCCGACCGCCGGCGAGTCATACGTCCTCGATACGGCGATCGACGATTCGGCACAGTTGGATCTCTCAGTCTCTCCGACTCGAGAGAAGGCGATCCGTCTCGACGGCGACGGCCATATCGACGCGAACGTCAGCAACTGGGCGACGAATAACAGCAGTTGGTCGCTCGCCACGACGGCACAACTCAGCGAGGACGCCAACCAGCAAGCGACGTACAACGTCCTCGGCGTCGATAACGGAACGATTCTTGTCGAGTACGCAGACGGTAGCTGGAGGGCCATCTACTACGATGGCAACGAGAGCGCGATCGCGGCGGTCGCGGCGACTGACGAGACGTCGCTGACGCCGCTCGTGGTCCGTTGGAACGAGACGGCGAGCGAGCTGACGCTGACGACGGAGTCGGGATCCACAACTGGCGCACTGAACACGACGTCGCCCGATCGGCATGTAGCGAACAACTGGGTCGGCACTATCGATGAGATCAGATTCGTGAACGGCACCATCTCCGCCTCGAGCACGTCGACGTATCTCGACGATCCGATCAACCCGCTGCGCTTTGAGGATCACGCTGGCCGTATCATGTTCGAGGCGGGCAGCGGCAACACCGCCGAGGTCTACTACTCGAACGCGACGGCGACGATCTCCGGCGGAACGTGGACGTCCGGTGTCTCTGCGCCGGCCCTCGAGCAAGGAACAGACTACCGGGTCTCAGTTGACCCGCTGTCGATTACGGTCGTCCAGGGCGGCTATCTCGACGGCTCGCCAGTTGCATACGCGACGTGGGGGAGTGGCCTTAGTGGGACACTGTCCGTCATCATCAACGGATTTGGCGCGTCGATCGAACTGGTCCCGATCATCATGCTCGTCTCTCTGGCGAGTATCACGGTCGGGGTCATCGCACGGATGAGAAACTGATAGAGACATGCATGAGCGACAACACCGATTCTCGCGGAACGTGGAACAGGCGGCAAGTGATTACGGCTCTCGGAGCCGCTGGCGTGCTCGGAGCGTCGAGCACTGCGACAGCCAGCGATGTCAGCGTCGGGGGTGGGTCCATGAGTGACCCGATCTCGCACCTCAACCTCGAGTGGTACGAGGGACCTGAGGACGAGCTCCCCTCGCCAGGCGTCGAAGGACGCTACTATCGCGTGACTTCTGGCGGCGCGCTCTGGAATACGGGCGACGTCCTCGAGGACACTGGCGACCAGTGGGTCAAAACGAATATCGGATCGTGGACAGAAGACGCCGATGGAAACCTCACTCCTCGAGGCGACCAGCCGCTAAGTGTAGAGGAAACACAGAGCGATGTGGTGGACACCTATGGGCTTACAGGTGGGTGGGGGCTAAATATCGAAGGTCCATTTTCTGCAAGTCGTTTAGACTTAATCAACGATGAAAGGCTTACCCCACATTCGCAGGTCGTCTCGGTCAGTTTCGGTCTAAGTTCCCCAACCATCTTCGCCGACGACACCCAAGATAAAATATACAAAACAACTCCATCGCAAACCATCGAAGAAGTTGGGACAGTTGGGGCAACTGCGGGGGACCCGCTCAAATTTGCAATGGCGACAGTGCGAGATAACTGGCTCGTTATACAAGGGACTGCGAGCGAACCATATACTGCCTATCTCTACGATAGCCCTGCTGGAATAGACGACACGTCGAACGCGGTAGCGTCCCAAGCAGACGTTTGGAACCCCCGCAAATTTGACGCGGTTACGGTTGTCCATCCCGATAATGGGCAACAAATTATTTGGGCCGAATATGGAACTATAGACCGAGACGCCAAGGTTTGGAAAGCATCGTTCGACACTCCCGGTATTACAGATGTTCTCAGCGACAGTAACATCGACCATTTCCATAATTTGGAAGTTGACCCGTACAACGAGGGTACGTTGTACGTCACGTCTGGAGATGGCGTGGATCAACGGTATTGGTGGAAATCGACAGACTATGGAGACACATGGAGTAAACTCCCCGTCGGAGATAATCAGTCAACGCTTGACCCCCGAACCTGGAAGACAGTGCGGATTGCGTTCACAGCGGATCACCTCTATTGGGGAGTTGATGGAAACGTTGGAACTGACACTGACGGAAATGACGATCAATACAACGCGACACGATTCTACCGTGCGCCACGCGACGATCTCTCTAATCCTGAGGAATTATTTAACTACGCGACAACTCCTTGGGGGGACTACAACAATGGGCCGAGGCTCCAGCCTTACGGTCTCTGTTACCTCGAGAAGCACGATGCAATCCTCATCACTCACCGAGAGGCGGATGATGTCGGGGATACCGTGCCTGCATTCGTGTGGGATCTGAAGCACGATAAACTCCGCCGAGTGCAGCAACTGAGCGCCACAACAGGAGGGCTTGGTGGTATTCCGTTCATGGGATCATACGTGGATAATAATATGGGTTGGATTCCGTCAGCAGTCCACCAATACGACACATGGCGGACAACCTCATCAAGCCGTAACTGGGACGAATTTGCTGCTCACGGAATATCGCTAACACATCTGATGGAGTGAGCAGTAGTGAAGAAAGGTCTAACAGACTGTTCTTTCACTGAGTGCTGAAAGAAAGGGCTCAGAAATCAGCAATCTGGTCGATATATTCGTCCTGGTCAAGCTTCCCGCTGGCGCGCTTTTTCGCCAATTCCTTTGAGATCTCGAACGTGAACTCTTTGCTCGCGCCGAGTGCGGTCGCCTCGAGGTCGACGTCCATGCTGCCTCGGATGAGCCGATCCTTGACAGCCTCGGCGTAGGCGCCGCCGATGAGCTCGAGGTCGGTCATGATCGAGCCGGTCGTCTGGTATTCGATGTCGAGCGTGTTCGCGCCGAGCGTCCAGTCGTCGACCGTCACGTCGCTTTCAATCTTGGCGATGACCTTCTCGGCACGTTTCTGGTTCGACGAGCCTGTGCAGCCTGAGACGGCGACGAGCGCTGTGGCCGAGGCGAGGAGCGTCCTGCGCTTCATATGTTCACTTACGGTTTGGAACTAGAAAAAGATGGTTCGGGATTATTATCTGACTGTCCGTCGAAATAGGATTATGCTCAGAGTCGCGCTCGCTGCGCTCGTCGCGCCGCTGCTCGCCGCTTGGGCTCACGAGCTGACCCACGCTGCAGCGGCGCGACTCCTCGGCGGCGAGGTCGTCGCTATCTCCTTGGTCGCACTGTTCGTCGACTTCAAGTTCGAGCCTCGAGCGCCTATTCGTGAACGACTGGTCTTGCTCGCGCCGGCGATCGTCGGCCTCGTGACCGCGCCGGTTGCGCTGCTCCTCTGGGACGGGACGCTCACGCTATGGGCGTTCGTGGCAGCGCTCGCGTGGACGGTTTACTCACTCAACGGTGGCGCAGAGGGAGAGTTGCGGCTGACAACGAGTTAGTTCTCCGCTGGTGTTCGGCGCCCGAATTTAGTCCTTAGACTCCTTGATGCCATCGCAGTCAGTCTCACGAGGAGGTAGAGGACTATGCCGCCTCCGACTATCGCTCCAAGGAACTCGGCTGTGCCAGTTGCTACTGAGGCGGCGTTCACAATCGCCCAAACGATAACAACGCCGGACTGCCACCATGTGAGCCCGTAGTATGTCTTTGCCATACCGGGTATACCAGTTTGAAAGTAATAAGTTCTGGCGCACGGATGAGACTCGGATACCCCGTCTAAGGCCATCCTTCAAATTGCTTTGACTGGACCCGGCACGCTCCCGACGTTGTTTCTCGGCGATCGAGCACGCAGAGGATGGCTCGGACTCGCTGCCTCTATCCGCCGATAATCGCTGTTTCGGTGAGCGGCGGTCTCTCGACAGCGGTTTACAGGGGCAGGTTGTTTCGGCAGGCGGGTCTTTCTTTCCGAGCGGCGCGCGTTCTGCGCGCCGCGTTATTCTCATCTACCTTAGTAGCACTACCGTAGGAGTATTATGCAAACCCGATTCGGCGGCGACACCGCCTCGAGCGCCAGATTTGCGATTCTCGAGCCGCCGCTACGACCAACTCGGAATAACGTTAGTGCTGCTCACAGCGTTAAATTAAGAATTTTTTCGCGCGGCGCTCAGATCGCGCGCCGACCGCGTCGCGATCGCCGTCGAACACCACTCGCGAGACTATCCGGCGGGTGAGTGGCTGAAAAAATCGCGAATGACCGTCTGAGTAACGACTGCTGTAGCTATGAGAAAGAGCGAACCCGGCCGGCGAGCGCCTATCGCTTACCGCCGCCTGGGTCGTTCTCGGGGAACGTGCGAACGCGAACGTCGCGCTCATCGCGTGGGTGATCGTCGTCGACGAGCTGGTCCATGATCATCTGCGGCGTGCCGGACCACTCCTCGAGGTAGACGAACGGATGCGGATCATCGTCGTCTCCGCCACGCGACTCCGGACCGAGATCGCGGGGATCATCGGCCTCGTCAGTCCCGTTCGCCTCGCCGTTCTCTCGCTGCTCCGTCCGTTCATCAGCGCGATCACTACGCTCGAGGCGACGCTTCCCGAGCGTCTCCTCACCGAAGTGGGCGCCGACGTCCTCGATCGCGTCCTGGGCGAGCTCGTAAATCGCTTCGCTCGCGAAACAGACGATCGCCGGATTCCCCTGGGTCTCGACGAGCCCGATGTCCTTCATCCGTCCGACGTGGTACTGCAAATTCGATCTCGAGTAACCCGTCTCGGCCTCGAGGGTATCGTACGTCGCGCCGTAGTTCTCGAGCATGACGGCCAAGATGTCGTAGGCAGCGAACGTCGAGCGCTTGATGCACTCGGAGTAGATGATGGCCTCGAATCGGTTATAGTATTTCTGCAGGTCCTCGCGGCGGCCTTCGGGATGTTCGAACTCGTCGACGGGCTGCGTTTCGGGATCAAAATAGTCGTCGCCGATCAGATCATCGTCATCGATCCCTGCCCATTCGCAGTGGGACACGACGAGCTCTCGCAGGCGACCGAGGACTTCGTGCCACTCGTCAATATGCGGATTCCGTCCGCCAGCAAGCGAGGCCTCGACCTTCGGGTGATGCGCGTAGTCGCTGCGCGGCTTCTCGTACCACTCGTTAGCCTGATACACTTTCAACTCGCGCTCAAACGGCACGTCCTCCTCTTCGCCGTCGACAACAGCGCTCGTCGTCGCGCGTTTGTGTCCGAGAAGCTGCCAGCGGTCAGAAACCAGACGCGACTCAAGCCATCCCTCGGACTGGCGCTGCCTCCAGGTCTCGATCTCGGCGCCGCCGCCGACGTCGATCAGCTTCTCGCTCTTGTCGATCGTGCGGACGAGGGCGTGCTTCCGATCGATGTCGAACCGCAGGTAGGCCTCAAGTTTCCAGATACGGCAGGATTCTCGCTGCAACAGGCCGGCGTCGGCCCGGTGGTTCTCGTCACTGGCCTTGAGGACATCGTCGACGGCGTCGAGACCGCGACGAACAACCTGCGACGGCCGCTCGCAGTATGTCGTCTGGACCTGAATCCGAGTGCCCTCGCCGAACGGAAGATCGACCTCAACGAGTTCGCCATCGTTATCTGCAGGATCGTAGGTCATCCCCTCCTTCTGGGGCTCGACAATCGCGTGCACACTCGTCGCCGGCTTGTGCAGCGTATCGATTTCTCCGGTCTCGTCGCGCTCGACACGCCGGAGCATACAGTGGTACTTAAACCACTGTTTCCAGTTTCCATACTGATTTTCGCTGCCAGCCTTGTAGCCGCTCGAGAAGAACACCCAGACGAACTCTCCGGAGCCGTTAAAGTCGATGTCTGCGGGGACAGTGACCTTATCGTCTGGGTCATCGACGCGATCGCGCCAGAGTTCGCGCAGGGCGTCGTACAGTTCGTTATCATCATTGAGAACGTAACTGATCCCTGCGCCGTGAGAGATCGGCGTCGTCCGGTGAATCGTCTTCGTCTCGATGCCTGCGACGAGCTGCGACGGGGTGATGTCGGCAGCCTGAGTCGGCGAGTCGACGCTCATCCGAGGATCACCTCGCTTGGGACGAGAACAGCCTCACGGCGTCCGTCTGCGAACGTAGCATCGACAGCGAGCCAACCATCGTCGGGGCCGAGATCATCGCGTGAGCGGGATGGATCGAGCGCGAGAACGCGCCGACAGTGACGGCACTTCCACCCGAACACAGGAACCTCGTCGGGGAGATCGCCGGCGACGTGATCAACGAGGTATCGCTGATCGACTCGGTGGGGCTTCCGCGTCTCGGAAACGTCGCGGTCGCATCCTGGGCAGCGAACGCAAAGACCGCTCGTACGTGCACGAGCAAGCTCGAGCGGTGTGCCGATGTCCAGCGTAGCCTGGGACGGTTCGGGCGTCTCGAGGCTCATTCCTCCACCTCCTCGTCCTCGTCGATGTTATCCGACGGGCGGCCGTAGTATTCCTCAAGTCGCTCCGGACAGTGGTTCACGTCGTGACCGGGGACACCGCAGTACCCGCAACCGCTCATAGCTGCTCACCTCCGTCGGCCGCAACCTCCCCATCGCGAAGGCGAGGCTCGAGACCTTGCGCTGCACGCGCGAGGCGTCGGTAGTCGGTGCAACTGGGGCAGGCGTAGACACGACCGTCGTCATCACCGGCGCCGCGGCGGAACTCGTCGGAGACGTGGGCGCCGCAGTTCTGGCAGTATTTTTTCTCGCCGCGTGGGGGCCAGTCCTCCATCAGTCGCCACCTCCTCCAGCGCCTCGAGGAGCTGGAGGGTATCGCGAATGAGCCATCGGCCGGGATCGTCAGAATGGACAATCGCGCGAGCGAGGCTGACGCGGCACTGGTCGATGTCGTCCTCGATCAGGTGTCGGCCAGCTTCCCACGATAGCCGGTAGACCCGGTCGAAACCGTGTTTGAGGGCGTGCTCGAGGACATCGCCAATGAGGGCCGAAACCTCGGAGTACCAATTTTTATCGGCAGTGTAACTATCATGTTCGACACCACAAGAGCCATTGCTGCGCAGTGCGCAGCGTGAACTGTCTCGGTTCATTGTTCAACAAAACCGGAATTAATCGAGACGCGACTGGGGGCGCGAAGGCATGCTGGGACATGCTGGTTCTGCGTCCCCAGAGATCACACGCGACCAGCTCATGGTCTACTATCGCCAGTGCTGAAACACCGGAAAGCTTACCCGTGAGCAGTGTGTACGTGATCATACCTTCTGCGACCTCACTCGGGCTGGCCTGCCAAGACTCAACCCGAGTGAAATTCAGTCGCGCAGTACCTTCTCTATAGCACTCGGTAATAAATCTACGGGTTACTCTAGAGTGATCTTGGGGTAGTTCTATAAGGACTAAGTACGCGCATATCCTTGGGTCTTATACGGTGTTGAAATAATGGTATGGCAGAATGCGTCCGCGGGTAAAGTGGATGACTCCTATTGACATCTCGATCCTCGAGTGGCTCGAGGAGAAAGATATGGCCGCTCCGCCGATCCAGATTTTTCTTTACTTCCCCGCGCCCGATCCTGATAAGCCCACGAGGGAGCACGTTAACCGCCGCCTTCGAAAACTGCGCGATCACGACATGGTCGAAAAGCATCCGGACGCAACGAGCCTCTACCGAATCACGGATAAGGGACTGCGGTATCTGAACGATCCCGACGCGACGGCAGACGAGTTCATGCCAGAGCCGGAAGAAGACGAGGAGGATGAAGACGACGAAGAAGACAAAGACGGCGATCGCGACGACGAGGACTCCTGAATTTCGCGCGCAGCTGGGCGCTCGCCAGAAAACTTACTAGCTGGGCTGACGTATCCTGTAACAGACGGTACCTCAGGGGGGTTCCGTCGACACGGCACGCACGTAGCGATCACCCACCGACACACCACTTTCACTGTGCTTTTCGTCGAATAGCGGCAGGACCGATTTTGCGTGATTCTCGGTCAAAGAGGGATACATTGTATCCCAAACTATAAGTCACTGGGTGTATTACATTGGGATACAATGGTTGGAACCAACGGGAACACGACGTTCAAATGCCGAGAATGCGGGGAATACGATGTCGACCTGACCAAGAG
>SDGW01000917.1_pt1 | contig 12209 bp, 9 predicted proteins | sample 2873831 | NCBI WGS metagenome assembly SDGW01 (sample SAMN08132700, study PRJNA421101) | hypersaline lake metagenome | isolation source: celular fraction 0.22 microns magnesium sulfate-rich crust from ephemeral... | place: Spain: Penahueca Lagoon, Toledo | collected 2011-07
CCACGCCCGGGCTTGGCCCGCCGTCCCGGGGGTGTTGTAGCTGGCGACGTTCTGGCTGCCGGTGAGGGCATGACAGACCAACACGGCGTTGTCGCCGGTGAACTCGCCGTAGGCCTCGTAGGCAATCTTCAAGTTGTCGATGGTTTCGCCGCACTCGAAGCGGAACTCCCCGAGTTCGACGGCCTCCCGGTCGACGTCAGTCGCGCTCATTGTTTATCACTTGTAGGGTTTGCAGCATATGTCACTGCTGGTTCGTGGCGGCGGCCAGTCCGGCCTCCACATCCGCGATGATGTCTTCGCTGTTCTCGATGCCGACCGACATGCGGAGCATATCGGGGGCGACACCGGCCGCGCGCTGCTCGTTTTCGCTCAACTGGGCATGGGTCGTAGAGGCCGGATGAATCACCAGCGTCTTCGCGTCGCCGATGTTGGCGAGGAAACTGATGCGGTCGACGCTCTCGCAGAACGTCTTGGCAGGCTCGAAGCCCCCCTCGACGCCGAAGGTGACCATCCCGCCGTAGCCGTCCAAATATCGAGAGGCGTCGTCGTGGGTCGGATGCTCCTCGAAGCCGGGATAGGTGACCCGCGCGACGCGGTCGTCGTCCCGGAGGAACTCGGCGACCGCGCGGGCGTTCTCGCAGTGGCGCTCCATCCGCAGCGGCAGGGTTTCGAGCCCCTGCATCGTCTGCCACGCGTCGAACGGGCCCTGCTGATTCCCGAGGGCCCGGATCGCCCGATGCCGTGCGGCGAGGGTGAAGGCCCGCTCGCCAAATCGTTCGGAGAAGTCGAACCCCCAGCCGGGGTTTTCGCCCGACAGCTCGGGGTAGTCGGCGTCGGGATGGTCCCACGGGAAGGTGCCCCCGTCGACCACGACGCCGCCAACCGTGGTCCCCGAGCCGTGAATCCACTTGGTCGTCGACTCCCAGACGATGTCCGCACCGTGTTCGAGCGGCCGACAGAGGTAGGGCGTCCCGAAGGTGTTGTCGACGACCAGCGGCACCGCGTGCTCGTGGGCGATCTCGGCGAGACGTTCGAAATCCGGGGTGACCAAGGAGGGGTTGGCCAGCGTTTCGACGTGGACGTAGGCGGTGTCGTCGTCGATTGCTTCCTCGTAAGCCTCGTAGTCGAGGGTGTCGACGGTCCGGGCTTCGATCCCGCGCCGCGGGGCGAGTTTCGAGAGATAGGTCCCGGTGCCGCCGTACATATCGTTGCTGGCGACGACGTTGTCGCCGCTCTGGGCGAGGATTGTCGTTGCGGAATCGAGGGCAGCCATCCCCGCCGCCGTGGCCACTGCGCCGACGCCGCCTTCGAGCGAGGCCAGTCGGGCCTCCAGTTGACGAACGGTCGGATTCGAGACCCGCGAGTAAACGTCGCCCTCCTCGCGGAGCGCGTAGAGTTCGGCCGCGCTGTCGGCGTCCTCGAAGACGTAGGAGGTCGTCTGATAGATCGGCGGGGCTCGCGCGCCAGTCGCGGGGTCCGGCTCGGTCCCGGCGTGGAGGCTCCGCGTATTGAAACCCTCAGTCATGTATACTACGCATATCTCTGTAGTGGTTTATGCGCGTCAGTTACGGCAAAAGTCGCCACTGTGTGGAGTCGAATCACGATGTTGGATTTATAACTACAGCTCCCTCGACTTCGCACCCAATTTATAAACCACGCTCGGAACAACCGCCGTTTCGGGCGGTCTATAACACGAACGTCGACACCAGCGCCCCGACGATCACGAACCCGATCAGATAGAACAGGCGCACGATCATCGTCACCGTCATCCCGACGTACTTGAGTGTTTTATAAAGGATTCCCGCGACACCGATCACCACGATTCCGATAGCGAGCGTCAGCCCGATGATCCGCAGGAGATCGATCACCTCGAATGCACCCGTCCCGTTCAACCGGAGCGCAGCCAGTCCACTGATCACCAACCCCCACAGTATCGCACTCACGATCCGCAGCCGCCGCTGCTGTCCGGTGTTGCCCTGCCGTGGCACGTCGTCGATATTCACTGTCGTAGTAGAGACCGACACCACTCATTAAATATTACTTTTGCGGTGACTGTCGCGCCGCCAAACACGACCGGAGACGATCGGCGGGGCCACGAGCCGGCTCTCGTGATCCGTCCCTCGTCGACCTGTTGTCGGGTGCTCGGAGTCAGGTCATGATCTCGAACCGCGCGCCGCCGTGGTCGCTGTCGTCGACATCGATCCGCCAGCCGTGGGCCTCGACGATGCGTTTGACGACCGCCAGTCCGATGCCGGTACCCTCGTCGTCGGTCGTGAAGCCGAACTCGAACAGCGACTCCGTGTCGGCGTCGGGAATCCCCTCGCCGTCGTCTTCGACCCCGAACCCGCTGGGGATTTCGGTGACGTACACCGTCGACGCCGAGCCGTGATCGTTGGCGTTCCGAAACAGGTTTTCGAGCGCCTGCCGGAGTCGGGCGGGATCGGCCTTGACCGTCCGGTCGGCCTCGACGACGAGTTCCAGCTCACCGGTATCGGCGGTTCGCCACGCCTCTGTCGCACACTGTTCGATCGAGACTGCTTCGGGCTCGTCGACGGCCTGGCCCTCGCGAGCCATCGTCAGCAACACCTCGATGAGTTCGTCCATCCGCTCGTGTGACTCGACGATCTGCTTTACCCCGGTTTCGAGCGTCTCGGTATCCGGCTCGTCGTCGGCCAACTCCCTGTCGATCACCTCCGTCCATCCTGCCGCCGTCGACAGGGGATTTCTGAGGTCGTGAGAGACGATATCGGCGAACTCTTCCAGCCGCTCGTTTTGCTCGCGGAGCCGTCGTTCCCGTCGCTTTCGGTCGGTGATGTCCCGCAGGACGACGATGTAGCCCTGCGTGATATTGAACTGGTCGGTGACACGCGCGACTTCGAGGTCATAGACGTGCTCTTGAGGGCTCTTTGTCGAGAATTCGACCGGCGTTTCGGGGTCCGAAATCGCGGCTTCCAGCCGCTCGCTGAACGTGGTATCGGTCTTGGTGAGTGCGGTCCGTTTTTCGAGCGTTCCGACCACCTGCGTGGCCGCCTCATTGAACTCGATGACGGTCAACTCGTCGTCGAGAATAACGGCTGGGTCGGCCATCTCGCGGAAAAACCGGTCGGCCGCGACGGGTGCTGTCCGCAGGAAATCGTACCGGTAGAGTGCGATCCAGATAACCACCCCCTGTCCGGCATACAGGACCGGTGTGATATCCAGTTGTGGATGGAGCTGAATCCCGAAGACGAACGGTATCGTCGAACCCGTGTTTATGATAATCGTCGCCAGAATAATGATCGCCTGATACCGATAGAGGTTCTGTGTCCGGCGAATAAAGCGGACCAACAGCGCGAAGGTGAACAGAAGCACGCTGAGTGCGACAATGAACTGACTCAGTATGATTGGGCCATATACTTCGAGCGGAAGGACGAACAGCCCGAAGGAGTCGAAGACGATGTCCGCGATGACGAGGTCGCCCGGGTTGACGATCCGGAGAAGGCCGTAGACAACCGCCCACAGCCACAGGAACCGCGGCGCGATATCGGGAATCCACTCGCTGTCGCCGGTGTAGTCGATCACGAACGCGAACCACGCGGCGACAGAGAGTGCGGCCGCAAACCCTTGACCGACAACGGCGGCACGGGTCAGTAGTCCCTCCGGACCGAGCAACATAATCAGGTAGCAGCCTGCCCAGGCCCCGTATGCGGCTAACAGCCGCGCAAACGCATCGGAAATCGGGTGGTCGATCCGATACCGCACGTAGCCAGCCAGTCCGAAACTGACCAGCGTTGATAAAAAAACCAAGATGGCGATGACGATACTCAACACTATGTCATCGGCCATGGCAATTCCTCCAATTGTCTCTGATACAGAGGCTAACCCGTGGTCGTCTCTCACACGCCCGCTGGCGGCTTGCGGTGATCACTCGACCGATTGTCTCACACTGGGGCACTCCCCCCTCCCAACAAATCGGTGTGCCTTTGACCGTTCCGGTCGGTAATTCGGCTACGGACAGACGCCTTCGTAGCGGTGTCGACGAGTTGGCGGCAACGCTCGCCGGCAGCCCACTGGTTAGCCTCGCTAACGCCACCAACGAGACGATGACGAGTCCCACCACGTCACCCATTAGCTCATCGAAACCGGATCTCGGATATAAACACTCCTCACCGATTGATCGTTCTGATAATTGGCTGACGACCCAGTTCTCCCTCCGGAACGTCGCTCCGTCGACGGTCTCGCGACCACCGTCCGACCGTACGCCGTCGACGCTGGTAGCCTCAGTTCTAATACTACATCGGAGAATCCGACCCAGTTTCCTTTTGAGGCATTAGGCAGTACCACCGCCAATGAGCCACGTCGACGAGTCGAACCCCTACCTCCACGACCCGCCCACCGAGTTCGAGCCGGTCGACTCGCTCTCCCACGCGGAGGCCGAACGCCAGACCGAACAGCTCCGGGAGGCGATCCGGGAACACGACCACCGCTACTACGTCGAGGCCGAACCGCTGATCGCCGACCGCGTCTACGACCTGCTGTTCGAGCGGCTCCGCGAACTCGAAGCCGCCTTCGACCTCGTCGAGCCCGACAGCCCGACCCAGCGCGTCGGCGGCGAGCCGGTAGCGGAACTCGAAACGGTCGACCACACCGCCCCGATGCTCTCGATCGACCAGAGCGGCGAGGCCGAAGACGTCAGAGAGTTCGACGAGCGCGTCCGCCGGGAACTCCGCGCCGAGGGGTTCGACGTCGACTCGATCGGTTACGTCTGTGAGCCCAAATTCGACGGCATCTCGCTGGAGGCCGTTTATAAGCAGGGTCGACTCCAGCGCGCGTCGACCCGCGGCGACGGTCGGGAGGGCGACGACGTGACCGCCCAAGTCCGAGCCATTCCGTCCATTCCACAGCGACTCCGCGGCGACTACCCCGACTTCCTCGCCGTGCGCGGCGAGGTATTCATGCCGAAAGACGGCTTCCAGGAACACAACCGCAAGCGGGTCGAACGCGGCGAGGAACCGTTTGCTAACCCCCGCAACGCGACCGCCGGAACGATCCGCCAGCTCGACCCCTCGGTCGTCGCCGATCGCCCGCTGGACTGCTTTTTTTACGGCATTATGGCCTACGAGGACGCCGATCAGGAACGCCCCGCTACCCAGTGGGGCGAACTCCAAACCTTCGGCGAGTGGGGGTTCAACGTCGACGACCGCGCCGAGCGCGTCGACGACATCGACGCCGCCATCGATTACCGCGACGACCTGATGGCCGACCGCGAAGCGCTCAACTACGAGATCGACGGCGTCGTGATCAAAGTCGACGACGTCGCCGCCTGCGAGGCCCTCGGTAACACCTCGCGGTCGACGCGGTCGGCGTTCGCCTACAAGTTCCCCGCCCGCACCGAGGTGACGACGATCACCGACATCGTCGTGCAGGTCGGCCGGACCGGCCGCCTGACGCCTGTGGCCCTGCTCGACCCGGTGCAGGTCGGCGGCGTCACCGTCTCGCGGGCGACGCTCCACAATCCGGGCGAGATCGAATCGCTGGGCGTCGACGTCGGCGACACCGTCCGGGTTCTCCGGGCGGGCGACGTGATCCCGTACATCGAGGAGGTCGTCGAGGATACGAGTGGCTCTACCTTCACATTCCCCGACACCTGCCCCGTCTGCGATTCACCCGTCGAACGTGATGGCCCGCTGGCGTTCTGTCCTGGCGGGCTGGCCTGTGAGTCCCAACTCGAACGCGCCATCGAACACTACGTCAGCCGCGGCGGCCTCGACATCGAGGGGCTGGGCCCCGAGCGTATCGCCCAACTCCGGGAGGCGGGACTCGTCGACTCGCTGGCCGATCTCTACCGACTCGACGCCGACGATCTCACCGAACTGGAGGGTTGGGGCGAGAAGAGCGCCCAAAACCTCGTCGCCGAGATCGACGCCGCCCGTGAGCCACCGCTGGACTCGTTCCTGACCGCGCTGTCGATCCCCGAGGTCGGCGGCTCCACCGCCACTGAACTTGCCGCCGAGTTCGGCTCGCTTGAGGCGCTTATAAATGCCGATCCAGACGAGTTGGAAGCGGTCGACGACGTCGGTCCGATCGTCGCCGAAAAGATCCGGGACTTCTTCGACACCCCGGAGAACCGCGCTGCGCTCGACGACCTGCTCGCTGCTGGCGTCGACCCCGAGTCGGTCGAGGTCGACGAGGCCGCGGACGAACTCGACGGGCTCACCTTCGTCTTTACCGGCTCGCTGTCGGTTTCACGAAGTGATGCTCAGGACCTTGTCGAGGCCCACGGTGCGAACGCGACCGGGAGCGTCTCGGGCAACACCGACTACCTTGTCGTCGGCGAGAATCCGGGACAGCGTAAACAGGACGACGCTGAGGCCAACGATGTTCCAGTGGTCGACGAAGAGGTCTTCGCGGACCTCTTGGCCGACCACGCTATCGAGTGGCCGCCAGACGTCTAACGAGTCGCAGCATCGTCATCTGGTGATAATACTCCCACACTTTTTATCACCAACCGTGTAATACGGTTTCTATGATCAATCGCGGATCTTTGGATCGAGCCGTCTCTCCGGCAATTGCGACGATTTTGCTCGTTGCAGTTATTTTGGTCCTTGGTGCCGGGGTGGGTGCCCAACTGTTAGGGATCACCGAGAAGATCGGCGGGCCGACCGGGCAGGCGACGTTCGAGTACTCCGAAGCGCCAGTCGGGGTGGAGATGACGCCCGAACATATCTAGCAGGATGTGGCTGTCGAAATCAACGGCAAGCAGGTAGCAACGTTCGATTCGGATGATGTCGGGAAGGGGAAACTCATTCCAACTTCTCCCGGTGATGAATTAACTGTCGTGGATACCGACGATTCACGGTCAGTGCTCCTCTCGAAGACGATCGATGACCGTGACGAGATCGGGGATTTCATCGCTCACTATACGTTCGAAGACGATGATTCGGAGGATGTACTCGAAGATCAAGCGAAAGATAACGATGGTGAGATACATGGAGATCCCGATTGGGAAGGCGATTCGATGACGTTCCACGGTGGTGACCACGGTTCGGGTGATTGGATTGAGGTGGATGATGTGAGCAACCCGGATCCGGAACAGCGTTTCACCATTGCAGTAACCTATCGACAAGACAGTACTGATGTCACTCAGCAACTTGTCGAGCACTCTGCAGGAGGAGATGAGTGGGCTATCCAAACGTGGCCCGATGACGGTGATGGTGATCCCACATGTTACGAAGACTGTTTCGCCAACGATAACTACGGTTATCAGTATCGGGTCAATGATGAATCGATACGCACAAATCCTGATCTAAACGCTGGTGAGCGTCGAACTGCCATCGGCGTGTATGACGGATCAACCTACTCGCTCTACCTCAATGGGGAGAAATTAGACGAAAAAACTCATAATGAAGAGGTTGACATGGCGTATTTCCTCATTGGTGCGAATGCTCCCGGCGGTAACACTGAGTTCCTTGACGGTGAAATCTACGAGATCAGGCTGTACCACGATGCGTTCAACGAGGACGAAGTATCCCGGATCAATACCGTGATGGAATAGGGTTCAGTCTCAAACTGACATTATTCCCGGAGAGAGTCACAGATCCCGACGCTGGAACACCAGCAGGCCGACCAGCGGCGCGGCCAGCAGCCAGAACAACAGCATCGACAGCGCCGACACCTGCAGCCCGGCGGTCTCGCCGGAAAACAGCTGGCCCTGCAGCAGTGCCCCGGTCAGCCCCTGAAACGCCGAGGCGGGGTTGATGAGGAACAGCGCGTTGCTGATGGCGGTGGCACTCACCGGCACCCACTCGGGCAGCGACTGCAAGGCGAGCTGCAGCGGGAACTGGATTGCATCCCAGAACGGGACGAACACGAAGTAGAGCCCGATCGCGCCGCCGAGTGCGATCCGCTGGGAGGGCGCTGCGGCCGACCAGCCGACTGCGATGGCGACGAACACCGACACCAGCAGTGCGACAAACAGCGTGTAGCCGACGTAGGTCAGGATGTCGAGTTCGAGCGGACCGAACGCGAGGATCACTGCCGGAACCACGAAGCCGACGATGATCGCCGTCGACAGCGCCGCCGAGCGGCCGGCGACCTTGCCGAACACCACGTCGCCACGGGAGTGCGGCAGCGACAACAGCAGTTTGAGCGAGCCCGACTTACGTTCGCCGGTAACAGCGTTGTAGGCGATCACGAGGCCGATCAGCGGGACGAGCGTCCCAGAGAGCAGCCGAACGAAACTCCCACCCAGCACGGCGTTCGTACTGAGGGTCTGGCCTTCCGGCGGGAGACTGATCGCGGCGATCAGCGAGACGAGGCCGACGAACAGGGCGGTCAGCCCCTGTAGCCACCGCGAGCGGATCGAATCCTCGAAATCCTTCCGGGCGACGACGAGCCAACTCATTGGCCGCCCTCCGCTACCGAGGCCTCCGGCGGCTCGGTCGGCGTCGACCCGCCGCCCTTCTCGACGACGCCCTCACCGTCGGTATACGAGAGGAACAGCTCTTCGAGCGAGGTCGACTCGGTTTCGATATCCGTGATCTCGATACCTGCCTCGGCCAGTGTCGAAATCACGTCGGTCTTGACGCCCGCCTCACAGGAGACGGTGACCATCGACCCGTCGACTGCGGCTCCCGAGACGCCGTCGAGCGCGCGGACGGCATCGAGGTCGTCGTCGGTGGCGTCGTCGACCGTGAGAATCAAGGTCTCCTCGCTTTCGCTGGCGTCTCGTAGTCCCTCGATACTGTCCTCGGTGACGAGTTCACCCTCATGCAAGATACCGACGCGGTCGCAGACGGCCTCGACCTGTCCGAGCACGTGGCTCGAAAAGAAGACCGTCGCCCCACGAGCGGCTTCGGCTTCGACGATCTCCCGCATCTCCTTGGCCCCGCCGGGGTCGAGCCCGGTCGAGGGTTCGTCGAGGATCAGGAGCTCCGGCTCGCCGACGAGTGCCATCCCAAGTGCGAGCCGCTGGCGCATTCCCTTCGAGTAGCCGCCAGCCGCCCGGTCGGCGGCCTCGCTGAGTCCGACGCGGTCGAGGATTTCCTCGGGGTCGTCGTCGACGTCCTTCGAGTCGATGGCGAACTCGATGTGTTTCCGACCGGTGAGGCGGCTGTAGACGTCGAACCCTTCGGGGAGGACGCCGATACGCTCGCGGAGGTCGGCTCCCGCGGCGTCGACCGGCTCGCCGAGGACGGTGATCGTCCCCGCGGTCGGCCGGACGAAATCTAAGAGCATATTGATCGTCGTCGACTTGCCTGCGCCGTTCGGGCCGAGAAAGCCGTAGATCTCACCCGATTCGACGGTGAGATCCAGATCACGGACGGCCTCGACGTCGCCAAACCGCTTTGTGACGCTGGAGAGCTGAATAGCTGACATCTATCTGGTGGTTACTGCGGTCAGCGATAAAACGTTGCGGCTCGACCTTTTTCCGCCTCGGGTTCGCCGGAGGCGAACCACTCGGCGCAAAAAGGTCGATGAAAAAGGCGGGCGGCTCGGCCGGTGGCCTCGCCGTCTGGGAACCCCGCTCGCTTCGCTCGCGCGGATACTGGTGCTGAACGCAGCCGCTACCTACGGCAGACCACTGTCTAATTATAAACTACCGTACTCATGGGTGATATAACTCAAGAGACGACTGTTCGGTCCTCTTTTGTCTGCTATCCGTCGACTGTCGTCGACATCACTGCGAGACTGCGAGCGCGTATCGGTCAGGTTGAGATGTCTGAAATACGGGAATTTTTGTCGCTGCCTGCCTGAAACTTCGATTATGCGACGGCGATTCATATCTTTCCGAATCGTTGGGGAGTTTCTCGTGTTTCTGGCGATATTTGCTATAGGAGTTAGTATGACCGTACGGGCGAGCAATTACTTCTCTCCACCAGTGAGCGAGGTCGTGATGGGACTGGGTAGTATTTTCGTCGCAGTGTTAGGCATCTTGTGGCTGATAAAAGTCGGCCCGGACGCAAGTCAAAACGGTTCGGTTACTTGGATTGGCGGCGCGCTTGCCGTTGTACTCATTACCTTCATATCAGGCGATCAGTATATCGCCCTCGGAGGTGCTATTGGTGCTGGAGTGGTTGCTATCGTCGAAATTGGTTGGGCTCGCCATCAGTCGTCTTCCGGCAGATGGTTTTTCTAAGCCTCTCTATCTGCTCAATTCAACCTCTGTGTATAGCATCTTCTCTCATGGACTCGGCGCCTCGCCGTCGTAGGCGTCGTGATCAGTGTAGAAGTTCAGCATCGCGAACTTCAGCTTTTCAGGATTTATGTCGACCAACTCCTCGCATTCCTCGACGGGGAAGCTCCCGCGAACGCTGTATTTGCCCATATCGGCACTCGTGTACCGCCGATCCGCCAGAATTCGCACCCCGAAATCCTCCGGCGATCGAATCACGCGTCCCAGCGCCTGCCGCGTTTTGCGGACCGTCGGAATCTCTACGGCGTAGGCCCAGCCCGCATCCCGCTTGCGCCGCTGATCGCTGTAGGCGCGGTTGTACGCGTCCTGCACCGCGTCCATTCGCTCGGACAGTTGGGGATACGGCACGCCGACGACCACGACCGTTCGGGCGTCGTCGCCGTCGAAACTCACCCCCTCGGCGAGGGTCCCCCACAGCGAGGTCAGAAGGGTCGCGTCGTCGCTGTCGACGAACCGCTGGCGTAGCTCCTCGGTTGGCGTCCCCGACTCGTCGAGGATCAGCGTCCCGAGCTTGTGGCCCTGAATACTGTTGCCGCCGAGGCGGTCGTAGTACCGCTCGGCCTCCGAGTACGACGGGAAGAACAGCAGGGTGTTGCCGGGGGTGAACCGCACCACGTCCTGGAGCATCGCCGTAATCGTCTCCTGTGTCTCGGGATCGTCGCGCTCGCTGGCGAACAGCGGCGGCACGTCGACCGCGTACGTTCGCCGGTTCTCTTCGGGATAGCCGAGTTCGTAGGCCAGCCGCGCCGGCGAATCCAAGCCGAGCACGTCCTCGGTCACGTCGAACGGCCGCAGCGTCGCGCTCATCAGCACGCTGGCGTAGACCTCGTCGAACAGCTCGCGAGTCACCTCCCGCGGAATACAGGTGTACAGTTCGGCCCGGCCGTAGACCTCCTCGGTTGCGCCATCCCGCCGGACGCCGACCATCGGATGCTGGCCGAGTTCGCCGCCCTCTGACATCCACGTACTGATAAAGGTCGCCGCCTGCAGCGTCTGGCACTCCGAGCGGGTCGTCGACTCGCCGTTTTTATACGCCTGCTCGTACTCCTCGTCCAGCACCTTGCCCAGCTGCACCGCAAGCTCGGTCTCGATCTCGATGCCCCGGCCCTCGTAGCGCTGGAGAAACGCCAGCGTCAGGTCGTCGCGCCGGTCTTCGTTGGCGACCGAGATGTCTTCCCAGTTGTCTCCGATCTGCTGGCCGGCTAACTGGGATCCGATCCCGTCGTCGTAGGTCGACCGCAGGGCGTCGAGAAACGCCCCAATCACGTTGCGGGCGGGCTCCGCACGTGAGTCGTCGAGGTCCTCCAGCTCGTCGAGCGCCGACTGGAGGGTGTTCTCGGTCAGCGTCCGGGTGGCGTGATCCCGCGCCGCGCCCTCGATGTTGTGGGCCTCGTCGAACACCGTGATCACGTCGTCCGGATCCCGATCCAACCACCGGAAGAACTGCTCGCGGATCATCGGGTCCAGCAGGTGATGGTAGTTGCAGACCACGAGGTCGACGCCTTCCATCCCCTCCTTCAACAGCTCGTAGCCACACAATCCCTGCCGGTCGGCGTATTCGTACACGTCCTCGGGCGTCCGCACGTCGTCGAACAACCACGAAAAGAACTCGTCGGTGTCGTCGGTGAGGTTGTTGTAATAGAAGTCGCAGACGTTGCCGTCCCGGAGCTCGTCGAGCTCCTCCTCCACGGAGTCGAGTTCGTCCATCACCGCGCTGCGGGCCTCGATGGCCTCGGAATCGCCCGCCTGGCTCGCATCCAGCAACTCCTGCTGGCGGGCAGCCAACTGCTGTTTGTCGGTCTCGGTGTCGACCAGCTCCCGTGTCGTATCCCGGAGGCTCTGACACTCCTGATACCCCACGTCGATATGGCACATCTTCGCCTTTCCTTTAAAAACGACTGCCCGGATCGGCTCGGTGCGGGTGATCGCGCGGGCGTCCTCGACGAACTGCCGCATCTGCTGGTGGACGTTGGTCGTGATGACGACCGTCTTGTCCTCTTCGCGGGCGTATTCGAGCGCGGGCACGAGCGCCGAG
>SDGW01000918.1_pt1 | contig 12209 bp, 14 predicted proteins | sample 2873831 | NCBI WGS metagenome assembly SDGW01 (sample SAMN08132700, study PRJNA421101) | hypersaline lake metagenome | isolation source: celular fraction 0.22 microns magnesium sulfate-rich crust from ephemeral... | place: Spain: Penahueca Lagoon, Toledo | collected 2011-07
GCCAGGGCCTCCGCGTCTGTAGCAGGCCCTCTCCCCCCCCAGCGCGCCCCGCGCGACGTCGCCGCCTCGGCGGTCCGTACAGTCGCCGCGGCCCTCGGCGAAGCCGGTCTCCGTGTATTTGATGGGGTGGTCGCAGCCGAGCCGTTCGGCCAGCGAGAGCTTCTCCGCGGTGCTCGCGGTGCCGAACACCTCGGCGCCGGCGTGGTCGGCGAGCGCGTGCTCGTGCACGCCGCGGCGGGCGGCGTCGGCACGGCCGCGGTCCAGCTCGCCGACCACGCCGGCGCAGAGGTGTTCGGCACCGCGAGCACCGCGGAGAAGCTCTCGCTGGCCGAACGGCTCGGCTGCGACCACCCCATCAACTACACGGAGACCGACTTCGCCGAGGCCGTCGGCGATTTGACGGACCGCGGAGGCGTCGACCTCGTGCTGGACGGCGTGGGCGGCGAGACGTTCCGCGAGAGCGTCGACGCGCTCGCGCCGTTCGGCCGCATCGTCGCGTACGGCGCCGCCTCCGGCGAGCCCGGCACGGTCGACACGGCGACGCTGCTGTTCGGGAACAAGTCCGTCGAGGGCTTCCACCTCGGCCGCGCGGCCGCCAGCGACCCCGAGCGCGTGTTCGCGCCCGCCGGCGAGCTCTCCCGGCTGCTCCGCAACGGCGAGCTGGAAGTCATCGTCGGGCAGACGTTCGACCTCGCGGATGCTGGGGACGCCCACCGCGCGCTCGAAGACCGCGAGACCACCGGGAAGGTCGTGCTGGAGCCCTAGGCGTCGACGCCCGGCGGTAGCGAGAGGTCGTCTCGACGGCCGTCGAGCACGTCGAAGCGGTCGCCGCGGCGGCGTTCCAGCCAGTACAGCAGGCGCTCGGCCCACGCCAGTTTCTTCGCCTTCTGAGCGCCGACCGCGGGGTCGTCGAAGTCCCAGCCCGGGAACACGAGCTCAGCGGCCCCGAGGTGGTCCGCGAGGAACGCCGCGCGGTCGCCGTCCGTGAACCCGCCGAAGTTGGAGACCGAATCTGTGGGTTCGGCCTGGGTCGTGCCGAGGACGTGCTCGACGTCGAAGTCGGGGACGTGCTCGCGGACGGCTGGAACGTTGTCGCCGTGGGCGTGCGCCGCGACGGGTGTCCCTGACTCGGTGAGTTGGCGTGCCGTTGCCGGGTTCTTGTCGAGGTCGGTCACCATCAGGTCGACGCCGACGCCTTCGGCGGCGAGCACGTCCACGGCCGTCGACGCCGCGAACACCACGTCCGCGTCGGCCGCGACGGTCGCTTCGCCCGCCAGCGACGGGGCGCCGCCCGCGATAGCGACCCGCCGGCCGGTGCAGTCGAGCCGCGAGACGTCGAACGGCTCCGCGAACTCGGCGAGCACGTCCCGCGCCCGCTCGTCGGCGGCCCTGTCGAACCCGAAGTCGTCGAGAATCTCGGCGTAGACGGGCGCCCAGTCGGCGAACTCCATGGCTGTCGCTACGGGCCTGAATAAATGAAAGGATTCCTGGTTCGAGCCGAGACGCCCCGCAAAGTACCCCTACCCAGCGGGGGTCCGGCTTCCAATCCGGGATTTAGTCCCCGTCGGTATAAGCTTTCCCGTTACGTGTCGCTTACCGACCACGCCGAGAAGAGGTCGGCAAGCGCGCTGTCCCGCGATTCCAGTTCCGCCGCGGCCGCCCGGAGGACGCTCACGGGCGCCGCGACGAACGCCGGGTCGTCCCCCGTGACGGCGACCCCCGCGTCCGCTAGCGCGGCCCGTTCATCGGTTCCTAACCCGTGTACTTCGTACGCTCTGGCGGCCGCGTCGGCCGCCGCGTCGAGGTCGCCGTCGAGCCGCGAGACGTGACGCTCGGCCTCCTGGACTGTCGTCACGTCGAGCTCCTCGACGCGGCCGTCGTCGTGGCGGTCGCGGCGGAACTCGTAGCCGACGAGGGCGGCGTCCCGGGTCTCCGCGACGTCGTGGGTCCGGATCACGTGCGCGCCGCGCTCGACCGCCATCGACGTCGCCGCCAGCGAGACAGGGAGCGCTTCCTCCGTGGAGCGGCCGGCGACCTCCCGGAGGAAGTTCTTCCGGTTGATCGAGACCAGAATCGGGTGGCCGTGCCCGCGGAACTCACGGAGCCGGTCGAACGTCTCGCGGTCGTCGTCGAGGGTCTTGGCCTCGCTCCACCCGCCGAACGCGGGGTCGACGATGGTCTTGTCCGTGAAGCCGTTCAGCGTGAGCGCGTCGTAGATGTCGTCGACGTCTTCGATCGCGCCCGGGCGTTCGAGGTCCGGCGGGCTCGCCATCTTCGCGACGGCGACGTCGTGGGCCTCGCAGACATCGGGCATCTCGGGGTCGGCGAACCCGCAGATGTCGTTGACCATGTCGAAGCCCCGCGAGAGCGCCTCGTCGGCGACTTCGGCGTACCGCGTCTCGATGGAGAACACGGCGTCGCCGTCGACCCGCTGGATGGTCTCGACGGCCCTATCGAGGCGCGCTAACTCCTGCTCGGCGGAGAGCACGTCGAACTTCTTGTTCGCGGACTCGAGGCCGACGTCGACGATGTCCGCGCCCTCGCCGACGAGCGCCTCGTCGACGTACGCGGCCGCCTCGTCGGGGTCGTCGAAGACGCTCGGGTCGTACGGCGATTCCTTCGAGACGTTCAGCACGCCCATGATGCGGGGCGGGTGGCCGTCTCCGATGGGGAGGCCGGCGGCGTCGACCGTCTGCATGCCTCGAAGGCGGGACCGGCCGCTCATAGGCCAATCGGTTCCGGGACTGACGGCCGGCTCCGGCGAGCGCGGGCTTCAGGCGACTTTTGTAGGTCGGCCGCCTAGCCGCCGGCAATGAGCAAGGTGAGCATCGGCTTCCGGGGGTGGCGCTTCGACGAGGACGAGGTGTTCGACGAGGACGGCGACTACCGGAGCTTCGAGGAGATGGGAGACGACGCGAGCGCGCGGCTGCGCCGGCTCCCGACGCTGATGGACCGGCCCTGCGACGCCTGCTACCTGGTGCACGGCGAGGACTACGAGGCGCGGAACACGCCCGCCGCGGTGTACGGCGAGCCACGCGCCGAGGTGCTGCTCTGCGACGCCCACGAGGTCGACTTCTACTACTGGTTCCTCGAGGACGGCGGCGAGCAGTACCGCGGCACGGAAGAACTACAGGAGGCGTTCCGCGAGTGGTTCGCGGACGGCGAGCGCGCCCCGGAGTGGTACGACGGCCCCGAGCACGTCGCCACCGACCCCGCGGAGACGCCGGACCCGGACGTCCCCGACCCCGAGATTCAGAACGTCGAGCTCCCGGAGGACGAACAGGCGGGCATCGACCTCCGGCCGGAGATCGACGCCGACGACCTCGACGTGGAACTGGACGCCGAGTACCCGACCGCCGATGAGTAAGCCGGCCGTCGCCGTCGTGGACGCCGAGACGTCGGGGAACGTCGGCACCATCGCGCGGGCGATGAAGAACTTCGGGTTCGAGGACCTCCTGCTCGTCGACCCGCCGTACCTCGGCCGGGACTCCGAGGCGTACGGCTTCGCCGGCCACGCCCGCGAGGACGTGCTCCCGACCGCGCGCGAGCTCGCCTTCGACGAGCTCGTCTCCGAGTTCCACACGGTCGGGTTCACCGCCATCACGAACGAGGACGCCACCAAGCACGTGCGCTTCCCGTTCCGAACGCCCGCCGAACTATCGGACAGCCTCGCGGACGTCGAGGCGGACACCGCGCTCGTGTTCGGCCGCGAGCGCGTCGGCCTGACGAACGACGAGCTCGCCCAAATCGACGAGGTGGCGTCGATTCCCGCGAATCACGACTACCCCGTGATGAACCTCGGGCAGGCCGCCACGGTCGCGCTGTACGAGCTCCGCGACCTCGCGATGAGCGAGACCCAGCTCCCGGACGTCGAACGCCACCGCGCCGACGAGGAGGAGATCGACCGGTTCTACGAGCACGCCGAGGGGTTCCTCGCGGCCATCGACTACCCCGACGAGAAACGCGACAAGGCGATGCGGATGCTCCGCCGGATGGTCGGCCGCAGCCACCCGACCGGCCGGGAGATCAACACGGTGCTCGGGCTGATGCGGCGCGCCGAGAACCAGATGGAGTAGGGAGCGGATGCTTCTCGCGGAGCGAAGCGGGAACGCTGGCGAGCACCGGACACTCCGTGACTTCGGGGCTGCGTGCGCCGCGGTGGCACGCCGCGCTTCGGTCGCGCTCCGGGAGCTTTACGCTCCCGGGGCTCGCGTACTGAATCGATGCGTCACGACCACCTCCTGACCGCCAAGCAGCTCTCGCGGGCCGACATAGAGACGGTCCTCGACAGGGCGGCCGCCTTCGACGACGACCCGGAGGCCGCCAGCGAGCGGTACGCGGACACGCTGCTCGCGCTGTGCTTCTTCGAGCCGAGCACGCGCACGAAGATGAGCTTCGAGACGGCCGCGAAGCGCCTCGGCGGCGACGTCGTCGACATGGGCTCCGTGGAGTCCTCCTCCGTGAAGAAGGGCGAGTCGCTGGCCGACACCGTCCGCGTCGTCGAGGGGTACGCGGACGGCATCGTGCTCCGGCACCCGAAGCAGGGCGCCGCGAAGATGGCCAGCGAGCACGTCGACGTGCCCGTGGTGAACGCCGGGGACGGCGCCGGCCATCACCCGAGCCAGACGCTGCTGGACCTCTACACGATTCGGGAGCGCGCCGGTCTCGACGACATCTCCGTCGGCATCATGGGCGACCTGAAGTACGGCCGCACCGTCCACTCGCTGGCGCACGCGCTCACGAACTTCGACGTCCGCCAGCACTTCGTCAGCCCCGAGAGCCTGCGGCTGCCTCGGTCGGTGCGCTACGACCTCCACGAGGCCGGCGCGCAGGTCCGCGAGCACGAGGACCTCGAAGCCGTGCTCCCGAACCTCGACGTGCTGTACGTCACGCGCATCCAGCGCGAGCGCTTCCCCGACGAGGACGAGTACGAGGAAGTCGCCGGCGAGTACCGCATCACGCCGGAGACCCTCGACGCGGCGAGCGACGATCTCGCGGTGATGCACCCGCTGCCCCGCGTGGACGAGATCTCGGGCGCCATCGACGAGACGGAGAACGCGACGTACTTCGAACAGGCGCACAACGGCGTCCCGGTGCGGATGGCCCTCCTCGACCTCCTCCTGAACGATGACTGATACAGAACTCCGCGTCTCGAAGATTCAGAGCGGCACCGTCATCGACCACGTCTCCGCCGGGGAGGCGCTGCACGTGCTCAAGCTCCTGGGCATCGACGGCACCGAGGGCACGACGGTCAGCCTCGGGATGAACGTTCCCTCCGACAGGCTCGGCCGCAAGGACGTCGTGAAAGTCGAGGGCCGCGAGCTCAGCGACTCGGAGGCGGAAGTCCTCTCGCTCATCGCGCCCGAGGCCACCATCAACATCATCCGCGACTACGACGTCGTCGAGAAGCGCCGCGTCGAGCGCCCCGAGGAGGTCGGCGGCGTGCTCGTCTGCCCGAACCGCGAGTGCATCACGAACGCGGGCGAGCCGGTCGACCCGACGTTCGCGGTGCTCGACGACGGGCTGCGCTGCGAGTACTGCGGGGAGATCGTCCGCGAGGACATCACCGCCCACCTCCGGGACTGAGGGTGTCGGCGCGAATACAGGGATTCGTGCCGGCCCCGCAAAGCGTTTAACAGCAGCGCCGGTAGTGTCAGCCATGGCAGGAAAACTCGTGAAAGCCGTCGCCGCACTGGTCGTCGTAGCGCTCGTCTGGAAGTTCGTCATCGGAGGCGACGAGGCCCCGGAGGCCCCGCAGGAAGTCGACCGCATCGACTGACCGCCCACACGCCACTCGGTCCCCGTCTCGCGCGCTAACTGCCTCCGTTTTCTCGCCGTCGCGTGCCGAGAGCGAACGACTTAGGCGGCCCGCCGGCAAAGTCGCGGACATGTACGGCGTCGTCACGCGGAACGCGGAGGAAGTCGAGTGGCCGGAGTTCGACCGCGCGTTCTACGAGGTCAAAGACGTCACCGGCCGGCACACCGACCCGCTGGAGGACGCCGTCAACATGGTGTCATGCTTCGGCGACAACGCTACCGCCGGCACCGAACCCGACCTCGTGCCCGTCGACGACGAGGGCAACGCGGCCACCCGCGAGCAGCCGTACTTCGACTGGTCGTACATCTGCCCGCTCGCGGAGGACTACCGGAACGGCCTCCTCACCGTCATCGAGACCTGCGGCGAGGTCAACGGCGACGTCCGCCTCGACGACGTCGGGTTCCCGCGCGCCGAGTACTGCCACTGCGAGCGCTGCGAGACGGCGTTCGCAGAATCGGAGTTCGACGACTGGTACGACTGGCGCGCGGACGTCGTCACGGAGTTCGTCGCGGACGCCGCCGACCGAATTCCGGGGACGACGTACCTCACGCTCTACCCCGACCCCTACCCCGGCCACCTCTACGAGCGCTCCGGCCTCGACGTCGAGGCGCTCGCCGAGCACGTCGACGAGTTCGTCGTGCCGCTGTACGACACGAACTACGGTACGACGTACTGGCTGGAGACCATCGCGTCCGGGTTCGCTGACTTCCTCGACGTCCCGTTCAGCGTGGAGTTGTACGCCGTCAACGTCGACGTCGACAACCTGATTCACGCCGCCGAGGTCGTCGAGGAGTACGCCGAGGGCGTCTTCTTCGGGTACGAGGCGAGCAACGCGCGCGCCGCGCTCCGCCGGATGGACGCCGAGGAGCGCGACGGGAAGTCCTTCGGACCGGACAGCTAGAGCCGCCGACGGAGGCTGCGGAACTTCGGCTCGAAGCCGTGGGCCTCGTAGAACGCCATCGCGGCGTGGTTGTCGACGTGCACGGAGAGCCGCGCGTACTCGCAGCCGCGCTCGCGACCCCACGCTTTCATGCGGTTGAGGAGTTCGCCAGCGATGCCCTCGCGGCGGCGCTCGGGGACGACGTAGAGGCCGTCGACGTAGCAGCTGTCGCCGCGCGCGTAGAGCTCCGGCGACGACGAGACGCCGCCGGTGACGACGCCGACGGGCTCGGGGTCGTACGCGGCGAACATCGTGCGGCCGTCGTCGTCCAGCCAGCGCGAGCAGTCCTCGTCGGCGACGACCGACTCGTCGAGGTCGTTGAACGCGGGGTCGACGGCCTCGGCGGCGCGGTACGCCGGCCGGAGCAGCCGGTCTGCGACCGCCGCTCGCTCGCTGTCCGACGGCACGCGCACGTCCATTACCGGAGGGACGCCGAGGACCGAGAAAAGCGCTACGAGAGCGCGCGCTCCCGCCAGCGCCGCAGGTGGCCGCGGTCGCGGGTGTCCTCGGGGAGGTCCGCGAACCACGCCGCGTCCGAGATTTCGCCGTCCGGGTCCCGGACGGCGAGGCTGGTGTCGTCGGCGCACGCCTCGAAGACCGGGACGACGCCCCACGCGGAGTACGCGCCGCACTCGAAGGTGACAGCGGTCAGCATCGCGAGCCCGCAGTAGGTGGCGCCGACGCCCGCCTCCTCGGCGAGCTCGCGCTCGGCGGCCTCGCGGAACGACTCGCCGTCGTCGACGCCGCCGCCCGGCGGCACCCAGAGGTCGACGCCGTCGTGGCGCACCAGCAGCAGGTCGCCGTCCTCACGGTAGACGGCGGTGTGGGCGCCGTACGGTCCGCCCGTGCGTTCGACGCGTTCGGCGAGCGTGCGGAAGCGGCGACGAGACACCGAGCGCCGCCGGTCGAACTCCAGGAAGCCGTCGTGGGCGTCAGTCAGCGCGTGGTACGCCCGCTCGGCGCGCTGCTCGGCGCGGCTCGCGAGGAACCAGAGGTCATCGACGGGCATCGAATTGGTGGGGCCGGACGTGGTTAGCGGGCGAGCCGGGAGAGGGGCGAGCGGTAGGCATACCGGGACTACGGCGCACGCACGGGTGACGGTTTCGGAGCCCGGAAACCGGGTCGCTTTTGAGTCGGCCGCCGGAATCTGTCAGTATGAGCTTCGAAGAAGACGACGAGGTCGTCCTCCACGACAAGCACAGCGAGTTCGACGGCGAGACCGGCACCGTCACGCAGGTCGTCGAGACGATGTTCGGCGAGCCCAACTACACGGTCAGTTTCGACGACGGCCAGGAGGCCGGCGTCCCCGAGGACAACCTCGAAGCCGCCGACGAAGACGAAGAGTAGCGCTTCCTCTCCTGCTTCTCCGACCGGGTAGCCCGCGGCTCAGAGGTAGCCGAGGTCTTCCAGGCGCTCGTTGATCTCCAGCATCTCGACGTCCGTCGGGTCGACGCCGCGCTCGGGCAGGCGCTCGCGGAGCTCGGCTTCGAGGTCGGGGTCGTCGACGCGCTCCAGCTCCCGGGGGTTCTCGTCGAGGTCGTAGACGCCGGGTTCCCAGTCGCGCTCGGTGTACTCGACGTACTTGGCGTCGCCGTAGCGGACGGCCCGCGCCCAGTTGCGTTCGCCGTGCAGGGACGCGCCGCACGCGCGCATGTACGCGACGCGGTCCTCGACACCGGGCTCGATGCGGTCGCCGTCCGTCTCGTGGTCGACTCCGAGCGCGTCCAGCAGCGTCGGCAGCACGTCGATCTGTCGGACCTGGGCGTCCACTGTGGCGGACTCGATGCCGGGGCCCGCGAGCACGAACGGGACGTTCGTGGTGAAGTCGAAGACGTTCTCGCCGTGCCCCTTCTCGACGAAGTGGTCGTCGATGTCCGGGCCGAAGCGCTCGCAGTACTGATTGACGCGCTCGACGACGCCGCGGGTGTCGACGCCGCCGTAGTACTTCACGGCGTCCCGCAGTGACTTCACGGCGAGCCGAATCGGGTTGTGCCAGTGGGTGATGCTCTCGCCGTGGTCGCCGACGACCGCCACCACTGTATCGTCGGGGACGGCGTCGACGAGCGCCTCGATCTCGCGGTCGAGCGCAGAGAACGCGCGGCCGTACGGCGTCTCGCCGTACTCGGGGCTGTCGTACTCGCGGGGGACGTGGACGTCCTCGTGAATCTCCCAGAGGTGGACGAACGCCGCGAACGGCTCCGGCAGGCCCGCCAGTCTGTCGAGACCCTCCTCGCGCCAGTCGCTGAACATCGACTCGTCGCGGTCCCGGCACTCGTAGCGGTCGAACCCCCTGTCGAGGCCGGTCTCGGGGACGAGCGGGCCGGTCGCCATCGCTTCGGTGTGGTAGCCGGCGTCGCCGAGAATCTCGGCCATCGGCCCGACGTCCTCGGAGAGGCTGCCGCGGCGCAGCGACTGGATGCCGTTGCGCTCGCCGTACGCGCCCGTCAGCAGGCTCGCGACCGCTGGCGTGGTCGTGGTCGCAGTGGCGTACAGCTCGGTGCACTCCATGCCGCGCTCGCGGAGGGCGTCGAGGAACGGCGTGTCGACGGCGTCCCGGCGCAGGAAGTCCTGTCGGAGGCAGTCCACCACGACCAGCAGGAGGTTCGGAGTGTCGGTAGTGTCGTCCATGGTCAGGTCCGGTAGCCGAGGTCTTCGAGGCGCGCTTCGATGACGTCGCCGTCGTCGCCGGTGTCGTCGCGGCCCGCCGCTTCGGGCTCGTGGCTGCGGGTGTCGGCCGCGGTCGTCTCGCACCACGGCACCTCCCGGAGGACGGGTACGTCGACGCCGCCCGGGTGGCCGTAGAGGTGGTGCTCGCCGAACGCGTTCCCGTGGTCGGCGGTGACGACGACGCGGTCGGCGTCGAGGTTCGCGAAGAGTAGTTCGAGGTCGTCGAGGACCAACTCCAGGTTCTCGCGGTAGGACTGCCAGGCGTCGGCCTCGCTGCGGCGGCCGAACCGGAGGTCGTCCCAGACGGACATCTCGTCGTCGCCGAACTCGTCGAGTTCGACGCCCTCGCTGCGCTGTTCGCGCGCCGCGACGGACGGGAAGTGCGGCTGCATGTAGTGGACGAGTAGCCGGTCGGCGTCGGTCTCGCGGCCGGTCCGAACGGCGGCGTCGGTGACGGGTCGGGGCGGAATCGTCCCGAGGGCGTCGTCCCACGCGTACCGCCACACCTCCTCGACGGAGTGGAAGCGGCCGTGGTCGATTTTCGACGCGGAGTAGGGGTTGCCGGTGACGTACGCGACGTCCGCGAGCGCGCCGTCGGGCGCGCCGCCGAACACGGACTCCATCCACTCCACGGAGGAGCTCGCGGGCGACGTCCGCGAGCCCGGGTCTTCGGGGAGGAAGTCGTAGGCGGCGTCCGCGGCGACCTCCGCGAAGAGGTCAGCGCGGCACGCGTCCAGCACCACGAGGGCGTCCCAGTCGGCGTCCAGCACGGGGTCCGGGTCGGTCGTCGACCGCAGCGAGTGCGTCACCATCGACGCGAACTCGCGGACGGCGTCGACGCCCCGGTAGCGGAGGTCGCGGGCGACGTTGGCCGCCTGAGCGGGCACGTCAACCATCGGCAGACACCGGAGTCTTCTCGAACATTGCGGGCGGTACTCGGTGACCCGGTAGTGCCAGCCGGGCAAAAAACCTCCCATTCGGCCGCTGGTCGCGTGCCGCGAGATTCGATGGATTGATTCACGCCCGCGCGCCACTCGGAGGCGTGCAGCGAGACGACCTGCTGGCGACCGTCGCGGGGCTCGCGAGCGCGGCGCTCGTGTTCGCGCTGATGTTCTACATCGTCGACGCCCGCGAGGTGTTCCGGGCGGCCAGCGGCGCCGACCCCGTGTTGCTCGCGGCGGTCGCGGGCACGATACTGCTGTGGAACGTGTCCTGGGGGCTCGCGCTCTGGAACGTCGTGCGCGCGCTCGACATCCCGCTACCCGTCCACACCGCGGTCCTCGTGAACGCCGCGGGCGCGTTCGCCAACCACGTCACGCCGTTCGGGCAGGCGGGCGGCGAGCCCGTGACCGCGTGGCTGCTCTCGAAGACCGCGGACACGGAGTACGAGGTCGGACTGGCCTCCATCACCAGCCTCGACGCCATCAACGTCGTGCCGTCGCTGACGTTCGCGGCGGTCGGCTCGCTCTACTACGTCACCACGGAGACCGGCGGTCCCCTCGGCGTCCTCCCGCTCGCGGTCATCACGGCGGCTGTCGCCCTGCCGCTCGCCGCGCTGCTCGCGTGGCGGTTCCGCGCGCCGCTCCGCGCGCGGTTCGGCACCACGGCCACGACGGCCCTCGCGCGCGTCGTCAGCGTGGTTCCCCGCGTCAGCCTGCCGAGCGCCGACGACCTCGCCGACCGCGTCAGCGGGTTCGCGGACGCGCTCGGCCGGGTCGCCGTCTCCCGGGAGCGCCTCGCCGCCGCCGTCGGCTGCTCGGCGCTCGGGTGGGCGTTCCAGGCGATCGGCCTCTGGGTAACCTTTCTCGCGCTGGACTCGTTCGTCCCCCTGTACGTGCCGTTTTTCGTGCTGCCGCTCGGGAAGGTCGGATCCATCTTCCCGACGCCCGGCGGCCTCGGCGGCACGGAGGCCATCAACGTCACGCTGCTGACGCTGCTGACGGCGGTGAGCGCGCCGACCATCGCGGCGGTCGTGACGATTCACAGCGTCGGCGGCTACCTACTGACGAGCACCGTCGGCGCCGCCGCCACCAGCGCGCTCGGCGTGCGCTCGTAGCGGGCCGGTTCGGAGTGTTTTATACCGCTCGGGCTCCGAGGGAGTCGTAACGTGACCGCGACATGAGCGGGCAGCCCCCGAAAGTCGCCGTCGCCCACTACTGCGAGGGCGCCGGCCACGCCACCCGGATGCTAGCGGTCGTCGAAGAGCTCCAGGCCGCCGGCTACGAGACCGTCCTCGCCGGCGGTGGCCCCGGCACGAAGTTCGTCGAGGCGAACGGCTACACGGAGTACGAGCCCCTCGACGTCGACTTCGTCGGCGACTTCCAGGGCGGCGGCCTCCTCGACGTCCTCCGGAACAGCGGGCCCGCGGTGTACGAGCGCGTCAGCCAGTACCGCGAGTGGTTCGACGCGGAAGCCCCAGACCTTCTGGTCACCGACGACATCTCCGCGGCCGTCGCCGCCACCCTCCACGGCCAGCGCTTCGTCTACGTCTCCCACGACCCCGCGGAGTTCTACACGACGACCGTCGAGCGCGCGGGGGCGTGGCTGCGCAACCGCATCGCGCGCCGCGGCGCCGAGCAGTTCCTCGTGCCGAAGGTGTGGAGCGGCGACCCCTCGATTCCGGGCGCCGTCGACGTGCCGCCGATGGCGCCCGACGGCGAGGCGCCCGAGGAGGACGTCGACGTGCTCGTCGTCCCGAGCGAGTTCAGCGTCGACGCCGACAGGCTCGCGGAAGCCTTAGCGGCGAAGGGGCGGGACGTGACCCTCGTCGGCGGCGACGGCTGG
>SDGW01000919.1_pt1 | contig 12208 bp, 7 predicted proteins | sample 2873831 | NCBI WGS metagenome assembly SDGW01 (sample SAMN08132700, study PRJNA421101) | hypersaline lake metagenome | isolation source: celular fraction 0.22 microns magnesium sulfate-rich crust from ephemeral... | place: Spain: Penahueca Lagoon, Toledo | collected 2011-07
CACGCCGTCGATCTCATCCACGAGTACGAGGTCACGCCCGAGCACATCCCGTCGAGCAACACCGACGAGAATCGGCAGACGTTCCAGAACGGCAACACGCTGTTCATGCGCAACTGGCCCTACGCGGTCAGCGTGATGAACGAGGACGGGTCGGCGGTGCAGGACAAGTTCGACGTGGTCCCGCTTCCGAAGCACCAGGACCACCCCGACGCGAACAACTCGTGTCTCGGCGGCTGGAACATCTTCATCAACCAGTACTCCGAGAACAAGGACGTCGCACAGGAGTTCGCGACGTTCATGACGAGTCGGGAAGTGCAGGAGTCGCTGGCGGTCGACTTCAGTCGACTGCCCGTCCTCGAGGAGATCTATGAGGACGAGGCCATTCAGGAGGAGTTCCCGCTCCTCAGCACATTTTCGGAGAGCCTACAGCAGACCCGCGCTCGGCCCTCACTCGCCGAGTACCCGACGTTCTCCGAGATCGTCTACACGGAGGCGAACAAAGCGCTCATCCAGGACAAGTCGCCCCAGCAGGCCCTCGACGACGCGCAGTCCCAGATCGAGAGCGAACTCGACGTGTAAACAGGGTTCCCCTGACGAATCCAGCGGCGAAGGAACGGTGTCCTCGCGGTCCGCGAGTCGACCTCCTCCCTTACTTCCGGCACATCGCGATCGGCGAGAGAGAACTGTGGCGCTTCCGAGCGGCGGGAAACGACCGCAGGAAGTCCTCGGAGACGAGAAACGGCGTAGAAGGGACGTGGGACGTTCGGGCTACAGTACGCTCACTGCGTCGCGGTCGCCCGTACCGCCTCGTAACATCTCCGAAGGTCGTCGCGTTCCGATTCGCCGAGCTCCGGAAGCGGCGGTAGCGGCCCGCCGATGTCGTGCCCACTGAGACCGATGAGATACTTCATTGCGGCGGCGGTCGGCACGTCACTGGTCGCGCTGACGATCGGGTTGACGACCGCGTTCATGAGCCGTTTGGCTCGTTCGCGATCGCCCGCGCGGTAACTATCGTACAGCTGCGCGACGGCTCGCGGGAACACGTTCGCGGGGCCCGCGATCATGCCGTCGGCCCCGGCGTCCAGCGACGCGATCGCGAGCTCCGACGCACCCTGGAACACGCTGAACGACGACGGCGTTGACGAGACGACGTCGTACAGGAACGTCAGGTCGCCCGACGTATCCTTGATCCCGACGATGTTGGGGTGATCTGCCAACCGGGCGACGAGATCGACTGAGAGTCCCTCGCCGGTCAGCGCCGGGATGTTGTAGAGTACGATCGGCAACGGACTATCGTCAGCCACGGCGTCGAAGAATCGCTGTAGCCCCTGCTGTGTCGTGCTCAGGTAGTACGGCGTCACGACGACCGCCGCGTCGGCGCCGGCGTCGGCCGCGTCGGCCACGTGGGCCCGAACGTTCGTCACGTTGGTGTCTCCGCACCCGGCCAGCACCGGGATGTCGCCCGACACGTCCGCGACCGTTTCGAGCACCAGCGACCGTTGCCGTCTGGTGAGGCTCGAGAACTCGCCGATCGATCCACAGGGGAACAGCCCGTGCACGCCGCCGTCCACGAGGTGCGACGTGTACGATTCGAGCGCGTCGGTATCGATGCCCTTGCCGTCCGTCGGCGTCGGCATTGGACATACGACTCCCTCAAGTCTCATGACTGGTAAATCGGCTATGATGGATTAAAATGTTTGGGTCATTGTGACAATACGGCGCCGAGCGAGGAGGCCGCCGCGAATTCCCCCGCGAACGATTCAGCGCCGCTGCTGCGGGGGTTGATACAAAAATTTATATTTGGCGACGGTAGATGTGATAACGAAGATCATGAGCGTCGAGACCGAACTCCACGACGAGAAGATTCTCATCGACGGCGAGTGGATCGATGCCGACGAACGCGACGAGATCGTCCACCCCTACGATGGGGAACGGATCGGATCGGTACCGGTCGCCTCGAAGGAAGCCGCGCAGCGTGCCGTCGCGGCCGCGGACCGCGCCGTCGAGGAATCGACCCTCTCGGCGTACGAGCGGTACGAACTCCTCTATCGGACCGCGGAACTCCTCGAGGAGGACGCCGAAGAGATGGCCCGGCTGATGACGGCCGAGCAGGGCAAACCGATAACCGAGGCCCGCGGCGAGGTCGATCGCGCGGTACAGACGCTGAAGCTCTCCGCGGAGGAAGCGAAACGAATGTTCGGCGAACAGGTTCCGATGGACGCTCAGCGCGGATTCGCCCGCACGCATGCCTTTACTCAGCGCGAGCCACTCGGCGTCGTGGCCGCGATCACGCCGTTCAACTTCCCGCTCAACCTGATGGTCCACAAGGTCGGGCCCGCGCTCGCGGCCGGCAACGCCGTCGTGGGCAAACCCGCGACGAACACGCCGCTCGTCTCGATCAAGCTGTTCCAGTACCTCGACACGGCGGCGAAGGAACTCGACGCCCCGGACGGGCTTGTCAACGTCGTCACCGGTCGCGGCAGCACCATCGGCGACGTCTTCCTCGAGAGCGAGGCGGTCGAGGCGATCTCCTTTACCGGCAGCACGGCGGTCGGCAAGTACATCGCAGACAACAGCGGTATGAAGGAGATCACCCTCGAGCTCGGGGGGAACGACCCGACGATCGTCTGGGACGACGCCGACGTCGACTCGGCGGCCCGACAGCTCGTCGGCGGGGCGTGCTCGAACGCCGGTCAGGTGTGCAACAGCGTCGAGCGCGTGCTGGTCCACGAGTCGATCGAGGACGAGCTCGTCGACGCCCTCGTCGAGCACGCCGAATCGCTGACGGTCGGCGACCCGTTCGACGAGGACACCGACGTCGCGGCACTGATCGACGACGACGCGGCCGAGAAAGTGCGCCGCATCTACGAGGAGACGGTCGAGGCGGGCGCGACGGTCGAGTGCGGCGGCGAGTACGACGGCCGCACGTTCGAACCGACGGTCCTGTCGGGGGTCACGCCCGAGATGCCGGCCGCGGAGGAGGAAGTGTTCGGTCCGCTCGTTCCCGTCATCTCCGTCGCGGACTTCGACGAGGCGATCGAGGAGGCCAACAACACCGAGGACGGTCTCGAAGCGGGGCTGTTCACGCAGGACATCGATCGTGCGAAGCGGGCCGCCGACCGGATCGACGCCGGCGGCGTGAACGTCAACACGGTCAGCGGCTTCCGGACGGACCACATGCCCTACGGCGGCTTCAAGAACAGCGGCAAAGGCAAGGAGGGGATCAAGTACGCCGTCGAACACTTCTCCCGGGAGAAACTCGTCGGCTTCCACGCGGGGAAGGGCGCCTGAGACGGTCTCGGGACGGCCCGCTCTCCGGTCCGCAACTGTTGTCCGTCCGCCTCCAACCGTAGCGCGGGGCGAAAGCACACTGGGCAAAATCTACACGCAAATTATAAGCACATGCGAGAAGGGAATCAGAACATGTCGAGGAGTACGGTCGTCGGCGTCGAGGAGTACGCGCACGCCGACGACACCGTGACGTTCGAGTGTCGCATCGACGACGAGTTCGCCGCGACCGACTGGAAGTACCGCGAGGGAACCGAGACCGCAGCCGGCGGGCGAACCGTCCCGGTCAGTCTGCGGTTCTACAGCCCGGTCGCCTTCCGCTTCGAGTTGCAGGCGAACCCCGAAGCCGGGGGGACCGACACGTTGAACGACTTCGACGAGAGCGCCATCGCCGCCGACGTCGATCTCGACGTCGAGGAACGGGACGGCGAACTCAGCGTCGAGACCTCGGAACTGCGCGTCGTCGTCGGTCTCGATGAGTGGTCGTTCCGGGTGCTCGACGCGGACGGGTCGGCCGTCTTCGAGGAGCAGCGAGCGGACGTCGACGTTCGCGGCGACCTCCGCCAGGATCCGCTCGGCTTTGAGGAGATCGTCGACGAACCGGGTCCCGATCGAGTGTCGGCGACGGGGACGGCGTTCGACCTTGCGCCCGACGAGCGCCTCTACGGGCTGGGCGAGAAGTTCCTCGAACTCGATCGGCGGGGGCGGGAAGTGTCGTCCTGGACCGTGGAGCCTTACGGGACAGAGACCGAGAACTCCTACAAGAACGTCCCGTTCCACCTCTCGACGCGCGGGTACGGCCTCCTGGTCGACACGACCAACAGGGTCGAGTACGACCTGGGCGCGACGTCGACCGCGAGCGCGACGATCGACGTGCACGACGACACGTTCGCGTTCGTGTTCGTGTACGGTCCCTCGTTCAAGGAGATCATCCGGGAGTACACGGCGTTGACCGGCCGCGCCGACATGCCGCCGAAGTGGAGTTTCGGCGTGTGGATGTCGCGGCTCGGCTACGAGTCCAGGGAGCACCTCGAGGAGATAACGACCAGGCTCCGCGAGGAGGCGATCCCCTGCGACGTCGTCCACCTCGACCCGTTCTGGATGCGCGACTTCCACTCCTGCGATCTGGAGTGGGACACCGACCAGTTCCCCGATCCGGAGGGGATGATCGAGCAACTGGCGGACGACGGGTTCCGCCTCTCCCTATGGGAGCATCCCTACGTTCCCGTCGGGACGGCGGCGTTCGACGAGGGCGAGGCAGGTGGCTACTTCCTGACCGACGGGACCGGGTCGACGTACGTCATGGACAACCTCTGTCAGGGCGACTACAGGGGCGCTATCGTCGATTTTACCGATCCGGACGCGGTCGAGTGGTGGAAGGACAAGCACCGGCGCCTGGTCGAGATGGGCGTCGACGTGTTCAAGACGGACTACGGGGAGGGGATCCCGACGGACGCGGTGTTCGCCAACGGGCGAACCGGAGAGTCGATGCACAACTTCTACCCCTTCCTGTACAACCGGGCGGTGTACGAGGCCGTCGCTGACGTCAACGGCGTCGACGACGCGCTCGTGTGGGGCCGGTCGGCGTGGACGGGCAGCCAGCGGTTCCCGATGTACTGGGGCGGCGACGCCCAGACCTCGTTCAACGGGATGGCGTCGGCGCTCCGGGGCGGACTCGGGCTTTCGCTGTCGGGGTTCCCGTTCTGGAGCCACGACATCGGCGGGTTCCGCGGCACGCCGTCGCACGAGGTGTACGTCCGCTGGTCGCAGTTCGGGCTGCTGTCGAGCCACGCCCGGTGTCACGGAACGACTCCCCGGGAACCGTGGGCATTCGGCGAGCGTGCGGTCGAGATCTTCAGGAAGTTCGCCCGACTCCGGTACCGGCTGCTGGCGTACCTCTACTCGTACGCGGCGATCGCGCGCGAGACCGGCCTCCCCGTCGTCCGGCCGCTCGTGCTCGAATACGACGACGATCCGGGCACCTACGACGTCGGACTGCAGTATCTCCTGGGCGAGGAGCTGCTCGTCGCCCCCGTCTTCGACGAGTCCGGCGAGGTCGACGTGTACCTCCCGGCGGGCGACGACTGGGTCGACTACTGGACCGGCGAGCGCTACGACGGCGGACAGACGCTCAGTCTCACCGTCCCGCTGGACGAGATGCCGCTGTTCGTCCGGGCGGAGAGCGTGCTGCCGCTCCAGGCCCCCGCCCAGACCGTCGAGGAGGGGACCCCCGAGGACGTGACACTGCGCGTGACGCCGGCGGCGCGCGGCGAGACGGCGGCGTCGTTCGAGTTCTACGACGAGGACCGGGACGAGTTCGTCGACGCGGGGTGTTCCATCGGCGACGGGAGCGTCGACGTCACGGTCGACGATGACGGCCGAACGGCTTTGTTCCGGGCCGAGATCACCCACGTCGAGCGGGCGCCCGAGGTCGTCCGCGCGAACGGGGCGGAACTCCGACGCGTCGACGCCGCGCCCTCGCCCGGCGAGTGGTGCTACGACGCCGATGCGGACACCGTCCGAGCGAACCTCCCCTGACCATGCCCCGGAAGACCGACGTTCTGGTCGTCGGCGGCGGCGCCACGGGAACGGGGCTCGCCCGCGATCTCGCGCTCCGCGGGCTGGACGTCGTGCTCGTCGAGCGCGGTTCGCTGTGTAGCGGTACGACGGGCCGGTCGCACTGCACGCTCCACAGCGGCGCCCGGTACGCCGTCGAGCACCCCGAGCAGGCGAGCGAGTGCATGCGGGAGAACCGGATCCTGAAACGAATCGCCGGCCACTGCGTCGATCGGACGGGCGGCCTGTACGCATCGCTCCCGTCGGACCCGGATCGGTACTTCGAGGAGAAACTCGACGCGTGCGCGGCGGCCGGCATCGACACCGAGGTGCTCTCCTCCGCGGAGGCCCGCGAGGCCGAACCCGCCGTCTCGTCGGACGTCGAGCGAGTCTTTCGCGTCCCCGACGGCGTCGTGTACCCCTCGCGGCTGACAGCGGCGAACGCCGTCGCCGCGCGGCGGGAGGGCGCTGAGATCAGGCAGCACGCGCCAGTGACCGACGTCCGGACCAACGGCGATCGCGTGACCGGCGTCGACGTCGAGTCCGACGACGGCGCCGCCGCGATCGTCGCGGAGTACGTCGTGAACGCGACCGGCGCGTGGGCCGGCGAGATCGGCGCGATGGCCGGCGTCGACATCCCGATGCGGCCGAGCAAGGGCGTGCTGGTCGCCGTCGACAACGACCGCGTCGACCGCGTCGTCAGCCGCGCTCGGCCTCCCGGCGACGCCGACAGCGTCGTCCCGCAGGGCTCGGAGCTCCTGCTCGGCACGACGAGCGCGCCCGTCGACGACCCCGACGAGTTCTCACGGGAGTCGTCGGCGGTCTCCTACGTCATCGAGGAGAGCGCGGCGCTGATCCCGTCGATCGCCGAGAGCCGCGTGCGCCGGTCGTTCTGGGGCGTCCGGCCGCTGTACAGCCCAACCGAGCGGGACGACACGCGGACGATCTCGCGGTCGATTGCGCTACTGGATCACCGCGAGCGGGACGGCGTCGACGGGTTCACCACGATCGTCGGCGGCAAGCTCACCACCTACCGGAAGATGGCCGAACTCGCGGCCGACCACGTCTGCGAGCGTCTCGGCGTCTCGGCGGCGTGTCGGACAGCCAATCGAGCGCTCCCCGGGGCCGACGATCCGGACGCCCTCGACGAGTACGTCCGCGAGTTCGACGCGGCGTCACCCGCCGACGCCGCCGCGACCGACGAGTGAGTCACGAGAGCGAGATCCACTGCCGCTCCGCCTCGGACTCGTAGATGGCCTCCATCGCCTCCATATCGACGAGCCCGTGTTCGCCGTCGGGGTAGACCGACCCGTCCGACCGGAGCCGATCCGCGAAGTAGTCGAACTCCTCGCGCATCTGATCTACTTTGTCCAGCGCGACGGACATCCGCCCGTCGCCCCTGGAGACGTGCAGCGTCCGCTGCTGGTCCTGGAAGAACGCCGGTTCGACGGCAACCTGTCCCTCCGTCCCCGTGATCCGCAGCGTGCTCCCCTGCCGGGCGTTGTGGCTGGCGGCGCACGTGGCGTACACCTCCTCAGGGAACTCGGCGGTCGCGGAGACCGTTTCGTCGACGTCGTCGAACGCGTCGTGGGTGCTCCGGGTCCGGCCGCTCACCGCGACCGGATCCTCGTCGAGAACGAACCGGACAGTGTTGAGCGGATACAGTCCGATGTCGAACAGCGCGCCGCCGCCAGCCAGCTCCTCGTCGAGGCGCCACTGCTCGGGGTCCGGATTAACGCGGTCGAGCAGGCGCTGGGTCATCGACCCGTACGCCTCGACCGGCTCACCGATCAGTCCCGCGCGGACGATCTCCCGGACGCGGCGCACCGCCGGTTCGGTGTGCATCCGGTAGGCGATCATCAGCTCCACGCCCGCCTCGTCGCAGACCTCGATCATCTCCCGAGCGCGCGCCGAATCGCGTTCCATCGGCTTCTCGCAGAGCACGTCCTTGCCGTACTCGGCCGCCGCGCGCGCGTACGGAAGGTGCAGTGCGTTCGGCGTGCAGATGTAGACGGCGTCGTACGCGTCTACCGCAGCGCCGTCCCGGAACTCGTCGTACTCCACGCCACGCTCGGCTCCGTCGACGCCGTCAGCGACTCGTCGAGCCTTCTCGGGCGTACTGCTGACGATCACGGTCGGTTCGCAGCGCTCGCTGTCGACCAGCGCCGGAATCGCCCGCTCCCGGGTGAACCAGCCGACGCCGAGGACGGCGAACCGAACGGGGTCCACCTCTTCTGCCCGCACGGTCTCCCAATCGCGATCACAGCCCCTGCTGAGTACCGACTCGATGTCCATGTTCGTCCGCCTAGTGTACCTGCCAGTTGTTAAATCTGCCCGGCCATTCAGAACCGTCATCGTCCGACGGGCGCGACAACGCCATCCCGCACGACAGGTACGCTTATTACGCGCCCTTCCAATCCTTACCCATGAACTCCGAGGAAGCCGAGAGCCCAGTGAGTCACCTCTCCGTTCCGGAGGAGACGATCGTCGAAGCGTGCGGCGACCCGCCGCTGCCGGAGCTGGGCGTCATCGAGCAAGTGTGGGATACCGACCCGATCCCGCCCGAGGAGACCGGCGAGCGGGCGGCGAGGGCCGTCCGCGCACTGTCGTTCGAGGACGTCCCCGAGGGCGGCGACGTCGCGCTCGGGGTCGGGAGCCGCGGTATCGCAAACCTCCCGTCGATCGTCGTGGGGGTCGTCGAAGAAGTTCGGGGCGCCGGCTACGAGCCGTTCGTCTTCCCGGCAATGGGGAGCCACGGCGGCGCGACGGGCGAGGGCCAACGGGAGATGCTGAACGAGCTCGGCGTGACCGAGGAGTCCATCGGCTGCGAGATCCGGTCAAGCATGGATGTTGTCGAAGTCGGGCGGACGCCGGATCGCGACGTCCCGGTCGTTGCCGACGCCAACGCGGTCGCGGCCGACGCGATTGTTCCGATCAACCGCGTCAAACCGCACACGGACTTCGACGGCACCGTCGAGAGCGGGCTCTCGAAGATGCTCGTCATCGGGATGGGCAAGCAGCGCGGCGCCCAGATCGCCCACAAGTGGGCGGTCGACTGGTCGCTCCGCAAGATGATCCCGGAGATCACCGACCAGCTCTTGGAGGAACTCCCCATCGTCGGAGGGGTTGCCATCGTCGAGGACCAGTACGACGAGACGACGCTGATTGAGGGCGTGCCGCCGGGCGGCTTTCTCGACCGCGAGGCCGAGTTGCTGGAGGCGGCCTACGACATCATGCCGACGCTCCCCTTCGAGGAGCTCGACCTCGTCGTGTTCGATCGCCAGGGCAAGGAGATCAGCGGCCAGGGCATCGACACGAACGTCATCGGCCGGCGCGTGTTCTCGATTAACGAGCCCGCCCCCGACAAGCCCGACATCAAGCGGATCTACACCCGCGGACTGACCGAGAAGACCCACGGCAACGCGATGGGCGTCGGCTCCGCTGACGTGATCCACGAGGACATCGTCGCCGAACTCGACGCCCAGACGTCGCTGATAAACGCGCTCACCGCGAGCACGATCCGAGGGGTTCGGCTGCCGCCGGTCGTCGAGACCGACCGCGCCGGGGTCGTCGCCGCGCTGTCGACGATCGGCGTCGTCGACCCCGAGACCGTCCGCGTGATCCGTGCGGCGGACACGATGCACCTCCACCGGCTGTACGCCTCGCCGGCACTGGTCGAGGAGGCCCGCCAGCGGGGCGATCTCCGCGTCGTCGAAGAGCCCTCTCCCATCGGGTTCGACGATGGGCAGTTCACAGCCCCGCCGCTACTGGAGTAGCTATCGATCGGATACCGGAACTCGTCACTTGTAGCAGTCTGACCGACATCGGTCCCGGCGTCTCGCGCAGCTCGTCCTTCCACGGTTCGTCGCGCGCGGTTGCGGTACGACCTTCATTGCTAGACGACGTGATCACGGTAGGCGGCGGGCCGTCAACTGGTCGTCCGAACCGAGGACGTCAGTCAACAGCGTTCTACTGCACATTCATTATTCGAAGCTGATCTGTACGAACCTGTGATCGAGAAAGATTAGTATTATATGATTTAACGAAAGTTGTCATTTTTCGCCAAGCGGCCTACTGAGATACAATTCTATTCAGTATTCGATCTACGGCTGATTCGGCATCGAGGCCGGTCGATATCGGACGGCAGAGTCCATATAACAACGTGATGGCCGGCTTAGAGGGATTTAGATCTCCTCCCGAGGCCTTTCTGTGTACTCTTTAATCCGCCGGGGCGTATTTGGGGAAACCTGTTGTAATGGCTCTCCGATTAGTCCGCTGTGCTGCTATAGTCCAGATTCTCCGGGATCTTCGACTATTCTGTGAGTTTTGGTCCTCCAGACTTTGTTCCTGGCTCGAATCTATAGATGAAATAGTTTATAACATAGGTATATTGTTAGAAGGAGCCATACATAATCTTCACTAGGTTTTTAATGTAGTATAGGTAAATTTATAATTCTCCGCGTGAGATCACGCGCTTGCTCAGTCATCGGTGCTTCCTAGGTTATAATGTGCTCAGTCGTCTGGACGACGGAGAGGGCGATTCGAGATGGACCGGACGCCGGTAGCATCTAGATGCTGAAAACGGAGTTCGCAGATCTCCGTGTCGACGAACGTAATATGAGGGCGGCCACCAGCGGCCGCGAGATCACTATTCCGACGGAAACGACGAGTACCGGGACGAACCGACGATCGATTCAACCGTCGCCGGTCAGTGCGTGATATCGCTGCCAGAAGCATCCGTACAGCAGATGAGGTCTAACGGATATGTTACTTTCACAAGAACTAATCCGACAGTGGATCTGTATCTGACCCAAGAATGTCTCGACCGAGCGCTACGCCGCCGTCTCCTGCGGGGATCCCCGTCCTGGGTAACACGGTCGCGTTCGCCCGCGACCCGTTCGGCTTCGTCCGACGGTCCGTCGAGTCTACGGGAGACGTGTTCCGGATGCGCCTACTCGGACGAGACGTCTACGTCGTCGGCGACCCCACTCACGTCGAGACGGCCCTGCTGAACCGCGAGGCGTTCGCGAAACTCGAGGACTTCGAGGTGGCCTTCGGCGACACGCTCCTGTCCGTCGAGGGCGAGCAGTGGCGCCGCCAGCGCCATGCGATGGAGGGCTTTTTCGATCCGACGCGCATCGCCGAGTTCGCGGAGACGATGGTCGACGTCGCCGAGTCGCACGTCGGCGACTGGTCGGCCGGACGCGAGATCGCGGTCGGCGACGAGATGCGGCCGATCGCGCTTCGCAACCTGTTCGAGGTCGTGCTCGGTCACTCTCTGTCCGCCACCGAACGTGACGAGCTCGCGGCGGACGCCCACGCGCTCAACAACTGGTTCGAGCCCACGTCGTGGGTGCTGCCCTACTGGGTTCCGACGCCGGCGCGTCGCGAGTTTCGCCGCGGCTCGAAGCGGTTGCGAAACTGGGCGCGGTCACTGCTCGACGACGCTCGTGACGGTCCGGACGAGGGGAGCCTGCTCGCGACGCTGGCGGCCCTTCAGGACGATCCCGACTCCGAGTTCGACCGGGCCGAGGTCCTCGACCAGGTCGTCGGGATGATCTTCGCCGGCCACGAGACGACCGCGCTCGCGATGACGTACGCTCTCCACCAGATCGCCGCTCATCCCGACGTCGCCGATCGATTTCACGCGGAACTCGACGACGCAATCGACGGTCGGCCATCGTTCGCCGATCTTCGGGAGCTGGAGTACACCGAGCGGGTGATCGACGAGGCGCTCCGGCTCTACCCGCCTGTCCACGCGATCCCGCGCGAGACGACCGAACGCGTCGATCTCGGCGAGTACGAGATTCCGGGTGGCGAGCAGGTGTTGCTCTCGGTGTGGAGCATCCACCGCGACTCGCGGTTCTACGACGAGCCGCTCGCGTTCGATCCGAGCCGGTGGGCGAACGCATCGCCCCGGGAGCGTGGCTACGAGTTCGTGCCGTTCGGCGCCGGGCCCCGGATCTGCATCGGGCGCCACTTCGCCCGCCTGGAGATGAAGGCCACCCTCGCGGCGATCGGGCGACGCTACCGTCTCGACGCCGAAGACGAGATCGACGTCACGCCGCAGATGACGACCCAGCCCGCAGGGCCCGTGAACGTTCGCGTCACCGACCGGCATTGATTGCGGCTGCTGTGAATGCAGGTGCTGTGAACGTGCGCTCGGCGTGCGGCGCTTTCCGGGATCTCGATCGGGCTCAGAGTCGCTCGGCGTCCATCGCAGCCTCCCGGTTCCGTCCCTTCCGATTGCGCTCGTTGTGATACGCGAATCCGGCGAGAACGAGGCCCGCCAGGACGAGCCCGCCGATCGACTCGGGCCACGTGTGAGCGCCCGCCAGCGGCCGCGCGACCACCATCCCGAGCG
>SDGW01001496.1_pt1 | contig 12208 bp, 10 predicted proteins | sample 2873831 | NCBI WGS metagenome assembly SDGW01 (sample SAMN08132700, study PRJNA421101) | hypersaline lake metagenome | isolation source: celular fraction 0.22 microns magnesium sulfate-rich crust from ephemeral... | place: Spain: Penahueca Lagoon, Toledo | collected 2011-07
GCGTCTTCGAGCGCCTCGTCGCTAATCTCGCCGTTCTCGCCCACCTCGTCGGCGGGGACCACGCTGAGGTTGGCGTCGATGCGGAGGCTCCCGTCGCGCTGGCTGTCGAACACGCCGAGATATTCGAGGACTTCTTCGAGCTTGGCGAGGAACGCCCGGACCTCCTCGGCACCGCGGAAGTCGGGGTCGGTCACGATCTCCATCAGCGGGACGCCCGCGCGGTTGTAGTTGACCAGCGTGTAGTCCGCGCGGTCGATGCTCCCGCCCTCGTGCTGGAGGCTTCCGGGGTCCTCTTCGAGGTGGGCTCGCTGGATGCCGACCGTGCGGCGCTCGCCGTCCACCTGCACGTCGAGTTCGCCGTCCTGACAGACCGGCGCGTCGTACTGGGTGATCTGGAACCCCTTGGGCAGGTCGGGGTAGAAGTAGTTCTTCCGGTGGAACGTGGTCTCCTCGGGGATGTCGGCGTCGATGGCCTTCCCGACCTTGACCGCCGACTCGACGGCGGCCTCGTTCAGCACCGGGAGCGCGCCCGGCAGGCCGAGACACACCGGGCAGGTGTGGGTGTTCGGTTCGGCGTCGGCCACGTCGGTCGAACAGCCGCAGAAGATCTTCGTGTCCGTCTCCAGTTGAACGTGGACCTCCAGTCCGATGACGACCGCGAGGTCCTCCTGCTGGACAGCCTGTGCAGTCATTACTCGCCAGTTTGCGGTCGGGCCGCTAAAGACTAACGAACGAAGGTTCATTACCCCCGAGCGAGCAGGTGCAGGAAAAATGAAGGTCCGGACGAAGTTCGCAGTGCTGATGTTGGTGGTCACGCTCGCGTTGACCGCGGTGGTGTACGGGCAACTCGAACTGGCCAAAGACCGGTCGGTCTCTCAGATGCAGGAGAGCGTCGACCAGACCGCGGTCCAGACCGCCGAGCAGATCGACGCCCAGATTCGCCGCCAGAAGGACTACGTCGGGTTCTACGCGTCGCGGCCGCAGGCCAGCAACTTCAGTCGGGCCGACGAGTTTCTTCGCGAGTTCCTGACCAATCCCTACATGTTCGCCGGGCAGGTCGTTTCGGCCAACGGTACGGTGGTCGCCTTCGAGGGCGACGTGCGGTCGGGAGTGCGCCGCGAGACCGTCGGCAACGACATCGGGAACCAGACCTACGTCCAGTACCCCGCCCGGACCGGTGAAATCTACGTCACGGACCCCGAACGGGTCGACGGCACGAACCAGCACATCGTCGTCGTCGGCGCACCCATCTTCGAGGAGGGCGAGGTAACCGGCGTCCTCGCGGCCGCGTTCCCGGTCAACGAGTTCACGTTCCTCACGATGGTCAAGCCGCTGGAGACCGACGCGCGGACGGTCTCGGTCGAGACGCGAAACCAGACGCTCCACGAGCCGAAGGCGTCGTTCACCGACGCGGTCGCCGCCAACGCGACGGTCTCCTCGACCGGGTGGACCGTCCGGGTCAGCCGGAGTCGAGCCGGACTGAACGCTCGTCTGCGCGAGATGGCGATATTCCAGACCGGGAGCCTCGCGCTCGTCCTGTCGCTGGTCCTCGGGATGGCCGTCTGGGAGTACAACGCCAACATCCGGCAGGCCGAAAAGCTCCTCGACGGCTTCGACGCGCTCCGGGACGGTGACTACGACCGAACGCCCGACCTCGCGTCGGGCGAGGAGTGGCACCAGATACGCGAGGGGTTCGCCGACCTCGCCGACTCGCTGGCGGCCCGCGAGACCGAACTCCGCGAGCGCGAACAGCGGATTCAGGTGTTCAACCGCGTCTTGCGCCACAACCTCCGCAACGACATGACGGTCGTGGTCAACTACGCCGAGTACGTCGCCGACGAGTCCGACGACCCCGAAATCAGCGAGGCCGCCGAGAAAATCGCGGCCAGAGGGTGGGACCTCGTGGACCTGAGCGAGAAGGCCCGCCGCCTCGGCGCGGGCATGGAAGGGGCGGGCACCGAACCGGTCGAGACCGACGTGGCCGCGGTCGTCACCGACGCCGCGGCGGTGGTCCGCGACGAGTACCCCGACGCCGACGTGTCGGTCGACGCGACGGACGAGCAGTCGGCAGTCGCCACGCCCGCGTTCGACGCGGCAATCGAGAACGTCTGTGAGAACGCGGTCGAACACAACGACTCGACGGACCCGACCGTGTCGATTTCGGTCGATTCAGTGACCGACGACGGCGAGGAGTGGATTCGCGTGTCGGTCGCCGACGACGGGCCGGGCATCCCCGACCACGAGCGCGCCGTCCTGACCGACGGCGAGGAGACCGACCTCGAACACGGGAGCGGACTCGGCCTCTGGCTCGTCCACTGGGTCGTCGAACGCTCCGGCGGCCGACTCTCGTTCACCGAGAACGACCCGCGCGGGTCGGTCGTCCGGATGGACCTGCGACCGGCGACCGAGGACTGACCGCGCGGGTCCGTGGGAGAAACGGCGTTCAGTCTCGCCAGTGGGCGACGGCGAGCCACCCGACGAGCGCGACGACGGCGACGCCGACGCCGAAGCCGGGCGCTCCGGCGGTCGTCTCCGCTCCCGACCGGCCGTCGGTAGCGGTCTCGCGGTCGGCGGCGGTCTCGGTCGGTTCCGCGCCCGTCGCACCGTCGGTCGGTGACGCCACCGCCGTCTCGTTCACCGCCACTTCGCCGACCCGGAACTCGTTGACGTAGACTTCGTAGGTGCCGGGCTGGGCGACCGTGCGTTCGAAGGTCGTCTGGCGCATCCCGCCCGCCGCGATGGTGAGTTGGCGGCTCGCGACCGACTGGTCGCCGAGGACGAGTTTCGCGGTGAACGTCCCGTCGGCGTCGCCCTCGTTCGAGATTCGGACCTGCACCTTGAGCGCGTCGCCGATAGAGAGCGTCGAGACGTCGACCGTCGCGTTGGTTATCTCGAACTGCGGGCGCTTCTTCCCGGCCGCGAACTCCGAGAGGCCGGGCGAGCGGACGCGATAGACGTAGTGGTTCGCGGTCGTCTCGACCAGCGTCGTCGGGAGTTCGTTCCACGAGCCGTCGTGGTACCGATAGAGCGCGATGTCGCCGCGCTCGGAGGCGTTCACGCGGTCTCGCCGGAGCCGGAAGGTAAAGTTGACGCTACTGATGTTGCTGTCGGGGATCGAGTGGTCCACGCTCAGGAACGCCAACGGTTCGGTGCCGTTCGAGAGGCGTCGGGTCGGGGTCTTCTCGGCTATCGGGCGGTCGCTCGCTGTGGCGTTCAGCGTGAAACTCGCGTTCCGGGTCGGCGTCACTTCCACGGAGGAGAACGAGACGTTCCGACTCGGGTCCGGGGACGTCGAGACGTTCACCGCCACCGACTCGTTCGCCGAGGCGTTCGTGACGGTGGCGTTGACGGTCGGGGCCTCGGCCGGGCGGACCGGTCGCCCGCGCTCGGTCGCGTTCTCGGGGCCCGTCCCGTTTCCGGGAAGTGTCCGATTGCCCGGAAACGTTCGGTTAGCCGGAGGCGTCCGGTCGTCGCCGAACGACCGATTGCCGGGAACGTCGCTCCTGTTACCCGGACCGCCGGGCCGGTCGGCGGGCGGTCCGACGCGACTCTCCGGGGACTCCTCTCGGTCTGCGGGGCGGTCGGACGGAGTCTGGCCACCACCGACTCGCCCGGGCGGGTCGGCCCCATCGGAGTCGGAAACGTCCGGCGCACCGTCGAGACCGGGCGCTCGCTCTGTCGTGGGCGAGTCGTCACCACCGGGCGGTCCGTTCCGGTCGGGTGGACCACGTTCGTCGGAGGACTCGCTGTCATTCGGCGGACCACGCTCGTCGGAGGACTCGCTCTCGTCTGGCGGTCCACCCTCTCCCGATGCGTCTCCACCGGGAGGAGCGGTCCGGTCGCCCGCGTCGGTCGTCGTCTCGTCGGTCGTCGAGGAGCGCCCGGTCGAGGTTTTCGTCGGCCGCTCGACCGGCATGGTGACCTCGTGGGTCGTGGTCTCCTCGTCGGTCTCGTTCGGGGGATTCGAGCCGGTCCCGTCGGTCGTCGGGAGTGCGCTGACGGCCGACCCGCCGTCGGCGAAGGCGACGCCGACCGCGGGCGCGAGGCTGGCGACGACCAGACCGACGACCGCCAGCGCCGCGAGCGCCCGCTTCGACCTCGTCGGCGAGCGCAACCGTTTCGAATCGATACCCCCGGTCATCTGGTTCGGAGTAACGAACTTCTCTGTAGTAAATACTTCTACTCTCCGAAGTCGGACACCCCAAAATAATAGTCGTCCACGCCCGATTTGTAGTAATATTATCGACACGTGTCTGACGTACGTTTATGGTCCTGCCGTGGGCCAACACGGACATGAGCGACCAAGCCGAGCGCGTCGAGGAACTCGAATCGAAAGTCGAGCGACTCGAAGCGACGATTCAGGGACTCACCGAAGAACTAGTCGAGGTCCACGACCGACTCGAAACGCTCGAAGAGAGCGAACCTGCCGAGCAGACGACCCAGACACGGACCGAGACGGAAGCCGCCGAGCAGCGAAAGACCGAAACCGAGCAAAGCGACGAGGCTAAAAGCCAAGAGTCCCAGAACGAAGACGAGACGGGGGACGATTCCGGGTTGGGCGACGACATCATCGTCGCCTGAGGTCCCTACGTACGAGCAACCATGCACATCAAAAAGCTCGTCTTGGACAACTTCAAGAGCTTCGGACGACGAACCGAAATCCCATTTTACGAGGATTTCACCACTGTCAGCGGTCCGAACGGCTCCGGCAAGAGTAACATCATCGACAGCATCCTGTTCGCGCTCGGGTTGGCTCGAACGCGGGGCATCCGCGCCGAGAAACTGACCGACCTCATCTACAACCCCGGCCACGCCGACGGGAGCGAGGAGTCCAGTGGCCCGCGGGAGAAGACAACTACTACTCGTACTACTACCTCAACGGCCGGTCGGTCAACCTCTCGGACATCCAAGACCTGCTGGCGCAGGCCGGAGTGACGCCCGAAGGCTACAACGTCGTCATGCAGGGCGACGTGACCGAGATCATCAACATGACGCCGTACGAGCGTCGCCAGATAATCGACGAAATCGCCGGCGTCGCGGAGTTCGACGCGAAGAAAGAAGACGCACTCGAAGAGTTGGAGACGGTCAAAGAGCGCATCAGCGAGGCCGAACTCCGCATCGAGGAGAAACAGGACCGCCTCGACCAGTTGGCCGACGAGCGCGAGACCGCCCTCGAATATCAGGGCCTGCGCGACGAAAAGCAGGAGTACGAGGGCCACCTCAAGGCCGCCGAGTTAGAGGAGAAGCGCGAAGACCTCGCGCACACCCGCGAGGATGTCGAAGACCGCGAGGAGGAACTGGCCGACCTGCAAGCCGAGTTAGACGAGAAGCAGGGCGCGGTCATCCGCCTCGAAGACGAGCTAGAGGAACTCAACGCCGAAATCGAGCGAAAAGGCGAGGACGAACAGCTCCGCATCAAGAGCGAAATCGAGGAGGTCAAAGGCGAGATTTCGCGGCTCGAAGACGCCATCGAGTCGGCCGAGGAGAAGATTCAGGACGCCGAGAACACGCGCCGACAGGCGTTCGTGGAGATAGACCGCAAGCAGGAGGACGTCGAAGAGTTGGAGTCGGACATCCGCGATTTGAAGATAGAGAAGTCCTCGGTGAAGGCCGACGTTCAGCAGAAAGAGACCGAGTTAGCGGAGGTCGAGGCCGAAATCGACGCCATCGACACCGAGTACGACGAGGTGAAGGCCGAACTCGCCGAGAAGAAGGAGGCGCTGGAAGCCGAGAAGAGCGAGAAGAACGACCTCCAGCGCGAGAAGGACCGCCTCATCGACGAGTCCAGACGCCGGTCGAACGCCGAGAGCGAGAAAGAACAGGAACTAGACGAGGCCCGCGAGTCGATTCCGGAGTTGGAGTCGAAACTGGACGACCTCGAAGACGAGTTGGCCAAAGCCGAGCGCAACCGCGCCCAGATCGACGACGTGGTCGCCGACCTCAAGCAGGAGAAACGCGAGTTGCAGGACGACCTCGATTCGGTCGAGGACGAGATTCAGGCCAAACAGCAGGAGTACGCCGAACTCGAAGCCAAGGCCGGACAGAGCGGCGACTCCTCCTACGGCCGGGCGGTTTCGACCATCCTGAACGCCGAGAAGCCGGGCGTCCACGGCACGGTCGGCCAGTTGGGCGGCGTGAACCAGAAGTACGCGACCGCCTGCGAGACCGCGGCCGGAGGACGGATGGCGAACGTCGTGGTGGACGACGACGGCGTGGGCCAGTCGTGCATCGAGTACCTGAAATCCCGGAACGCCGGGCGCGCGACCTTCCTGCCGCTGACCGAGATGCACACTCGGAACCTCCCGAGCGCGCCGAGCGCGCCGGGGGTCGTAGACTTCGCGTACAACCTCGTGGACTTCGATTCGCAGTACGCGGGCGTGTTCGCCTACGTCCTCGGCGACACGCTGGTCGTGGAGGACATGGAGACCGCCCGCGACCTGATGGGCGACTACCGACTCGTGACCCTCTCGGGCGAGTTGGTCGAGAAGAGCGGCGCGATGACCGGCGGGTCCAAATCCGGGTCGCGCTACTCCTTCTCGAAGTCCGGCAAGGGCCAACTGGAGCGGGTCGCCCAGCGCATCAACGAGTTGGAGGACGAGCGCAAGTCCATCCGCGAGGACCTACGGGACGTCGACGACCGACTGGACGACGCCCGCGACCGCAAGAGCGACGCGACCGACCAAGTTCGCTCCATCGAGTCCGACATCGAGAAGACCGAGGAGAAACTCGATTCGGTGAAAGAGCGCATCGGCGACCTCGAAGACGAACTCGTCGCGATGGAGGCCGAACGCGAGGCCGTCAACGAGCAGATGGAGGAGCTAGAGGACGAGATAGACGAGCGCGAAGGGACCATCGCCGAAATCCAAGACGCCATCGCGGAGTTGGAGACCGAACTCGAAGACTCGCGGATTCCGGAACTCACCGCCGAGGCCGAGGAGATAGAGGACGAGATAGACGAACTGGAGGACAAGATGGACGAGTTGGACGGCGAACTCAACGAACTCCAACTCGAAAAGCAGTACGCCGAGGACGCCGTCGAGGACCTCCACGACGACATCGAGCAGGCCCAGAACCGCAAGGCCGAGCAGGAGGAGAAAATCGAGGAGTTGGAGGGCAAAATCGAGGACCAAGAGGCCCTCCTCGAAGAGAAACGCGAGGCGGTCGCGGACCTCGAAGACGAACTCGCCGACCTCAAAGACGACCGGGAGGACGTGAAGGCAGACCTCCGGGAGGCCCAGCAGGCCCGCGACGAGAAGAAGTCGGAGGTCGAGACCGTCGAGAACCGCCTCGAGAGCCTGCGTCGGAGCGTCGGGCGACTGGAGGACGACATCGCCGAACTCGAAGAGCAAGTCGGCGAGTACGACGCCGACGAGATTCCCGACCTGACGGAGGTCGAGCAGAACATCGAGCGTCTGGAGCGCCAGATGGAGGAGTTAGAGCCGGTCAACATGCTGGCCATCGAGGAGTACGACGACGTGAAGTCGGACTTAGACGACCTCGAAGAGCGCAAGTCCGTCCTCGTGGAGGAGCGCGAGGGAATCCGCGAGCGCATCGACTCCTACGAGGACCAGAAGAAAGCGACGTTCATGGACGCCTACGAGGCAATCGACGAGCAGTTCGAGGACATCTTCGAGCGCCTGTCGAACGGGACCGGGACGCTCCACCTCGAAGACGAGGCCGACCCCTTCGACGGCGGTCTGACGATGAAGGCCCAACCGGGCGACAAGCCCATCCAGCGCCTCGACGCGATGTCGGGCGGCGAGAAGAGCCTGACCGCCCTCGCCTTCATCTTCGCCATCCAGCGGTTCAACCCCGCGCCGTTCTACGCGCTGGACGAGGTGGACGCCTTCCTCGACGCCGCGAACGCCGAGCGCGTCGGCGAGATGGTGGACGAACTCGCGGGCGACGCCCAGTTCGTCGTCGTCTCCCACCGCTCGGCGATGATGGAACGCTCCGAGCGCGCCATCGGCGTCACGATGCAGGGCGACAACGTGAGTACCGTGACGGGCATCCAGCTGGGCGACGGCGACGAGGAGGTCCCCGCCGATGACTAGCGAGGTTCCGGAGGAACCTCGGAACCCGAGCGATGAAACTGCGAGTAGCGAGACTCCGAAGGAGTCTCGAAACGCGAGCGGCGAAGCCGCGAGCGATACAGAGGCCGCCGGTGACGAAGACGACGACGGCGGAGACGGCGACGAGGAGTTCTCGTTGAACATCGCGGGCCACGAGGAAGAGAGACGGAAACGCGACGCCGAGTCGTCGGACCGCTTCGACGGAGACGAGACCGAATCCCCCGAGCCTCCGGGCGATTCTGGAGAATCGCCCGGCGAGGGCGAAGACTCCGACCTCCTCGGCGACGAACTCGACGTGGACACCGACGGCGACGACGACGAGGCCGAACCCGTCGAACTCCTCGTGCAACTGGCCGAGGAGGGCGAAATCGAGCCGTGGGACATCGACATCGTGACCGTGACCGACAAGTTCCTCGACCGACTCGACGGCGCGGACCTCCGGACCTCGGGCCGGGCGCTGTTCTACGCCAGCGTCCTCCTCCGGATGAAGAGCGACGCGATGCTGGCCGACGACGACGAGGAAGAGGCCGACGAGTCGGACCCGTGGGACGACTGGGGACCGGGGGCGGACGCGCCCGCGCCCGGCGAGGAGGGCGAGTTCCCCGACTTCGACCCCATCGAGCAGTTGGAAGACGAGATGGAGCGTCGCCTCGACCGCAAGAGCGCCCGCGGGTCGCCCGAGACGCTGGACGAACTCGTCCGCGAGTTGCGCGAGCGCGAGCGCGGGTCGTGGTGGAAGGAGTCGCGAAGCTACGACACGACCGACTCGCCGTCGGGGTTCCAGCGCGGCACCCAGACGCTGGATTACCGGATGGACGACGACATGCGCGTCGACGAGGAACCCTCCGCGGACGACGTGACCGGCACGGCCCACGCCGAGGACATCGAGGCGGTCATCGACGACGTGCGCGACGAGTTGCAGTCCCACTACGAGAAGGGCCGGACAGAAGTCCTGTACGCCGAAATCGAGACGGTCGGCGGGTCGCGCATCCAGACGTTCCTCGCGCTCCTGTTCCTCTCGCACCGCGGGACCGTGACCTTAGAACAGGACGACATGTTCGGGGATTTGTGGGTCGAAGACGCCGAGGCGACCGACGAGCCCGAGACGCCCGCCATCGCGGACTGACTGCCGCGAGTCGAGATTTCCGTCCCGGCGGCCGAGGCCACTCATCCCGACGACTCCGGCGGTTTCTCCTCCACGTCGTCGGCTCGCCGTTCGTCGTCGGACGCTGGCTCGGCGTCGGCCACCGGCTCGCGCTCGTGGATGGCTTCGACTTCGTGTCTCAACTCCTCGTGGTTGTACACGATGTCGCTGCTGGTGACGATACCGCAGAGGACTCCGTCGGCCGCGACCGGGAGATGTTTGACGGTGTTGTCCGCCATCACCTCGACGGCCTCGCGGACGGTCGCCGTCGGTCGGACCGTCACCACGGGGTCGGTCATCACCCGCTCGACCGGCAGGCGACCGAACGGCTCGTCGGACCTCGCGCCCGCCGCCACCGCGTCCGATTGCGTGATGATGCCCGTCGGCCGCTCGTCTCTCAGGACGATGATGCTTCCGACTCCGTAGTGGAGCATCCGGTCCGCGGCGAGTTGGAGTGTGTTATCGACGTCTATCGTGACGACCCGCTCGGTCATCAACTCGCTGACTTGCATACTCGAGTATATCTCCGGTGACACGAATAGTTGTCCCTCCGCTCGTCGGTCGATACGGACGGTCTCGGTTGTCCGGACCGAAACAAGCGATTAGGGCGCTACCGACGCCGCGTCGCGTTCGGTCAGTCCAGATACTCGCCGACGAACGCATCGACGCGCTCGCGGGTCTCGTCGGGGATCGCCTCGGTGGGCGTGTTGACGGTGCCCTCCAGCGCCGACCCGCAGTCACACTCGCGCTCGTCGGGCATGTTCCGGACCGCGTGTTCCACGACTTCCTTGATGGACTCCTCGTTCTCGGCGGCGTTGTCCAGCACCTCTTGGAGCGTGACCTCGCTGTCTTCTTTCCACACGTCGTAGTCGGTGACGCCCGTGACAGTGGCGTAACACATCTCGGCCTCGCGGGCCAACTTCGCCTCCGGAATCGTCGTCATGCCGATGACGTCCCAACCCTGCTCGCGGTAGAACTCGCTCTCGGCGCGGGTCGAGTACTGCGGGCCTTCGATGCAGACGTAGGTGCCGCCCTCCTCGGACTCCGCGTCGGTCGCCGTCTCGCAGGAGTCGGCCAGATGCTCGACCATGTGCGGGCAGTAGGGGTCCGCGAAGGGCATGTGGACCACGATGCCGTCGCCGAAAAAGGTCGAGTCCCGATGTTTCGTCCGGTCGAAAATCTGGTCGGGCACCAGCAGCGTCTGGGGCGGGAGGTCCTCGCGCAGGCTCCCGACCGCGTTGCTCGACAGCACGCGCTCGACGCCGACCTGCTTCAGCGCGTGGATGTTCGCCTTGTACGGCGCGTTCGTGGGCGTGTGCTGGTGGTCCGGACCGTGGCGCGGGAGGAAGGCGACCTCCTCGCCGGCCAACTCGCCGATGGTGACGGGCGCGCTCGGGTCGCCGAACGGCGTCGAGACGTCCTCCTCGCGGGTGTCTTCGAGCGGGAGCGCCTCGTAGATTCCACTGCCGCCGATGAATCCAATCGTCATGCCCGACAGTCGCGTCGGTAGGTACTAAACGGCTACCTTTCGGGATTGTGGACCGAGACCCCCGGACGAAACGGCGAGCCAATCGCTCGCGTCCAGTTGACCGTCAGTGCGCGGGGTTGTAGGCGTCCGAGAAGACGTTCAGGACGACGACGCCGCCGACGACGAGCGCCATCCCGAGGAGTCCCGCGGCGTCTATCGGCTCGTCGAACAGGACCACGCCGAGGAGCGCCGCGGCGACGATGCCGATGGCCGACCACGTCGCGTACACCAGCCCTATCGGTAGCTCCTGTAGGGTGAGACTGAGCAGGTAGAACGACCCGACGTAGCCGACGACCACGACCAGCGACGGGACGACGTTCGTGAACCCCTCCGAGAACTTGAGCGCCGTGGTGCCGGTCACCTCGGCCGCGATGGCGGCACCGAGATACAGGTACTCTCGCATGTCGTCGGGATTCGCGTCCACCGAGTTAAAAGTTCAGCAATTCGACTCGTTCAGTAGCTCGGTCCGTCCGGCAATTCGGTTCGTCCGGGGACTCGACTCGGCACCGCGTCGGCCGGTCCGAGGAGTCTCCGAGCGACGACCCGGCGTCAGGCCCCGACGCCCTCGTTGGCCACGAGTCGCCACTCGTCGCCCTCGTCGGCCAGCACGTCCCGGCGGACCATCTCTTCCAGCACTTCGTCCATCCGGTCGGGTTGGGCGATCTCCATCTCGATACGCTCCACGTCGTGGTACTCGCTGAGGAGGTGGCGAATCTCCTCGGTCGTGAAGCGGTCGCCGTCGGCCTTGTCCATCACGCCGCTGGTGATGTCTATCATGTCCTCGATGAAGTTCCACGGGTAGACTATCCACGCCCACTCGTCGAGGCGCTCCCCGATGTAGTCCGGCTCGAACTCGCTGGTCTGGAGAAGTTGGAGGGTCGCGGTCCGGACCTCACCGGCATCCCGGTCGGCGACGTACTCGTAGGCCCGCTCGATGGACCCGCCGGTGTCGGCGATGTCGTCGATGATGAGGACGTCTTTGCCCTCGACGCTCCCCTCCGGCATCGGATACCGGACCTCGGGTTCCGCCGACTTCTCGGCGGTCCCGACGTAGTGTTCCATCTTGAGACTCGTCAGGTCGTCCATCCCCAGGAAGTCACAGATACACCGCCCCGCGAACCACCCGCCGCGGGCCAGCGCGACCACCACGTCGGGGTCGAACGAGTCGCGTTTGACTTGGTCGCTGACGTCGCGGCAGAGACCGTAGATGTACTCCCAGTTCGTAATCGTGCACTTGAACTCGTCGGGGAGTTCGCTCATATCACCTCGCAAATCGAGGCCCTGCACACTTAACGGTTTACAGGTGGAAGTCGGGGCTTCACCCGACTATCACGACCCGTTTCGTGGTCGAAGAGCCCCGACAGTTACCGCTACGAGAGTCGTCTCCTCAACAGGTCTCACACGACCGCGAGTTGCGGTAGTAGACCAGTCCGCCGAGCAAGCCGACTGCGACGACCCCGAGGA
>SDGW01000920.1_pt1 | contig 12206 bp, 12 predicted proteins | sample 2873831 | NCBI WGS metagenome assembly SDGW01 (sample SAMN08132700, study PRJNA421101) | hypersaline lake metagenome | isolation source: celular fraction 0.22 microns magnesium sulfate-rich crust from ephemeral... | place: Spain: Penahueca Lagoon, Toledo | collected 2011-07
GGGGGCGGGGTGTCGTTACCCGCCGTGGGCGGGGTTACGTTGCCCGTGGCAGTCTCGTTGTCGGACGACTCGTTACCACCAACCGGCGTTCCAACCGCCGTTCCCTCGCCCGTGGCAGTCCCGTTCGTCGGCGTCGCGGTGGCGGTCACGGGCGTGGCAGTCCCATTCGTCGGTGTCGCGGTGGCATTCCCGATCACCGGCCCGTCGTCGGACTCGTTCGTGACGGACGCCGTGGCGTTGCCGAGTGACAGTACACCGAGCTCCTCGGCGGGCGGGTCGCCGCTGGCGACGACGGGCGCGACGGCGGTCTCGGTGTCCGAGAGCAGGGCGAGCGTCCCCCCGCCGGCCGCGGCGGCGGCGACGGTGAAGGCCGCCACCAGCAGCGCGAGGGCGGTGCTACTCCGCATCGCTCTCCTCCTCGGTCGCGGGTGCGCCGGCAACCGGCCAGGGCGGTTGAGTCGCCCGACTGCGCGCGGCTACCGACCCGCCGTCGGGGTACGTGTCGCCCACGCGGTGGACCTGAGTGTCCGGCCGAGCGTCGACGCCGTTGACGGGGACGTCGCCGGCGTGGCCGTTCGACGCCGGGAAGTCCCCCATCGGGCCGAACGGTTCGCCCGCGGGCGTCCCGCCTGGTTCGTCGTCGACCGTGTATCGCAGGTAGCCCAGGAAGCCCAGACAGACCAACGCGCCCGAGAGCACCGACATCGTCTCCGCGCGGGGAGCACCGAAGCTGTCCAACTGCCAGTAGGCGTTCCAGCCCGCGTAGATCGCGAGCACGGTCGCGAACAGCATCGAGGCGGTCATGTCGCGGCTGGTGACGCCGCTGACGCCCGCCTGCGCCTCCGCCTCGCGGAGTCGCGACTCGGCGGCGGCGTAGTACGCCGCCGCCGCGGTCACCGGATCGTACACCGCCGGCAGGCCGTCGTGGCCGGCGGCTCCGACTTCCTTCCGCCGGCCGACGAGGAGGCCGTAGCCCACGTCGAGCAGCAGCAGCGCGAACGGGACGATCACCAGCGCAGTGAACCCCAGCTGGCTGTTGGCGGCGGTCATGACGCTGCCGACGTACGGCACCGAGAACGTTACGACGCCGACCAGCTGGTCGGGGCGAACCAGCGCGGCGTCCGGGTCCTCGTTTGCGTCACCCTGCGTGCGGAACGCCACCTCGCCGTCGGCTTCGACCACCTCGATCACGCGGTGGGTCGTCGGTACGTCGCCGCCGCGGTCGAACGTCACCACGTCGCCGACGCCGACGCTGGCGACCGGGACGGCGCTGACGAACACCACGTCGCCGGGGTCGATCGCCGGCCGCATGCTCCCGGTGAGCACGATGTAGCTCTCGTCGGCACCGACGAGTGCCGGCGCGGTGTAGGCCGCGAACGGAGCGATCACGAGCAGTAGTACCAGCAGCCCGGCGACGTGCCGGATCGAGAGCCCGTCGAGACGGCTCATTCCGCCCCTCCGTCGCCGGCGGTGGCGTCCTTGTCGGGCTTGCCAGGCGTTTCGGTCTTCCCGGGACCGTCACCCCGCTCGCGCGGGTCGGGGACGAGGTTCGCCGGGCAGTCGGGGCCCACCCGTGCCGCACAGGTCCCGACGACGACGTGGCTGATTGCCTGCCCGTCCGTCCCGATCACGCCTAGCGCGTCGTCGCCCTCGTAACTGAACACGTCAGTGCCGGACTGGGGGTCCTGCCCCGACTTGATCAGTACCTGGCAGAGGCCGATCTCGGTCGCGAGTTCGCCTGTCGACACGACCCGGAAGCGTGCCGCCGTGGGCTCGCCGTCGTCGTTGGTCGCCACGTTCGAGACCGATAGCCGGTACCCGTCAGTCCCCTCGTCGAACTCGTACGTCCCCGCAACGAGCGAGTCGCCCCGGATCTCGTACTTCCCGACCAGCTGACAGCACTCACACGTCGGCTGATTGACGCAGTCGGCGACGCCTAGGGGTACGCCGAACGCGGGCGGACGCTGGCCGGGACCGACGCGACGGCACTGCACCGCCGCGCCCTCGAGCAGCAGGCTGGTGGCTTCCGCGCCGACGTACGTCGGAGAGAGCTCGTAGGCGAGTTCGAGCACCGCGGTCGTGCCGGACTGGAAGCAGTCCTGTCCGCCCGCGGCGACGGCGGCGCCGCGCGGATCGAGCGGTATGCCGACGCCAAACGCGTCGATCAGTCCACGGAGGTCGCCGTCGTACATCGTTTCGGCGAACCCGTCGCGTCGCGAGAGCCTGATCGAGAGCTGATCGCCGAGCCCGCTCGCGGCGCCACAGCCAACGCGGAGCCAGAGGTAGGCGGGGTTGACACCCGCCTCGTCGGGCACCTCGAAGGCGAACTCGATCGATCCCGAGTCCCCGGCCTCGAGCGCGGGGAACGGCAGTTCGACCGGGCCGCCGACGGCGTCAGTCGGTCCCGTGCCGTCGTCGACGCGGAGTTCGACACGGCCGCTCTCGACGCTCGCCGCGAGCGTCTCCCGATCTGTCAGCAGCGCGGCGGTCCCGACGCCAGAGAGGGTGCCGGCCGCACCGGCGGCGGTAATGCCGGCCAGCAGCTGTCGACGAGTCACGGGCGTCACGCCTCCACCTCCCGAAACGGGTTGGCGTCGTCGCCGCACGCGGTCGCGACGAACTCAAGGTCGAACGAGAGTCGGTCGCTCTGGACGACGTTGCCGACCGACTCGGGGAGCGCCCACTGGAAGCCGACACAGCGGTTCCCGCCCGCCGGCAGCGCGTCGGGACAGTTGCCCGCGCCGTCGAAGGGCAGCCGGACGCCGTCGCCGAAATCGTCGGTCACGGTCCGGAGCGTACCCGTGGCCGCGGTGCCAGCGGCGGTGTTCAGCAGGGGCTCGAAAGGACCACGCTGGCCGTCGCAGGCGCCGAAAACGACGCCGTTGTCGAGCCAGTACGCCACGTTGGTCAGGTCGTCGAGTTCGCCGTCGCCGTCCGTGTCGACGCCCTCGGCGATCAGTTCGGGTTCGTTCTGTCCGTTCTCGGCGTCGGCGGCGATCCGCGGGCGGATCCAGACGTTCAGGTCCGCGTCGATCGCCTGCAGGCCGACGACCAGCGTGCCGTCGTCGCCCGGGAGCACGTCGTCGAGCGAGACCACCGCACTGGGGGTCTCGCCGACGTACGCCGGCGAGCGCGCGGGGTCGAGCGTGGCGTCGGCGTCGGTAGCCACGCCGCCGCTGCCCTCGATCGGCTCGCCGTTGTACCGCTCGAACCAGGAAACGCGGAGCGTGCCCACCCCCGCGGTGGACTGAGCGAGCGTGTAGCGTGAGAACGGTTGGCGTCCCGCGGCGGTGAGCCTCGACCCGGCGACCGTGCCGAGGCCGACGGTCCCGAGCGCCAGCAGTACGCGCCGTCGTGAAAGGTTGGTCATGGTTGTGTGAGTCGCGTCCGCCGACGCGGGCGCGTTAAGTAATCCCCACGCGTGCGGGGGGCGTTAGTACGGGCTACCACCCTCGGAGTACGGCGAGCGGGATCGGGCGGCAGGCTCCGGTTCTCCCGGCGATACGGTCTCCCTGCCGGCGGGCAAGCTGCCACAGAACGATGCTACCGCTGGTCGGCCTCGGTCGGACCGAAGAAGCGGGGAAAAAGGAGTCAGACCGGTGTGAAGGGATTGGCAGGCTCCGCGTTGTGGCGGCACTGGACCGCCGCGAAGTCGAAGTCGAAGGCGACCGAGTCGCTCTGGATCTCGTTGCCCACCTCGGTGTCGATCGACCACTCGAACGCCACACAGTGGGTGCCGGGGTGGAAACAGATCTCGTCGGTCGTCGCCTCCCCCAGCAGCGGCGCGGGGTCGAGCGCCGTCCCGTCGGCGAACGCGTTGCCGAACTCCCGGAGGGTGCCCTCGAACAGCACGGCCTCGCCGACGACGATCGTCTGGAGGATCGAGTCGAGGATGTCCACGCCGGCGTCGGCGAAGTCGGCGTCGGCGCTCTGGTAGTAGTCGGTGCCGTCGCCGTCGCCTGCGTTCGTGGGGGTCGTGCCCGCCATGTCCCGCAGGAGCTGGGGCTCGCCGTCGCCGAGATCGTTGATGTCGACCATCACGATCCGGGTGCCCTCGGACTTGGCGGCGTTGGCCGCGGCGAGTTCGTCCACGGTCGAGTCGAACTGCTCGCCGTCGGTCAGGACGACCATCACGGGCTGGGCGCCGCTGCGGCCGTTGGCCTGCAGGAAGTCGTTGGCGTCCCGGACCGCGACGCCGAGCGCGGTGCCGCCGACGCCCTCCGCGGCGGCCTCGACGTTCGACACCGCGGTGTCGAAGTCGGACTCGTCGTCCGTCGGCGCGAGCGCGATCCCCACGTCGTCATCGCTGGGCGTGTTCGCGCCGATGTAGTTCTCGTTGCCGAAGGTGAAGAGGCCGACCTCCACGTCGGCGGGGCTATCGAACGCCTCGTCGCCGAACGCGGCGATCGCCTCTTTGGCCACGTCGAGCTTCGTCGTCGAACCACCCTGCCCGTCGTCGATGACGCCGCCGTTGCCGGCGTACACCATCGAGCCGGAGATGTCCTGCACCACCAGCACGTCGGCCGTCCCGCCGTCGGCGTCGTACGTGTTCGAGCAGTTCTCGTCGTACCACATCCGCACGTCGACGACGTCGGAGAGCTCGCCCACGTCCGGGGTCGAGTCAACCTCGGCCTCGGGCTCGGTCAGCCCGTTCTCCATGTCCGCCGCCACGTTCCCACGGAAGAACACGTGGGCGGGGTTGTCACAGACGTGGAAGCTCATCGTTACCTCGCCGTAGTCGCCGGGTTTCACGTCGTCGAGATCGAAGACGGGCATCGCGGTACCGTCGATCAGCCCCTCGGTGTCGCAGGCGAAGCCGATGTCGGCGCGCTCCTCCCAGGTCAGCGGACCGTCCATTGCCCCGCCGTACTGGTCGATCAGCTGCTGTTCGCTCGGCGCCTGGCCGATCAGCTCCATGCCGTTCGGGCCGTCGTAGCTCGCCTTGTAGTCGAGCTTGAGGTCGAGCGTTCCGGCCTCCAGTGTGTTGTCTTCGAACGACTCGCTGTCGCTGAAGTACGCCGTAGTGCCGAGGCCCGCGCCCGCGGAGGCGAGGCCGACGGCGCCCATCCCGGCGAGGAGCTGGCGGCGTGTCGTGTTGTACAGTTTCTTGTCTTGGCTCATTGTCGTGGATCGCTCGCGGCAGTCGCGAGCTACGACCCGGTGACGGAGTCGAACCGTCGGGGCGGGCGTCGGTCGCCCGCTTCGCCGGCCAGGTCAGCGGTCGGTCGGGGCGGTTCGGTCGCTCACTCGACGCTGATGTCGAATGCCACGTCCTCGTCGCCGCCGGGGAAGTCGCCCTGGACGTCGACGGTCACCTCGCCGCGGATCTCGAAGGCGCCGGCCACGTCGGCCGCCGCCGTCTCGATGACGAGGTAGCTGACCTCGCGGTCGCCGTCGTCGTTGGCGGTAGCGTCGTCGTTGCTCGCCGAGACCGTCGTCGGCCCGGCGAGGCTGACGGCGTCGCCGGCCACGTCGAGTTCGAGGTTCTCGACGGCGATCGTCGCCTCGTCGGCCTTGGTCGTGATGCCGAGCTTGCCGTTGGCTGCCGGGACGGCGCCGCTCACGCTGTTGCTGTCGAGCGTGAACGTCGCGTTACCCATCCCGTCACTCGTGTAGCTGAACGGGACGGTGTCGCCGGGCGTCCAGACGTAGCCGCCCTGGTCGATGATGTTGCTGGGCGGCGTCGCCAGCCCCAGCTCCCAGTCGCCTGCGTCGTCTTGGTTGTTCCCGTAGCGCCCGCGTGCGAAGGAGACCTCCTGACCGCCGTCGAACTCCTCCTGCTTCACGAACCCCGTGCCGGTTCGGGTGGTGATCTCAGGGGTGCGCTCGTTGTGGCGGCACTGCTCCGCGTCGAAGCCGATGTCGAACGCGATGCTGTCGGACTGGACCTCGTTGCCGACGTCGGCGGGGAGCTCCCACTCGAAACCGACACACTGGGTCGTCGCGCCGGGGAAACACTGCACGCCCTCCTCCTGACGGTCGCCGTCGAGGTCGATCCCGTCGGCGAGGAGGTCGAACACTTCCGCCATCGTCCCGCTGGCGATCTTCTGTTCGCCCTCGAGGACGACCTGCGCGATCTCGCTGTAAACCGTATCGAGGTCGGCGGGGTCGGGGGCGAAGAAGGCGTCGCCGGGCGACGAGGAGATGTCGGCCACCAGGCTGGTGTCGACGCTGTTGCCGAGGCCGATACCGAAGATCCGGACCCCGGCGTCTTTGGCCTGCTGGGCTGCGTCACGGGCGTCGCCGGCGTTCTCGAAGCCGTCCGTCAACACGATCATCACCTTCGAGGCGCCCGTGGTCGCGTTGGTGCCGTTGAAGAGTTCGTTCTCGGCGGTACCGATGCCGCCCGCGACGTTGGTCTGGCCGCCCGCGGTGTAGTTGTTGATCGCGTTCTGGACCGCCGTGTAGTCCGTCGTCAGCTCCTGGTCCAGCGAGCTGCTGGTGCTGAACGAGATCGCGGCGGCCTCGTCCGGCGAGGAGAGGTTGCCGACGAAGCTCGTCGCGGCCGACTTCAGCGCGCTGAGGTTCGAGCCGCCCATGGAGCCGGAGGTGTCGCTGACGAGCGCGACCTCGAGTTCCTGCTGCTGGCCGGTGCCGGTTGGCTCGTAGACGTTGTCGCAGTCCTCGTCGTACCAGACGCAGACCTCGATCGCATCGGCGAGCTCGCCCACGTCGCCGCCGTTCAGGTCGGGGGCCTCCATCTCGGGCTCGTTCATCCCGTTCTCGAGGTTCTCGAGGATCTCGCCCTGCATCGTCACCCACGCGGGGTTGTCACAGATGTGAAGGCTGATCGTCACCTCGCCGGTGTCGCCCGGCTTGATGTCATCGAGGGTGAAGACGGGGATCTCGTCGCCGTTGACGAGGTACTCGTCGGCCTCGGGCGAACAGAAGTCGAACTCGCTGCTCTGCACGAGGTTCTCCCACTCGATCTCCTCCTCCGGTGTCGGCGCCTGTCCGAGCAGGTAGCGCCCGTCACCGAGGTACTCGGCGTCGGGGTAGCCCATCGCCTGCACGTGGTCGAGGCGGCCCGAGCCACCCATGTAGGTGGACTTGTAGTCGAGCTTGAGGTCGAGCGTCCCGGCCTCCAGCGTGTTGTCTTCGAACGACTCGCTGTCGCTGAAGTACGCCGTAGTGCCGAGGCCCGCGCCCGCGGAGGCGAGACCGACGGCGCCCATTCCGGCGAGGAGCTGGCGGCGAGTCGTGTTGTACAGTTTGGGGTTGTCGTCCATTGGTTGTTGTTGTTGGTCGTTCGTCTGTCGGTGCACCCGCCCCGTCGGGGCGAGTCGTCGTGCGTCGGGCCCCGGGGCCCGTCGACGTTCTCACCCTGGCCTGGAGGGGACTTACTCATGGACCGCCACGCCGTTCACGAACCGGTCGTTCGGCCGAAAACCGCGTTCGCGGCGGCGAGCGACGTCGTCGAGAGGGTCGACCTGCCTCATCCGAAGCGCCCCGTCGCGGCCGAACAGGACCTTCGTACCGCCTGGCGGGCCGTTCCGCCCGACCGGTACGCTCACCGTTCCATTCTGAGCGTCGGAGAGAGGGTCGTACTACCGAGGACCAGTGACAGTCACCCCGAGGGGGTGGCTGTTCGTACCCTCCGGGGTGTCAGCCCGTTACTTAATCACCCTCCCGCGTAGGCAGGTGCGAACGCGGGGCGAGCGGCCCGTCCGCCGACGAACCGCGGGACCGACCCATGACCCACACACTCACCGACACGGAGTTCTACCGCGTACTGAGCAGTGAGCGCCGCCGGCTCGCGATCGAGTTCCTCTGGGACGCCGCCGCGCCGACGTCGCTGGCGACGATCGCCCACGCCGTCGCGGCCGTCGAGGCGGGCGTCGACCCCGCACCACGGGCGCTCCGGGAGAGCGTCGCCACCTCGCTCCGACAGACCCACCTCCCGACGCTGGAACGCCACGGGCTCGTCACCGACGACGAGGACGGGGTTCGCGCGACGCCGGCCGCCAAACGCGTCGTGCGCCGCATCCGTGACACTGGCCCCTTCGGCCTGCGCTGGAGCGAGGGGTACCGCGCTATCGGTGTGTTCGGCCTCTGTGCCGTCGTCGCGACGCTCGCGGGGCTGCCACTGATCGGGGGCGTCGACCCGCTCCTGCCGGCGATCGTCTCGCTGGCGGCCTACGCCGGCACCTCGGCGTACCACGCGTGGACGCTCTACCCCCGCGGCTCCCGCTCGCCCCGCGGGAGCGCGGTCGACGAGGAGTGGCACCCGACTGGTGCCTGAGCGGCGGGGCGGACGGCTCGGCGACTACTTTCGTGGGAAACGGGATCGGAGAAGGAGACTGCTCAGGCCGCCAGGTCGTCGCCGGCCAGCCGCGCGTCGACTTCGAACAGCCGGTTGCCACAGCTCTCACAGGTCGCCACAAGCACCTCGTAGCTGCGACAGCAGGACTCGGCGGTGTCGCTACCGAGTGTCACGTCGCCGTCACAGGCCGGGCAGCTGTCGAGCGAGAGACGGAACGCGCCGAGGAGGCTCGCGCGTGTGTCCGCCGGGAGCGCTAGCCAGCCGCCGACCCGGTCGGCGAACAGGTCGTGTGCGGCAAGGTCGGTCGCCAGCGCGAGCCGTGACTCCCAGCGACCCGCGGGCTGACCTCCGACGCTGGCCGCGTAGCCGAGCCCCTCGGGACGGACAGTCACGTCCTCGGGGTCGAGCGAGAGCGTCTTCGCGAGCGCCCGGGCCAGACGAGCGTTCGTGTCGAGTTCGGCGACCCCGGCGATCAACGCCGCCCGGGCGGAGGGAGTCACCGTGAGGTCGCCGTCGGAGCCGTCGGTGATCACGCCGGCCGTACGGAGGTAGGCTTCGGGGTCGATCCCCCCGAGAGCGTCGCCCGTCGGCGCCTTGTCGAACCAGGCGAGCACCCTGTCGGGCAGGTAGCGCTTGGTTAGCGCGGGGGTCCCCGGGACGACGTACCCCCGGAGCCAGACCGCGGCGAGGCCGCCGGCGCCCACGAGCGCTCCCGCCGGCAGGGAGACGGCCCCGACTGCCAGCGCGGCCGCCGCCGTCAGCGCGAGGTTGGCACCGGTGCAGGGGAGGCAGCGGTTGGCACCCGTGTATGCCGGGTTCCGCAAGCGTGCGACCGCGCCACCGAGCGGGCTCACGGGACGAGTGTCGTCGGTTCGCGCGGAGTTGGCCGCGTCTCTGCGGCCACCGATCGGCTGCTCGGGTCTGGGTGTTCGGGTCATGGTTCCCCCTAACGAGCGTGTGGGTATTGAACAGGAACTACCATCCGGGCCGATAGGATGCTCATACCTGACACACTACCGTATCTCCGTGAAGCGATTTGGCCCGTAGAAGGGCTGAATAGCCCGTAATTTGGCAGTACGCCGAATAGTTTATACCCTCAAGAAGCTATGGTGTTCCTGTGACGTCGTCGCCCTGTGGCGTCAGGAGGTGGAGAGCTCCCAGATGAAGGACCAACTACTGACTCAAGAGACGGCCGGCGTACCGGAGACGAAGGACGTTCCTACCGAGCGTGACGAACGACTCGAACACGACATCGTGTACACCCTAATGAGCAATCGGCGTCGACGGAACGTCCTCCACGGGCTCTACGAGGCCGGCGGCGAGTCGACCGTCGCCGACCTGGCGCGCCAGCTCGCGGCGTGGGAGACCGCAAAGGCTCCGTCGGCGATCAGCTCGAAGGAGCGCAAGCGCGCGTACACCGCCCTCCGACAGACCCACCTCCCGAAGCTGTCGAAACACGGGATCGTCGAGTACAACGCGAACCGCGGGACGGTCAGACTCACCGACACCGGCCGACGGTTCCGACCGTACCTCTGGCCGCCGGTCGAGCCGCGGAGCTCGCTGCTCGTCGGGATCGCCGCCGCGTGTTCCGCGTTCGCGGTTGCGACCCTCTCGTGGCTCGGAGTCACCCCGTTCGCGATGCTTGGCGGTTACCAACTGGCAGGCACCGTGACGGTGGCGTTCGGGCTCGTCACGGTGGGGTTCTATCTCCACTACCACCCGAGACGGATGAACCGGCTCGCGAAACGTCGGGACACGGAGTACGGCCCCGACGACGACTGACCCGCAACCGGGAAACACGCACCTCCTGCCCCCCGGTATCGTGTGCGTGCTTAATACTTCCCCGCGCCACTGGACTTCATGGTTCCACTGTTCGGCATGATTCCTGGCGGACCGGAGTTGATCATTCTCCTCGGCATCCTCGTGTTACTGTTCGGGGCAAACAAGCTCCCGAAGCTCGCCCGCTCCAGCGGGCAGGCGATGGGCGAGTTCAAACGCGGCCGCGAGGAGCTCGAGGACGACCTGCGTGAGACGGTCGAGGCGGAGCGGGAGGCCGTCGCGGAGACGACGAGTGACTGACTTTTCCGGATCGGAGAAGCTGGCGCTGGGGACGTAGCGTACCGCCGTGAGAAACAACCACGGCGCCGGGGCGCGACCGCTGTGTGGGGACGTTACTCCTCGACGACGACCGCGCTCACCTGCCCGGACTGGCCGGGGCGGGAGGTGACGCGGGCGGTGCCGGCGCTGGTCTCGATGACCGCGCCCTTCGTGATGATGTTCCGCCGGACGTAGTTGACGTTCGCCGGGTTCTCGGTCACGTCCTCGATCTCGGCCTCGACGGTCTCCTCGCCGTCGGCGACCTGCGCGACGTTCGTCGAGAGCGCGCGGATCTTGCGCTCGTTCCCGCGGGCGTCGACGGTACGGAACCGCGGCTCGCCGACAGTTGTCTCGGTGGGCTCGTTACCCAGCTGGTGGCGCTTCTTCTTTCGGGATCGGACGCGTCGCCCCCCGGTTCGCTTGCGCGGAGAGGGTCCCTGGTCTTGCATACTCCCGGGAACGGCCAGCGAGCACTTGAAGCGTTCGACTCCCGACGGCGGCTCCGCAACGCTTAGGCCCGGCGCCACCCCCCACACGAGTATGAGCCTACGGACCACCGTCGCCGTCCCGTTCCGCCAGGAGGGCCGGGACCGACTGGGCGACGGCGAGTTCGTCGTCGCGCTCTCGCTGGACCGGGACTGGTTCTCCCCGGACCAGGCCAAGCGCGTGGTCGACGTGGCGCTCGGCCGCGGGCTGCTCGAGCGCGACGACGGCGAGCTGGTCGCGACGTTCGACCCCGACGGCGTCGACGTGCCCGAGGAGTTCTCTCCCGACGCCGACGTGCTGCGCGAGCAGAGCGCCTTCGAGCAGGTGCTCGACCGCGTCACCGACGCCGGGGTGGAGAAACAGGCCGCCGTCGCGGGGATCAACGAGCTCCAGCGCGAGCTGGGGCTGACGATCGAGGCCGCCGCGATCGTGTACGCGCGCCGCGAGGGCGTCGACGTGAGCGACGCCGCGGGCGCGGCCCGCAGCTCGGTGCTGGGCGAATGAGCGCCGACCGCATCACCGACGGCCACCGGATCGCTCAGCTGCTCGCCTCGGAGCTGGAGAGCGGCGCCAGCCACGACGCGCTCGCGGTCACCGACGCCGACCCCGACGTGGAGCCCACACCCGAGGGCGCGCTGGCCTACCGCGTGCTGGACACCCAGCGCGACGAGCAGATCGCGACCGTCTCCGTCCAGCCCGACCGCGTCCGCGTGGAGTTCCGCGCGGCGCCCGCGTCGGTCGCCGACGCCGCCGAGGATCGGGGGCTCCGCGTCCGCCCCAAGGCCAGCCAGCCGCCCCGGACGATCGTGTTCGTCGAGGACGGCGCGGAGGTGAAGCGCGTGATCCCCGCGTTCGACGCCGCCGTCGACGCCGACTGATCAGGGTTCGAGCCGGTCCAGGATCGGGATCTCCGCGAGCCGCTCGTCGTCGAGCGCGTCCCAGTCGACCCCCGACGGCTTCGCGGCCGGCGCGTCCGTCCGGATCGACCGCTCGGGCGTGAACAGCCGGTCCATGGGCACGTCCAGCGGCGTCGTCGGCACCTCGTCGCCGACTACCTGGATCTCGTGCACCGTCGTCGCCGTCGTCGTGTCGTCGTCGACCAGCCCGAACTCCCGCAGGACGGCGAACTCCAGGTCGCTGTACCCCTCGCCCTTGCCGACACGAGCGCCGTCCTCGGTGACCGCGACGCTGCCGGAGACGATCAGGTCGATCGGCGCCATCGCCTCGGGGCCGACCGGGACGCCGAGCGCCGACGAGCCGCCGATGGTGGTCGCGTGGTCGATATCGTCGATCTCGGCGGGGTCGAGCCGCAGGAAACACTCCTCGTCGCTGAGCCGCGGGACGGCCATGTACAGCAGCT
>SDGW01000922.1_pt1 | contig 12202 bp, 9 predicted proteins | sample 2873831 | NCBI WGS metagenome assembly SDGW01 (sample SAMN08132700, study PRJNA421101) | hypersaline lake metagenome | isolation source: celular fraction 0.22 microns magnesium sulfate-rich crust from ephemeral... | place: Spain: Penahueca Lagoon, Toledo | collected 2011-07
GGGTTATAGGAAAAGCAAATCTTGCTCAAAATGCAACCTGCTTAGTAGTGGGGTTAGGAAACGGCAATGTTACCCCGGATGCTTTGGGGCCCATGGTAACGGAAAAAACTTTAGTAACCAGTCATTTATTCGAGTTACAACCAGAGCGAGTTGATGAAGGGTTCCGTCCGGTATCTGCCGTCACTCCAGGGGTGATGGGAGTCACAGGAATAGAGACGAGCGATATTATATTTGGGATTATTGAAAAAGTGAATCCGGATTTTGTGATTGCAGTGGATGCACTTGCCGCAAGGTCCATTGATCGTGTCAATGCAACAATTCAGATCTCAGATACAGGCATTCATCCTGGTTCAGGTGTAGGGAATAAGAGAAAGGAGTTAAGTAAAGAGACTCTAGGGATTCCGGTTATTGCAGTTGGTGTTCCTACCGTAGTGGACGCTGTCACGATAACAAGCGATACGATCGATTATGTCTTAAAACACTTTGGACGTGAATGGAATGAAAAAGGTTCACCTTCTAAAGCATTAACACCGGCTGGTATGGATTTTGGAGAGAGAAAAAAGTTAACGGAAGAAGATTTGCCGAATGAAGAAAAACGTGAGGCGATTCTTGGTATGATTGGCGGGTTATCGGAGCAAGAAAAAAGAAAGCTCATTCAAGAAGTTCTCACGCCAATTGGACACAACTTAATGGTTACACCAAAAGAAGTGGATGGATTTATGAAAGATATGGCGCACGTTATTGCCTCAGGTATGAATGCAGCCTTACATGAAGGTATAGATCCGGATACGGAGGATGCATTCACAAGATAATTATATGAATGGTTCTACTTTCTCTTATACGCTCATATAGATTTACTAGAGTTGCTAGAATGAGCAGAGGGAGTGGAATCCGTGCCTAAAAAAGATTTTTCTTTTATCCATACAAATATAAAGAGCTGGTATAAACGAAGTGGTGTATTTTTGTTTTCCGTTATAGCATTGTTTTTGTTAACTGGGTTGTTAACATCGACCCAACCTTCTTATCGATTATCGTCCTCTTCTGTTCATCATTGGACAGGCCAGATTTCAGGATCTTCTTTTCTATATTTAATGGGAATGGAGAATCGGCTTTATAAAGAAGCATATCCTGAAGACCAAGAAGAGATTGACATAACACAGTTCGTTTTTCAGAGTGCTACATCGATCAAACCGAACGATCCAAGGTCTTTGTTGGGTAGGGAACTCCCTGGTTTTGCAGCCTATGATGGGGAAATTATCGTAGCGGGTGAAGGAACTGATTACACGAATATGCCGATTGAGTCTTCTCCACCAATGGATGTGTTTGACGATGAGGAAGAAGCGGTTATTACGGAGGATGATTCGCCAGATACGCCTGAGGTTGAAGAACAGGAGCCAGTAAAAACCACTGGTGATCGAGATGTTGTATTTATATATCACTCCCATAATCGTGAATCATTTTTACCTTTACTTCCGCCTAATACAATCGCGGACAATGCTTATCACTCAAAAGCGAATATCACTATGGTAGGTGATAGGCTTAAGAAAAGCTTGGAAAATAACGGGATAGGAGCAAATATTGATAAAAGTGATATCACCGGAAAACTAATAGATAATGGGATGGAGTATTACGAATCATATGAAATGTCTAGACCAGTAGTAACTGAAGCTATAAATCAAAATAATGATCTTCAATTCTTTTTTGACCTTCACAGAGATTGGCATTCTGATAAATCCATTACGACAAAAGAAATAAATGATGAGTCCTACGCGCGTTTGTTTTTCGTAGTGGGTGGGGATAATCCGAATAAAGAAAAGAATGCAAAACTTGCTTGGGATCTTCACAAACTTCTTGAAAAGAAATACCCGGGTATTAGTCGAGGGGTAACAACGAATCAAGGACAAGGGGTTAACGGTGTTTATAATCAGGACCTTTCAAACAATTCTGTAGTTATTGAGTTCGGTGGTGTGAGCAGTAACCTAGAAGAGCTATATCGAACAGCAGATGCACTTGCAGAAGTATTTAGTGACTATTACTGGCAGGCTGAAAAAGTGAACGGAAATTAAGGAGCTGAGCTCATATGGTACGAATGACAATGACCTTTCTTGTAATGATAATCTTGTTTTTAGGTGGAGTGTTAATTGGCATGAATCAGGCGAGCCTAGGGATGATTGAAATGCGGGGTTACGAGAGTGAATCGTTGCAAGAAGCGGTTCAGACGAGTCATGTTGATACCGATGATGTAGAAGTAAAAGTGCTAGGCCAAGATTTTCAGCAGACCCCGGTGGATACAAAACAAAAAAAGTACGAAGAGCTGCAAACAAGCCAGGGCATACAAAAGATAGCCGTAAATCTTGAGAAATCTGTTCAGTGGGTTTACAATCAAATGATTTTAATGATCTATCAACTTGTTCAAGTGTTCTTTTAGCGCATTGCTATAAATATACAGGTTAGGCGTTTGTCTCTTGGATAGACAAGCGCCTAGTTAATTTTATTACTTGTCCATCCCGTTCCAGTAATATGATGTGCATTAGCCCTTTTCTTAGCCGATATTGGACTTTTCGTTGAAGTATCCCTATTCCATTGCTATAATCAAAGCTAGCGATTGTTGCGGTATAAAGTAGGAGTGATGAATGTGAGTAACGACAAGATTAAACAGGAGAATGTGCGTAATTTTTCGATTATCGCTCATATAGACCACGGCAAATCAACATTAGCCGATCGGATTTTAGAAAGAACGAAAGCCTTAACCCAACGTGAAATGAAAGAGCAGTTTCTTGATGCTATGGAGTTGGAACGTGAACGAGGCATTACGATTAAATTAAACGCAGTACAGTTACGATATGGTGCACAGAACGGGGAAGATTATTTATTCCATCTTATCGACACACCAGGTCACGTCGACTTTACGTATGAGGTGTCTCGTAGTTTAGCAGCGTGTGATGGAGTTCTTTTAGTTGTAGACGCGGCGCAAGGCATTGAAGCCCAAACGCTCGCGAACCTGTACTTAGCGCTTGATAATGATCTTGAAATTATACCTGTTATAAATAAAATTGATTTACCAGCAGCAGATCCAGAACGTGTAACAAAAGAATTAGAAGATCTACTAGGTGTCACGAAAGATGAAGTCATCCATGCTTCCGGAAAATCTGGAATTGGTATTGACGATATTTTAGAATCTATTGTGGAACGGGTGCCTGCTCCAGAAGGGGAGCCAGAGGATCCGTTGAAGGCTCTTATATTTGACTCATTATACGACCCTTACAGAGGTGTAATCGCGTCAATTAGTATTAAAGAAGGCTCTATACGCGTTGGACAACGAATTCGTATGATGCAAACGGAAAAAGAATTTGAAGTCGCAGAAATTGGCGTATTTAACCCGAAACCAACGCCGAAAGATGAATTAACGGTTGGGGATGTTGGTTATCTGACTGCATCTATTAAAAATGTAAGTGATTCTCGTGTTGGTGATACGATCACAAATGCGGATCGCCCAGCAGATGAACCTTTACCTGGTTATAAAAAAATGAACCCAATGGTGTTCTGCGGAATGTTCCCAGTGGATGCAAGTAATTATAACGACTTAAGAGAAGCGTTAGAGCGTCTTGAACTAAACGACTCTTCTCTTCAATATGAAGCTGAAACATCGCAGGCACTAGGGTTTGGTTTCCGTTGTGGATTCTTAGGACTTCTTCACATGGAAATTATCCAAGAGCGTATTGAACGTGAATTTGGTATTGAGCTTATTACAACAGCTCCAAGTGTTATTTACGAAGTTGCGTTGCCAGAAGGAGAGACGATTACCGTTGACAATCCATCCATGATGCCTGATCCTCAAGAAGTTCAAGAGGTACGAGAGCCTTTCGTTAAAGCAACGATCATGGTGCCAAATGAATACGTAGGTGCCGTTATGGAAATTTGTCAGGGAAAACGCGGAGCTTTTCAGGATATGGAGTACTTGGATGATAACCGCGTAAATATCACATATGAAATTCCATTGTCAGAGATCGTTTATGATTTCTTTGATCAATTGAAATCTCAAACAAAAGGGTATGCATCTTTTGACTACGATCTGGTTGGCTATCGTGCCTCTGATTTAGTGAAAATGGATATTTTATTAAATGGTGATACGATCGATGCCTTGTCCTTTATTGTGCACCGTGATTTCGCTTTTGAAAGAGGTAAAGCAATTTCGCATAAATTGAAGGACCTTATCCCTCGCCAACAGTTTGAGGTACCTGTTCAGGCTGCGATTGGCAATAAAATTGTGGCGCGCTCAACGATCAAAGCTATGCGTAAAAACGTACTTGCCAAATGTTACGGCGGTGACATTTCTCGTAAGCGTAAACTTCTTGAAAAACAAAAAGAAGGTAAAAAGCGTATGAAAATGGTTGGTTCCGTTGAAGTTCCGCAAGAAGCCTTTATGGCAGTTCTAGAAATGGATAGCGACAACGATTAATAATCTTACAAAAGTGCCGATTGCAAACGGTTGGCAAACTTTCTACAAAACCGCAGGATGTACTCTTGCGGTTTTTAAACTTTTATAAAGGAACGTGACAAGCATGATATCTTCAGCCTATATTCATATTCCGTTTTGTAACTACATCTGTCATTACTGTGATTTTACAAAATTCTTTTATAACCGAGAACTGGCTGACCAATACCTGAAAGCCTTGGAAAATGAAATTGTTCAGGCTGTTGGAAAGAATCAACAGTACGTTCGAACAATTTTTGTTGGAGGTGGAACACCGACGGCCCTTTCCTATGAACAGTTGGAGCTTCTATTAAAGGTCATTGCAGATTCATTTGATGTGATGTCTTGTACTGAATATACATTTGAAGCAAACCCTGGAGAATTTGATGAACGGAAACTGGCGTTACTAAAACAATATGGAGTGAATCGGATTTCGTTTGGCGTTCAGGTTTTTGATGATGAGATGCTTCAAAAATTAGGGCGCAATCATAGGGTTGCAGATGTGTATGAAAACTTGCGCCATTTTGAAAAACTAGACTTTACGAATGTGTCTGTTGATTTAATGTATGGACTACCAGGGCAAACGTATAAGCAGTTTGAATCTTCCTTGAACGAAGCGATTAGTCTAAATCTTCCACATTACTCATCCTATTCTTTGCAAATTGAACCGAAAACCGTGTTTTATATGAGGCACAAAAAGGGAAAGATTACAAAGCCTGTCGAAGAAGAAGAGGCGGCTATGTATGAGTTGCTTATTGACAAGATGGAATCGAAAGGCGTTTATCAGTATGAAATTAGTAACTTTGCTAAGCCTGGTTTTGAAAGTCAGCACAACTTAACCTATTGGAATAATGACTTTTATTTCGGTTTTGGTGCAGGTGCTCATGGGTATCTTCCAGGGAAGAGGACCGTTAATATGAAACCATTAAACCATTATAACGAAAAAGCCTTACAAGATGGCCTGCCTCGTTTACATGAAGAGGAGGTTGAGAAACGTGATGCTATCGAAGAGCAAATGTTCTTGGGGTTGCGTAAGACAGCAGGCGTTTCTAAAGAGGTCTTTCAAAATCGTTTTGGATTATCTATAAATTCTTTATATGGTAAGGAATTAGATTACCTAAAACGGAAACAATGGATAGAGGAGAAAAGCGGCACGATTCGCCTGACAAAGCAAGGTCAGTTATTCGGAAATGTGGTCTTTCAAGAGTTTTTATTAGATGAAGAAATCCTCTAATTAAATATCGTTGACAAGGTGAATCGCATTTGATAACTTAATATTAGATTTAGCACTCACATTATTCGAGTGCTAACAGAGGTGATCATCATGTTAACAAACAGACAATTGCTCATATTACAAGTGATTATTGATGATTTCATCCAATCTGCGCAACCTGTAGGATCAAGGGCGATTTCGAAAAAGGATGAAGTATCTTTTAGTTCGGCTACAATTCGTAATGAAATGGCTGATCTTGAAGAGCTTGGTTTCTTGGAGAAAACCCACTCTTCTTCAGGGCGGGTACCTTCTGAGAAAGGCTATCGTTTCTACGTAGACCATCTCATGTCACCATTTGATCTGCCTAAGAATGAGAAATCTTTTGTTCAACAGGCATTTGCCAATCAGTTGTTAGAGTTTGAGAAAGTGGTGCAGCAATCTGCTCGCGTTTTATCAGACCTAACAAATTATACATCCATTATTCTTGGTCCTGAGGTTTATGAGACAAAGTTAAAGCAACTGCAGATTATATCATTATCTGATCACACTGCTGTTGCCATTCTTGTTACGAATACAGGTCACGTGGAGCATCGATCCTTCACGATACCCGTTCGAATTGAATCTCATGATCTAGAGAAAATGGTCAATATCCTAAATGAGCGTTTGCAGGGTGTCCCGATCATCCATCTTAATCGGAAGTTGAAAACTGAAATTGCTGCTCTCCTTCGTAAGCATACACATGAATCTGACAAAGCTTATGAATATATGCAAGCGGCTCTTTTCGAAGAACAACCGGTTAAACTGTACGTTGGTGGAAAGACCAACATTTTGATGCAGCCTGAATTTAAGGATATCGATAAGATTCGTTCCTTATACTCCATGATCGAAGAAGAAAATGAGATTGCTCACCTGCTTCGCCATGATTCACAGGATATTAAAGTATCGATTGGTCAAGAAAATGAAATTGAAGCGATGCAGGATTTAAGTATCATTACAGCTTCTTACTCATTAGGCGATGAACAAATGGGAACGATTGCGTTATTAGGACCAACGCGGATGGAATATTCCAAAGTGATCTCTTTATTGAACCTGCTTTCCAATCGAATGACGAAAACGTTCCATTCATGGTATCAGGACGGTTCAGACGGGGAATAGATGATAGAGTTGGGAGAATATTCAAATCATCCCACCCTTCTTAATAGTTTGTTATGGTTTATATGAATCGCGTTTTCTGATATATTCGTAATCGGTGTTTTAAGTCCCGGAATTTAGAGGAGGTGACATACATGGACGAGAACAAACAGCAATCTGAAGAAATGAATCAAACAGAAGATCAGCAAGAAGAAGTCGTTGAAAATCCTGAAGTAGAAATCCTGGAAGAAGTTGAAGAAGAACAAGATAATCAAGATAACCAGGAAGATACTGAGAAAGAACAACTTAAACAGGAAAAAGACGAGGCTCAACAGCGTTTGATACGCTTGCAAGCTGACTATGATAACTTCCGTCGTCGCACTCAAAAAGAGCGCGAAAACGACCTGAAATATAGATCTCAAGATTTAATCAATGAATTGTTACCTGTTTTAGATAACTTCGAACGTGCCCTGCAGGTTGAAGTGAAAGACGAAGCAGCACAAAACTTCGTAGAAGGTATGAACATGGTTTATCGTCAGCTAAAGGATGCATTGACAAAAGAGGGCGTGGAAGAGATCCCTTCACAGGGGGAGCCATTTGATCCTCATATGCACCAAGCTGTCATGCAAGTAGAAGATGAAAATTATGATTCAAATGTAGTGGTTGAAGAGCTTCAAAAAGGGTATAAACTCAAAGATCGAGTTATTCGACCTGCTATGGTAAAAGTGAATCAATAACTACATATTGAAATGAAGGAGGAAATTTAGTCATGAGTAAAATTATTGGTATTGACTTAGGTACAACAAACTCTTGTGTCGCAGTTATGGAAGGCGGCGAATCAAAGGTAATCCCAAACCCAGAAGGTAATCGTACAACACCATCTGTTGTTTCTTTCAAAAATGGTGAGCGTCAGGTTGGTGAGGTAGCGAAGCGTCAAGCTATCACAAACCCAAACACGATCCAGTCTATTAAAAGACATATGGGTACAGACTTTACAGTAGAAATTGAAGGAAAAGAGTACACTCCACAAGAAATCTCTGCAATTATCCTTCAACACATTAAGTCTTACGCTGAAGACTACCTTGGAGAAACTGTAGAAAAAGCAGTGATTACAGTTCCTGCTTACTTTAATGATGCTGAACGTCAAGCTACAAAAGATGCTGGTAAAATTGCAGGTCTTGAAGTAGAGCGTATCATTAACGAGCCAACTGCAGCAGCTCTTGCTTACGGAATCGACAAAGAAGAAGAAGATCAGACAATTCTTGTATATGACTTAGGTGGAGGTACTTTCGACGTATCTATCCTAGACATTGGCGACGGTACTTTCGAAGTTGTATCTACTGCTGGTGACAACAAACTCGGTGGTGACGACTTTGACCAAGTAGTCATCGATCATATGGTTGCTGAATTCAAGAAAGAGAATGGTATTGATCTTTCTCAAGATAAAATGGCATTACAACGCTTGAAAGATGCAGCAGAGAAAGCGAAGAAAGATCTTTCTGGTGTAGCTCAAACACAAATTTCTCTACCATTCATCACTGCTGGTGAAGCTGGTCCATTACACCTAGAAATGAACCTTACTCGCGCGAAATTCGAAGAGCTATCTGCTAACCTAGTAGAGCGTACAATGGAACCAACTCGTCGTGCTCTTAAAGATGCAGATATGTCTTCAGGAGACATTAATAAAGTAGTTCTTGTTGGTGGTTCTACACGTATCCCAGCGGTACAAGATGCAATCAAGAAAGAAGTAGGCCAAGATCCTTCTAAAGGCGTAAACCCTGACGAAGTTGTAGCACTTGGTGCAGCTGTTCAAGGTGGCGTACTTCAAGGTGACGTTAAAGACGTTGTTCTATTAGACGTAACACCACTATCTCTTGGTATCGAAACGATGGGTGGAGTAACTACAAAACTTATCGAGCGTAATACGACGATTCCAACAAGTCATTCACAAGTATTCTCAACAGCTGCTGACAACCAAACAGCGGTTGACATTCACGTACTACAAGGTGAACGTGAAATGGCACAAGATAACAAAACACTTGGTCGTTTCCAATTAACTGATATTCCACCAGCACCACGCGGCGTACCTCAAATCGAAGTATCATTCGATATTGACGCGAACGGTATCGTTAACGTACGTGCGAAAGACATGGGTACTAACAAAGAACAGTCTATTACAATCAAGTCTTCTTCTGGTCTTTCTGAGGACGAAGTAGAGCGCATGGTAAACGAAGCAGAAGAAAACGCTGAAGCAGACCAAAAGCGTCGTGAAGAAGTAGAACTTCGTAACGAAGCAGATCAGCTAGTATTCACTACAGACAAGACAATCAAAGATCTTGGCGAAGCTGTTACAGAAGAAGAGAAACAAAAAGCGGAAGATGCTAAACAAGAACTACAAACTGCACTTGAAGGCGAAGACCTTGAGCAAATTCGCGAAAAGAAAGACGCACTTCAAGAGCAAGTTCAACAACTTTCCGTTAAAATGTACGAACAAGCACAACAACAAGCTGAAGCACAACAAGGCGCAGAAGGCGACCAAGGTACAGCAGAAGACGTTGAAGATGCTGACTACGAAGAAGTAAAAGAAGACGAAAAGAAACAGTAAACAAAAGCAAAAGCGCTAGACGCTAGAGCTTGATGTGGCTATAAGCTTAAACAAAAAGTCAAAGTCAGGATTATCTTGGCTTTGACTTTTTTAGGCCTACAGGATGTAGGTCACCAGGCCGTGGGCCCACACGACGTGGGTCATCAGGCCGTTGCCACAGGATGTGGCGAATTTAGGCGTGATTCCTTCAGTGGATGATTCTTCATCTGCTGCGGTCACTGCCTATAAAGGTTTTAGTTCCTATTCCTTCAGTAGGTGAATTCATTTCATCAATCTATTTAGTTTTAGCGATTTAGCAAACCCTTATGGATGACATTCCATATTGAGATCAACAAGCAACAATGTTAAGATAAATTTTATGTGAGTAGAGAGTCGGGAGAGTGATCTTCAGTGAGTAAACGCGACTATTATGAAGTCTTAGGCGTATCAAAAGACGCTTCAAAGGACGAAATTAAAAAAGCGTATCGTAAATTAGCCAAAAAATATCACCCAGACGTGAGTGAGGAAGAAAATGCTTCTGAAAAGTTTAAGGAAGCACAGGAAGCTTGGGAAGTTCTAGGTGATCAGCAAAAGCGTGCCCAATATGATCAATTTGGTCATGCTAGCCAAAATGCAGGTCAAGGCTTCGGTGGTGGATTCGGAGCAGAAGACTTTGGAGGTTTTGGTGACATCTTTGATATGTTCTTCGGTGGAGGCGGCCGTCGCCGCGATCCGAATGCTCCTCGTAAAGGGGCAGACCTACAATACACTATGACATTGGGCTTTGAAGAGGCGATCTTCGGAAAAGAAACCGACGTTCAAATTCCAAAAGAAGAGACATGTGAAACGTGTGATGGTTCCGGTGCTAAACCAGGAACACAACCTGAAACATGTTCTCACTGTAAAGGTGCAGGTCAACTGAATCAAGAACAAGATACACCATTTGGTCGTGTCGTAAACCGTCGCGTCTGTCATTACTGCCATGGCACAGGTAAGTTTATCAAGGATAAATGTAACACTTGTGGTGGAAACGGAAAGGTGAAGAAACGCAAAACAATTCACATTTCAATCCCTGCCGGTATTGATGAAGGACAACAAATCCGCGTTTCTGGACAAGGCGAGCCTGGTGAAAACGGTGGTCCTGCAGGTGATCTTTATGTGGTTGTCCAAATTCAACCACACGAATTCTTCCAACGTGAAGGTAACCATATCTTCTGTGAAATGCCATTAACCTTTGCACAAGCTGCTCTTGGTGATGAAGTGGAAGTGCCAACCGTTCATGGTAAAGTGAAACTAAAAGTTCCAGCTGGCACGCAAAACGGAAAAATATTCCGCCTAAAAGAAAAAGGTGCTCCTAGTGTTCGTGGACATGGCCATGGAGATCAGCACGTGAAGATTCGCGTGGTTACTCCTACGAACCTAACCGATCGTCAAAAAGAGCTTTTAAGAGAATTTCATGACATTAGTGGAAATGAACCAACAGAAGAGCAAAGTGACGGTATTTTCTCACGCATGAAACGTGCATTTAAAGGGGAATAAGAAACCAAAGTAAAGAGAGTTGATCATAATGAAATGGTCAGAGTTGTGTGTTCATACAGCTAATGAAGCAGTCGAACCTATTTCGAATATTCTTCACGAAGCTGGCGCTAGCGGAGTCGTTATTGAAGATCCACAGGACCTCGTCAAAGAGCGTGATACCTTCATGGGGGAAATGTACGACTTGAATCCTGAAGATTACCCAGAGGAAGGTGTGTATGTAAAAGCATACCTTCCTGTTAATAGTTTTTTAGGTGAAACGGTTGATGAAATCAAACAGGCGATTAGTAACCTAGTACTTCACGATATTGATCTAGGTAATAACAACATTACAATTAGTGAGATTAACGAGGAAGAGTGGGCAACAGCTTGGAAAAAGTATTATAAGCCCGTTAAGATTTCTGAACGTATTACCATCACTCCTACATGGGAAGATTATAAACCCGTATCGAGTGATGAAATTATTTTAGAGCTTGACCCAGGTATGGCATTCGGTACAGGAACACATCCTACGACTGTGTTAAGCATTCAAGCAATCGAACAGATTTTACAAGAGAATGATACGGTTATTGATGTAGGTGCTGGATCAGGCGTGTTAAGCATTGCTTCAGTTTTACTTGGCGCGAAAGAAGTCTATGCGTATGACTTGGATGATGTAGCAGTAAAAAGCACTACTATTAACGCAAAGCTGAACCAGGCTGCAGATAAAATCTACTCTAAGCAAAATGATTTGTTAAATAATGTGGATGTGGAAGCTGATCTTATCGTTTCCAACATTCTTGCTGAAATTATTGTACGCTTCACAGATGATGCATTTCGCCTCCTGAAATCAGGTGGTCATTTCGTTACGTCAGGGATTATTCAAAACAAACGAAATGAAGTAAAAGCTCGATTAGAAGAATCTGGTTTTGAAATTGTGGAAACGAACAAAATGGAAGATTGGACTTCCATTATCGCTCGTAAACCGTAAGGAAAGCAGGTGCTTCTTGTGCAACGATATTTTGTTTCCTCCTCAGGGTGGAATGAAAATGAAGTGATTTTGACAGGAGAAGATGTTCATCACATTACCAAGGTTATGAGAATGAAAGAAGATGATGAAATTCTTTGCTGTGACCCTGAGGGTAGGGTAGCTTTATGTAAAATTAAAGAAGCTTCCCCGTCGGAAGTAACATGCATTATCGAATCCTGGAAAGGTGAAAATAATGAACTTCCTGCCCAGGTAACGATTGTTCAAGGCTTACCAAAAGGTGATAAAATGGAGCTT
>SDGW01000923.1_pt1 | contig 12201 bp, 4 predicted proteins | sample 2873831 | NCBI WGS metagenome assembly SDGW01 (sample SAMN08132700, study PRJNA421101) | hypersaline lake metagenome | isolation source: celular fraction 0.22 microns magnesium sulfate-rich crust from ephemeral... | place: Spain: Penahueca Lagoon, Toledo | collected 2011-07
GCGTGGGACCGCAACCGGCAGTCGGCCTGACGGGACAACGTTTCCGACGGAGCTCTCCCTCACGATTGTCGACGACGGTCGACTCGTCTGTACCGTTCGCGACATCACCGACCGGGTGGCGCGGAAACGGGAACTCGAACTGAAAGAGCGAGCAATGGACGAGACGAACGTCAGCATTCAGATCACCGACCCGACACAGGACGACAATCCGCTCGTCTACGTCAACGACGGGTTCGAACAAATAACTGGATACTCCCGTGAGGAGGCTCTCGGTCGGAATCCACGCTTCCTCCAGGGGCCGGAGACCGACCCGGAAAAAACCGCGAGGCTCCGCGCGGCAATCGACGCCGAGGAGCCAGTGACGATGGAGGTCGTAAACCAGCGTTCCGACGGGACGCCGTACTGGGCGAAACTCTCGGTGACGCCCGTCTACGACGACGACGGAACGCTGCGGAACTTTATCGGGATCCAACAGGACGTCAGCGACCGGCGTCGGCTCAGTGAGACGCTCGAAGACCGAACCGAACGGCTCGAATTAGTTCTGTCGGGGACTGGCACGGGGATCGCCGAGTGGGACCTCCGGACGGACGAGGTCGTGTGGGACGAGACGTTCCAGGAGAACTTCGGACGAAACCCCGAGACGCTCGAAGCATTCACCGAAATCGTTCATCCGGACGATCGGGAGCGTGTCCAAGAGCAGTTGGAGGTGATGATCGAGACGGGCGAGCAGTGGGACGACGCCTTCAGGGTGATCACCGGAAGCGGAGAGGTCGCCTGGTACGGTGTGCGTGCCATTCCGGTCTGTGAGGACGGCAAGCCAGTGAAAGTACTCGCTACGGGAAGCGACGTCACTGAGCGCAAACAACGCGAGCAGGCACTCGCCGAAAGCCGAGAGCGATACGAGACATTACTTCAGGCCGCGCCGGATCCGGTGTTCGTCGCTGATGACGTGACTGGTGAGATCGTCGAAACGAACGCGGCTGCTGCGGCGTTGCGGGGTGAGTCTCGGGCGGAGATTATTGGCCGTTACCAGACCGAACTGCATCCTAGCAGCAATGCGGAGGCCTACAAGGCAGCCATCACGCAGGCAGTTGAGTGCGATGGACCGATCACCGAACTGTCCGATGGGACACAGCCGAAACTCTGTACTGTCGACGGCGAGACGATTCCCGTCGAGATCACCGCCGACACCGTCGACCTTCCCGATGGGCCGGTCATCTACGGCGTGTTCCGGGACGTCTCTGACCGCATCGAGAAGGAACGCGAACTCGAACTCAAAGAGCGAGCGATGGACGAAGCGAGCGTCGGCATCACGATTTCAGACCCCTACACTCCGGATAATCCGTTAGTTTACGTCAATGAGGGATTCGTCGACCAGACGGGATACAGTCGCGAGGCAGTACTCGGGCTGAACTGCCGGTTCTTGCAGGGCGACGACCAAGACCAGCCCTCGATTGACACACTCCGTGAGGCAGTCATGGACGAAGAGCCCATCACCGTCGACCTGCGAAACTACCGACGGAACGGCGAACTGTTCTGGAACCGGCTGTCTGTGACGCCCGTTTACGACGACGAGGGATCACTGGCGAACTATATCGGTATCCAACAGGACGTTACAGAAGAAAAACTCAGGGAGCAACGGCTTCGGGCACTCCACCAGACGACACGTGAATTGCTACAAGCCGACGGTATTCACGACGCAGCGACTGTGGCCGCCGATGCACTCTATGAAGAACTCGACATCGACCTTGCAGGCGTCTACCTTTGTGACGGCGATGCACTCGTTCAGAAAGCATCGCAGGGAGCAGTGCCTGAACAGATGCCCGAACGAATCGAACGAGGCCGGACGACGGTGTGGGAGGCAATCAAGGCAGGCACCCCCATAGTCTACAACGACGTCACAAATATTGATGAGAGACATAACTGGGGTGAACTCACCACAACTGCGTATTTCCCACTGCACGATCATGGTGCGGTTGTCGTCGGAGCCGTCGACCAAACCAGCCTGACCAACAGTGACCGTAAGCTCATAGAAGTGTTGACAAGTAGTCTCGTCTCAGTGCTGGATACCCTCAAGCGACAGCGCCAACTGTTTGAAGAACGGGAACAGTTCCGGCTGTTAATAGAGAGCGTCGACGAATACGCGTTTATTATCGTCGACGAAGCAGGCTATATCGAGACGTGGGACCAGAGTGCACAGAACATCTTCGGCTACGATGCAGAAACCGCAGTCGGGATGTCGGTCAAAGGGCTTCATCCGGAGCCGGATCATGAGTCGGGGCTCTCCGAGCGATTGATCCAACAGGCCCGCATTGCAGGTGAGAGTGCCCACGAGGGGTGTCGGGTACGGGCCGACGGCTCGGAATTCTACGCCGACACCCATTTCGCACCGCTTGAAACCGACGATGGGGAGGTCCATGGATATGCGATGATCGTCCGAGATATGACCGACCGGCGTCGGCAGGAGCGTCGAACGGAACTGTTTGTAGAGGAGTCGGACGACGTTGTGTCCATTCTCGAACCGGACGGAACGTTCAGCTACGTAAGCGGCTCCAGCAAGCGCGTCCTCGGGCACGACCCCGATGACCTCGTCGATGAGAACCTCTTCGACTACATCCATCCCAGCGATCGGGAAACCGTCATGGAGGAGTTTTTCAGTAGCACCGAAAACCCGACATCAGTGGAACGCTCGGAATGTCGGTTTGAGTCCGGCGACGGTGAGTGGCTGAACGTCGACGGACGGTGCCAAAACATGATGGCAGAGAATGCTATCGATGGGATGCTCCTCTATCTGCGAGATGTGACCAAAGATAAACAGCGAGCCCGGCGGCTGGAGGCGGTGTTCAACGGTACGTTCCAGTTTAGTGGTATGCTAGAGCCCGATGGGACGATTATTGACGTCAATGACGCCGTCGTCGAGTTCGTTACCTACGGTCGTGAGGAAATCGTCGACAGGCCGCTGTCGGAAGCACCGTGGTGGACACAACCCGGACGAGTCAACGATCGCATTCGAGACGCGGTGGACTGTGCAGCCGACGGCGAGTTCGTTCGGTTCGAAATAGATGTTCACGGAACAGATGGAGTCGCACATGTCGACTTCTCACTCAGACCAGTGACCAACGACGACGGCGAGGTGGCTCTGCTTATCGCTGAAGGCCGTGATATCACGGCGTTCCAACAGCAACGACAGCACTTGGAGGTGATCCAGCGTGTGATGCGGCATAATATGCGCAACGACCTGATGAAACTCCGTGGCTGGACGGAGGTTCTGTCGACGGAGTCCGACGCCGAACAGCGAGCTGACCACTACGAGCGGGTCGAACGGATCCTTGACAAGTGGGAAAAAATGAACGGCGATTTAAAACAGATCGAACGGGCATTGCGATCACAGCAGAAGACAGAGGCAGTTACAGACCTACTTCCACTCGTGTCCGAGCTGGTCTCATCACAAAGAGACGCTTACCCCGACGCAACTGTCGACGTGAACGCATCTGACGTAGATCCAGCTCGGATTCCAGCCACCATCAGAGGGGCATTGCGAGAGTTGATCGACAACGCCATCCGAGCGACTGACCACCCAGCCCCCCACGTCGATGTCCGCCTGTCTCGCCCCAACGACAACTGGGTCGAAATCGACGTCGACGACAACGGCCCCGGAATGCCGGAGATGGAAGCCGAGGTGCTCGAAACCGGCGAAGAGACCCCGTTGAATCACGGCCAGGGGCTCGGCGTCTGGCTGGTTCGGATGCTCGTCACACAGGTAGGGGGCGACGTGTCGGTCGACGTAACTGGCGATGGAACGTGCGTCAGCCTATGGATACCTACCCACCATTCCCCGGGTGGCGAGAGCGCAGTCGTCTGAGGCCGGCTGTAGGCCTAACCGTTTGGTCGGCGTCCCCGTCGGTAGCTGTGAACCACTCGTGGATGTCGGCGCAATAGACACTCAATGGAGCGACATCCAGACTTCGAGCCGCTTTGTCATCTCCTCTAATTCGCGATTACGTTCGACGACGTCCGTCACTTCTTCTTGGAATCCGACGTAATTCGTGAGAACCCCCTGTTCATTTTTGACTGGCGCCACCGTCAGGCGGTTCCAAAACTCCGTTCCGTCCTTCCGATAATTTCGTAGAATCTCCGTGACTGTTGTTTGATTGGCGATCCCCCGGCGGATTCTGTCGACTGCCTCGGGATCGGTCTTCTCACCTTGAGGGAACCGACAGTTTCGCCCGACGATCTCGAACCTCTCATATCCTAACTGATCACAGAACTGTTCATTTGCGTATATCAGTGGATTGTCCTCTAACTGGGGGTCACTGATCGAGATCCCGATCGGTGCATTATCCATTGCCTGTGTTTTCATCTGGAGTTCCGCTTCACGCCGGATGCGGGCCGTAATATCATGGGAGATCATCAGGTGTTGGCCAGGTACGATATCTGCGGTTGCATGGTATTCGATAACCCGCTCTCGCTGGTTGTCATCCACAACAGTCATCGTGTCACGCATTTTCCCGTCGGCCTGAAACGATCGCCAAGTAGAATCGAACTCAAAGGACTCCGGGAAGAATTCAGCGAGAGGCCGCCCAAGTAGTTCTATTCTGTCGACGCCATAGATGGGTGTAACCGCGGAATTGGCATCGATAATCCGGGCGTCGTCATCGGTGATCACCATCGCTTCGTTCGACTCTTCGAAGGCAGCCCGGTACTGATCGCGTGCCCGTGTAAGTTCGGGGAGTTGCTGTGACGTCTCCGTCTCGGTAGCTGGGTCGACGACTCGGGGGATCGATAGCGTCATACTGGTTCCTGTCTCGGTCACTGTCGAGTCGATAGTACCGCCGTGGTTAGTGACGACCCAGTGAACGAGCCAGAGGCCGAGTCCACTGCCGTGAACGAGTGGTGTTTCGGCTTCGTGTTTGAGCACGTCCTGTTCCTGTTTTGGGAGTCCTGGCCCGTCGTCGGTGATATCGATGGCCACTGTAGATGGGGTGCGTTCGATATCGACTGTTACAGTCGGCCTGTTTCCGCCGTGTTTTGCGGCGTTTTCGATCAGTTCCCTGAGTGCCTGTTCGAAGCTTGGACGGACTGCTGTCGTGATCTCTTCGGTAGCGTCGACAGTGACCGTTGCCGATGAGTAGGCTTCTTCGACTGTGCTGGCGACATACGCAGCGAGCGCCCCGATATTAGTCGACTGTCGTGTGGCTGTCTGATCAATAATCGATTCCAACTCGCGGGCCTTCTCACCCAATTCAATGACCCGGTCGATGCTTTCGAGAACGCGACCACTGTCCTCGTCTGCACCCAACTTGTCGGCCATTACTTGGGTATGTCCTCGGATAACAGTCATGTTGTTCCGGAGGTTGTGACGTAACACCCGGTTGAGAACAGTGGTGAGGTTGGCTTGGTTGCGGAGTTGTTGGTCTTTCTGATCGGATTTGAGTTCGTGTCTCAAGACTCGCGTTACGAGTTCGGCAAACAGCAACTCAGCGTCGTCGAACGGTTCGCTTCGTGGTTCTTCGGCGACAAAACAGACCGTGCCGTACCGATTCCCGTCGACGGTGAGCGGCGTCCCGAGATAGCAATGGTAGCCAGACGTCTGAAATGCGAGGTCATCAGCCAACCCTTGGTTTGGGGCGTCGTGCAGTGCGATCTGTTCGTCCGTTTCGAGTGTCCGTCGACAGTAGGTCGTGGCGAGATCTCGCGTCGATTCGTGCGGAGCGATATCGGACGAATGAGTACTCACAACTTGGTTCCAGGAGTTGGATTGCTCGTCGGTCACGGCGAGATAGCCGTCGTCAGCACCCAGAAATTTCGTCCCGAGATCGAGGGCGTGCCTTGCTTTCTGTTTGAAGGACGTCTCTCGACGAACGATTTCGTCGAGACGGGCCCGGGCCGTTTGGATGGTGAGTTGGGTGTCGCTCATCTGACTACGCTTTGTTCGACTTGCTCTACGTTGGTTTGCCGTCTATTACGAGTTTTCGGTCCGTTCTGCAGTCGGTTTGTCACCGCCGTCTGTCTGTGCCGCCGCGAGTTGTCCACGCCCAGCAGCCATGCTGGCTGTCGAGGGCTCAACTGTCTCGGCGGTTCGGAGTTCGAACGCTGCGACCTGTTCGCGGAGACTCCTCGAAAGATCCGAGAGCTGTTCGGCGGTCGAGGCATCCGAGAGCGTCGAGAGGTGTGCGGCGGTATCAGCGACCTCAGACAGCGACGAGGTTTGCTCTTCGGTCGCCGCCGAGACCGTGCCAGCCTCGGTTGCGGTCTGTTCGCTCACCGCTGCCACCCCGTCGACCATGGCGACGACTTCCTCCGAGGAGGCCGCTTGGTCGTCGGTCGTAATGGAGATCTCTTGGACGCCGGATTCGGCCTCGCCGACAGCGCGTGCGATTTCGTCGAACATCTCGATGGCATTCTCGATGGTCTCGGAGCCCCGGTCGACGCGTTCAGTCATCATCTCCATTCCCTCGACTGTCTCGGCTGTCGTCGACTGGATATCCCCGATTTGGGCTTCGATCTCGGAGGTAGCCGCTCCGACTTCCTCAGCGAGGCCCTTGATCTCCTCGGCGACGACCGCGAATCCTTCGCCAGCATCGCCAGCGCGAGCGGCCTCGATCGAGGCGTTCAACGCCAGCAGATTCGTCTGTTCGGCGATGTTCGTTATCAGGTCGACAATCTCGCCGATCTCGTCTACCTTCTCGTCGAGCGTTTCGACCCGTGTGGCTGCTGTGTCGGCCTGTGATTCGATGGCTGTGATCTCTTCGGTTGCGGCGGCGGCGGACCGCTGGCCCTCTTGGCTGCGGTCGACTGCGGTTGCGGCAGTCATACTCACCTCTTCTGCCGAGGCGGCAATCTCTTCGACGGTCGCCGACATATCGTTCATTTCGCTGGCTACGCCTTTGAGGTCGTCATTTTGCTCGGCGGCACCGGCACTGATCTCCTCGACGGAGTCCGCGATCTCCTCGCTTGCAGCCTGTAGTTCGTTGACAGAGGCGGCAACCTCGTTGCTCGCCGCTTCGACTCGTTCGGAGTTAGTTGCAGTCACTTCGCTGGATTCGGCAACGTCATCGGCGATCTCTGTGACGGTCGTGAGACTCTCGCTCAGTTGTGTGATTCCCTCGTCGAAGAACCGCAGTACAGCACCGTAACGTCCTGGTTTGTCGGTCTCGATGGACTGGTCAAGGTTTTTGTCGCTGAGGTTGTCGCTGGCACGCTCAATCTGAGTAAAGCTGTCGTCAAGCTGGTCAGTCGCCCCGTCGAGATTCGTCATGAGCTGTCCGTACGTCCCGGGGTAATTGGTGTCTAGGTCTCGCTCAAGCTCCCCGGTTGCGAGCCCCCGGCTCACGGCTTCGAGTTCGGCGAATATGTCACGCAAATTCTCCTGCATCTCGGTGAATGCGTCGACCATCTGCCCGAGTTCGTCGTCTTCAATATGCTCATCGATATCGACACTCAGGTCACCCTCGCTGGCAGCGACAGCTGCCCCGGATAGTTGAGCCATCGGATTCGTGAGACGTTTGGCTACGAAGAGACCGATGGCGACCGCAACGACGAACGCTCCGAGCGTCAGCCCGATCATCTCGATCTGGGCCGTTCGCGTCGTTTCGTCGGCACTGGCGACCTGCTGGGCTAGGTCGGTTTGTTCTTGTGTTTTTAACTCTCGTGCAGTCGTTTCGAGTTGGGCACTGATTTCTTCGGCCTCGGTGGCTTTTTGTGCGGCTAGGTCCGTGTTGCCCGCTGCTTTGGCCTCGAAAAACTCGGCAGCGACAGCGTCGTACTCATCGTGCAGTCCACTAATCGACGAGAGCTGTTGGCTCTCCGCAGAACTCGTTTCATACGACTCAAACGCGCCGACGCCCCTCTCCTCGAAATGATTATCTCCCTCCGTGAACATCCGTTCTGCCATTTGGGTGTGGCCGAGTTGGGCGTGGAGTATCGCCTCCTGCTGTGTTTCGACTGCAAAAATCATCTCGGATGTTGCATCCATTTTGTACCCATCGTCCGCAATGCGGTGGGCCTGATCGTCGACAGTTCCTACCGAATAGTACCCCACAGCACCCGTTACCCCCACGAGAAACGCAACGAGGACGAATGCAAGGACGATTTTGGGTCGGAGATCGAGTCCCCTAAGTCGTATTTTTTCGAGCATCGATACCCAAAAATTTCGAATATTGTCTTATAAAAACTATTTAACCTCAAAGTAACCGCCTGACTAACCTAAAGGTAAGTGGCCTACTAACTTGACTGTTAGATATATTATTTGTTCTTAACCGCCAAACTGTTCAGAAATGATCCGAACGATAACTATCCCCGATCAGCGCGAGGAAGCCTGATGGCTTACGCTGCAACCCCTGATCGTGATGATAAAAAAGCTACCGTCCTCTTCGTGGGGACGCCCCCGATAGACCTCCAAGCAGCGTGTAAGGACTTCGGTATTCACTCGGTCGACATCGACGTGGTCAGCGACGGTCGACGGGCAATCCGACGACTGACCGACGCCAGTGAGCCGACGGCCGACAGCAGGCTTCCGGACCTGATCCTCCTAGAGTTCGGCTTCGAGTTGCCGGATGGAACGACCATCCTTCATGCGATCAAATCGAGTCCTCGGCTCGGAGCGATCCCCGTGGTGGTTCTCACAGCCACAGAGCGGGACGCCGAGATGGCGTATGTGAACGGGGGGAACGCACATATCACCATACCCGATTCCCCGGAAGCCTACACCGATTTCATCGGGTCGATCGGCCGGTTCTGGTTCGAGTGGGCCGAGTTCTCGTCAGAGTACTTATGTTCTGATAGATAGTACTATGATTATGTCTGATTCTCATTCACTCGATACACCGATTGTTCCCGATTACCTACTTGAGAGCGTCTCTCTTTTGTCGAAAAAATGGCACCCCGCTATCATTCGCCGTCTGTCCGGTGGTGATGGGTTGGGATTTAGTGACCTCGAACGTCGGCTCGGCGGTATTTCTGCGAAGGTACTGACTGACGCGCTGGCTGAACTGCAAAAATACGGGATTATCGAACGTCAAGAGGTAAGTCAGCGTCCGCTTCGCGTCAACTACACGCTCACAGATCGTGGGCAGGAACTCGATGAGATCATTATGTCGCTAGCCGACTGGGGCGAGACCTATCTTGCGGCACCCGAACAGGTCGTGTTGGTCGCCGACGACAACGATCGCGTCTCGACGATGCACACGGCGTGGCTGGAAGACGAATACACTGTGCGGACGGCCAATGACGGCGAAGAGACGCTCCGAAGTCTCGATACTGATGTCGGCGTCGTCGTTCTCGACCGACGGATGCCCGGACTCTCCGGAGGTGAGGTTCTCGACTGGATTCGATCACAGCGGTACGATATCCGTGTCGTCATGGTCACATCCGAGGATCCCGATCTCGATGTGGCCGATATGGCGTTCGACGCATACCTCACGAAACCGGTGTTCAAGGACGAACTCCGGACGGTCGTTGCCGATCTATTCGAGCGCCGCAAATATAGCAAAGAACTGCAGAAGTATCTCACAGTTCGATCGCGGCTTGAGGTGCTGCAGACCACACACTCCGTCGACAGTCTCGCCACCAACGAGGAGTATCAAAGCCTTCAGAGGCGGCTCAAAGAACTCGAATCGACGAGCAACGAGGTCAAAGACGCAGACCCCGAGCTGTTCGATCACGTCTCAGTGAGGAGCGACTGATGAGTACCGATACGTATTCGCTCGGTGACTGCTCGGCCGAACGGGTACTGGGTCGGGTCGACGAGGCGATTTGCGCACTTGACGATGAAGGACAGATCACCTTCGTTAACGACCAGGCGGCAACGATGTTGGAACACACACCCGATGATTTGCTCGGCCAAGACGTCTGGGAAGTGGTGCCGAGGATCGACGAGACGGTCGTCGGTGACCAGCTCCATGAGGCGATGTCGACGGGGACGCCAGCTCGGTTCGAAAGCTACAACGAGGAACTCGAACAGTGCTTCAAAGTTCGCATCTATCCTGCCGATGATGGGACGACAGTGTGTTTTTATGATATTACCGACGATCGCAGCGAACAACTCGAGGTACAGCGGCAACGTCGGCTGTTCGAGACCGTCTTCGAGGAGACCCAAGAGGCCCTCGTGGTTGCCGATGCCGCCCGTCGGATTACCGATTTCAACCCCGCGGCCGAACAGCTGTTCGGATACGAGGCCAGCGACGTAATTGGCGAAACGACGCGCCTATTGTACGCGGATGGCGACGAGTACGACCGTCAAGGCGAACAACGGTTCAACGAGCACGCTCCCGTGCGTGAGGAGACGTACCTGGTCGAATACGAACGGGTCGACGGCACGACGTTCATCGGTGAGACCCTCGGGACGTCGCTCAAAGGCAGCGACGACGAAACGTTGGCCTTCCTCGGCTCGATTCGGGATGTCAGTGCACAAATCGAGCACGAATGGGCCCTCAAAGCGCACAACGACGCGCTCCAAGCATTTCATGATATTTCGACCGACAATGATCGGTCGGTCGAAGAGCGAATCGATGCGGTTCTCGAACTCGGCTGTGACCACTTAGATCTCGATATTGGGATCTTCTCGAACATTAAGGGTACCGAGTACATTGTCGAACAGGCCGACGCGCCAGACGGAACCGTTCAGTCGGGCGAACGGTTCGATCTCGGCGAGACATTCTGTGATCTCGTTGCTGACAGCGAGGAGTTGGTGGCCGTGGCCGACGCTGGAGACAGCGAGCTGGCCAGCCATCCGGCCTATGAGGCCCAAAGCATCGAGTCGTACATCGGAACGCCGGTGGTCGTCGACGGCGAGCGGTACGGGACTCTTAACTTTTCACAGACAACGTCACGCCAGCGTCCGTTCACAGAGAGTGAACGGACCATCGTACGCATCTTCGCACAGTGGATCGGCAAGGAGCTGAGTCGACAGCAGAACAAAAAGCGAGCGGTCGCAAACCGCGATCGGCTGCGCCAGATCATCGACCTGTTGCCACAGTTGGTGTTCGCCAAAGACAGAAACAACGAGTACATCCTAGCCAACCAGGCAATTGCCGACGCCTACGGATCGACTGTCGAGGTGGTCGAAGGCTCGACTGACGCCGACTTCGTTACCTCGGCAGCCGAAGCCGAGCAGTTCAGACAGGACGATCTCGCCGTCATGGACTCGGGGGAACCGAAACACATCGCTGAAGAGCCACTGACGACCGCCGACGGGGAGACACTGACATTCCAGACGATTAAAATCCCGTACGAGCCCGTCGATCACGATGTCGAGGCGGTGTTGGGTGTTGCAACCGATATCACTGAGCCGACCGAACATCGACGACAACTCGAAGAAACGACACAGCGACTCAATGTCGCCTTAGAGGGAACGAACACGGGCGTCTGGGAGATGGATATCGACACGGAAGCGGTCATCTGGACCGATTCGATGGCGTCACTCGTCGGCATTGATCCTGGCTCATTTGGCGGCACCTTCGAGGCGTTCGGGAACTACGTCCATCCGGATGATCTGCCCGCCGTGCGGAAAGCCGTCGACCACGCTATCGAAACCGGGAGCAGCTTTCAGCACGAGTATCGCATCACTCGGGCCGATGGCACCCAACGCTGGGTCGAAGCCCGCGCGGAACTTGTCGAGCGTGACGACGGCGATCGTCGACTGGTCGGGATCGCGACCGATATCACCGACCGAAAGCAGCGTGATGCCGAAATCGAACTCCAGTCGGCGGCCATGGAGGTCGCGATGGACGGCATCGCCATCCTTGACGGCGACGAGTACATCTATATGAATCAGGCCCACGCCGATATCTTCGACTACGACCCCGAGGAGCTGCTCGGCGAAGAGTGGCGAGATCTCTACGGCGACGAGGAGATCGACCGGCTCGAAGCCGAGGTGTTTCCAGAACTCGCCGAAACCGGGTCGTGGCGTGGGGAAACCATCGGGCGGAAACGGGATGGAACCCCTGTCACCCAGGATCTCGGCCTTGCACTCCTCGACAGCGGTGAGTTGATCTGCACGAATCGAGATATCACCGACCAGAAACAGCGAGAAGAGGAACTCCAGCGGCAGCGAACCCGCATTCGAGCACTGTTCGATAACTCTCCGGACGGCGTCGTGATCCACGATGCCGATGGAGTCGTATTCGATGTCAACGAAACCATGGTCGAATCACTCGGGTACGACCGTGAGACACTCTGTTCGATGAACGTTGACGAGTTCGA
>SDGW01001205.1_pt1 | contig 12191 bp, 18 predicted proteins | sample 2873831 | NCBI WGS metagenome assembly SDGW01 (sample SAMN08132700, study PRJNA421101) | hypersaline lake metagenome | isolation source: celular fraction 0.22 microns magnesium sulfate-rich crust from ephemeral... | place: Spain: Penahueca Lagoon, Toledo | collected 2011-07
ATATGGGCGTTCCGAAGGTGGAACGGGAGGTAAACGGCGAGTGGCTCCGCCACGAGTTCGACGAAGTCCAGTTTGCCCGCGTGCTCGAACACGCAATCGCCCATAACCGCTGGCTCCGACACGGTGATATGGTCGACGACGTGCGCTACTGTCGGCAAGACATCGACTACGTCGACGACATCACCGTCGAACCGAAGCCCTCGTGGGAACCGAACGCCCCCGAACTACAGTCATCGCGATAGCCGCGACGACTGCCCTCGCCTCGTTGATTTTTGTGTAACCGCCAGAGTCACCAATTTACATCATCGACACTCGTATTTCGCAACTGCCATCGGTCGACATCTCCCGAATCGGTGAGATACACCTCTCCCACGTGGACGGAGAGGCGTTCGCCGGTTCGGTCGGAAAGAACGTACGATTCCCACTCGTCCAGATCGTCCATTCGTTGGCGAACCTCTTGCCGAAGATTCGCGCGGATATCTGGCCAGTCGCCGATGTCGAACGGAGACGTGTGATTGCCTTTGGGATGGAACTCGAATCGAATACCGTGTTCTTTCGACGGATCGCCGAGCGCCGCTTCGAGGTACACTTCGTACGGGGTGGTCGCCATAGCTGATTGATATCAGTGCAGTCGCAAAACACTTGCCCCGCGCGTCAGCGGCTTGCTCTGTGGGCGTTCACTGGGACGCCCCCTGATACAGTTCGATGCACATCGACGGATCGAGATTCCAGCCGCGATTGATCAGGGCCACCTGTACGGCCCGAACCGCGTCGAACAGGTCGGTGATGTTCTCACTTGTTAGCTCCCCCTCGGGGGATGTTGCGTCAATCACGTATCCCTCTTCATCATCGACCGTCACCGAGTACTGCGTTCCCGTGTCCAACTCGAGGCGGAACTCGCGCTGGTTCCCCGACCCCTTCACAGATTCCCGGAGGAACGTGTAGTTCTCCGGGGGCTCGGGGCGGGGCATCTCGGCCACTGCGGACTGTCCACCGGGCGAATACGTCGCGGCGTGCAGTTCGTACTGAGGCGCATCCAGCGTGTATTCGAACGTCTGTCGGTGGTTCTCGTTCAACTCCTCGATGCGCCGGTCCAGTTCGGTCACCGCCGCGTCAAGCGCCTCCCCGCATGCGGCGGCCGCCTCCCGGGTGAACGCGTTGTACTCCGTGATCAGATTCGACAGAAACAGCGGATCTGCATCACTGGCTTCCAACTCGAAATATTCTTCCTCAGCGAGCGCAAAGTACACGTCATGTTCAACGCCGTCGGAGGTCTCGACGGTGATCGTCGCCTCGCTAAGATGCCACGCCGACTGCCCGACGGCCTCGGTTTCGACGGAACTGTTGAGCGCATCTGCCATAGTACCATCCTCAACGCGGCGGCTGTTAAAGGTTACTGTATTGTATGTATCTGTATTGTTCGTCGCCGCTCCCGTGCCGCACTCATAGCAGATCGACCGCCGATTCGAGATAGGACGCGTGCGCCACATCACGTTCCCCGAGTACGGACACCTCCACGTGGCTGATTTCCGTCTCCGTTACCGCGCAAATATCGGACGACCGTTGCGAAATGGCCTCTGAGATTATCGATTCCGTCTGCCACGCGGGATACTCGCTGTCCTCCGCAATCGACACCTCGATGCATACGTCCAGATCCGACTCCGGCGGCTGCGCGTCCCCGCGCCCATAGCTACCAAACACGTACACATGGTCGAGATCGACATCATCCATCTCCTACTGCAGCAATGAATTACAGTATTGAATTTATCATTTCTGACCATAACCACTATACTACCAGACTCCCTTTGAACGCATATGTCTACGTTCCACTCACGAGACGAGATCCTCGAAACGACTGCACAGAACTATGCTGGAACGATCCTCGAAGGTATCGAGGAGGTATACGAGGAGCACCCGGATCTTCTCGAGTTCATGGTCAAGTCTGGGGAATCAATCACGCCCGATGCCTTCCTCGGGAGCGAGGCGGCACTCATCGAAGAGGGAATGGAGATTGACGAGGACGAACTGGAAGCCCAATTGCGTGCTCACGATTCGGTCGGACCAGCCGACAGCATTATTTTTATGTCTGATCTGATGCGGTACATCGCCGACCGGTTAGAGGCAGAATGCGAGACGACCGAAGAAGCCATTACCGCGTTTGGCGACGCCATCGTGCAGTCTGTTGATGTGCAGGACGACCACGCACAACAGGTGGTGGAGCAGAAACGGGAGGAAGCCGAGGCTGATCTCCGAGACCTTACCAATGACTACCTCGACTCCGACAATTCGGGAGAACTATTTGAACTATTGGGCCCCTCGGAATCCGAGATAGCCGGGGAGTTCGCGCTTGTCGAGGCGATTCGCGAACTGGCAGCATTTGCGGACATGATGGTCGCGTTCATGGAGTTCGATCTCGAGGAGGACGACGGTCCAGCAACGTGACGCCAACTGGGCCCGGGGTCAGTCTTGTTGTACTTCTTGCCCGACCTTGACTTGGGGGGTTGGGCCGCCGAGACCAAACACTTGTATCAGAAATCCTCCAATTATCCCGACGATCATACCGACGCTCAGAATTGTATTCACCCACGCCCACGCCCCCAACTCCGCAGCCACAACGCTGAGCAGAAAACTCCCCAAGAGGAGAGCACTACCCACATATATTCCTCGAACGCCGAATTTGTCAAGCTGAGGGCTATACCCGAGCCACCGCGACTCCCACGCGTCAGCAAGCTCTTCGTCCGAAATGTCCTCATCGACAATCAGACGAGGTCTATCCCTCGCCATAATAATCGTCACATCCCGCCCACACAAATTCGCCCCCGAATACAGATCAATTCCTTCACTCCGCAACAAGGCACGGAGCGACTCGCGGTCGTCTGACGACCGAGGATCAAACTCTGAACACCATTCAATCCCGCCCACCTCGTAATGAACCTTCGCCACCTCTCGGTGTTTTCGGAAGTTCTCCGATTCCCCGAAGTCGAGCCGCGTCACCGTCGCGGTTCGCACGCCATCGGTGAGCGCATCCTCGGTCAGCATCCGACTCAATTTGTCTTCGGCCGACAAACTTTCCGTCACGTCTGCGTCCGTCACTCCGCCTTCAAAATCGTTAAATATCGTCTCGCACTCGTCAGCCATCTGTTCGCCCGTCTGAGTCATACGGGCGCTATGGGGGCGCAACGTATGAACGTTATCCATCCTCTCAGCGAGGGCATCTAGGTTCCTGCACGTGTCGATCTGTGCCTCCCAGAGGGGGGGATGGGCGTCACCAACACATGCTTCTCATACAGTAAGCATTAAGTGGAACGGTGTTGAGGGGGGTATGTACGGGCGAGGTGCTCGGAGTAGCCCGCCCCGAGATTGACCATGACCGATCATACCCGCGTTTCACCGATTCGCGCCCTCGATAATCGCCTTCCGATCCCCATTGCCGCGCTCGTCCTCAGTGGGCTTGCCACACTCACCATCAGTCTCGCACTCGTACTCCATGCGAACGGGTTCGCCACCAGTACCGTGGAGGGTGGGAGTACCATTGATTTTGCGTCAAACCCTACGTACCATTGGAGCAGCCTTCTCCTCATCGCCGTCGTGTGGGCCGGATTTGGGTACGCGGTGGCACATAGTGACGACCCACTCGGATACGTTAAGGGGGGTCTTGTTGGAGTCGGCATCGCCCTGTATGTTATCTTCGCCCAAGACGGCTGGTCGGGCATTCTTCAATTGTTCGATACACTGACGCTTCGTCCTGCATTCACGGGAATTGCCCTCCTCTTTGCCATCGGCTACTTTGCCGCCCTCTACACGCGCTATGATTGGATAGTTATCAATTTCGCGGGGCTGCTTATCGTCCCGCCAATTATCGCCCTTAAGGGTGCGAGTATCGCACTCCCCAAATTGGGCGGATTACTTATTATCACTGCAGTTTTCGACTATCTCGCCGTCCATAAATCCAACACGATGCAAAACCTTGCCGAGTCTATGTTCCGCTTCCGTCTCCCCGTCGCATATTTTGGCCCACCTCGCGGCGCATCGCTTGCCGATGCCTTCGATGCGGCCTCAACGGATGAGAATGAAGATGCCGTGTTCAATACGCCCATGCTCGGGATGGGCGACGTTGCAATCCCCGGCATGTTCATCGTCGGCGTTGCTGCCACCACAACCAGCCCGTTTCCCATTGTGTGTACCCTGTGTGGCTATCTCGTCGGCTATGCCGCCATCATCTACGATCCGTTCGATCTCTCCATGTATGCGGCGTTGCCGTTCCTGAATACGGGCGTGTTGGTCGGATTCGCTATTGCGTTCCCGTTCGCCTAGATCGAACGGGCGGAACCCCGCCGGTTCACGGCGCGGAGGGGATTACCCCCCAGACGGCGCGGTCGTATTCGTCGTGGTTCTGGTTTCGTTGATGAGGACCGTATCTTCCTCATCAAGCTCAATTCGTTTCTCGACCTCGCCCGTCGTCTCGTTTCGCACAACGACGAATCGGGTCGTGTCATCACTCGACGCGCTGGGGATCGTCACCAACGTGATCTCGTCTTCCTGACTCTCCGTAACGTTCTCGTCTCTCAACTTCTCTCTCCCTTCTTCGGTGAGATACCGATAGACTTGGTCGGACCTCTCCTTCAGCGTTACGTCACCAGTCTCGGCGTTCACGAGTCCATAGTACGTGATCCCAGAATTGCTTTCAGGAACCACATGCACCTGCCAATACAGTGTGTCGTTGTATGCTTGTGGGATCACTTCCAGCACACGCGCATCATTGAGTCGGGACACCTCGGGGCGCTGCTGCACACGGTCGGCAGCCTTGTTTGGCCCATACAGGTTCGAGGACTTGTCGAACTCGACCCTGTGGAGTTCGCCAGTTTGTCCGTCGGTCCACCAGAGTTTGTAGAGCCCGCTGCCACTATCCTTCGGTGTAGCCGTGAAGATATACTGTTTTCCTTGTTTGGTCGGCGTTGTCAGCGGGAGATCGTTCCCTTCCCCGGGAATATTGGAGAGGGAGAACAGGTCACTCCCGTGAAGTACCGCGGGGGCAAGCCCCGCGGCTTCGCCGTTTGAGCCCGCACCGCCGCCGCAGGCGAATTTAATTCCTCCCGCGCTTGCCGCCCGCAGTGCGGTTCGCGCCCGTTCAAGGGTAAACACCCGAACCGTTCGTGGTCCGTGGGAGTCGGGGCCTCCACCAGCCCCCGATGACTCCCGTCTCACCCACACCACAGTGGGGTGTTGAGAGGAGCCACATTTTCGTTACCGCGGTAACGGTCGGGTGGGAATTAGGGTCTCTAATTCCCGAGTGCGTTGTTGTGTCCGACCGTTACATGGTTACACACGTGGGTAACGTATACGAGTTTCGATTTCGAACGGGCTTCACCCTCGGGGGCAAGCCCCGAGGCACTCGCCCTGTTCCGCCTGTAGACGATGAGATGCCACCACGGGGACGTCGCAAAGAAGGCCCCAACGACAAGAACGAATGCGATGATCCACAGTGGCGAGATCGGGAGACCACCAGAGCCGCTGATTGAGACTGGTAATTTCTCCGCCACATCATCTCTTGAGATTGGCGATTTCCTCGCCATGTACTTTCTTGAGATTGGCGAATGCTCCGCCACGTCATCTAGTCTGTCGCTGATGCGGTTCGTAATCGACGATTCATCCGAGCCTCGGTCGCTATTGTCTCTGTGTCTCATAGTCTCGTTTGACTGTGTCAGTAGGCGATTCCGCCCCACCAACAACCATACACGCGAATCGTGACGCGGTAGTGAAAAGCCTATCGAATGGTTTGATCGATGCCCATATAGGCGGAGCGGGAAAACCTCCCAGAGATTGTCCCGAGGTGTATTCCGTGGTCGTGTGTCGCAACGCAACTACTTTTATGGGGGTCTTGTATAATATAGTGCGTAATGAGAAATTCCTCTCGAAGAAAGTATATTGCGGCTATCGCAACAGGGGCAAGCACGGGGTTGGCAGGTTGTTTCTCCAACGACGGTGGGAAATTGACACTCGATTCTCGACCCGTTCTCGGCGATCCTGATGCGCCAGTTACGATGGTATACTGGAGCGATTATCAGTGTCCATTCTGTGCTCGGTTCGACCGCGAGACGCTTCCCCGCATCAAATCAAACTACACAGACTCTGGGGATGTACGCGTTGTTCTGAAACCCATCGCTGTCTTCGGGGTTGACTCCCGCCGTGCTGCCCACGCGGCACATTGCGTTTGGAACGATTCGCCCGATTCATTTTGGGAGTGGCACCACAATATCGGTCAGCAAACAACCCGCGACGACGTTGATCGAAATACGGGCTGGGCGAACGCTGATTCACTCGCCACCCTCACAGACGACATCTCCGGGGTTAATAGTAACGTTGTTCGAACGTGTGTCGAAAACAAGCCCCATACAACCAAACTCACAACCGACACCGACGAGGGGAAAGCGTGGGGGCTGGAAGGAACGCCTCATTTCCTCATGTTTAGCGAAACGCCAGATTCAGGCACCCGATTGTCTGGAGCCCAACCATATACTCGATTTGCCAACGCTCTTGACGAACAATTGGCTAACTCGACCTAACAATGTCTACGTTCCTATACAATATCGCGAATGCCCTTCGGTATAGCGTTGCTACACCCCAAATAGCCATTGCGACGGGAAGTGGGATGATTGTCACGTTTCTGGTCCTGATCCTCAGCACGTTCCCGCGGTATGCTTACCAACTTTTCGTCGCTGGACCAGAATACTGGGACTATATGGTTATATCACTGATTGAACTGACCGTTGTGGAAGCTGGATACCTCGGCATTGGACTAATACTCACCTACGCGTTTGTCACTGGAAGCCTGTTTGTCATCCTCTATGGACAGATACGGAACTCTAAGCCACAGGGTGTACAGGCAGTGTTCGGCGTTGCCCCCGGCATCTTCGCCGCTGGCTGTGCTGGGTGTGGTGCGGGCGTTCTCGGACTTATTGGCATCACTGGCGCGCTCGCCAGTCTTCCGTTCCATGGGAACGGGATTCGAGCCCTTGGTATTTTCCTTGTTCTCTACGCGCTCGGAAAACTGGGAGACCCGCGCTACTGCAAAATACCGTGACCCGTCTCTACGTCGGAGACGGTAAATCGAAGATTCCGCGCCTCGGCCGTCACCGAATTAAGTTCCATCCGCAGACCATTTCTCGTCACTCCCTCAGACAGCACCGCGAGCCCATCTGCAGGCAATGCCATATCAGACGGGATCTTGCACTCGTATGCGTTGCCGCTGAATTTCGAGACCATCACGACGGTGCCGTCAATATTCAACTCGCGTTCGAGAGAGCCGCGAAGCGTTCTGGCCACTTTGTTGAGACGCCGTTCCTCCTCGCGGGAGAGTGTGGTTGCGGACATCGGGTGTCAACTCCATTCAGGCATACACCAGTCCCCACAATAAAGGTATCCCAAGATATCTAATGTCTACTCTGAGAAACTACTGTATGGTAACTACTCATGACGGAACATATACTGTTACCATCTCATCCCGATACAGACCCTGAACTATATTTGTCTGGCTGCCGAATGCGTATATGCCGATGAAACTCCGTGCCCTGCTCCAGCATGACGCATTTACCGTATTAGCGGTAGGGCTGCTCGTGTTCAGTATGGCCCCATATCACGCGGGGGGAATCGAAAATGTCCGTACCGAGGTTTGGCCCACAATCGGCGCGGACTACACACGCGCTGATGCTGAAGAACCCGACCGTGTATATGACTGTGACCGAGACGCGATGGAACGCCATCTATCCGCGCACGGGTTCACACGGAATCCAATCGCATATCTCGTGGAAAACGACGGGCAGTACGGATCATCATGGGCATATCGGGAGCATAGATTTGCCGAATACCAAACTCACGTTACCCTCTATGAGGTCGATGGCAACACGCACGTCTATTTCCATCGAGAGTGGAACATCTACCGCCACCCTATCCGTCACCACAACAACCCCGGAGGGCCGACACCCCTCGACAGATCCGCAGGAGATGTGTTCGATAACGCCATCGAGTCGCCGACCGCGGGGCAGTATCTCGTCGCGGACACCGAGTGCTCCCGCATCGACTGAGGAGTCACCACGTACTCGGATCGAACTGGACCTCTGCGGAGGACTCTGAAACCCCCGGGATGGCCTCAAAATATGATTGCTGGTGGGAGATGAGTTCATCTGCGAGTTCGTGCAAATCTCTCTGAGCGTCGGCAACCTCCGTGACGATTTCGTCACCCCCCGGTGACGTCCGCGCTTCCTCCATCAACTCTTCGTACTCGGCACTTTTGTCCAAGAGATCAGTCAGCATACGGCATGAGTCTCGTATGGACTCAGCACACTCAGGAACCCACGTCAGATGATGCTCGTACGGAAACTCGCCATCAATCGCAGCCTGCCCTTCAATCACTCGCTGTGCCACCGCGTCAATGACCTCCTGTGGCGGGAGCGAGCCCTTTGAGTCACACTCCTTTGCCATCTTCTGGAAGGCTACTTGTGCCTGCTTGATGGCGAGCAGCAACGGTGCGCACTCCTCAAGCGCTGAGATACATTCGTCCAAGCTCATTCCCTCATCGTCGGCGAACTCCTCATACATATCATACTCCGATTCGGGGATTTCAAACAATTCGTCACCAATCGTCCCGACGACGAACGACCATTCCTCTTCGTCTTCGGATGCATTTGGAACAGCGGTTTTGTCGGACTCCATCGTATTCTTCCTTGGGAGACCCACACAAAAAAAGACTCCGATACCGTCCCCGAATTCCGTTATCGACTGCTGCCAGTCGCTTCAATCCCGAGTCGGAAATGGTTGTAGTAGTCTGATCCACCGTGGAACACCATCCGGCTGTGATCCCCACTGAGTTGCTTTCCAGTCGAGAGATCGGGAGTCGAAACGATAATATCGACACACGAGTTATCATACTCCTCCAGTCGAATCTCAGTTACTTGGAGGGTGAGTGTTCCATCGTCGTCAGCGTATGAGTCGAGGGCACCCCCAGCCGCGTGGGCGAGTTCGTTGGCCGCCGTCTGCGGCGAGCCACTGAACAGGCGCTCGACAACGACTGATTCGGGGACCCCCGTGCCACCGTCATCGTAGCGGGCAGAGTTGTGCTCGAACTGGATGTTTGCACTATCCATATATTCAATAGCGGAAGGGGTTCCCAAAAGTGTTTTCGTCGCTGACCGAGAGACAGCGCCGTGTTCGCATGATGCTTTCCATACAGTAGATTTATAGTGGATGCCGTTGTAGTCGGGGGTAAGTCATGACGGACTACGGCCACTTCACGGCGACCGACGAGGACGACAGCTTCGAGGGCGAGTTCGATCAATACGAGAACCCGGTTATCGTCGTCGTCGAAGGGCCAAACCGCGAGACACGGTGCGCGATCAAGATGAAGGTCGGCTGGGGGCACGAATTAGACGCGGGCGGGCACGTGTTCGGCGGCGTCGTCGAGGATTCTGGACTCGGTGATACGGACGACCTCGACACTGTGAGACGCAACGACCACGTGGTCGTCACCACGGACGGATTCGACCGGGCAACCCGCGCTCGCAACCCCATGACGCGAGAGGGTGAGCCGACCGCACTCGGGCGGAACGCACGAGTGATGACTGAACGACGGTGGGCCGAGGTGGTGACCGCGCGTCGAGAAGCGGAACACGAGGCGAAACTCGACCGCCAGCGCGAGCGGGCGATGGACCGCAACGGCCATTTCCCACACTGAACTAATTGCCCGACTGGGGGGAGGACTCCCCTCGTTGGACTTATATTGTAGGACATAATTTAATCATCTATGAGGAATCTTTCAAGTTTTCATCCTTTAGCAATCCCAAGCTTAATCCTCTTCGGTTGGGGCTTCTTCTTGATACGTGGTTTTCTGCTCATGGACCACGACCCAGTGAGGGTTTTTCTTCTCTCACTAGTAGGTGTGCTGGCCTCTCTTGTTCTGTATTCGATAATTTATTTCGATACTCGATAATCCGGTTCAAACGTACATGAGCGGTATCATCACTGCAACACCGACGGCGAGACCAGTTATCAACTCGCGGTGACCCCGATTGGGAAGCTCGACTCCAGTTTCCAACGCTTCAGGGATGAACTCGGTGGCGACCAGATAGATCATCGCACCAGCGGCAAACCCAAATCCGAACGGGAGAAACGCCTCGGCCCACGAGACGAACGCGAACGCGATGACCGCACCGATGGGTTGAGGCAGACTCGAGAATATGGCCGCGCCAACCATGCGCCACTTTGAGAGTCCCATCGCCCGCATTGGGATCGCGATGGCAGTCCCTTCGGGAATATTATGGATCGAGATTGCAATTGTCATAAACACCGCGAGCAATGGGACCGAGAACCCAAGTAACGCAAATCCGCCGTCGAGCCCAAGTTCTGCAAATGAGACGCCGACGGCGACCCCTTCAGGGAAACTATGTACAGTGAGAATTCCGAGGATTAACACGAGAGTACGGAGATCTCCCTCGGCAAACGCCTTCGCCTCCAGCGCATGCTCGTCGTGTGAATGCGACGCATCATCTTCGTCAGAGGCATGATTGTGGTCATCCTCATCGCCGAGATCAATAGCATCCAGTATCCTATCAGACACCTCGACCAATACTACTCCAGTGACCAACCCGCTGAGCATCAACAGCGGGAGTCCATCGGAGGCGTAGGCGAGTCCTTCGTTGATCAGACCGAATACTGAAGCCGCGACCATAATCCCCGAGGCGAGACCCCACAGCCCAACGTTCCATCGGTCGCTGAAGTCATCAACAACGAAAAACGGCAGCGCGCCGAGTCCTGTTGCGATGGCCGTGAGAAGCCCCGCAACAAACACCAGACCAAGCTGTTCAACGAATGCCATACAGGGGCTATGAACCTATCAACGAAAAACCTTGCCAAGACGAGATTGTCCACACTCGAATTGCTCGGCATACACTGGACGGCAACAAGTGTCGTATGCGGATCAACACATAGAATGGATAGAATACACTAACCTTTATTTGAATACGCATCGCATACCCATATGGTCGAGAATCAATGAAGCTCGAATACAAATCCGACCCGACGTCGAACACTCAGGCCCGCACTCTGCGGATGAACGGAGACCCGGTGACCCTCGACAAAACACCTGAAAAGGTGTTCGTCGTATTGGGGTTGGCCCTCGTCGCGATGTCGCTCTTCGCCGTTATTGGCTACTTCATCGCAATGGGCGTCACGCACGCGCTGGGGCTCGCGATAGCCGGGTACATCTTTGCAGGCGGTATCGGACTGTTCGTCGGAAGCGTTCTCCCACTGGCTGTACTCGCCGCCATCCGATCACGATATAGCTGACTACTCAAATCACAGACCAGCACTATGCTCCAAAACACTCGACACACAACCCGACGCACAGTCCTCGCGAGTATCGGCGGTCTTGCCGCTGGGGGAACTAGCATCATGACCGCTACGGCCACCCGCAGCGGACAAGGGAACGGACAGACGAAAGAATTCCCGCCAGAAGGCATCACAGAGCAGTCGCCCGAGGTTCCACTCGGAGAGGAAGGGACGGTTAATACGTTCGCGTCGGTCACCCCCTCGGGAACGCCAAAATACGTCGGAGTTCGTCTCTCCGATGGCTCTCTTGACGCTCCCTCGACGCCGGAATCAAATCTTATCCCAGTCCCCGATTCCGCTCCCGCTCCGTTTACCAACGTTGCAATCGGATGGACCCCGCAAAGTTATGCCACGGACAGCAGGTACAATGAATCGCATTTTGGCATCCACTTCTACTTCAACGACCGCGTAACGATTGCAAATATCGATGGCGGCCGGATTGAGGACATTCATCCCCGAATCGTCCCAGACGGCTATATGCTGGATAAGAACGGCACTATTGTCCCGGGGACAGGTGCGTATCTCTCACCGAAACCAGCCCCCGAACACAGTGACGGCGAATCTACCCATTTGCTTCGATGGGGGGCTGCGGATGTCGACAGCGACGATGCGTACGAATTGCACTTCATCGAACCATTGATCACGACGAGCTATCTCGACTCACTCACTGGTGCTACCACCGCTGACATTCCCCAACCAGACATCCATCCACAGAAAGGCTGGTATCCCACGTCGTACGCTATTCGGACTCTCGACGAGGGCGGATACGCTATCGTCCTCCAAGACTTCGTTCAACCCGACTCCGTCTAGTT
>SDGW01000924.1_pt1 | contig 12188 bp, 7 predicted proteins | sample 2873831 | NCBI WGS metagenome assembly SDGW01 (sample SAMN08132700, study PRJNA421101) | hypersaline lake metagenome | isolation source: celular fraction 0.22 microns magnesium sulfate-rich crust from ephemeral... | place: Spain: Penahueca Lagoon, Toledo | collected 2011-07
CTGTTCGACGCGTCGACGGTCGCGCGGTTCGTCTCCTTCTGGATTCTCGGGCCGAGCGCCGCCACCGTCCTCTCGTATCTGGCCTTCCTCGCGCTCCCCGTCGCGGGGACGCCCTGACGCGGGGCGTGCTCGCACGCGAAATCTTTTGCGCGTGGCCGTCCCACGCTCGGTATGGCACCCGGCGACGTCTTCGACGTCGAACAGTGTACCGACATCTCGTACGTCGACACCGGCATGTACGACACCGCCGAGTACGGCGCCGTCTACGTCGTCGACGCCGACCGCCCGGCCATCGTGGACACGGGCATCGGCACGAACTCCGAGCGCGTCCTCGACGCCCTCGACGAGTGCGGCATCGCGCGCGACGAGCTCGAAGCGATTCTGGTCACGCACGTCCACCTCGACCACGCGGGCGGCGCGGGGTTCATCGCCGAGGCGTGCCCGAACGCGGACGTCTACGTCCACGAAATCGGCGCGCGGCACCTCGTCGACCCCGAGCGACTCGTGGAGGGCACGAAGGAGGCGGTCGGCGACCAGTGGCAGTACTACGTCGAACCCGAACCCGTTCCCGAGGACCGAATCGCCGAACTCGAGGACGGCGACGTCGTGGACCTCGAGAGCCGGGAGCTGACCGCTCACCACGCGCCCGGCCACGCGCCCCACCAGGTCGTCTTCGAGGACCACGCCGACGACGCCGTCTTCACCGCGGACGCCGCCGGCATCTGGATTCCCGAACAGGACCGCGTCCGGGAGACGAGCCCGCCGCCGAACTTCGACCTCGAACAGTGCGTGACGGACGCCGAGCTGATCCGCCGGCTCGACCCCGACGTTCTGCTGTACGCGCACTTTGGTCCCGGCCCCGAGGACGTCGACGCCGTCCTCAAGCAGTACGAGCAGGTGCTCCGGGACTGGGTCGAGGCCGTCAAGGCCGAGGTGATCGAGCGCGGCAGCGAGGAGGCCGCCATCGACCACCTCTCCAGCACGAACGAGGTGTGGCAGGTGTGGGGCGACCACAAGGCCCGCGCGGAAACTGCGATGAACGTTCGTGGAGTTCTCCACTACCTTAAGACAGAGGAGTCCCATTAGCGGCCATGGACTTCCGCGAGGCGGAACGCGACTACGAGGACGAGGTCACGGGGCAGACGACGCTCCCGCGACTGTTCGAGGACGCGGCGGCGCGGCACGCGGACCGGCCCGCACAGGGCTACAAGGGCGGCGTCTACGACCGCACGCTCACGCCGGACGTGCTGCCGCCCGCGCCGGACGGCGACTTCGCGGACGTCACGTACGGCGAGATGCGCGACGTCGTCCGGAACCTCGCCGCGGGCTTCCGGGACCTCGGCGTCGAGGCCGGCGAGCGCGTCGGCATCTTCTCGCACACCCGCATGGAGTGGGCGCAGAGCGACTTCGGGATTCTCGCCGCGGGCGCCGCGGTCACCACCGTCTACGCCAGTTCCAGCCCGCGACAAGTGAAGCACCTCCTCGGCGACAGCGAGGCCGTCGGCGTTGTCGTCGAGGGCGAGACCGAGCTCGAGCGCGTCCGCGAGGTCGAAGACGACCTCGACCTGGAGTTCGTCGTCACGATGGACCGCGTCGCCGACGACGACGCCATCCCCCTCTCGGCGGTGTACGAGCGCGGGCAGGACGCCTTCGACCGCGACACCTACGAGTCGTGGGTCGACGACTGCGCGTACGACGACCTCGCGAGCCTCATCTACACGTCCGGCACCACCGGGAAGCCCAAGGGTGTCGCGCTCACCCACGAGAACTTCCGGGAGAACGTCAATCAGTGCCGTAAGCGCTTCGGCCCGCGACCCGACAAGGCCGGCGCCGGCGCCATCACCGCCGAGTCCAGCGTGGTGTCGTTCCTCCCGCTCGCGCACGTCTTCGAGCGCCTCGCCGGCCACTTCCTGATGTTCGCGTCGGGCGCGCACGTCTACTACGCGGAGTCCCCGGACACGCTCCGGGAGGACTTCTCGCTGTGCGAGCCCACGTCGGGGACGAGCGTCCCGCGCGTCTACGAGAAGATCTTCGACGCCGTCCGCGAGCAGGCCACCGAGTCCCCCGTCAAGGAGCACATCTTCGAGTGGGCGACCGGCGTCGGCCGCGAGTACTTCGAGGCCGACGACCCCGGGCTGGCGCTGCAGGCGAAACACGCCGTCGCGGACAAACTCGTCTTCGAGCAGGTGCGGGACGCGCTCGGCGGCAACGTCGAGTTCTTCATCTCCGGCGGCGGGTCGCTCTCGGCCGAGCTCTGCGCGCTCTACCACGGCATGGGCCTCCCGATTCTGGAGGGGTACGGCCTCACGGAGACTAGCCCCGTCATCTGCGTGAACCCGCCCGAGCGCCCGCAGGCCGGCACCATCGGACCGGCCGTCACCGACACCGAGATCACCGTCGACGAGACCGTCGCCAGCCCCGAGCAGCGCGAGCGCACGGACGGCGAGGCCGGCGAACTGCTCGTGCGCGGCCCCCAGGTCTTCGACGGCTACTGGCGGTTCGACGACGCCACCGAGCAGGCGTTCACCGAGCGGGAGGGCCAGGAATGGTTCCGCACCGGGGACGTCGTGGAGATTCGAAACGACGGCTACGTCGCGTTCCTCGAGCGCGCGAAACAGATTCTCACGCTCTCGACCGGGAAGAACGTCGCGCCCGGACCCCTAGAGGACGCGTTCGCCGCGAGCCCGCTGGTCGAGCAGGCGATGGTCGTCGGCGACAACCGGAAGTTCGTCTCCGCGGTCATCGTCCCGAACTTCGACGGTGTCCGGAAGTGGGCCGACGGCGAGGACGTCGACCTCCCCGACGACAAGGCCGCCGTCTGCCGGGACGACCGCGTCGAAGCCCGCATCCAGCGCGAGGTCGACGCGGTCAACGAGAACTTCGAGAGCTACGAGCAGATCAAGCAGTTCCGCCTCGTCCCCACGGAGTTCACGGAGGACAACGACCTGCTCACGCCGACGATGAAGAAGAAGCGCCGCAACATCCTCGACAAGTTCGCGGACGAAATCGGCGACATCTACGCCGAGTAGCGCGCCCTCCCCCATTTCCTGTCCTCGCTCGCCGGGACCGCGGTGCTTTAACACCGGTGTTGCGAAAGCACCACCGTGTTGATGCCAGAGGTGTCCCCGTGAGCGCAGAACTCATCCCCGTCGTCGCCACGATAATCGCACTCGGCGTGGCGTCGCAAGTGCTCGCAGCCCGCCTCCAGGTGCCGAGTGTGCTGTTCCTCATCCTCACGGGCATCCTCGTCGGCCCCGAGGTGTTGGGCGTCGTCACCCTGGAGTCGTTCGGCGGCATCGAGACGCTGTCCGGCATCGTCGGGCTCTCCGTCGCCGTCATCGTCTTCGAGGGAGCGTTCCACCTCAAGGTCGAGAAGCTCCGGGAGGCGCCGGGCGCGTGGCTCCGCCTCGTCACGGTCGGCGCCGCGGTCGTGCTCCTCGGCACGACGCTGGCGGTGCGACTGCTGCTGGGCGCCGACTGGGGGGTCGCGTTCCTCGTCGGCAGCCTCCTGGTCGCGACCGGCCCGACGGTCATCACACCCATCCTGGACGTCGTCCCGGTGCGGGACCGAGTCGGCGCCGCCCTGGAGACCGAGGGGGTCGTCAACGACGTCACGGCGGCCATTCTCGCCGTCGTCGTCTTCGAAGTAGTGAAAAACCCCGGGCGCTCCGTCGAACTCGCCGTTCAGGACTTCGTCACTCGGCTCGGCACCGGCGTCCTCGTCGGCCTCGTCGTCGCCGCCGTCGTCTGGTATCTCCTCCGGCACGTCGACCTCTCCCGGGGGAACGCTCCCCAGAACGCGCGGCTCATCGTGCTCGCCGGCGCGCTCGTCGCGTACGGCGCGGCGGACACCTTCTACGTCGAGGCCGGCATCGCCGCCGTCGCCACAGCCGGCGTCGTGCTCGGGAACGCGGACCTCCCCTACGAGGAGGAGATTGAGGCGTTCAAGGGCGACGTGACGCTGGTCGTCCTGTCCTTCGTCTTCATCGGGCTGGCCGCCCTGCTGTCCTTCGATACGCTGCTGGATCTCGGGTTCGCGGGCCTCGCGGTCGCCGTGGTCGCAGCGGCCATCGTGCGACCGCTCGCCGTGTTCGCGTCTACGACCGGCGACCGGTACGAGGTCGCCGAGCGCGCGTTCATGAGCGCGGTCGGCCCGCGCGGCATCATCCCGGCGTCGGTCGCGACGCTGTTCGCCGCGCAGCTCCAGACCCTCGGGATGGAGGAGGCCGCGAACCTCCTCGTCGGCACAGTCTTCCTCACGATCCTCCTGACCGTCGTCGTGGAGGGAGGATTCGCCAGGCACATCGCTCAAGCACTCGACGTCATACCAATGCGTGTCATCATCGTCGGCGGCGGCACCGTCGGTCGCGCGCTCGCGGAGCGCCTCGAAGACCGCGGTGAGAACGTCGTCATCGTGGAGAACCGTGAACCGGCAGTCGAACGAACGCGGAACGAGGGATACTCCGTCCACCGGGGTGACGGGACGGACACCGACGAACTCCGAGCGGCGGGCGCGGAGAACGCCAAGATACTGGTCGCCGCGACCGGCGACGACGACGTGAACCTCCTCGTCGCCCAGCTCGCCGAGTCGAAGTTCGACGTGGAGACCATCATCGCTCGCGCGAACAACCCCGACAACGTCGACGCGTTCGAGGACCTCGGCGTCCGCACCGTCTCCTCGTCGCTCGCGACCGCGTGGGGCATCGACAACATCATCGAGCGCCCCGCGCTCGCGAACTGGATGACCGAAATCGGGCGCTCCGGCGACGTCCAGGAGGTCGAAGTGACCTCGCCGGACCTCGTCGGACAGACCATCGAGGAACTCGACGAGGACCTGCCGTCGGGCGTCATCATCGCGCTCGCCGGCCGCGACGGCGAGAACCAGGTGCCCGACGAGGGCTTCACGCTCCAGGAGGGCGACCACCTGACGTTCCTCGGGCGGAAGGACGCCGTCAGGGACGCCCTCCAGTGGTGTCACCCGGAGAACGCGTAGCTCGCCCGTCTCCCGGACTCGTCCTCACTCGCGGTGGACCTGCCACGTGAACAGGCTCTCGAAGACGTAGTTCACGAGCATCGCGACGCCGATGGCGCCGCCCTTCACGACGACCAGCCAGAGGTCCACGCCCGCCAGCGAGAGGTCGACGGCCACGTTGTAGAACACCGCGACGAACAGCACGTACTGGAGCGTCGACCCGCCAGCGCGGACGAGATGCGAGCGCACCAGCCGCCGACCGATAGAGCGCGCGCCCGCCTCGCCGTGGCTCGCGAACGTCCAGCGCTCGTTCACCGTGAACATCACGAGAATCGCCGTCTCGATGCTGACGACGTTCGCGACGGCCGCCGGCAGCCCCGCGAGTTCGGTGAGCGCGACGAGCGTCGTGACGTCGAAGACCGCGCCGATGGCGCCGACAGAGACGAACTGCCCGAAGCGCACCGTCGAGACGAGCGCCGCCAGCCTGTCCGGGAGCGCCTCTCGCAGCCGGTCGGCCCGGCTCATCGCCGCTCCACGAGCGCGGCCTGGTCGTCGCGGCGCGCCGCGATGGCCTCGTGTAGCTGGCTGTCCCGCAGCAGCTTCGACCGGTGGCGGGCCGCCAGCAGCGCGCGGAACAGCGCCACCGACGTCTCCACCGGCGACACCGTCGACCCCGGCTGGTCCTCCCACTCGATGGGGACTTCGAGCACGCGCAGGTCGAGCGCGCCCGCCATCGCGACGAGCTCGACGTCCCACGCGAACCCGGGCTCGTAGAGGTGGTTCCGGACCTCCTGCCACCCCTCGCTCGTGATGGCTTTCGCGCCGCACTGGTAGTCGTAGAGGTCGACGTCGAGCAGGCGGCCGGCGAGCCACGCGAACCCGTCGCCGAGGAACCGCCGCGCGAACGTCTGGTGGCTCGCGACGGCCGAATCCGGGTGGCGGCGCGACCCCACCGCGAGGTCGGCGTCGCCGTCCCGCACAGGGCCGATGACGCGCGCCAGCGACGCCGCGGGCGTGGCGCCGTCGGCGTCAGCGAACGCGAGCACGTCCGTCTCCAGCGTCTCGAAGCCCGCCGTGACCGCCGCGCCCTTCCCGCGGCGGCTGTCGGCGTCGTTGACTGTCGCTCCGGCCTCCCGAATCGCCGCGACGGTCGCCGCGCTCCCCGCGTCGAGTTCGACGTGGAGGCGCTCGGGCGCGAGCGTCTCCCGGAGGGCGTCGAGGTAGGAGACGAGCACCTCGACGTCGGGGTCGTAGGCGGGGACGACGATACCGACGGAACGCATTGCGTCGAGAGAGTCGAGCGAACGGTATCAATTTCGTGGTATCGACGCGGGCGACGGCCCGCAGAAAGACGAGTGCGATTACGCCCGCTCGAACGTGATCGCTGCACCCTGGCCGAAGCCGACGCAGAGCGTCGCGAGCCCCTTGTCGACGCCGCGGTGCTGCATCTCGTGGACGAGCGTGACCGGGAGGCGCGCGCCGCTCGCGCCGAGCGGGTGGCCGAGCGCGATGGCGCCGCCGTTGACGTTGTACTTGTCGTTGTCCACACCGAGCTCGTCGCGGGCGTAGACGGTCTGGGAGGCGAACGCCTCGTTGAGCTCCACGAGGCCGAAGTCGTCGATGTCCTGTCCCGTGCGCTCTAAGAGCTCCTTCGTCGCGGGGACCGGGCCGATTCCCATCACGCGCGGGTCGACGCCCGTGACGTTGTGGTCGCCGACGTACGCAAGCACGTCGAGGCCGTGGTCCTCGGCGAAGGACTCGCTGGTGACGAGCGTGGCGGCCGCGCCGTCGGAAATCTGGCTGGCGTTGCCGGGCGTGACGGTGCCGTCGCTCCTGAACACCGTCGGGAGCTGGCTCAGCGCCTCCATCGAGGTGTCGCGGCGGATGCCCTCGTCCTCCTCGACGAGGCCGTCGTCGGTCTCGACGGGGACGATCTGGTCGTCGAAGCGCCCCTCGTCGGTGGCCTCGGCGGCGCGCTGCTGGCTCTGGAGCGCGTACTCGTCCTGCTGCTCGCGCGTGATGTCGTAGCGGTCGGCGACCTCCTCGGCGGTCATCCCCATCTGGAGCTCGGGGATGTTGTAGCGCTCCGCGAGCCCCGGGTGGAGGTGCTCGTAGGAGTCGCCGTCCATCGGCACGCGGGACATGTTCTCGACGCCGCCCGCGATGATGGCGTCGCGCTGGCCCGCGGAGATGGAGTCGGCCGCGCGCATGATGGCCTCCATCGAGGACGCGCACCAGCGGTTGACGGACGCGGCGGGCACGTCCTCGCCGAGGTCCGAGAGCAGCGAGATGACGCGCGCGACGTTGTTGTCCTGTTCCTTGCGCTGCTGGGCGACCCCCCACTGGAGGTCGTCGATGTGGTCGCTCGTGAGGCCGTGCTCGTCGAGGATGTGGTCGACGAGCGCGACCGAGAGGTCCTCGCTGCGGGTGTCCGCGAACACGCCGTCCTCCTTGCCCTGGGGCGTTCGGTAGGCGGCGGCGATGACCGGAGTGCTGTCGCTTGCCATGCGTACGTGTGGGGGTCCGTGGACCATAAACCTCCGACAACGCGTCGCGCGCGGCTCGCCGTTTACTTCGGGGGGCGCGTAGTGCTGACGCGAGCCGAATCTTAATTATCGATACTGTGGAACACGGCGGTGTGACTCCCGAGCACTCGACGTGGTCCGCGCGGGAACTCGACGTCGACCGACCGGACGCCGCCGGGTACCAGGCTCTGGCGAGCGATCTCCGCGCTCGCGTCGACGGTCGCGTGGCGTTCGACGAGTACGCGCGCGTCCTGTACGCGACGGACGGTAGCATCTACGGCGCACAGCCCGCCGGCGTCGTCTTCCCCACGGACGTCGCCGACGTACGAGCAGCGGTAGCGGTGGCGACCGACCACGGCGTCCCGATTCTCCCACGCGGCACGGGGTCGTCGCTGGCGGGTCAGACGGTCGGCCCGGGCTGTGTCGTTCTCGACGTCTCCCGACACATGGACGACGTGCTGTCCGTCGACCCGGACGCGAAGCGGGCGCGCGTCCAGCCCGGGGTCGTGCAGGACGACCTCGACGACCACCTCGCCGAGCACGGCCTGAAGTTCGCGCCCGACCCCGCGTCCTCGAACCGCGCGACCGTCGGCGGCGGCATCGGGAACAACTCCACTGGCGCTCACTCCGTCCGCTACGGCATCACCGACGCCTACACGGAGGCCGTCACCGCAGTCCTCTCGGACGGCTCCGTCATCGAGGCGCGGGAGGTCGTCATCGACTCCCCGGAGTGGGACGACATCGTCGCCGGCGACGACCGCGAGGCCGAAATCTACCGAACCGTCCGCGCGGTGGTCGAGGACAACGCCGACGAAATCGAGGCGCGCTACCCCGACCTCAAACGCCGCGTCACGGGGTACAACCTCGACCGCGTCGTCTACGAGAACGACGACGGCGAGCGCGTGCTGAACCTCGCGAAGTTGTTCGTCGGCGCGGAGGGCACGCTCGGCGTCGTCGTCGAAGCCGAACTGTCGCTCGTGACCGTCCCGGAGGAGACGGCGCTGGCGCTGTACTGCTTCGAGGACCTCGTGGACGCGATGCGGATGGTCCCCGTCGCGCTGGAGTACGACGTCAGCGCGGTCGAGTTGATGGACGACGAGGTGTTCCGGCTGGCCGCCGACTCGGACGGCTACGCGGAGTACGTCGAACCGATTCCCGCCGGCGCCGACGCCGCGCTCATGCTGGAGTTCGACTCCGAACTCCACGACGACTTCCGGGCTGCGGTCGCCGCGACGAACGAGCGGTTCCTCGACGACGGGCCGGCGTTCGACGTCGTGGAGGCGTACACGGAGTCCGCCCAGGACGACCTCTGGAAGCTCCGGAAGGCCGCGATTCCGCTGCTGATGTCCCTCGACGGCGACCCGAAGCCGTACCCGTTCATCGAGGACGCGACCGTCCCCCCGGAGGAGCTCGCGGAGTACGTCGAGAAGTTCCAGGCCGTCCTCGACGACCACGGCACGTCCGCGGCGTACTTCGCGCACGCCGGCTCCGGCACGCTGCACATCCGGCCGATTCTGAACCTCAAGGAGGACGCCGGCGTGGAGGCGATGCACTCCATCACGGAGGACGTCACCGACCTCGTGCTCGACCACCACGGCTCGTTCTCCGGCGAGCACGGCGACGGCATGGCGCGCACGGAGTTCACCCCGAAGATGTACGGCGACGACCTCTGGACGGCGTTCAAGGAGGTGAAGACCGCCTTCGACCCCGAGTGGTGGATGCACCCCGGGAACGTCGTCTACCGCGACAGCGCCGCGGACGTCGGCCCGGACGCCGACCGCGGCGTCGGCGCGGACAACCGCGACCACCTCCGCTACGGCCCCGAGTACCAGTCCGTCGAACCGCAGACCGCACTCGACTTCTCCGAGGAGGGCGGGTTCACGGAGCTCGTGGAGCTCTGCAACGGCTGCGGCACCTGCCGGCAGACCGGCTCCGACGTGATGTGTCCCACGTACCGCGCGTCGAAGGAGGAAGTCCAGACCACTCGCGGCCGCGCGAACATGCTCCGCGCCGCCATCAGCGGCGACCTCCCCGAGGACGAGATTCACTCCGAGCGCTTCCAGTCGGAAGTCCTGGACCTCTGTGTCGGCTGCAAGGGCTGTGCGAGCGACTGCCCGACGGGCGTCGACATGGCGAAGCTCAAGGCCGAGACGAAACACCGCCACCACGAGCAGGAGGGCGCGACGCTGCGCGAGCGCCTGTTCGCTGACATCGACGCCGCCTCGAAGCTCGGCTCCGCGCTCGCCCCCGTCTCGAACTGGGCGACCGAGATTCCCGGCGCCCGGAAGGTCCTCCAGTCGGTCTTCGGCATCGCGCCAGAGCGGGAACTCCCGTCGTTCCGCCGCGAGACCCTCGTCGACTGGTTCGACGCCCGCGGCGGGTCCGCCGTCTCGCCCGGGAATGCCGACCGCCGCGCGCTCCTGTTCCCGGACACGTACACGAACTACTCCTACCCCGCCGCCGGCAAGGCCGCCGTCCGCGCGCTCGAAGCCGCCGGCGTCCACGTCGCGATTCCCGGCGACGCCGCGCCCTCCGGCCGCGCGGCGTTCTCAGCCGGAATGCTCGACCGCGCCGGCGAGCGAGCGCGCGCCAACGTCGACCAGTTCGCGCCGCGCGTCGCCGACGGCTGGGACGTCGTCTTCGTCGAGCCCTCCGACGCCGTGATGTTCCAGGACGAGTACCTGGACCTGCTCGACGACCACGCCCACGCTGCGGACGGCGGCTCCCGCGCGCCCGTCGAGCGCGTCGCCGACAGCGCGTACGGCGTCTGCGAGTACCTCGACGCCTTCCGCCTCGACGAGAATCTCCCCGTCCCCGACCGCTCCCCCGGGGCCGCCGGCGCGCTCAGTTACCACGGCCACTGCAACCAGAAAGCCACCAACAAGGACCACCACGCCGTCGGCGTCCTCCGCCGCGTCGGCTACGACGTCGACCCCCTCGACACGACGTGCTGCGGGATGGCCGGGAGCTTCGGCTACCACGACGAACACTACGATCTCTCGCAGGCCATCGGCAGCCGGCTCTTCGAGCAGGTCGAGGACAGCCCCGCCGACCGCGTCGTCGCCCCCGGCGGCTCCTGTCGCTCCCAGCTCGGCGACCGCGACGGCGTCGACGACATCCCCCCGCACCCAGTCGAAGCCATCGCCGAACGGCTCGAATCGTAAACCGCCGATTCTCGACGCTTCGTTCGCCTCGCTGCTCGCTGTCGTTCATTCCGAGGCGCCGTTGCTCGCCGCTCATTATTGGAGAGCTCTCGCGTTGCTCGGGCTCTCCCTGCTCGCGGGTCACTTCGTTCCCCGCTCACATTTACCGAGAGCCCTCACTCCGTTCGCGCTCTCGCTATCCGGAAAGCGTTTATCGAACCCGTGGAAACGCCGTGGTATGTCCTCCTCGAGTGACGGGCGCGGCCGACGCCGGGTCGTCCTCGCGCTCGTCGCCGTCGCCGCCCTCGCCCTCCTCGCGCGGCTCTGGGACCTCGGCTGGCGGGTCGCCCACCAGGACGAGGGCCGGGTCGCGGACTGGACGCTGCACTACATGGAGGTGGGCGCGTGGCAGTACCGCCCCATCATCCACGGGCCGTTCCTCCCGCACGTCAACGGCGTCGTGTTCGACCTACTCGGGCCGTCGGACTTCACGATGCGGCTCGTCGTCGCGGTCGTCGGCGCGCTCCTCGTCGTGACGCCGTGGCTGCTCCGAGACCGGCTCTCGAACGCCGAGGTCGTCGCGACGAGTCTCTTCTTCGCGGGCAACCCCCTGCTGCTGTACTACTCGCGGTTCATGCGCAACGACCTCCTGCTCGCGGCGTTCATGTTCGCGGCGTTCGGGCTGTTCGTGCGCGCCCTCGACACCCGGAAGGCGCGGTACCTGTACGCCGCCGCGATTCCGTTCGGGCTGGCGTTCACCACGAAGGAGAACGCGCTGCTGTACCCCGTCTGCTGGCTGGGCGCGCTCGTGCTCGTACTCGACGGCCGGCTCGTGCTCGCCGGCGCGGTCGACGACAGCCGCTGGGACGTCCTGCGCTCGCACGTCCGGCGCATCGCCCGCGCGGCGTGGCGGTACAAGCTCCACGTCGGCGCCGCGCTCGCCGAGGCCGCGGTCGTCGTTGTGGCGTTCTACGCGCCGAAGCCAGACCTCTACGAGGCGCTGTCGAACCCCGCGCTGCTGCCGGGCGTGCTCCGGGACGCGACCCTCGGGTCGTGGAGCGAGTTCATGCGGCTCTGGGGATCGACGGGGATGCAGGAGCACTCCTACATCGCGTTCCTCGAACACGACCTCACGGTGCTCGCGGTCGGCGCCACCGCGCTCGTCGCGTTCGCCCTCCTCGGCTTCTTCTACGAGCGCTACGTCGCCGCGGAGCCCCGTCCGGTCGTCGAGGTGTGTTTCTACTGGGGAGCGTTCTCGCTGTTCGGCTACCCGGCGGTCGCGGACATCTCCGCGGCGTGGACGATGATCAACGTCGTCGTGCCGCTGGCGGTGCCCGCGGGCGTCGGCGCCGGCCTCCTCTTCAGCCGGGGTCGCGCGGCCGTCGCCGCCGGGAACGCGCCCGCCGCGCGCGCCGTCGCGCTCGCGTTCCTCGTCGCCGCCGCCGGCACCGGCGCCGTCGCCGCCCAGACGACGTACGTGAACGCGCAGGGTCCGGACAATCCGCTCGTCCAGTACGCCCAGCCCTCCGGCGAGATGAAGCCGACGCT
>SDGW01001213.1_pt1 | contig 12180 bp, 12 predicted proteins | sample 2873831 | NCBI WGS metagenome assembly SDGW01 (sample SAMN08132700, study PRJNA421101) | hypersaline lake metagenome | isolation source: celular fraction 0.22 microns magnesium sulfate-rich crust from ephemeral... | place: Spain: Penahueca Lagoon, Toledo | collected 2011-07
AGAGGTGTAAAAGAGACGGGCCGTCGACGAGCCACAGCGCGTCGATCGCGAACGGGACGAACAGCATGTGGAGCCACTGCGCGCCGGCCTCGTCGAACGGGAACACGAGGGCGTAGCCGTCGGGGACGGAGCGCCTGAACATCAGGCCGCGGCCCTGTTCGAGCGTCGACCGGGCGACCTCGACGTCGTCGGCGAGGACGGTCGGCTCGCGGTCGGCGGTCGTCGCGTCGCCGTCGGTCCCGCGGTCGTCCGCGGATCCCCCGCCGCGGTGGACGAGTCGCACGCTGGGCACGTGGCGACCGTCGGATAAATAGCCTCGCGATCGGGACCGCGGGACGCCGTCTAAGAGCCGACCGCCGCCGCTCGACGGCGGCCCGTCGTCCCCGCTTCAGCTCGCGTTTCCGTACGTCTGTTCGAGGTACTCGACGATGTCGTCGCTCTCGGACATCCCCTCGATCCCGTTGGCCTCGTCGACGAGGACGGGCACGCCGGTCTGGCCGCTGATCTCTTCGACCTCGGTGCGCTCGCCGTGCGAGCGCGGCACCATCACCGACTCGTACTCGAGGTCGAGCTCGGCGAGCTTGGTCTTCACTTTCGCGCAGTACGGGCAGCCCTCCAGTTCGTAGAGCGTCAGATCCGTCATCACCCTCCCTTAGGCGTAGACGCCTAAAGAAGTACGGCGGACGGTGCGCGCGGCGCGCACGGGCGATGTTCGGCCTACAGAATGACGCCGCGCGTCTGCAGCACGTAGTAGAGCGCCAGCAGCGCCGCGATGACGTATTGGCCGAGCGCGACCTCGTCGTACTCGCCGACCGCGACCTTGATCAGCGGGTAGGCGACGATGCCGGCCGCCAGTCCGTCGGCGATCGAGTACGCGAACGGCATCACGGTGACCGTGAGCCCCGCGGAGACCGCCCACGCCGGGTCCGACCAGTCGACCTCGACGAGCCCCTGCAGCATCATCACGCCGACGACGATCAGCGCGATGAAGGAGGCGTACTCCGGGATGGCGGCGACGACCGGGATCACCGCGAGCGACGCGACGAACAGCAGCGCGACGGTCAGCGCCGTCAGGCCGGTGCGACCGCCCTCCTCGACGCCGGTCGACGACTCGATGTACGTCGTCACCGTGGAGGTGCCGAGCATCGCGCCGGCGGTCGTCCCCACCGCGTCGGCCATCAGCGGCTTGTCCATGTCCGGGAGGTCGCCGTCCTCGTCGAGGAAGTCGCCGAACTGCGAGACGCCGATGAGCGTCCCGGCGGTGTCGAAGAAGTCGACGAAGAAGAACGTGAACACGACGAGCACGAACGTGAGGGGGTCGGTGCCCCCTAACCCGTCGATGAACGCTCCGGCGAGCGGCGTGATGTCGTACTGAGCGCTCGGAAGCGTCTCGGGCGTGATCACGCCGCGCTCGAAGACCCCGGCGAAGGTGAGCCCCCAGCCGACGACGGAGGTCGTCAGGATGCCGATCACGATCGAGCCCGTGATGCCCCGCGCCCAGAGGCCGAAGGTGAACACGAGCCCGAGGAGCCCTAAGACCGCCCACGGGTTCCCGAAGATCCCGCCGAGCGTGACGAGCGTCGCGTCGTCGGGGACGACGATCTGGAGCTCCTGGAAGCCGATGAACAGCAGGAACAGACCGATACCGGCGCCGACCGAGCGCTTCACCGGTCATCTGGACCACCTCGAAGAACTCGTAGCCGGGGATCTGGATCGCCTCGGCGAGGATGAACGGGTTCACGACGATGATGTACGACATCGCGAGGAAGGTGGTGAGCCCCGCGACCAGCTCCGTACGGACGTCGGAGTCGTGCGCCTCAACGTCGAACCGGGCAGCCAGCGTGTCTGTAAGCCCCATTGAACAGGTGTGGATACCTCGGGATCGAGTAATAAGCCTTGCTGAACGAGCGCGCGAGATATACACAAATGTGCGTGAATACGGCGAAAAAAGCCGTCAATACTCCGAGTAAAATGCGAGAACGTGCCTACTCGTCGCGCGAACGCTCGCTCACCGGCGGTGCGCGCCTACTCGAACGTCGTCAGCGCGCCGACCGGGGCGTCCGTGATCTCCCGCGCGCGTTCCATCCCCTCGTCGCCGACGGCGATGAGGGTGAAGACGCCGGTGACGTCGGCGTCGGCCTGGAGGGCGATGTCGAGGAGGAGCTCCTGCGTCTCGCCCGACCGGATGAGGTCGTCGACGACGAGGACGGTGTCGCCGGCGTCGACCGCGCTGGCGGGGAGGTAGTAGGTGAGCTCGATCCCGGAGGCGAGCCGCTGGCGCGACTCGATGAACTCCTCGACCGCGGTCTCCTTCGACTTCTTGGCGTAGGCGAGCCGAGCGTCGAAGAAGGAGGCCATCGCCGCGCCGAGGGTGATCCCGTCGGTGGCGGCGGTGAGGACGACGTCGGGCGACTCGAACTCGAACGTCTCCGCGGCGACCGGGGCGACCAGGTCGAGGAACGACTGGTCGAAGACGACGCCGGAGTTGTCGACGTACCCCTCCTCGTCGAACTCGACGCGGGCGATCAGCTCGTCGGCGAGCGCCTCGCGCCCGACCGCCTCGACGACCTCGCTCGCCCGGTCGGCGCCGGGCAGGACGTGCCCGTTCACGTACCGGTTTAAATCGCCCGACGGCAGCCCGGTCACCTCGGAGAGCTCCTCGTACGTTCGCGTCTCCTTCAGCATCCGCAACACGGCGACCGCCTGCAGCTGGAGGGCCGCCTTCTCTGCTCGGTTCATGCCGATGATCGTGATCGCACAAGTATGAATACGTCGAAGTCAGACGGCCGTCGGATATCCACGTGTGTGCGGCTCACTCCTCGGGCGCGTCGAAGAACACCGCGGGGTCGTCGATCGCGATCTCGACGTGGTCGCGGTCGTCGAGCGGTCGCAGCCGGACGGTGAGCGACCCGGACGCCTCGGCGGCGGCGCGCAGCGCGGCGAGGTCGTCGCGCTCGAGGTACGTGGGCACGCACAGCGCCACCGTCGCCGCGTCGTCGGCCGCGACCACGAGCCGGTACGCGACCCCGTCGGCGGCGCCGGCGTACACGTCCACGCCGTCGATCGCGGCCGCCTCGACCGCCTCCAGCGCCGCGTCGAACTCCGACTCGGGTAAGAGCACGTCGATCCGAGCGGCGTCGGCGACGGGGTTCACCTGCCCGGGGTGGCCCGCGACCGCGGTCCAGCCGCGCTCTCGGTACGCCGCCGCCGTCGACTCCGCGTCCGCCTCGACCGCGTCCCACCGCGGTCCGGGATCGGGTGCGTCCATGTCGCCCCGCTACCGCCGGGGCCCCTACATAGGCGTCGGTTTCGGCTCGCGCCGAAGATTCGTGTCACAGCGTCGCACGACGGCAATTCGCCGCGGACTACTGTCAGCGAATCGCCAGCAGGCGGGGGCGACAGACGCTGTGTCGGCCGGTAGGTTCATAACGCTCTGTTGTCTGGGATCGGCTATGCCAACTGACAGCGGCGATCACGTCGACAGGCGGACGGTGCTCAAGTACGCCGGAACGGCCGGCGCGGTCGGGATCGCGGGCTGTACGAGCGACGGCGGCGACGGTGGCAACGGCTCCGACGGCGATGACGGGATGGACGGCGACGACGGGTCCGACGGCGAGGACGGCTCCGACGGGAGCGACGACGCGTTCGAACTCGGCGTCACCATGGGCCAGATGGACTCCGGGCTCGACCCGCAGGACCACGCCGAGACGAACACCGAGATCATCACCGGGCAGCTGTACGAGGGCCTGCTCGACCGCGACAAGCAGGGCGGCATCATCGCCGGCCTCGCGAACGAGTGGGAGCGCACCGACGACGGCAGCGTCCAGTTCATGCTCCGCGACGGGCTCACCTTCCACAACGGCGACGAGGTCACGCCCCAGGACGTCCGGTTCAGCATCCGCCGGATCGTCTTCGACGACGTCGACATCGCCAGCCCGCAGAAGAACGACCTCGGCCCGGTGACCGAGGTCGCGACCGGCGACGGCCAGGTGACCGTCTCGTTCGACGGGTACAACCCGATCGCCTTCCAGCTGTTCGCGACGAACGGCGACATCATGCAGCAGTCGTGGGTCGAGGAGCACGGCAGCGACTACATCAACCGGAACGCCAACGGGACGGGGCCGTTCCGGCTCACCGAGTACGACTCCGGCAACGAGGTGCGCTACGAGCCCAACGAGGAGTACTGGGACGGCGCGCCCGCGGTCGACGAGCTCAGCATGACCGCCTCCAGCGAGTCGAGCACGCGGGTCAACCAGCTGCTCGCCGAGGAGACGGACATCGTGACGAACGTCCCGCCGAACGAGGTGTCGCGGGTGAACGGCTCCGACGTGGCGACGATCAACTCCGTGCCGAGCGCTCGGATCATCTTCCTCCAGATGCGTTACGACGTGGAGCCGTTCTCCAGCCAGCAGTTCCGACAGGCGATGAACTACGCGGTCGACGTCGAGAGCATCATCGAGAACGTGCTCAACGGGTTCGGCAACATCACCGGTCAGCCGACGCTGGAGGGCCACGTCGGGTACAACCCGGACATCGACCCGTACCCGTACGACCCCGACGAGGCCGAACGGCTCGTCGAGGAGTCCGGTCACGCGGGCGTGGAGATCACGCTCCAGACCCCGATCGGACGCTACCTCCGCGACGTCGAAATCGCGCAGGCAGCCGCCAGTCAGATCGACTCGCTCTCGAACGTCACCTGCGGGGTCCAGCAGCGCGAGTTCAACTCGCTCGTGCAGGACATCACGACGGGTAACATCGAGGACAAGCCGCACTTCAACCTCCTCGGCTGGGGGAACGCGGAGTTCGACGGCAGCCAGACGATAACGCCGCTGATGACCTCCGAGGGCGCGCTGACGATCCTCAAGAACGACGAGCTGGACTCGCTGCTCGACCAGGCCGAGACGACGCAAGACTCCGAAGAGCGGGCCGACATCCTTCAGGAGGCGAACCAGCTCGCCCACGACCTCGCGCCGTGGGTGTTCATGCACCAGCAGTTCAGCGTGTACGGCGTCTCCAACGAGATCTCGTGGGAGCCGCGGGCCGACGAGTTCATCGACCCGGACACCGCCACCCAGCAGTAAGGCGACCGCCATCTCTCCACACCGTTATTAATGTCACTCGGCAGATTCGCACTCAAAAGAAGCCTCCAGGGGGTCGGCGTCGTCTGGGGCGTCGTCACCGTCGTGTTCGCGCTCCGGTTCGTCACGCCCGGCAGCCCGATCAACGCGGTCGCCCCGCTCGACGCGTCACAGGAGACCCGACAGGCGATCGCGACGGAGCTGGGACTCGACCAGCCGCTGTACGTCCAGTACGGACGGTACGTCTTCGAGCTGCTTCAAGGCGACATGGGCCGGTCGTACATCCGGGGCCAGGAGGTCACGACGCTCGTGTTCGAGCGGCTCCCGGCCACCGTCGAGCTCGCCGTCGCCGCGAGCGTCGTCGCCGTCGCGCTCGCGATTCCGCTCGGCGTGATCAGCGCGACCCGGCGCAACGAGCCGGTCGACTACGGCGCGACGCTGCTGTCGCTCGGCGGCATCTCGACGCCGAACTTCTGGCTCGGGATCATGCTCATCCTCGTGTTCGCCGTGGAGTTCAACATCTTCAACACCAGCGGTCGCGGGGTCGCCGTCGGCGACGTCGCGCTGTCGCTCGTCACCGCCGAGCCGTTCTTCGGAACGCTGCTGACGTGGCTCGCGTACATCACGCTGCCCGCGATCGCCCTCGGAACCTACTTCATGGCGCTTATCACCCGCCTGACGCGGTCGGGGATGTTGGACGAGCTGAGCAAGGGGTACGTCCAGGCCGCGCGGGCCAAGGGGCTCCCCCAGACCCTGATCCGGTACAAGCACGCGCTCCGGAACACGCTGATCCCGGTGATCACCGTCCTCGGGCTCCAGCTCGGGACGCTGATCGGCGGCGCCGTCATCACGGAGGCGGTGTTCTCGTGGCCGGGGCTCGGCACGCTCGTCATCGACAGCATCAACCAGCGCGACTGGCCGGCGCTCCAGGGGAGCCTCATCGTTATCGGGACGAGCTTCGTCCTCGTCAACATCCTCGTCGACATCGTCTACGCCTACCTCGATCCGGAGGTGGTGACCGACTAACATGGTCTCTTCACGTGTCATACGCAATCTCAAAAAGGAGTTCAGAGGTAGCGGGCTCGCGAAGCTCGGGCTGGCGCTGGTGGTGGTCATCCTGTTGACCGCCGTGTTCGCCCCGTTCATCGCGCCCCACAACCCGACCGACCAACAGCTCAACCAGAGCGAGCTGCCGCCGATCGGCTTCTCGCAGACGGAGGAGCGGACCAGCTCGCAGATGGTCGACGGCGAGCTCCAGACGGTCACCGAAGAGGTCGAGATCACCGCCGACCCCGACCACGTGTTCGGCACCGACGCGCTCGGCCGCGACATGTTCTCGCGGGTGGTGTACGGCGCCCGAACGTCGCTCATCGTCGGCGTCCTCGGCACGCTGCTCGCGGCGTCGATCGGCGTGCCGGTCGGCCTGCTCGCCGGCTACCACGGCGGGCGCGTCGACGACACGCTGATGCGGATCGCGGACGTCAGCCTCGCGTTCCCATCGCTCGTGTTGGCGGTGGCGCTGATCGGGCTCTGGGGTCGGGCGGCGGTGGCGGTCCCCGATCCGTTCGTCGCCGCCGGTCTCGCACCGGAGATGCCCGAGAGCTTCGTGTTGCCGATAACGGTGGTGATCGTCGTCGGCCTCGTCAACTGGGTGTGGTTCGCCCGGGTCGCCCGGGGGGAGGCGCTCTCCCTGCGCAGCCAGGAGTACGTGAAGGCGTCGCGCGCGCTCGGCGCCGACGACAACGCGATCATCCTCCGGCACGTCCTGCCGAACGCGATCACGCCGATCATCGTCCTCGGGACGGTCCAGGTGGCGGCGATCATCCTGCTGGAGAGCTCGCTGTCGTTCCTCGGGTTCTCCGGGACGACGCTGTCGTGGGGATTCGACATCGCGCAGGGGCGCGACTACGTCTCCTCCGGAGAGTGGTGGATCTCCTCGATCCCCGGGCTCGCGATCATGCTGTCGGTGATCGGGATCAACCTGCTCGGCGACTGGCTGCGTGACGCCTTAGACCCCGGCATCGAGGGAGAAGGGGGTGCCGCATGAGCGACGCGACGCCCCCCGGCGACGGCGCGGTCGGCGGGGATCCGACGACCGACGGCGGGACCGCCGCGGCGGCCGACGAGACCGCGGCGCGCCCGGCCCCGATCGGCGCGCCCGGTCCCGACGACGTGCTCGCGGTCCGGGACCTCTCGACGCGCTTCTTCACCGAGGAGGGCCAGATCAACGCGGTGGAGTCGGCCTCGTTCGACCTCCGCGAGGACGAGATCCTCGGCGTCGTCGGCGAGTCCGGCTCCGGCAAGTCGGTGACGGCGCTGTCGCTCGTCGACCTCGTCGAGACGCCCGGCCGGATCACGTCCGGCGAGGTGTGGTACCGCGAGCCCGACCTCGCCGACGAGTTCCGCGGGGTCGACGCGGTCGCGGTCGACGGCGACCACGTCGACCTCCGCACCGTCCCGCCGCGCGTCCGCCGGTCGCTGCGCGGCCCGTCGTTCAGCGTCATCTTCCAGGACCCGATGAGCAGCTTCAACCCCTCGATCACGGTGGGCGAGCAGATCGCCGAGGCCGTCGAGGTCCAGCGCCGGGCGCGGGCGAACCCCCGCTCGACGCGCTCGCGGACGCAGGGGTACGGGCTCGGGAAGTTCTTACTCGACGGGCTCGTCCCCGGCCGCGACTACACGAGCGAGGAGAGCATGGACCGGGCGGTCGAGCTGCTCGGCCAGGTCGGCATCCCCGACCCCGAGGAGCGCGTCGACGAGTACCCCGGCCAGTTCTCCGGCGGGATGCTCCAGCGCGCGATGATCGCGCAGGCGCTTGCCGGCGAGCCGGACGTGCTGATCGCCGACGAGCCGACGACCGCGCTCGACGTGACGATCCAGGCGCAGATCCTGAACCTGCTGAAAGAGATCCAGGCGGAACGAGGTATGAGCATCGTGCTCATCACGCACGACCTGGGCGTGATCGCCGAGATGTGCGACCGCGTCTGCGTGATGTACGCGGGCGAGATCGTCGAGCGCGGCACGCTCGACTCGGTGTTCGAGGAGACCGTCCACCCGTACACGCAGGGGTTACTCGGCTCGATCCCCGACGTGGACGACCCGCAGGCGCGGCTCGAACCGATCGCGGGCAACGTCCCGAGCCTCGTCGACGCCGAGATGGACGACCGGTGTTACTTCGCGGACCGGTGCCCGAAGGCGATGGAGGCGTGCCTCGACAAGCCGCCCGAGCTGACGGTCGACGCGGCCGCCGACCACGGCGCCAAGTGCGTCCTCGCCGAGCGGGAGTACGACCCGGTCGACGCGCTCCCCGACGACTACTTCGGTGCCGGTCCCGGCTCCGACGCCGGCGACCCGGCCGCGACCGACGGGGGTGCGGGCGAATGAGCGACCCGCTGCTCTCCGTCGAGGGGCTGAAGAAGTACTACGCGGACGACCCCTCCCTCGTCGACCGGCTGCTCGGCGAAGAGTCGGCGAGCGTGAAGGCGGTCGACGGCGTCTCCTTCGAGGTGCGGGAGGGCGAGACGCTCGGGCTGGTCGGCGAGTCCGGCTGCGGGAAGTCGACGACCGGGGAGTCGGTGTTGCGGCTCCGCGAGCCGACCGCGGGCGAGATCACCTTCGACGGCGAGGACGTCCTCGGGATGAGCGACCGCGAGCTGACGGAGTTCCGGAAGCACGCGCAGATCGTGTTCCAGGACCCGTTCTCCAGCCTCGACCCCCGGATGACCACCGGGGACATCGTCACCGAGGGACTCCGGATCCACGACGTCGAGGACAGGGCGGGGCGCCGCGAGACGGCCCGGGAGCTGCTGGAGCGGGTCGGGCTCTCCGCCGACCAGATCGACAGGTACCCCCACGAGTTCTCCGGCGGGCAGCGCCAGCGCATCGGGATCGCCCGGGCGCTCGCCTTAGAGCCCGACTTCGTCGTGCTCGACGAGCCGGTGTCGGCGCTCGACGTGAGCGTTCAGGCCCAGATCCTCAACCTGCTGGAGGACCTCCAAGAGGACTTCGGGCTCACGTTCCTCTTCATCGCGCACAACCTCGGCGTGGTCCGGCACGTCTGCGACCGCGTCGCGGTGATGTACCTCGGCGAGATCGTCGAGATCGGGCCCGTCGCGGAGATCTTCGACGACCCCGCGCACCCGTACACGAAGGCGCTGCTGTCGAGCGTCCCGCGGGCGAGCACGGACGCGCGCGACGAGGAGTTCGAGACGCTCCGCGGCGACGTCCCCTCGCCCCGGAACCCGCCCGCAGGCTGCCGGTTCCACACGCGCTGTCCGGCGGCGCGCGCCGCCTGCCGGGAGTCGAAGCCGGCGGCGTACGACGTCGGCGACGGTCGGACGGCGACGTGTTTCCGCGCCGACGCGGACCACGCGTACTGGGAGAGCGAGCCGATCGAGGAGAACGCCCGGACGGCGGCCGAGGGCGCCGACGACTGAGCGGGTCGGCTTCCGTCGACCCCCCAGAGAAACGGCCGCTCATCCCCTCTAGACGCTTAATCCGGCTTAAAACGCCCAAAATCGGTCACACGGTTTCCCCGACTTATGTGGGTCCCGGTCGTTCGTCCGATCGTAATGTCAGTCTCAAAATCACTGCTGGTGGTGTTGGCGGTCCTGCTCGTCGCCGGAAGCGGTGCCGCGGTGACGGGCGTCGCACAGACGGACGCCGGCGCGTCGTCGGCGTCCGTCTCCGACCTGGAGATGGACGCGGCGCTGGACGACGAAACCGTGACCGTGACCGTGACCGACGGCGGCGAACCGATTGAGAACGCCTCGGTCACCGTCGAGGGCGATGAGGAGGTCACCGTCGCGACCGACGCCAAGGGAACCGCGACCGTCGATCGCTCGGCCCTCAGCGACGACGACGAGTCGCTCGACGAGCTCGAGATCGAGTACGAGTCCGACCACGCGGAGGGCGAACTCGAGTACGTCGTTTCGGACGGCTCGCTGACCCTCGTCGAAGAGGAGTACGAGTACGAGGTCGACGAGGAGGAGGACGACGAGTCGGATGAGGACGATTCGGACGAAGACGAATCGGACGAGGACGAGTCAGATGAAGACGAGTCGGATGAGGAGGAATCGGATGAGGAGGAATCGGATGAAGACGAGAGCGAGGGAGACGACGGGGCCGAGAGCGACGGTGAGGAAGCGGAAGACGACGACGATGAGGAAGACGACGATGAGGAAGATGATGAGGAAGCGGAAGACGACGACAAGGACGACGACGAGGCCGAAACGGAGAGCTAACCACGCCTGAGGCCTCTCGTCTCGCCGGCGGAGCGCACGGTTCCGACGAACTCCTGCTTTTCTCGCAGCGAACAGACGTATCCGACCCGCGCAGCGGGTCGCGAAAACAGCGTGCGGCGGCCGCGACGCGTCGCGGGCGTTACCGCTCGCGCACGACGACGAACTCCGCGAGGTCGCGGAGGTACTCTATCGCCTCCGTCTCCGGCGGGTCGGCGTCGTCGAGCGCGGCGAGCGCGAGCTCGGACTGCTCGCGCGCCCGCTCGTCGATCTCCTCGGGGGTAAGCGACGTGACCTGCACTACCGAGGGGCGGTCCATCTCGGCGTCCTGTCCCGTCGGTTTGCCGAGGTCGTCGGCGTCGGCGGTCGCGTCGAGCACGTCGTCGCGCATCTGGAACGCGACGCCGACGCGCTCGGCGTACTCGCCGAACGAGTCGATCGCGTTCGGGTCGGCGCCGCCGGCGACCGCGCCGAGCTCGGCGGCGGCCCGGAACAGCGCGCCGGTCTTCCGGCGAGCGAGCTCCATGTACTCCGCCTCCGTCGTCGGGCGGTCGGCGAGCTCGGTCGCCTCGCCCTCGCCGAGCTCGACCATCGCCTCGGCGACGGTCCGCATCGCGCGCGGCTCCCCGGAGAACAGCCCGAACGCCTCGCCGAGCAGGCCGTCGCTGGCGACGATCGCGGGGCCGTACCCGAACTCCGCCCACGCGGAGGGGGTGCCGCGACGGACCTCGGAGCGGTCGATGATGTCGTCGATCACGAGCGACGCGTTGTGGACGAACTCGATCCCGGCCGCGAAGTCGACGGCGTCGTCGGGGTCGCCGTCGAACGCCTCGCAGGCGAGGATCGTCACCGCCGGGCGGACCCGCTTGCCGCCGGCGAGGACGACGTGGCCGACCTCGTCGGACAGCTCGTCGGGCTCGATCTCGTCGATGACGGCCTCCAGCCGGTCCTCGACCAGCGCGACCCGGCGCTCCAGGTACTCCATCTATCGTCCGGAGGAACCGGTCGCGCAAAGGCCTAACGGAACGCCGCCCGCGAGTACTTACTTAAATCGGATGCCGAGGTCGTGGAGCCCGTCGTTGTTGCTGGCGACGTTGATAAGCAGCGGCGTGAGTCCCTCGATCTCGGGCGCGTTGGCGATCCCGCCGGCGTCGAGCGCGCGGAGCCCCTCGATCCCCTCCGCGACGTCCGTAACCGTCCGCTTGGCGTCCTCGTCGTCGCCGATCACGAGCGTGTCGATCCCGAGGTCGGCGTCGAGGTTCGCGAGCCGGGCCGCCGCGAGGTTGTGGAACGCGCCGACGACGGCGACGCCCTCCGGCGCGGCGTCCGCGGCGATCCGCGTCACCGAGCCCGCGCCGGGCTTGTGGTAGTGGAACCCCTCCTCGTCGCGCTTCATTCCCGTCGCCGGCGAGACGAGGACGTCGCCGTCGTCCAACTCGTCGGCGATCGCCTCGACCGTGTCGCCGACGTGGTACGGGGGAACGGCGAGGACGACGACCTTCGCTGCGGCCGCGGCGACCGCGTTCTCCGCGCCCTCGACTGTCGCGTCGAGCCCGCGGCTCTCCAGTTCCGTGGTGTACTCCTCGGCCTTGTTCTCGGCCTTCCCCGCGTCGCGCGAGCCGATCGAGACGCGGTGAGGCGTGTCGGCCGCCAGCCGGAGGGCCAGCCCCTCGCCGATGTCGCCGGTGCCGCCGAGTATCGCGATCTCCATGCGTACCGTGGGGTCGCTCGCGGCTTATGGGTTGCGTGACCGGCCGTCCTCGCCACCGTTCGGGGCGGGGTTCATGTGCGCCCGTCGCCTATCGCACGCATGACCGACGCCCCGTCGCTCGCGCTCCGCTACGTCGCCTGCGACGCCTGCG
>SDGW01000927.1_pt1 | contig 12176 bp, 15 predicted proteins | sample 2873831 | NCBI WGS metagenome assembly SDGW01 (sample SAMN08132700, study PRJNA421101) | hypersaline lake metagenome | isolation source: celular fraction 0.22 microns magnesium sulfate-rich crust from ephemeral... | place: Spain: Penahueca Lagoon, Toledo | collected 2011-07
TCACGGACGCGGCCCGCGCGGAGGACGCGCTGGCTGCGGGCCGCGAGGCGCTGGCCGCGGCGGGCGTCGACGGCGAGGTTCGCGTCGTGGCGCCGCGCAACGACGGCGCAGCGGTCGGCGACTCCGGGCAGGGAAAAGCGTAAACGCCGCCCGCGCGAGGCGTCGGTATGGCGACGATTCCGTTCGGCATCTCGCGACTGGACGGCCGCATCGGGGGTGGCGCCCCCGAGGGGAGCGTCGTGTTGCTGTCGGGCGAGGCGGGCGCCGGCGCCCGCGAGTTCGTCTACACGAGCGCCGTCCTGAACGGCCTGCAGGCCGCGGACCCCGAGCTGTTCGAGTTGCACTACGGCGACCTCCACGGGTCGGCGGTCCCCCCGGAGGACATCCACTACGTCTCGTTCACCGCCGACGAGACCGAGCTCCGCCGCGAGATCTCGTTCACGATGGACGACGAGATCGTCGAAGCGGGCCTCGACGCGGTCACCTTCGAGGACTTCTCCCCGGAGTACTTCCAGCTCAGCCCCGTCCCCCGGGAGTGGTACGCTGGCGAGCACCGCTCGATTTCGGACCTCGGGAACACCGACAGCGACCGGCGAGACGTCCTGGAGGCGTTCGCGGACTACCTCGACGAGCACGCCAGCGGCAGCCTCGTGGTGGTAGACTCACTGACCGACCTCATCGGCGCGCGCCAGCAGGACATGGCGTTCAGTGACATCGTGATGACGCTGAAGGGGCTGCGGAAGGCCGCCCGTGGCTGGGACGGCCTGCTCCTGTTGCACCTGACCCGCGACGCGGTCACCGACGAGGAGTTCGGGAGCCTGATGACCTCGGTCGACGGCACCGTGCAGTTCGCGTGGGAGAGCGGCGGGAACGAGCGCGTGCGGACGATGTTCGTCCGGGAGTTCCGGGGCGTGCTCGGCCGCCTCGAAGAGGAGGACATCGTGCAGTTCGAGACCGAGATTCACGACGCGGGCTTCGACGTCAGCGACGTTCGGAAGATCCGATAGCCGGGCGAACGGTTAAGAGCGCACGGGACCAAGCCCGGGTGAATGGCCGACGGCACGTCGGAGGCGGTCGAGACGACGCTCGAGGGGCCCGTCGCGTCGTGGGTGGAGAAGCGTGCCGACGACCTCGGCGTGACTCCCGAGGAGTTCCTCGCGGAGGTCGTCGCGGCGTTCCGTGCCGCCGACGGCGAGAGCGACGTCGTCACCGGCGACGCGCTCGACGAGCGCCTCGCGGCCGTCGAGGACGACTTCGAGTCCCGCATCGAGGACGTCGACAGCGAGTTCGACGAGAAGATTCAGGACGTCCGCGAGCGCGTCATCCAGGTCAAGCGGGACGCCGACGCGAAGGCGCCCGCGGACCACGACCACCCGGAGCTGTCCGACCGCGCGGAGGAGGCCGTGAGCGCGGCGCAGAACGCCGAACGGGAGGTCGCCGAGGTCGCCGAGCGCGTGCGCCGGCTTCGCGGGCGCGTCGACGCGGGCTTCGAGAACTTCGAGGAAGTGCTGACCTACCTCCGGGACGAGGCGGCGGCCCTCGACCGGAAGGCGGGGACGCTGGCGACCGCGGTGGTGTCGATGCGGGACTCGGTGGCGTCGCTGGCGGCCGCGGAGGAGCGCCGCGAGCGCGCCGAGCGCCTCAAGCGCGAGGCGAACCTCGCGGGCGTCGAGGAGGCCGACTGCGGGGAGTGCGGCGAGTCGGTGACCGTAGCGCTGCTGGCGGCGCCGGAGTGCCCGTTCTGCGCGGCGACGTTCGAGGCGGTCGACGCGAACCCGGGGTGGTTCGGCACGCACGTCCTCGTGACGGGGTCGGCGCCCGCGCTGCCGGGCGAAGACCCAGAACTCGACGACTCGTGGCTGGGGACCGACGGCGACACGCTCGAAGCGATGGCGGAGGGCGGCGACGACGACGGCGGCCCGGAAGTCGTCGACCCCGAGCCCGTGGACGACGACGAGCTGGACGATATCCTCGACGACGTCGACGCCGCGGGCAACCCTATGGGTGAGCGCGATGAGTGACGACGACCGCGAGCGCGAGCCGCTGGCAGACCTCCGAGAGGACGTCGAGCGCCGCCGCGAAGAGGACGACGACGACTTCGAGGAGCTGTTCACGGACGTCGACGTCGGCAGCGTCGACCAGGACGAGGTCTGGGAGGAACTCTCCGAGTCGGCCGACGAGCCGGTCGCGGACGCGGCGGGCGTCGACGAATCGGCCGACTCCGAGCGCGCGCCGGACGACGACGTGTGCGTCGTGGAGAAGCGCCTCTGCCAGGGGTGCCAGCACTTCACGGACCCGCCGCAGACCGCGTGCACGCACGACGGGACGACCATCGCGGCGGAGGTCGACACCAACCACTTCCGGGTGGTGAACTGCCCCGTGGTCGCGGCGCGCGAGGACGACGAGGCGAGTGATTTTTCCGCGGAGAGCCAGTAACGCGGGGTATGCAGTTCTGCGACGAGTGCGGGTCGATGATGCACAAGCAGGACGACGAGCTGGTGTGCTCGGGCTGCGAGAACACCGAGCCCGCGGGCGACGACGGCGAGTTCGTCACGACGGCCGCCCAGGACACCAGCGACGTCATCGAGACGAGCGAGGACGCGAGCTTCGAGGGGAAGCCGACCGCCGAGGAGACGTGTCCGGAGTGTGGCCACGACGAGGCGTGGTACACCATCAAGCAGACCGGGAGCGCGGACGAGCCGCCGACGCGATTCTTCAAGTGCCAGGAGTGCGGGAGCCGGTGGCGAGACTACAGCTGAGCGCCTGAAACCTCCGTTCGGGGGAGAAACAGTCGAGATCCGTTCTTGCGGCGAGCTACTGGAGCAGGAGCCACGCGGCGGCCACGGCGATGCCGCCGAGCGCGGTCGAGGCGACGGCGTGCAGGCGGAGGCGGTCGAGGACCGCGTGGTCGTGGCCGTCGTCGCTGCCGCGGGTGGCGGCGGCGTGGACCTCGCTGCCGGTCTCGCACTCGGGGAGGAAGTCCATCGCGACGTGGAGGAAGATGCCGGCGGCGAACCCGAAGACGACGGCGCGGAAGACGGCGTCCGTCGGGAACGAGAGGACGGTGACCGCGAGCGCGGCGATGCCGACGCCAGCCGACGGGAGCAGCAGCATCATCGGGGAGCGGCCCTGCGCGGTGAGCCGGCGCGCGGCGGCGTAGCCCGCGGGGCCCTTGTGCGAGACGATGGCGAGCCCGAGCAGCGGCCCGAGTTCGGGCATCGCGGTGTAGACGACGCCGATGATGGAGCCGGCGGTCAGCGAGTGCGCGGCGAGCTCGGCGCTCGTGCGGTCGAGCGGGAGGTCGCGGTGCGTGACGAGGTGGCCGACGGTGTGGGCGCCGAAGCCGACGAGGATGCCGGCGGCGATGCCGAAGCCGCCGGGCTTGGGGGCGTAGCCGATGGCCTGCGGGACGAGGAACGCGGCGGAGCTGGCGACCATCGCGCCGCTGGCGAGGCCGTACCCCCAGACGAGCCCCGTGGGGTGTTCGTTGCTGGCGCGCGCGCCGAGGGCGGCGGCGCCGGCCATCGCCGCGAACGCGACCCACGCGATGCCGAGGAGCTTCCGGGCTTCGCCCGTGCTGAAGACGTACGCGGACAGCACGAGGAACGCGAACAGGCTGACGGCACCGAGCTTCGAGGTACGCGCTCGGGCCGCCGTGACGGACTGCGTGACGGTCATTCGATTAATAATATAATCTCCGATGTTAATAGCGTGTCGGTTGGCCGGCACGCCGAAGACCCCAGGGTCCCCACGGGGTGTATGGACGTCGTCTCGATGGAGTGGCGCGACGTGCTCGTCGCGAGTTGGCCCGTGGACCCCGACGTGATAGCGACCCGGCTCCCCGCCGACCTCGACGTGGACACGTTCGACGGGCGCGCGTGGCTCTCCGTGGTGCCGTTCGTGATGGGGGACGTACGGCCGTTCGGCGTCCCTGCGTCTATCGGCCGGACGTTCGGCGAGCTCAACCTCCGCACGTCCGTCACCGGGGACGCCGGGCCCGGCGTCTTCTTCTTCAACCTCGACGCGAACGACCGCCTCGGCGTCGCGCTCGCCCGGCTGCTGTTCCGGCTGCCGTACTACCGCGCGGAGATGCGCGTCGAGCGTCGCGGCGACACCCTCGACTTCCGCAGCCACCGCACGCACTCCGGCGTCTCCGACCTCGACTTCGACGCGACCTACCGGCCCGTCGGCGAGCCCGAGGAGCCCGGCCCGGGCACGTTCGAGGAGTTCCTCGTGGAGCGCTACCGCTTCTACGCGGTGGGCCGCTCGCGGCTGTTCCGCGGCGAGGTCAGCCACGACCCGTGGCGGGTCGCGCACGCCGACGCGACGTTCCGCACGAACGACCTCTTCGCCGCGAACGGCTTCGAGCATCCGGACGCGGTCCCGCACCTCCTCTACAGTCCCGGCGTGAACGTCACCGCCGAGCAGGTGCGCGTGGTCTGACTACGCGGTCGCCGCCCGCCAGTCCGCGAGGTCCAGGACCGCGCCGTCGAGACGGTCGGGCGCGGAGGCTGCCCACGTGAACAGTCCCGCGACGTCCCCGGGGTCGCGGCCGCCCATCCCGTGGAGCGCGGTGTCGACGGCGCCCGGGTCGACGCAGCCGACCGCCTGCTCGCAGTCCGCCGCGAACTGCCGCATAATTCCTTCTACGGCGGCCTTCGAGACGGCGTACGCGCCGAACCCCGCGTCCGCGTCGCGGGCGACGCCCCCGGTCGGAATCACCACGCGCCCCGTCTCGTCCATGTGCGGGAGCGCCTCGCGGACGGCCGCGAACACGCCCCGGGCGTTCGTCCGCATCGTGTCGTCGAACGCGCTGTACGACTCCCCGGGGAGCGGCGTCTCGCCCGCGTCTCCGTGGTAGACTGCGGCGCAGGGGACCACGACGTCGACGCCGGGGCCGTCACCGGCCTTCGACGCCCGCTCCAGCAGGCGTTCGAGCTCGTACTCGTCGCGGACGTCCGTCCGCAGCGACTCGCCGCCGAGTTCAGCGGCGAGCGCGTCGAGCGCGTCCCGGTCCCGTCCGCCCACGACGACCGTCGCGCCCTCGTCGGCGAACGCCCGCGCGACCGCTTCCCCGAGGCCGCCGGTCGCTCCGGTCACCGCTACCGTTGTCGTCATGACGGAGACGACGGCGCGACTCGGCGTAACGCTTCCGGGAGCGTCAGCCCGTCAGCACCGCGTCCTCCAGGTCGGCGAGCGGGCGCGTGACCTCGAAGGCGGGCGTCTGGACGAGAATCGGAGCGTCCGAGGGGAGGTCGTAGAACTTGAAGTGGACCTCGAAGCTGCCGTCCTCGGCGATGGGCGCGGCCTCCGACTGGCCGGTGGGCTCGTGAGTCGCCCACGCGTACTCGTCGGCGTACTGGGGGTCGACCTCGCCCTCGATGAGGGCCTCCTGCGGCGCGGCGAACGTCGTGCCGCGCATCGCGTAGCCGTTGTTCCGCCACGGTCCGAACCCCTCGTCGATGACGAAGACGTTCGAGAAGCCGGCCTGCTGGAGCGCGGACGCGCGCACCGACGAGAGGTGGTGCGGGCAGCCGCAGTAACAGACGATGCGGTCGTCCTTGGACCACCCGCTGATGCCGCCGCCGGAGGAGCCGCGCTGGGCGGGGCTGCTCACTGCGCCGTAGATGTGCGCCTGCTCGTAGTAGTCGGTGCCGCGGGCGTCCACGAAGCGCGCGTCGGCGCGCTGGTGCCAGTACCGCGCCACCTCGATGGGCGCGAGCCGGATCGTCTCGCCGTTCGCGGTGGTCGTCGGGAACGACGACGGGTCGACGGTACGCTGTCCGGGGTCGCCGTGCTCCGGCGGGTAGCCGTCGGCGGGGTCGTCGTCCTCGGGCAGCGACGTGTTCGCGTGGAACTCCGCGTCGAGGTTGCCGACGTGGTTCACGGACGACGCCGAAGAGCCGAACAGCCCGAGACAGCCCGACACGGCGGCCAGCGACCCCGTGGCGCTGGCGGCGAGGAACGCGCGGCGGTTCATACCACTACTGTCGTCGTCATCGCAGTAAGGGCTGTCGCTGTCCGCGCTCCTCGCTCCCGTTCGCGGCGGCTGCGAACGCGGGACAGGACTGAAGCGCGTGCCCGCGCAACGAGCGGCTATGGGCCTCCGAAGCCGCCTCTGGACGGGGATCACGCTCGCCCGTGACAGCGTCACGCTCCTCCGCGACCACCCGAGCCTGCTGTGGTTCCCGGTGTTCGCGGGCGCGGGCGGCGTCGCGTTCTTCCTGCTGGCGTTCGGCACCGGCCTCGGGCTGCTCCCGCTGGCCGCGCTCGCGAACGCGCCCGAAGCCGCGATGTACGCCGCGTTCGCGGTCGGGTTCTTCGGCGCGTCGTTCGTCGCCGTGCTGTTCACCGCGGGCCTGATGTTCGCGACCCGCGAAGTGATGGAGGGCCGCGAGCCGAGCGTCCGCGGCGGCGTCTCCGCGGCCTGGGAGCACAAGGGCACGCTGTTCGCGTGGGCGGTGCTGAGCACCGTCGTCGGCCTCGTCGTGCGCGCGCTCCAGGAGTCGGACAACCTCGCGACGGTCGTCGTCGGCGCGCTGTTGAGTGTGTCGTGGGCGGTCGTCACGTACTTCGTCGTCCCGGTGGTCGTCTTCGAGGACGAGACCATCCGGGGCGTGTTCGGCCGGAGCACGGACATCGTCCGCGACACGTGGGGCGAGTCCCTCGGCGCGGAGTTCGGGCTCGGCTTCGTCCACGGCGTCCTCTTTCTCGGCGTCGTCGCGGTCGCCGCCCTCGCCTTCCTCGTCTCCGGCAGTGTCGCCGTCGCCGCGGCGGTCGGCCTGCCGCTCGTGGTGGTCGCGTTCGTCGTCGCGTCCACGCTGAACGGCGTCGCGAAGGTCGCGCTCTACGAGTACGCGACCACGGGCGAGCCGCCCCACTACTTCGAGAACGTCGACTTCGACGTCGGCGGCACCGACGCGGCGAGCCAGTCCGGGCTCCAGGACCGGTTCCGGGGCGGCATCTAGAGCCGTTCGAGTTCGTCGACCGTCAGGTCGCTGTCCTCGCTGTCGCCCGTGTTCGTCGTGCCCGCCGGCTCGAACAGGACGACTTTCGTCTCCTCGTGGGCGACCGGGCGGTGTTCGACGCCCGCGGGCGCGACCGTCAGGTCGCCGGGGCCGAGGTGGACCGCGTCCTCCCGGTCGTCCTCGCGGTACTCGACGGTCAGGTCGCCGTCGACGACGTAGAACAGCTCGTCGGCGTCCTCGTGGGCGTGCCAGACGAACTCGCCGTCCAGCCGCGCGACTTTGACGTGCTGGTCGTTCAGCTCCGCGAGCACGCGGGGCTCCCACGTCTCCTCGAACGACTCGAAGGCCTTGGCGAGCGAGCGCGCTTCCATGCCCGACGGTGGGTGCCGCGGGCCGAAAGGTCGTTCGACGCGCCGCGAAACGAATTTGGTGGTGTTCGGAGAACGCCCAGACGTGACCTACGACGCAGTCGTCTTCGACAACGACGGCGTGCTCACACACCCGACGCCGAGAGACGTCCTGCGGGAGGCGACCCTCGACGGGTTCGCGGCGGTGGGCGTCGACGACCCCGACCCCGAGCACGTCGAGCGGATGACCCTCCACGTGACGCCCGAGGACCTCCGGGCGGCGAGCGACGCGTACGGCGTCGACGCCGAGCGCCTCTGGTACGAGCGCGACCTCGCGTTCTCGCGCAAGCAGGTCGCGGACATGGAGGCGGGCCGGAAGCCCCTCTACGAGGACTACGAGGCGGTCCGCGGGCTGGACGTGCCCCGCGGCATCGTCTCGACGAACCAGCACCGCACCATCGAGGAGATTCTGGACTTCCACGGCATCCGCGGGGACTTCCACGCGTACTACGGCCGCGAGATGGAGCCCGCGAGCCTCCGCCGGAAGAAGCCCGAGCCGCACTACCTCGACCGCGCGCTCGCGGACCTCGACGCCGACCCGGAGCGCACGCTGTTCGTCGGGGACAGCCAGAGCGACGTGGAGGCCGCGCACAACGCGGGCACCGACGCGGCGTTCGTGTGGCGGGACCACCGCGCCGACTACGACCTCACCGCGGCGCCCGACCACGAGCTCGACGACCTCCACGGGCTCGCCGACCTCGTGTAGGGCGCGGGCGTGCGAGCGACTCCCAGACCGGGCGCAGGTAGCAACCCGTTTGTACGCTGAGCCGCTGTGTCCGCCAATGAGTTATCGGATTGGGCTCGTGGGCAAGCCCTCGGTGGGCAAGTCCACGTTCTTCAACGCGGCGACGATGAACGACGTGCCGGAGGGCGCGTACCCGTTCACGACGATCGACCCGGCGGTCGGCGAGGCGTACGTGCGAGTGGACTGTGCGGCCCCGGAGTTCGGCGAGACGTGCACCCCCTCGACGGGGTACTGCGAGGACGGCACGCGGTTCGTGCCGACGAAGCTCGTGGACGTCGCGGGGCTCATCCCGGGCGCCCACGAGGGCAAGGGCCTCGGGAACCAGTTCCTCACTGACCTCAACGAGGCGGACGTGCTCGTCCACGTCGTCGACTTCTCCGGGACGACGGACATGGAGGGCGAGGCGACCGAGGGCCACGACCCGCGGGAGGACATCGACTTCCTCGAGGACGAACTCGACCAGTGGTACCTCGACATCCTCGAGAAGGGAATCGAGCGCTTCGAGGGCCAGCACGCCGGCGAGACCGCGCTCGAAGTCGAACTCGCCGAGCAGATGAGCGCGTTCCGCACCACCGACGAGGAGATCAAGCAGGTCATCCTCTCGCTGGGCCTCGAACTCGACCCCGCGACGTGGGACGACGAGGACCGGATGGCGCTCGCTCGTGAGATCCGCAAGCGCACGAAGCCGATGGTCGTCGCGGCGAACAAGATGGACACGCCGGAGGCGCAGGCGAACTACGAGGAGATCACGAACGACCCCGACTACGAACATCTGACCATCGTGCCGACGAGCGCGCACGCCGAGAAGGCGCTCAAGCAGGCAAGCGAGGGCGGCGTCGTCGACTACCTCCCGGGCAGCGACGACTTCGAGATCACGGGCGACGTCGGCGACGAGCAGGCCGCCGGCCTCGAATCCATCCGGGAGTTCCTCGCCGAGTTCGGCGGCACGGGCGTCCAGCAGGCGCTCGAAACCGCGCTGTTCGACGAGCTCGGCGTCGTCCCCGTCTTCCCGGGGTCGGCGAACGGCCTCGGGACGACCGACGGCCGCGTGCTCCCGGACGTCTTCCTGCTGCCGGCGGGCGCGACCGCCGAGGAGTTCGCGTACCACGTCCACAGCGACGTCGGCGACGGCTTCCTGCACGCGAAGGACTGCCGAGCGAACCGCCAGATAGCGGCCGACCACGAGCTCGACCCGCGGGACGTCGTCGAGATCGTCACCACGAACTGAGCGTCGGCCGGGACCGACACGTTGAGGGCGGCGAGCGCCGACACTCCGGCCATGTCACCGTGGCTGGTGTTGCTCGTCGCCGGACTGTTCGAGACCGTGTGGGCGATCGGACTGGCGTACACGGACGGGTTCACGGAGCCGCTGCCGTCGGTCGCGACGCTGGCGGCGATGGGTATCTCCGTGTACCTGCTGTCGCGGGCCGTCGAACAGATTCCGGTCGGCACGGCGTACGCGGTGTGGACGGGCATCGGCGCGGTGTCGACGGCGATTCTCGGCGTCTACCTCTTCGACGAGCCGGTGTCCGTCGTGCGCGCGGCCTGCATCGGGCTGGTCGTCGTCGGCATCGCGGGCCTCCAGGTGACCGGCAGCGGGCACGCCTAGAGCACGACGCCCGACTGCAGCACCGCGATGAGCCCCGTCAGCACGGGCACGCCGAGCAGCGTCGTGACGAGCACGCACGTCGAGACGTACTCGGGGACGGAGACGCCGTCGGAGCGCACGCCCGCGGCGAACTCGCCGACGAGGATGACGGGAGTGACGGCCGCGGGCATCGCGGCTTCGAGAACGAACACGCGCGCGACCGTCGCGTCTCCGAAGGGGAGCACGAGCGCGACGGCGAGCCCCACGAGCGGCGCGACGCCGAGCTTCAGCGCGGTCGCGGGCAGCGTCCGCGAGACCGCCGCGCCCGTGTCGGTTCGCGCGAGCTGGATGCCGAGCACGAGCAGCATGATCGGGATGGACGCGTCGCCGACGAGCTGGACGGCTTCCATCCCGGCGTTGTCCACGGACGGCACGACGCCGAGCGCGCGGGCGCCGAGGGCGGCGACGACGGCGTACACGAGCGGCAGGCGGAACACGCGCCGGACGCCGACCAGGCCCGCGGCGCCGCCGCTCCGGGAGGCCGCGTAGACGCCGAGCGTGTACATCAGCACTGACTGCACGGAGAGGAAGACGACCGCGGTCTGTCGGCCGACGTCCCCGAACGCGAAGTCCGAGACGGGGATGCCGAGGTTCCCGGAGTTCGTGAACATCGCGACGAGCACGAGCGCGCTCAGGATGGGCTCGCGCTCGCCGACCAGGCGGCCGGCGGCCTCCGCGACGCCCCACATCGCGAGCGTGAACGCGACGATCCCCACGGTCAGCCACTGGAGCGTCGACGCCGCCAGCTCCGTGACCGCGAGGCTGTGGAAGACGAGCGCGGGCGCGAGCACGTAGACGACGGCCGTGTTCAGCGGCTCCGGGTCGATCTCCTTGACGGACGCGAGCGCGTAGCCGACGCCCGCGATGGCGACGATCGGGCCGACCGCGCCGAGGAAGATGCCGGCGACGTCGACCATCAGTCCCGCGGCTCGCGGCGCGTTCGGTTGCGGGACGGGACGGCGCGACGGGGGGCCGAGAGCACTGTCTCGTCTCGAATCTCGACGGTGCGACGTTTCTACGTTTCGACAGCAGCAAGCCGACCCGTCGGGTGGCTCGTGGTACCACGCCTCCCCGTTCATTTAAACGTCTCGGACGGCTACAGTAGGTGTGAGCGAAGAATCCGGGCGCCGCAACCTGCGGATGCCCAACGGAGACGAGCTTTTCGCCGTCGTGACGGAACACAACGGCGGGAATCACGTGCGAGTGCGGTGCGAAGACGGCGAGAACCGGATGGGCCGCATCCCCGGCCGCATGAAGTACCGCACCTGGATCAACGAGGGCGACGTCGTCCTCGTGGAGCCGTGGGACTGGCAGGACGAGAAGGCCAACATCGAGTGGCGCTACGACGAGCAGGACGCCGACCAGCTCCGCGAAGAAGGCCACATCAACTAACGGCCCCGCGGCGTGAGCTGCGAGCGGGTTTTCTCTCTTTCCTGCCGGGTAGCTACGCTCCTCTCATTCTCCGGTACTGCTCGCGTTCGAGCGGCGAGTACGCTCAGTAGGCGTCTCATTACAATCCGGGTATCTCGCGTCTACGGGGGCATGCAGCGCGACAGCCAGGGCACACCGACGTCGCGGCGCTCGTTCCTCGGAACCATCGGCCTGACGCTCGCCGGGCTCGGCGTCGCGTCCGGGTCAGGCGCGGCCGCCGACGAGTCGTTCGCGCTCGAACAGGGCGACCGCTGCGTCCCCGTGGCGCCGCTGTCCGGGGACGCCCCCGTCGAGGAACTGTACGACTGGAACACCGACGACAGCGACTTCAGCGCCGCGGGTCTCACCGAGCTACAGCGCCCGGACACGAGCATCCTGTTCCTCTACGACGGCCCGAACGGTCTCAGCCTCGTGCTCGTCCACGACGAGTACGGCGACGAGACCGACGGCGGGTCCGCGACGTTCGAGATAACCGGCCTCCCGGTCGACGGCGAGTGGGTCGTCAGGGACGACTACTACGACGGCGAATCGAACTTCGACCGCTGGGTGACCGGGGACGGCACCGCGGCTATCGACTGGACGTGGGGCGCGAGCCGCACGGACGGCGGCGTCTACCGCGGGCTCGCCGACGAACCCGACCTCGAACTCCGTATCGAGCCGGCGTTCAACGACGCCGCGGCCCTCGACGGCGAGCACTACGACGGCGAGATCACCGCGTGGGAGGTCCTGTCGGGGTCGCTTTCCGACCCGGACCGGACGTCGCTCGCGCTCGACGAGCGAGTCGTCCTCCGCCGAGGCGCGTGCTCGACCGACGGCACGGGCGGCGGAAGCGACGACGGGGACCAGCAGGACGACGGCGAGCAGACCGAGCAGGAAGAGGAGACCGAGGACAGTGACGAGGAGGAGAGCGAGGAAGACACCGAGGACGAGGAAGAGGCCGACGGCGAAGAGGAGGAAGAACGCGACGAGGAGGACGA
>SDGW01000928.1_pt1 | contig 12175 bp, 16 predicted proteins | sample 2873831 | NCBI WGS metagenome assembly SDGW01 (sample SAMN08132700, study PRJNA421101) | hypersaline lake metagenome | isolation source: celular fraction 0.22 microns magnesium sulfate-rich crust from ephemeral... | place: Spain: Penahueca Lagoon, Toledo | collected 2011-07
TTTATGCGATGTATGGTCCGTTGATTATACTGAATTAAAGCGGTTAGAGGCGATATAATTCGCCCGTCCGCGAAGGGCTTCCGGCTTACCCAAGTCGCCTAATCCACACCAAGCGTAGGTCGGAGGTCTTTCGCGGGCGCAACCGTCCGTATGGCGAAAGCGAGTACGGGCTGTCAGCGGTTGAGTCCGAACAATATTATTACGCAAAGGGGACGATTGAATGAGCGAATTAGTAAAAGGTGGCGCAGCTCTTGACGCACTAAATCAGTCAGACGACGGAGGTAACGACCAAGAGTTTGCGAGCTTCAAGTCCGGAACTACGTACACGGTCAAGGTGCTTGGTACGTCCGACCTTATCCAGTTCTTCTCGTACGGAATTTTTAAGAAAGTAAACTCGTTCGTTGCGAAGAACCCTTCGAAAAAGTCAGCGAAAGGTTATCCGGTTGAGAATCTCACGCCGTGGGATAAAGCGTGGAAGTATCACAAGGACCTTTCGGAGGACTTTAACGACAAGCACGGGCAAGAGGTGGGCAAGTATCGCGTCAAGCAGCGATTCGCCTTCGGATTTATCGACCTAGATTCCGGAGAACCGATTATCGTTGACGTCAGCAAGAACCAAGGTCAAGCGATTTACGCCGCAGTTAAGAAGTACGAAAAGAAGCTCGACAAGTTAGCGTTCGAATTATCGAAGCAAGGTGAAAGCACGTCAACCACGGTAAGCCTTACGCCCATCATCGATATGGACGAGGATTTAACGGACGAGCAACGTAAGAACTTCGATAATGCGCCGAAAGAGTTCGATATGTCGTTATTCGACGGCTTACTATACGAGGCGGATGAGGCGGAACAAATCGAGCTACTCAAACAAGCGGGCTTCGACGTTAGTTTGATCGGTTTTAATTCGGAAGGTCAGGCGGACTCAAGCGCAAGTAACTCCGACGAAGGCGAACCGATTGACGGCGACGTGGATTCGGATGATCTCCCATTCTAAGCGGAGGTTGTCCGCATTATCCGACTATCACACGAAAGGTGGAAGATTAAATGGACTTACTTATCGAGGTCGAACGTTATGCAGTTCGTAGCGGTATCGATAAAAACAAAACGACAGTAGCGGAATTAATCGAATTACTAGCGACCGAGGAGGACGAATAAATGGCGTATTACACCGAGAAAGTCGGAACATACTCGGAGCTTATCGCAAAGTCCGCGCTAATAGCAGGCGGATGGGATGCGGTAGGCGAGCCGGAAACTCGCGAGTATTTCGATATTAGCGCAAGGCATCCGGAAACGGGCGACTTCAGAACGTTCCAAGTTAAGACGATGAAACGCCGCGAAGATAAGGGCGGAGATTGGTTCGTCCTATTCGCAAAGAACGGACAAGGCAAGGCGTACACAGCGGACAAAGCCTCGGATTTCTACATCGGAGTGCTGGTCGATAATGGCGAGAATCCTCGCGTGTTTCTTATCGAAAATAACCGGCCGGAACAGACGGAGTATTGGTCGAAAACGTACGCAGCTTCCGAAAAGTGGACGGAGTTACCGATCTCGCTCGACCGAACAACGCTAGAGCCGGAGTTATTTGCGGCAGAAACCGAGGAGGAATCCGCTTGAGCGAGGAGCGTTGCGTTTGCGGAATACCTTTCCCGCGTTTATACGACGAGCGGACGGAGTTTTACTTCTGTGATACCGAATGTTTCAACGACCACTTTTCGGAAAATCACGAAGACTATTCGAAATGGTACAGACGGATGAACGTGCACGAAATCGATCTTGACCAATAAATCCGGCGCCTTTGAGCGCCCAAGGAGGACGAAATTTATGGCGAAATTAAACGTAAAAGTTATCGGAATGGAAAACGGTGAGGTTACGGAGATTGAGCGTTATGGTACTCGTTATGTTAAGACGGAGGAAAACGCACAAGAGGGCGATATTGGACTGCGAGTTTCAAGCAGTCTTCCAGGTATCGCAACTATCGGCGATTATTACGATTTAAAAGGATTACATCTCGACTTTTTAGGAGATGCGGAATATTGGTACGTTGATGACAGCGGCGATCGCGTACATGGCCGAAAAGAGAATTTCGTAGTATTCCGCAAAGTCGAACAACCAACTACGGAAGCCTCCGACCTTGAACCTTCGTTAGACGCGCGAGTTACGGAGCTAGAAGAACGAGTGGACGCAATTGACGTCCGTGAGTGCCCGGCGAAACACTATCGCAAGATTTCCCGTGAGCCGCAAGAAGGCGATTACGTTAAGTTTTCGGACGAACCGACAGACTTCGTTCATGCGGAAAAGTTCTACGAAATCATACGTGTCGATAGTTTAGGCGATCCGCACATTATCGATGAAGATGGCGACGACTTCGATACTTGCAGTTACGGATACGAGTTGTACGAGCTGGTTGAGACGGAAGTCGAAAAGGTAAGCGGAGTTAAGGTGGAGTCCGAGCCGAAAGTTGGCGACCGAGTCGAAATTCTTCCGAACCATCCGTTCATGTTAGACGCAACTCAGATGTCAGGCGAAATCATTAATACCGAGTCTGTAGCGCGTGGGAAATACGACGTAAAAATCGACAATTACAGTTTAGACTTATCGTTCAAGCCGAATGAGATTCGTGTTATATCGCAAGCCGACCACGACCCACGCAAAGCCTTCGAAAATGGCGAAAAGGTGCGCCTAGTTAGCGGAGGTGGCAGTCACGGGTTGTTCGGAATGCAAAACGGAAATATTTACACGGTCAACAACGTAGAGAATGATGGCGGGCATAAGGGACGCATAGCGGTCGGTTGTGGATACGCAAAGCCGGAGCAGCTCGAAAAGGTTAGTTCGGAAGAGTTGGCGGAAATTGAGCGCAAGAAAACGGAAGAGAAAGAAATCGCAAAGTGGACGAAAATTGGACGCAAGCCGAACGAGTTTAAGGAAGGCGATATTGTCCGTGTTGATTGGATATACAAGAAAGGCGAAGTTGACGAATTGGTCGAAATTGACCGAGGTCCTGACGGATCTGGACTAGGAGGGAACTATTACCTTACTAACGGAGAAGGAACGTTAGGCAATCATATCGTCGAACTAATCACGCCAGTAGAAAATCGTTTTGACTTGGCGGACTAACCGAATTTCGGCGGGACACGCCGCCCGCCCTTTCCTTTCTTTTCTACGACTTACCAACGGAAGGAGGTAACGCAACTAATGACCGAGCTAAATTTACGACTTAACCCGAAAAAACAACCGGCGCAAACGGAAGGTAAGGCGCAAGCCCAGGCGGCGGCTAAGCGCAAGGCAAGCGCAAACGAGTCGCTAGAGGACGCTTTTGACCGCGTATTACAGTCGAAATTAACCGACAAACAACGTAGGCAAGTCGAAATGGCGAAACAAGCGTGCATGAACGGAAAAGCCGGCCGACTAAACGATGGCAAACTTACGCAAAAAGAAGCGGTACAGATCGGCAAACAAGTCGAGGAGAAACACCTTGCGGAATTGCGAGAGGAACGGATGCAGAAAACGGTCGAAACGAAGCCGGACAACTACTTCGTTATTACGCGAGATGCCGACTTGCCAACGATGGTTGAGCGGTTAAGAGAGGAAGTACGGCTTCAACAAGACGACGAATGGTTTCAGCAAACATTCCGACTATTTAACGACACACATATCCGCAAGAAACTCTCGGAAAGCGACATCAATATTCCGGAAGTAATGTCATTCACCGAATGGGATACGGAGACGTCCGGTACCGACACGATGATCGACTTATCCGGTGGTTATTCCTTTTGGCTTCCGTTATTAGACGAAGGTTATTACGTAGCTTACGGACATTTAACAGACGACAAGCAATGTTCGCGGTCAGCGGCGCTCGAAGCTATCCGGAAATTTATCGAGCATCCGTCACAAGCCAAAGCGTTCCACAATACACCCTTTGACCTCGCCATGTTTCGGAATGACGGCTTAAATCCGCAAGGGTTCCGATATGATTCGTTAGATGCGCAATATATCCTTAACGAGCATGAGGAATCAAACGGCCTAAAACAACTATTTACGAAGTATAAGTCGCTTATCGGAGGCGAACACCTGGACGACTACACTTTCGAGGATTTATTCGGAAGAGGGTCGCCGATGATTTACTCGCCGGAAGTAGTCGGCATTTACGCCATTAAGGACGTAGAAAAAGGATGGCTACTTACGAAATGGCAAATTGATACGCTACTCAAAACCGACAACCTTTACGTACCTTATTTCGAAATTAGGCAGTATTTATACGAAGTAAATACGACGATTGAACGTACTGGCTTCAACCTTAATATCGAAAAATTGAAGGAACTAGAAGCGGAGTTTGAACCGCAACTTCAGCAAGCAATCGACGATTTAAAAACCGCCTACAATATCGACGAGCAGTTCCTTTACGAAATGGACCGAGTAATAAACACGAAGAAGATCGAGGATTGGATAAAAGCGCAGGAAAAACGAATCAAGCGTAAGAAAGAACAGATCGAAAAGAAGCGCAAGAAATTAGCGGAATTAGAATCGCAAGACAAGACGCACTTAAAATCGTATAAGCAAGAGTCGGAAATGCTTACGAAATATGAGCGGGAGTTGACGGAGCTATCCGAACCTATCGAAGAAAACGCTCCAGTATTTACGGAAGAATTTAATCCGGCGTCAGGTCCGCACATTCAGTATTTAATTTACGACTATCTGAAAATCGAGGATCGGACGAAATTATTCGACAAGAACAAGGAACGCAAGGTCAGCAAGGACGTCCTAGAGCTTTACTTCCAGGAGGAAGAGTCGCTTAAACCACTCGCAACCTATTCGGAGTTATCGACGTTACTAGGCACGTTTGTCCGTAAGTTACCGAACTCTCTTGACTCAGACGGACGTATACACACGACACTCAAAACGGTATCAACCGGACGTTATTCCTCTAGCGGGTACACCGGGAAGCCTAACGAACTATGGCGAGATGACATCAACGACGACAATTTCCTCGAAGTAATGTCAGCGCTAGTAGAGGCGGAAAAGAAGACGAAGAAAGGTACGAATCTCCAAAACATTCCGAGCCGTACCGAAAAAGGTACGCGTGTCCGGATGGCTTTCGAACCACCGCAAGGCTATACGTTTATGGGTTCGGACCTGAAGTCAATCGAACCTCGCGTACAGGCGCATAGGATGACTACGGAATTTGACGACGATAAGTTCGCCGAAATGTACCGGCAAGGGCTCGACCCGTACGTAGAGTTTGCGGCGATACTGTTCGAAGTTTCGAAGGAGGTCTGTACGGAGGCTTACTATAAATCCGTTAAAGGAACGGCGGATGCGGTGCCAGCGTACCGAAAGGCGATGAAACAGATGTTCCTTGCGATCGGTTACGGTCAAGCCTTCGATATGTTCTATAAAGGCGTTATTCCGTTCGGCATCGACGAAGCGCAAGCACGCAAAGCCTACGACAAATTCGACGAAATCCTACCAGGCTTTAAAGGAATGGTCGAAGCTACTTTCGAACACTTGCGGACTCACGGATGGACGGCGACTATATTCCATCAGAAACGGAGATTTCCGGGCTACATCGAAAAGTATAAGCGACTTAAAACGCTCATGCGTAAATGCGGTATAGCGGACAAGAACGACTCGGAACTCGGAAAGAAATCGTACAAACTGAAGCAGCAAGAACGTTCGGAATTTTGGGAGTTAATGCGATTTACGGGCGGATGTGAGCGAGCGGCCTTTAACCATACGATACAAGGTTCGGGTGCTAATATCCTTCAAATGTGCATGATTCGCGCCTATTACGAAGGAACGGTCAAGCGCGGCTGGGAGTTCGCCTTAACTTTACATGACGAGCAAAAGAGCGCAATACCTAATGATCAAGTATCTGAAGAAACCTTTGAATTATACAACGACATCATGACGAATACGTACACACTTGCAGTTCCGCTAGGCTGCGATACCGTAATTGAAGATTGCTGGATGAATGAGTTTAGTAAAGAAGAGTGGGATTTCGAAAATTGTAAGCCGAAAGAGGCGAAAGGGGACGATTAAATGACGAAATTAACGTTAGTCAAAAAGCCGAGTTGCGTACCTTGTACGATGATGCTCCGTAACCTCGAGGATCACGGCGGAGAATTACACGAACTAGGAACGGAAGTAGAAGTCGCAGACATCACGGAGAAACCGGAACTAGTCGAAAAGCACGGGATTATGTCGGTGCCGGTCGTTCTTATCGAAAAGGATGGCGAATTAGTCGATAAGCTCAACGGATTTCAGGACGTAGAAAACGTGTTAGACGCGATTAAATCCGCGAAAGGGGACGATTAATTGACGAATACAAACGATACGAAAACGGCGATTAGCTCGCTACAAACCGGAGTAGACGCACAAGGACACCAAAAAGCGCACGAAATTGCGGAGGCTTTCGAAAATTTCCTTCGCGAGTTTCACAAGTACGATCAGCCTTATGACGATGAAATGGACGCTGAGCTTTACGAACAATATGCGCGAGTCCTGCGCGAACAAACGCCAGTATTCAAGTATTTTCCGTTTAAGAAAGGGCGCCCTAATTTCGGGCCATCTTCCGCGGGCGATTCACCGTTAGAACTGTATCACAAGGCGAAACGTTCGAAAAAGGACTCCCGTAACCTGACGGAAAATCAGCGTGATTGGATCGGATTGGGCAGCGAGGTTGGGAATTATGTTCAACGTGAAATTATGCTTGCCGAGCGGCATTTCGAAAAGCTCACCGGAAAGAAACCGCCGTTCGTATTTGAGCGGACGGAGCGCGGAGAACCCGCCTTCGAGCACTTCAAGAAACGCCTACATGTCGTCGAACATGACGGAGAAGAGTTCGCTATCTTCGGACTACCGGACGGAATACTCAAATATACGGCGCCTGACGGCGAAATATTCCGAGTAGGACTCGAAGTTAAGTCGGCGCAGAAGAATTGGTCGGCGTTCAAGTCGCAAGAGGAGCCGAAAGAGTCGCACGTAGTACAAACGACGGCATACTCCGAAATGTACGGCGGCGAAGCAGAAGGACCTCTCGATTACTTTATCGTCCTATACTACCTTACGTACGGCCGCGAATGGCAAGAAGACTTTTCGCGTAAGAAAGCGTTCGGTGCTTACGTAACAGACGCAGACAGAACGGAGTTAAAAGACCGACTAGCCGACGCAACTCGGAACGCTAGAGAAGGAACACCGCCGAAACTCGATCTATTCGGATGGCGCTTCAACGATTACAAAGGAGCTATTATCGACGAAATGACTCCGGAACAGTTCCAGGCGACCTTCGACGAGGCTATGCGAATGGTTAAGTCGAATCAGCCGAAATGGAAGCGGACGATTTACGACCGAACTATGCAAGAGATTCGCGAGTTATACGAAGCTAAAAACGGAGGTGAAGCGTAATGACGAAATATCGAACTAAAATAGTCGAAATCCATGCGATCGAGTTTCAACTTGAAAATATGGCGCAAATTAGCCGTATGGCAAAGGACGCCGGATACTACATCGAGCAAGGATGTTCTAGCGGAGAAGACTTCCTCTATATCTATACGGACGACGGACGAATGAAAGCCGATATAGGCGACTATGTGATTAAAGGATTACGAGGCGAAATTTATTCGTCTAAACCTGACGTATTCCATGCGAAGTATGAAGAGGTTGTTGCGGATGAGTAAGCCTACTCGCATACTCGCCGTCGATACTTCGCTCGGCACGCCAGGTATCGCCATAATCGAGGTTGCTACGCAAGGACGCAGCGCCGGCAAGCCGAAAATCATCGACAAGTCGCACGTCAAAACGGACGCTAAACAACCGCTCGCCCTACGCACGGCAATCGTTCAATCGTGGGCGACGCTGTTTATCGACAAGCACCGAAAAAAGGGTTTCGACGTCATTATACGCGAGGATTTCCAAGGGCGATCTTCAGCGCAAAATTATCCGGTATTCGCCGCCTGGCACGCGACCGAAAAGGCGGTCCATAATTTCGGTTTAGCCTTCGATAAGTACGTCAGTTATACGAAAGCCGGCAAGCGGAAATCAGCGCACGGCATATCACAATCACGCATGAAACTCTTAACCGTCGGAAAAGGGCAGAAGGTTTCGAAGGACGAAATAGCGGATGCCGTGCGGGATTTCACCGGCTTTACCGGAGAGTTTGGCGATGACGGCGAGAGTGACGCATGTGCGATCGGTATAGCAACGGCTATTCAACTCGGCTTGGTCGAAGATAAGCACGGCAAGCTAAATAAATACGAACGAAATTGAGCCGAAAGGCGAAAGGGAGCGATTTTATGAGGAACTTAACTAGGAAACAACTTTTTGTCAGGATTGTATTAGGTGGGCCGTTTATTCCTTTGCAATTCTTCTTACGAGGACTTACGAAACTAGGTGAAGTGGCGGACGATCTGGATTACGAAGTTTCTAAGTTTATTTTAACGAAAATCATCCGCCCTATCGAGAAGAAATTAAAGGAGGGCGAATAAATGAACGAAATTATCGTAATGTTTCTCGCATTTATCACGGCGGTGGTCGGACTGTTCCTCGTAATCGCCGGAATTTCCGATCAAAAGTCATCGAAAAGTCAACGTATTATTAACGCCGTTATAGGTACGGCAGTCCTGACGTTTGTTGCGCTTATGCTTACCGGAGTGACTCCGTAATGGTGAACGGCAACGCAACCTTACGAAGTCAAGTCGAAATGATTCTCCGAGACAACGCCCGCCGACGAGCGGAAATCAAGGAGGAACTGGCGAAAACGAACGTAAAGGAAAGGCAGTTACGGCGCGAACTGAAGGAAGTCGACGAAGGTAGCGAAAAACTGGCGGCACTATTACGGGATTTATAAACGAAATTAAGGCGAAAGGGAGCGATTATTTGGCGAACACAACTTACACGCAAGAAACAATCGAAAATTTAAACGGAGTAATCGAGGACTTCCCGCAAGTCTTTCCGATTACCTCCGATATGGAACGTAGCTTCGACGGGGTCAGCCGGTTAATCATGCTCGACCGTTATGCGTTCAAGGATACGGAGAAAGCAACGCTAGGAGTCGGAGATTTCGTAGTATTTACGATTAAGCCCGACCCGGCATTTCCGGCAAGGGCGCTCGGCTACGTAAAGGCGATTGACTGGACGGACAGAACGATCAAGATTCAGCCGGAGGAACAGTACCTCGGTTTAATCGACGATCAGTACGAGTCGACTATGGGAATTGTCAAGCGCTCAATCGACGTTACCGACAAACCACTCGAAATATACTACGAACAAATTGCGGCTAGAAACGCGCGAGGGCTTTCCGAAGTTGAAGCGGAGGAAAAACGCGCTGAGGTTTACGAGGAATTTTACGAGGAGTTATCGGAACTTAACTTCGTTCCAGGCGGACGAGTCATTTACGGAGCAGGATCGGAAACGGACGTAACCTATTTCAACTGTTACGTCATGCCATTTCCGAAGGACAGCCGTGAGGGAATCGGCGAACACCGAAACGAAGTTATGGAGATAATGAGCCGAGGAGGCGGAGTAGGAACGAACGGCTCTACTCTACGACCTCGCAACGCCCTAGCTCGCGGAGTAAACGGCAAGTCGAGCGGCTCAGTAAGTTGGCTCGATGACATCGCTAAGTTAACGCACCTAGTCGAACAAGGCGGTAGCCGACGAGGCGCACAAATGATTATGCTCGCCGACTGGCATCCGGATGTTTTGGAATTTATCATATCGAAAATGCAGAATCCGCGTATCTTGCGATTCATTATAGAAACGACGAACGACGATCAGATTCGCGAATTAGCGCAGAACAAGCTGAAATTTACGCCGTTATCAGGAAACGAGAGATATGTGTTGCAGAAGTTCCGTGATACCGAATATAACGAAGAGGTCGAACAATTACTCGAAGACGGCGGACGCTATTCCGTCCATAATCCGGAGTTCCTCAGCGGCGCTAATATCTCCGTATGCCTGACGGACGAATTTATGCAAGCGGTCGAAAACGACGAAGAGTACGCGCTGAAATTTCCGGACGTTGAAAATTACGACGCTGACCAAATGGCGGAATACAACGCTAGATGGCACGAAGTCGGAGACGTAAGAGAATGGCCGCTACCTTCGAAAACGTACCGCACCGTTAAGGCGAAGGAATTATGGAACCTCGTTAATATTTGCGCTACGTATTCCGCAGAGCCGGGCATTTTCTTTATCGACAACGCGAACGACGCCACGAATGCGCAAGCCTACGGACAAAAGGTAGTTGCGACTAATCCATGCGGAGAGCAGCCGTTAGCTCCGTATTCCGTATGTAACTTAGCTGCCGTCAATCTCGCGAATATGGTTAAGCCTGACGAGTTATGGCCGGGCGACGCGGAAGTAGATTACGAGAAACTCAAACGCACGGTCCGTCGAGGAGTCCGTATGCAGGATAACGTAATCGACGCAACGCCGTACTTCCTCGAAGCGAACGAAAAGCAAGCGCTAGGCGAGCGTAGACTAGGCCTCGGCGTAATGGGCCTCGCAGACTTACTCATTTATCTCGGAGTAACGTACGGTTCCGAAGAAGGAAATCTCGTAGTCGACAAAGTATTCGAAACGATTGCTACGGAGGCTTATCGAGCTAGTATTGCGTTAGCAAAGGAGAAGGGAAGCTTTCCGTTTTTAGATGAAACTATCGAAACATCCGACCGAGGGAAGAAAGACTACATGATTTCGTTGAACAGAAACCGATTAGCAGATACCGGATTTGTACGAACGCTTCCGGAAGATATTCGCGAAGGAATCCGCGAGCACGGAATCCGTAACTCGCACCTTCTGACGGTCGCTCCTACTGGAAGCACCGGCTCAATGGTCGGAGTAGCAACCGGACTAGAGCCGTACTTTGCGTTTAAGTATTTCCGCAGCGGACGCCTCGGCAAATTTATGGAGGTAAACGCGGACATCGTCGAGGAGTTAGGTGTCGATGGCGATAACTTGCCGGACTACTTCGTAAGTTCGATGGACTTATCTCCGGAAGCACATGCGGACGTGCAGTGCACCATTCAGCGATGGGTTGACTCGTCGATTTCGAAGACGGTCAATGCTCCGAAAGGTTACTCGGTCGAGCAAGTCCAGGCGGTTTACGAGCGCTTATACAAAGGCGGAGCAAAAGGCGGCACAGTGTACGTAGACGGCTCACGCGACGCTCAGGTGCTTTCGCTTACAACGGACGCGGACGAAAGTAAGACGGAAGCGGACGAAACGAGCGGGCAAACTACGCCAATTCAATCGGAAACAATCAAGGACTTACGATCAACCAACGTACAAGAGTCCGAAGTTAAGGTCGGCGTTGACATCGGCGACACTTGTCCGAACTGCCGAAAAGGTACGGTCATAGACGCCGGTGGGTGCGCGACTTGTAATAATTGCGGAGTCCAGTTGAAGTGCGGGCTTTAATTTTCGAAGGAGGACGTTATATGAAACGGAACCAAACGAAGCGAATCGACCGCGCAATGGTATTCCTCGTACTATCCGTCACGGCGCTCGCGGGCGCCCTCGGATTTTACGCGGGGTTATGGGGCGGAGGTCAGCCAGCGGCAATTATAGCGGTGTTTATCGGATTAGCGTGCATTATTCTTTCGGTCAGGGACGAAAATTGAGCCGAAAAAGCGAAAGGGGGACGGTTGAATGGAAATCGTAAATGTAATCGAAGGTGGACTTGAGGTAGGCGGTCTAATCGCAGTATCTATCGCGTTTCTATTATGCCTCGTTATATTAATCGCAAGTATATACGCAGTAAGTAAAAGGGAAGAGGGAGGTTTAATCGGAACATTTTTCGGATTAACCTTGACGGTATTTGTGGGGTGGGGTATTTACAGCCTCGTAACAAACCCTACGCCCGACAAATACGAGGTTATCATTACGGACTTTAACGAAGTGTACGAGCAAGGTTACGAAATAGTTGACCAACGCGGCGATATTTACGTCGTCAAGAAAACGGAGGAGGTCGATTAACGATGCTACTGACGCTACTTTATCTCGTAGGCTTGGCGCTCATAAATTGGTTCGGCGACCCTGGCGCCTTAATTGCGAATGTAAACGCGGAGTTCGGAACGGAAATGACGGGCTATGCGATGTTTACAGTCGGATTTTACCTCGTACTCATGCTCGATATTAACTTAGCGAAAGGGAGCGATTAAATGACGCCACTACCGGAAAG
>SDGW01001478.1_pt1 | contig 12175 bp, 20 predicted proteins | sample 2873831 | NCBI WGS metagenome assembly SDGW01 (sample SAMN08132700, study PRJNA421101) | hypersaline lake metagenome | isolation source: celular fraction 0.22 microns magnesium sulfate-rich crust from ephemeral... | place: Spain: Penahueca Lagoon, Toledo | collected 2011-07
CGTTGTAGTCGTCGAGAATCTGGTGTGCGGTTTCTTCGTCTATATCCTCGCTGTGCCTGTACATCCACCCGTTTTCTCGACTGTGGAACGACGTGCTGACCATGTAGCCGACTTTATCGTTCGGGTACTCATCGGAGTGATACATCACCGTCGTTGCCCCATGGGTGAATTCGCCGTAGATCACTGGTTCTTCAGGGAGAGCAACCTCAGTGCGGTCTCCGACTCGAGGGTGGTCTGTTTTTGACTCGTAGTGCATAGTGGATCACTCGCGAGGAATTGTTTCCCACTCAGATTCGAGTGTGACATCGTTCGGACCGATATGAATCTCTTCTGCCACGTACCAGTTATTCGGATGTTGGCAGACTATCTCCCGGTCGACGACTACAGTCCCGTCACTGTCCCGTCTGACATCTTTTGTGTGGAAGATCTCCACCTGAACACCGTCTGTTACTCGAACCTCTACAGTCGTCTTTTTCTCCCCGAACTCTTCTTCGAATACCTCTCGAGCTTCGGCGACCTGCTCTTCGATCTCGTTGAGGTTGTCGTCGGAGAGTCGATGCTTGTCGTCTGTTCGCCAGCCGTAGACTGTGTCGTGGAACATCGTTAGTAGCACCAGACAGGCTGCCCGTCTTCGGCGAACTGTGGTTCGAACTCCATGAGGAACTCTCCATACGTCAGCGTCGTGTACTCGATGAATTTGATGTTCTCCCCAGGAAGTGGTTGATCGACAGCAGCGAGCTCGATCGTCTCGTCACCGAGATTGAGTGCGATGTAGTGGCTCCCACCAGGCCCAGTAACTAGCTGATGTCGGTACAGTTTTTCTCCACCGGGTAGTTCCAGTGTCGTTCTAATCGGCTCTTCGAGATAGAGCGTTGCGACGTACTCGTTGACCCGCTCGTGGGACTCCTGTACCCCCTCGAGTGTGAACCCGAGGTTCTCACAGATTTGGTCAGGTATACTCACACCCGCCTTAGGAAACTAACGTACTTATGTGTATCGCAAAAGAAGACTACTGATCTTTCTGGACGACAGTGACGGACGAATTCGCCTCGACACTCTCCTGTCTGAACGTCGCTCGAACCGTAAGGACACAGTCGACGAACGTCGTTGTCCCCCAGGTCTGTGCCGTCTGGGGTTGCACAGTCGGCGTCTCCTGCTCGACACCAGCGATGTCCGTCTCGAGGGCGCTCACTTCGACTGTGATCGGCGCTGGCATCATTGCAGAATGGGGCTGGAATCGCCACGAATAGCGCCCGGATTTCGGGATCGAGCTGACGTCGACCTCACTTTCCTCGTACAGGAGCCCGTTCTGGATGTGAATATCCCTGTCGGGGACATCCGTTGGACCGAACGTATCGACGACGTCGGCTGCGAACGATCGCTGTTGCTGGTCAGAACTATCGCCCATGAGGTTCAGCACCCGCTGGTACCAGGAGCTTGCGTCGACAGCCACAGTTTTACTCCCAGGTGAATCGGGATTCGTCGTCAGTCTCAGCCGAAACCTCAGTATCGACTGGACTACCGTCACCGGATCTAGTCCGAACGAGCTCAGTTTGAATCTCGAGCGCGTCCAGGAGTTGCTCCGGATCGGTATCAGAATTCAGATGCTTGTGAACGAGTTGAGAGAGTTCTTGATGGAAATCAGTACCACCGTCACGAGTAGATTGCATGGCGACAGCACGCGGTGCGACGGTGGGATGGCACAGTGTGCCACCCCATAGGTAGCGTACGAACGGAGTAGTAGCGGTATCGCTCGTTCATCCCAACGAGCTTTCTCGGCCCGAGTTGTGGGCCGTGCATGGTCTCCAACCATAGCCCCTCAGTTTACTCGCCGACTGTAGGTCGCCGTGGTTCGCATGATCAAACGTACCGTGTCCGAACAGAGGGTCGGAGCAAACCTGTAGGACCGTAGGTTGGATGGGGTGTCACGGAATCGAACCGTGATGGTGCCACTCACCCTGATCGCGAACCGGAAAGAGTGCTACGTCTCAGCTACAGCAGCACCGTTCCCGCCAAGACCGGGACCTTCGTTATCGTCGTCACTGTTGCGGAGTTCCTGGAGATCTCGCTTCATCTGCTTGATCTCCTTGAGCTGTTCCTCACTGAGTTTGATCGCTTCCTCGATCGGACTCAAACTTTCTTCACTAGTCATTTGCTTCCTCCGAATCTCCCAGCGCGAGGAGCGACAGCTTCTCCTCGATGCTGGCTAATCGTTCGTCGATATCGTCGATGCGACCTTCGAGATCGTCGACGCGATCACGGTCCACCGTCGCCTCGTCGACGTCCTCGAGGAACCCATCGAATTCCTCCTGGAGCGCCTCGAGGGAGTTGTCGTCGAGTGCAACGGACAACTCCATCGCTGACGCTCCCTGTGCGACATCCGAGGTGGCAGCCCGTTCACGTCCAGTGGGCTCGTCTTGACGCGGATCAGTATCGGGGGTCTCGGAGACGTTTGCTTGCGCATCGTCGGCTACACTCTCGTCATCTACGTCGTCGTCATCGCGAAGATGCTGACGGAGCGCCCGCATATTCTTCTTCAGCGACCGTTGAAACATGTTGTATCCGAACTCCCCCGTCGGTTGGGTGACCTGAAAGCCAACCTGGTCTTCTTCTGATTCCGCATCCGTTTCGAGCACCCGGAGTGTGATACCATCAGCTTCCGACTCTATCTTCCGAACTGCGTCGAGCTCGATGTCCTGTTGCTCGGCCTCGCGTTCGGCACGACCGATCAACTTCTCTACTTCCGGGCTTGCCATCCTCTACCAGTCATAGCATCGTGACGAACTTAAGTCTGTCGGGAACGAATGGTACTCTCATACCCCGCTCACTGACTGCGATTTTCCAGAAAAAAATTCTCCCGTCTATATATTCCCACTTAAGTTATCGCCGTGAGTGGAGACCCGTGTTTCGACAGCATCCCGCACGTGTTCGCGATGAAGTTCCCGCTCGGACTACGGATCGACTGCGTCGCACTCGGGGAGTGACCTGTCTTTCTCATTCCAATTCAAGCTCATTCCAACAAGTTTAATCTACCGTAGTGCATAGAGGCATTTCGCGCTCCCCTCGGCGCACTTTCGCTATCCATGACTGACGAAACAAACGATTCTGGTGGAGAGGCTCCATCAGCTGATGGTGTACAAATTCCGACGAGATCTGTCGACGAATCTGCAGCTCTCGAGGATCGACTAACGGACAACGTTATTCACCAGATCGGCCCTGCTCGATACTTCAACGAAGGGGAGGACTGGCACGGTGTGTTCCACCGCGTCGCAACGAACGTCGCGATCGCGGAGGCCGTCTTCAACAACCAGCCTCTCTCGGTCTCGAAGGATGAGCTCGCAGACTGGGTCGACGAGGAGACTGCTGATGAGCTGTTCTTCAAGCCGAGTCTCCCGTCTCAGTCCGACCCTGATCCGGATACTCAGCAAGCGTATCGAGATCTCGACGAAGAGATCGCCCCCTATATCGACTACGAGAAGCTCATCGATCGAGCCCCCAGTGGGATCGGTCGTAGCGTCCGAGAGAAAGCAGAAGAGTTCGAGCAGGCGATGCGGGAGCAGCGGTTCATCCCGAACTCCCCGACGCTGATGAACGCAGGTGGCGAGCTTCAGCAGCTCTCTGCCTGTTTCGTCGTCGAGCCTGGTGACTCGATGACTGGCGATGCGGAAAACGGTCGCACCTCGATCATGGGTGCAGCCGAAGACGCTGCTGACGTCTTCAAATCGGGCGGTGGCGTCGGCTACCCCGCACACCTCATGCGCCCGAAAGGAGGTAACATCTCGTCGACTGATGGTGTGTCGTCGGGCCCGATGGTGTTCCTCGAAATCTACGACGCTGTCTGTAACTCTGTCAAACAGGGAGGTGTCCGTCGGGGCGCGCAGATGGCGATCATGCACTCCCAGCACCCCGATATCGGTCGGTTCTGTGTCGCAAAACGCGACGAGGAGAACCTGACCAACTTCAATATCTCCGTAGCCGTTACTGACGAACTCCACGAAGCCGTCAAAAACGGAGAGACGTACACACTCGTCGACCCCAAGCAGGGGTACACTGATCCCGAACCGTTCGAGGTCGTCCCCGAGACTGCACACTTCTACGATCCGGAGTTCGAGGACGCCTGGAACGACGAGTACGACAAGCCCGGGATGGGCCTCGAGGGGAAGGTCGTCGAGGAGAACTTCTGGCGTGACTACCAGGACGAGATGAAGAACCCCGAGGCGTTCGAGGAATACCGCGACCAGATCGACCTCGAGGTCGGCGAACCGATGGAACTCCCCGCTGGCTTCATCTGGCAGCTGCTGATCGACGGTGCTCACAACCTGGGCGAGCCTGGGTTCGTCAACATCGATAAGATCAACGACGAACACAGCTTCGACGTCGAGGAGCATCCTGAGACTTTTATTCACTCGACTAACCCCTGTGCTGAACAGCCGTTGCAGAACTACGAAGCGTGTAATTTAGGCCACGTCAACCTGAGCCTGATGGTCGACGAAGATGCCCAGCAGTTCGAGGAATGGGCGATGGAGAACCTCCCGAACTTCGACGAGTTCGCCGTCGACTCCCAGATTCAGGACTACCTCGATCACGCACTCGACCAGGAACTGCTCGAGGAGACCTGCCGGACTGGGACGGACTTCCTCGAGAACGTCGTCACGATGTCGAAGTTCCCCCTCGACGAGATCGAAGACGTCGTCCACGGCCAGCGCAAGATCGGGCTCGGTCTCATGGGCTATCATCAGATGCTCCTCCAGATGGGCATCCAGTACGGGAGTGATACCTCGTACGCAGTAGCCCGCGAGATCATGCGTCGGATCGATCAGTACGCGACCGAGCGCAGTCACGAGCTCGCTCTCCAGCGTGGCTCGTTCCGTGACTGGGAGCAGAGCAAATGGTCCGAACCCCAGGAGTACCCCGAGTGGTTCGAGAAACACGGTCACAAGCGCCCGGATGAATACCAGCACGGCTACGCGATGCGCAACCACAACGTGACGACGATCGCCCCGACCGGCACGACCTCGATGATCGGGGACACGTCCGGTGGCTGTGAGCCGATCTACCAGGTGGCCTACTTCAAGAACGTCTCCGACGACGTCCAGGGAGACGAGATGCTCGTCGAGTTCGACGACTACTTCCTCCGCACGCTCGAGGCCAACGAGATCGACGTCGACGCTGTCAAGGACGAAGCCACGGAACTGATGGTCAACGACGAGTTCGACGGTGTCTCCGACCTCGAGACGGTCCCCTCGGAGATCGGTGATCTGTTCGTCACGACGGAGGACCTCAACGTCGAGCAGCACATCCGCGTGCAGGCTGCGTTCCAGGAGTACTGCGACAGTGGCGTCAGTAAGACGCTGAACGTGGCCAACGATGCGTCGATCGACGACGTCGGCCGTGCGATCGACCTGGCGCTCGACCTCGGGATCAAGGGTGCGACGATCTACCGTGTCGGTTCCCGGACTGACGAGGTGCTCACGACGTCCTCGACCGGTGGCGGTGTCTCGATCAAAGAGGCCGACGGTGAGACGCTCGTCGACGAACTGACTGAGCGCCTCGAGGAGAACGATGAACTTCGCGACGAAGTGATGGGTGAGCTCGATCTCGTCGATACGACTGTCGAGATCGATCCAGAGAAGTCCAACTCTACGGATGGCGACGAGCGTGAGCGCGTCGCTGCCGATGGCGGTACCGTTGAAAACTAATGTTCAACCCTAACGATATCCTCTCTCACAACCGACTGGTCGTTCTCGCGTTCGCGATCCTCCCGGTCGCGTTCGTCGAGAGCGACATCATGACTGGTGAGCAGGCCCTCCTGTTCTACTGTGTCCTGATAGTCGGTATCTTACTCGCGATCCACCAACAGCTGAGCGCGGTAATTACGGAAATTCACAACGCTAACGGAGGTGAGAACTAACGATGGCTGGAATGGTCGAACGATGCCCACAGTGCCAGTCCCCCAACGTTATCCCCGATGGGGGATGCTGGTCGTGTCGAGACTGCCCTGCGACGGGTTGCGCAATTTAAACAATACTACAGCTGACTAACGCGGTCCCCTTCTCTCGAGTAGAGCGCTGTCGCATAGATCTCCAGACACATCCTCCTCCCCCTGACACTCGTAATGCCTCCCACCGAGTACACCGGCTACATCCTTGTATCACTCACGAGTTTCCTGTTTGGGGTCGGCATTGGCTGGCTCGCCTCCTCACAGGCACACTCACTCGGTGAGAAAGAAGTTCGAACGCTGATCGCCTTCATACTCATCGTAACGTACGTGGTCTCGATCTTCGCCGAGATCATGGTCTCTGGCTACAACACACCCATGCTTTTCCACGCTGTTATTGGTGGTGTTGTTGGCTACCTCTTCAGTTTCGACAACGAAGATGGATTCAACATCCAGATTGGTGGTGGCCAATGATCCGACTTACACAGAACAGTAATACTCACTTTTTGCGGACGGTCGCCTACATCCTCTCCTTCGGACTCTTTTTCGCGCTTGTGGGTGAGCTCATCCCCCTACTGTTTTGAGTGCCAGCTCGCACGGAAGTCGTGCGCTGGGACACAATCATCACAGTAGTAGATCGCAACGCCGAGTCCCGTACCGATTACCGCATATACCGGCTCCTTCTCACACCGATCACACTCGCCAGAGACATCTCCATCGATCTCACTGACAACCTCGTAGCGCGACGTCGTGTACCAGACCATCCCGATCGGTGTTTCGTAGTCGCACTCAGAGCAGGCCTGCGTCACTGACTGAATCGGAGGTTCGCCCTCGGAGGCAACTGGTTGGAGATCTACATCACAGTCTGGACAGCTAGTCACCCCTGGAACCTCACTCGTGTAGTTCTCGATCCGATGCATCTACGCGTGCTCGAAGATCGTCATCAGTGAACGGGGAATCCAGACTTTCCCAGCGTCGTCGATATAATCGTCATCCTCACTAATGTCCAGAACGTCGAGTGTATCCTCGAGTGGAACGAACTCGTAGGCATCGTTCTCCGGGATCGAAATATCGACCATTTGCGTGCTCGAGAAGAGGATCGCACCTGAGCTCGAGTCGTCGTGCTCGATATCGACGAACAGGAACGGACGCCGAATATCGAATTCCTTCTCGGAGAACCACTCCGGAACGAGAACGACGTGGGCATCCGGGTTCTCCTCGCGATAGTCTTCCCAGATATCGTAGAGGGCACCTCGTGATACCTCCGAAAGGGGATTCTCGTCTTGTTCACCACAGACCTCGATGAAGTCGTCTCGCGACTCGATAAGTAGCGTCTCTGCCATTACACCCCCGCGTATGGACCCGACGAATTTAGGTCTATTGGGAACGAGTTGGATCGGACACGCCCATCAATTCACTCATCCATACGATTTTCCGGATCGTATCATACTGCGAAATTTGAGAGGTGTGTGATCTCCTCGCAGTCGAATAACTTATTACCGTTGCATGGCACGTTCCGTTAGAGAGACTGAACATGGTCATGACTGAACACTCGGCCTCGGTGGATGGTGGGACCACAACTGCTGGCGATCTCCACGATCTCTACCTACTCGTCGAGAAGTGGAAGTGTGCACTCACCACCGAGCATAGTACGTGTCATGTCGTCATTGGGGAGGACGCATCACGACTGAACATCGAAGGAGAAATTCTCAACGCCTCTGCTATCGACACAATCCTCAAACACGAGGAGTACTCCAACACACTTGTCGCCAACCACATGGATGGACCAGAAGAGAACGCGGTGGTGAGCATCGAGCTCGACTCACTGATCCATGTGGCCCTGAAGACACACCGTTAATTGGCGGGAAACAGGGTTGCTTTATAGGGACCCAGGTGGGGAGGGTTATCCCGCACTAAGGGCTGCTTCGCCCGCAACGTCACTCGTACCGTTCCATTTTTTGTGCTCTTCGACGAGAGCTTTGAGCTCGTCGTCGTAGATCGTTCGATCGACGTCCGACTCCCGTGGAAGATCGCTCATGAAGTAGTTCATCGCCGTTGCATTGTACTCGACGATCTGAGACGCCCACGTCGACGAGAGACGGCCTCGAGGCATATCCAGATCGTTGTACCCCATCTGAATGTCGAACGCCACAGAGCGCCGGCCATTGTTCGCAGGCGTTACAGGCCTCCGCCTTCTCTATGATCCCTGTGTCTTTGATCCCACCGATGGCTACCGTTCGATCCGTACTGTAGCCGTAGTCCTGGCAGAGATCTTCGACCAGTCCGAGACACTGGGCGTGTGTCGTCTCCCCCTCCGACTGCGTCGGAATCAGGAAATCACCATCGTACTCGTGCTCATCGTACAGGAGCAGGAACTCCTCGAACTGCTCGAGTGTTCCGTCGACGTCGTCAACCTCGTCTCGAGGGACGACGATATCGGCACCCAGGTATTCGCCTCGATCGAGAACATCTTCGTTCCCGGCATCAGCGTTGTCGGAGATCCCCCAGTCCAGCATGTACGACTCGGCCTTCTCAGCGACAGTTGGTGAACTGTCGTTGACGGCCTCGAGGCGGAGGGGATAGTTCATCTTCACCATGTATGTCGCCACGTAGATATCGATGAAGCACTCGTCGACGACCTTCTGCATCTCCGCCATCGTCGTCATAGCAGCGTATCCTCGATCTGCTCCGAATCGGAGTCCGCCGTCTGCAGTTCCTCTCGGAAACCCTCGATAAAGCCACTGATCACGTAGAACAGTGGCGTGTCCAGGGCAGCTACGACCATCTTGACCACGTACTGCCCGATTACCATCGACACTGCAGCCGAGAGTGGGACCGCACTCCCACCGGCTAGTGGGGGTAGGAGGACGAAGCCGAGTAGGATGAACACTGCCGTATCGACGAACTGGGAAACGCCAGTACTCCCCAGATTCCGGGCCCACTTGTACTGACCACTGGTGAGCTCGTTGATCCGATGAAAGACGTGAACGTCGATGTTCTGGCTGATCAGCGTCGTGATGATCCCCGCGGTGATGATCACCGACCCACCACCCATCGTCGTCACGAACGCATCGTGGGCCTTGTAGAACGGCGCAGCTGGCATCGCGATCGAGACGTAGATCAACCCCCAGGCGAGGACCAACGCCAGCACGGTGGCGTTGACGACGTTCTGTGCGTACTCACGCCCGTATAGCTCCCCAAGGAGGTCCGTCAGGAGGAACGAAACCCCGATCGCCACGAAGCCAGCAGGGACTGCCACCCCACCCACGAGTGGAATCTGGAAGAACGCGATTTTCGCTGCTGTGATATTCGCTACGACCAGCGATGTCGCGAAGAACACCGCCAGTACAGTCCGGAGATCTGTATACCTCATTCTCACTCCAGTTAGTAAGTACAAAAGTAAAGTACTTACGCTTACTACGACAGTCGGCTCGAGGAGACTACTCGAGTTTCGTGATCTCGAACTCTGTCGATTCGACCCGAAGCTCGACGATGCGTTCACCTAGAGTTGAGAGTCGTTGAGCAGTCGTTGCTGGTTCAGCAGAGAACTCGAGGACAGCAGTTACCTCACCATCGGAGGATTCCCACGGTGCTCGCACATCGACTTCTTTTGCGTGCATCCACGGGAGATCTTCTGCAGAACCCTCGATCTCGAGTCGGGCATACTCGACACCACCATCCCACACATCTGGGCCGTAGCGTGTGGCCTCGAACGACGCCCCGTGGCGCCCGATTTCGACGTTGCACTCATAGTACTCGTAGGTCTCCCCCATATCAGTGACCTCGACAGGGTGAGGGTCCTCGATCACGCTCCATCACCCCCGACGTCGAGCTCCACTTCGAACGCTTTGACCGGCGTGTGCTCCTTGAAATCGATGTCGATCTGGAGACGACCAGGCTGCTGGGAGACGTCGACCTCGTACGGACGTTCGAGGAGATCGTCCTTGGTGTATCCAGACGGAGGCTCGAGCCGACAGTCGTCGGTGAACAGGTGGAGTTCTGGATCAGCGAGGGCCTCGAGGTTCTCCTCGATCTGATCCGCGACAGGCGTTCCGACGTACACGGGCAGATACTCCGTCTCGAACATCGTGATCGCTCCACAGGCGACGCAGTGACGCTCCTCAGCAGACGTCACCGTCATATTGAACCCATCATTCATGTCGATCACTCGTCGTCACCTCCCTCACGATCGACCAGGAACAGTTGTTCCAGGTCCTCGATCGGAAGTCCCTCCGGGAACTCGAGCCTGTTCACAGTATGCCCACGAGGGTCCCACACGGCCGTCACAGGGAGTTCCTCAGGACCAACCCACTCTCCAGCATACCCGAGATCAGATCGGTTCTCGTGCAGTTTTCGTATTGGGAAACTCGCCTCCTCACGAACGTAGTCTGCATCGAACTCGAGTTGGGCCACCTCGTCAGGCTCGAGCAGCTCTAAGTCACCGTCAGACTGCTCGAGCACCCAATGTGTGGTTTCACCGATATCGACATCTCTCCCGACAGGAGTGGCTTTTCCCGTTTCTGGATACGAAACATCGTACCACTCTCTACACTGGTTGCTATCCATGCGACGTACCGCTGGAAACCGCACCTACCCGTCTACGCCTGGGCGCTTCTCGATCTGATTCCCAGTCTCCTGGTGCTCGTAGATAGCGTGGGACCGGAGGTCCCACGGACCATGCGAACGGCTGCGTCGTGAGCAGACGTCGACGATGTCTCCGTTGTCGTCGACGTACGTGTCGACCAGTTCGTAGTAGTCAGCCATCCTTACAGCTCACCCTCTACAGTTGCCTTCGGACTCGTGAACTCGTCTCGATCGACGTCCGAGACAGCGCTGACGAGGTTTGCCACTCGTTCGGCGAGCTCACTCGCCTTCACATCGTCAGCGTTGATGATCTTGACGTCGTGCTGGGGATACGGCGTCTCCTCGTGATACCGGCGATCAGCGGTCGTCCGCAACTTCGTGAGTACGTCCACTTCGACCGCCTCACCGTCTTTTCGATCAGGGAGTTCACGCTCGACGAAGCGATCGATCCGATCCTCTCGAGACGGCGCAGCCACACGGATCACCAGCACGTCGCCGACGAGGTCGCGAACACGATCAACGTGATCGTCCTCGAGGAGACCTTCGATCGCGCAGACCTGTGGGCGGTCCTCACTTGCCTTGAGAGCGATTCCTTCGACTCGGTCGGCCCAACTGTGGTCTACGAGCTGCCCTCCACTGTAACAGTCAGCAACGTCGCAACCGACAGCGCCGTAATCGGACATAATCGAGCGGACGGTCGTCTTGCCACTCGCAGGCGGACCGACCAGAACGAGCGCAGTTACCTCACCAGGTCCTTCGAGTACCTGTGCAGTCGGATGATTCACACACTCCTGTACGTCTCGTTAGCACAAAAGTTTTGTGAGTCTTAATGCATGTATGTATGGTAAGTGTCATCCCCTGATAGCAGTACTACTCGTCTGCGACGCCAGCTTTTCGTTTTGCACGCTCCCACCCTCCGAGTGAATCGTCTGGATCGCTGAACCGACGCTGGATCGTCTCCGGAGAGCAGTAGCCCTCAGCGCCCTTGAAGTTCGACACTGAGAGTGGCTGATCGTGCTTCTCGGTGTAATCTTGGAGCATGTTCAGGAGCTCATCATCGGAGTACGTTCCATCGTTGCTCCCGATTCCGGCCTTCTCCTTCGCGATCGACCAGCCACCACGCTCGTCGTCCGGATCATCGAAGCGCTTGCGGACTGCACCAGCCGATGGGAAGTCTTCATCATCATTGAAGACTGACTGGGTGACCTTCCCGTGCTTCTCTTCGCACTCGCGAAGCAGTTCGAGGTAGTCTTCATCCGTGTACTCGCGTGGTCGCGAGTTTCCAGCGTTCGCGTTGCCCCCGACACCAGCCTTCGCTTTGGCCTCGAGCCAGGAGCCGAAGCGTTCGACAGCGACCGAAGGGGACACCAGTTTGTCCATCTCCTGGAGCTTCTCGACCGTACACTTGCCAGACTCGTGGATGACGTTCCCATCGTCATCAGTGACTTCTGACTCGTAACACTCTCGGATGTTCGAGAGGACTTGCTCGTCAGTGTAATCTCGGGTCCGACCAGTGGCCGTCTTCGGGAGATCTTCTTCGATCCCAGCCTTCTCTTTTGCGATCTGCCAGCCACCACGCTCGTCGTCCGGATCATCGAACCGGCGCATCACGATCGACGCAGTACAGGTATCCTCCATCTGATTGAAGAGGCG
>SDGW01001414.1_pt1 | contig 12172 bp, 11 predicted proteins | sample 2873831 | NCBI WGS metagenome assembly SDGW01 (sample SAMN08132700, study PRJNA421101) | hypersaline lake metagenome | isolation source: celular fraction 0.22 microns magnesium sulfate-rich crust from ephemeral... | place: Spain: Penahueca Lagoon, Toledo | collected 2011-07
ACGGCGCGGTTACCGGCGAGGCCGTCGCCGAACGGCTCCGGGACTCCGACGAGCGCGGGGACGACAGCGCACTCTACGACCGTGCGGCGATCCACCTGCGCGACCTCACCGCACTCGCAAACAGCGAGGGCACACACGATCCGGAAGCGCTGCTCGACGAAGTCCGATCGTTGCTCTGGAACCAGACGGGCATCCTGCGCGACGGCGAGGGCCTCGCGAACGGGCTGGATCGTCTGGCGACGCTTCGCGAGCAGGCCGCCGACCTGTCGGTCGGGGACAGAACGAGTCGAACGTACGAGTTCGCCCTCGACCTCGGATTCGGACTGCTCGCCGCCGAGGCGATTCTCCGGAGCGCGCGCAAGCGAACGGAGTCGCGCGGCGCGCACTTCCGGACGGACTACCCCGATACCGACCCCGAGTGGCAGCACAACATCCTCCTCCGGCGAGACAGCGTCGGGGCGATGCAGCTCTCGAGCGCCTCGGTCGGGACGCCGAGCGAGGCTGTGCAGGCCGCCTTGGACTCGGGCTACGAACTCGACTACCACCAACTCGAATAGAGAACGGGACCCACGACCTTGGCGATTTGCGCCTACGGCCGATCCGGGAACAGCGTCAGGTGACTCACGATCACCCGACTCTCCAGTCCGCCCGCGAGCGCCCCGGAGAGAACGCCGATGGTGCTGATGAACGCGCCGGTTCGGACCAAGTCCACCAGGCCCACCGAGGGATCCTCCAGGCTCGGCCAGTTCGACATCAGGTTCGGCGGGAACACGGCCAGCTCGATCACCAGCATGATTCCCCAGACGAGCGCGAACAGGCCGACCATCGCCAGCAGCAGGACGAGAAACACCGTCACGTTGACCAGCGCGGTGTGCTCGGTGACGACCGCGTGGCGCTTGCGGGGAAAGGAGAGGTTCTGGACGAACAGGAGGTAGACCGCGGCGGCGAGGACGCTCGCGGCGGCGAACAGCGCCACGGTCGCGTTGCTCATGTGGAAGCCGACGTCCCACGACTCGGCGCTGAACACGATGACGAGCGTCGGCGTCAGCGCGGCGGTCGACAGCTTCGGCAGGGACAGCGGGAGCAGCGGGGCCTTGCTGTTGACCAGCGCTCGCAGGATCTGCCCGGGGTTCCGGACGGCGCTGCGCGCGTGGACGCCGAGGCGCGCCAGCCGTCCCTTCGGCTCGCTCTCGGTCGCCGGAATCTCGTCGGCGATTTCGCGGAGGTGTCGCTCGACGTCGACCCCGATCGACGGCACGGACCGGCGCTCGGAGTCGAACCGGAACGGCTCCATGACCCCGCCGTCGGCGTCGCGGTGGCGCGCGCCGAGCACGTGCCCAACCAGGTGGAGCAGTAGCGTCGCCCCGTTCCAGCGGACGGCCTCGTCGTCGAGCGATCGCCGCGGTTCGCCCCGCGGCGCGCTCCGGAGCGTCCGCGTCGAGACGACGGCGACCCTGGCAAGCGGCGACGCCAGCCCGGGAACGAACCGCTCCCGACCGGAGACGACCGGGACGTCGGTCACGACGACGACCAGATCGTAGGGGCCCTCGACCATCTGGTGTGTGGCGCGATCGAGGAACTCCGAGGGCCGGCGCCGGTCGTGGTCCGAGAGCCGCGCGGGGTCCTCGAGGTAGAACCGCCAGGTCACGTCAGTGGCGGTGCCCAGCTCGTCGACGGCATCGCCGGCCGCCCGCGCAGCGAACTCACGAAGTCGCTCGGTGTCGGAGCCGGGCGCGTGCGCCACGACCAGTCCCACGTCGATCTCCAGGTCGACCGATCCCTCGCGCTCGGCCGCGACGAGCGCGGGATTCTCACCGCGATCCGTTCGAGAGCTGCTCGACACGCTCGATACGTCGCCGCGCGCGAACTTAACCCCGGGTGGCGGGGACGGCCGACCCGGCGTCAGCGTGGCCGTTCTCCCCGTGCTATCCCGCGTCGATCAGCTCGTCCGGCTACCGATGGCGCGAGCACGTGGGGCGGCGTGCGTGGCGCCGTCCAATCCGCGATCGGTTTCCCCGGCTACCGATGCGGCGCGCGCGTCGACGCCGCTGTCCGACGATCCGAACACGGCCGTCTCGAACGTCCGGTTGTAGGAGACGAAATCAAGCGGCAGCTCGCGCTCGACCCCGGCGTACTCGACCGTCGCGTTGAAATCCACCGAGAGCCGCGTCGTTTCGTTGTTTCGCAAGTGCGTCACCCACCACTCGTCCAGCTCGGAGTTGTCGATGGTCGCGTTCGCCCGGATCGTCCGGGTGCTCCCGGCTGGGATCAGGGTCTGCTGGCCGGCTTGCCCTTGTCCGACGACGATCCCGTTCATCCGGACGGTGTAGCTCACGTTCGTGATGGGGAGCGGCGCCGGGAGCGGGTTCGTGACCGTCGCCGACGCGTTGATCGGCGTCCGCTCGGCCGTCGCGTGCCGCCGGGGCGTCGAGGCCGCCGTACTCCAGAGCGACCGTTGGATCGACCCGCACGGTCGTCGTCTCGTTTCGATTAATGTGGGTCACCCACCAGTCCGGGATCTCGTCGTTGTCTACCCACGTCCGGACCGTGACGACGTCGTCGCGGCCCTGTAACTGCACTTGCTTTTCTCGCTCGTCGGCGAACCTGACGTCGTTCATCGCGACCGTGTACCTGACGTTCGCCACACCATCACTGACGCGGAGCAACAACGGATTGTCGACGGTGATCTCCGTCTCGACCTCGCTCCGGTTCTCCTCGACTGTTCCCCAGCTGTTGTCGACCGACTCGACGCGCGGTCTGTCGATAACCACGAGCCCGTACGCGACGATTCCACCGAGCAACGCGATCACGACGAGCACGGCGACTCCCGATTTCCACCCGAGGGCCATCGATAGTTGACGACTCCACGGACGCGTCCTTTGACGCCGACGTGGCAGCTGCAAGCTCCTTACGTGGGCCCCAGAACGGGGCTGGACGAGCCCTGATCGGATCGAGGCGGATGATTACCGCCCGCTCTTAGTACGCCTGCACTCCCAACGTCCGCGCTCATTGGCAGTGCCGTGGCAGCGGCTAGTGGATCATGACTACCGAATCAACCGACGAACTGCTCGTACAGGGCCTCGAAGAGCTGTACTACACCGAACAGAAGCTGCTCGACGCGCTCGACGAGCTGGCCGAACAGACCGACCACGAGGAGGTCAGTCAGGGGTTCGCCGAGCACCGCGAGGAGACCGAGCAGCACGTCGAGCGCCTCGAGAAAGTGTTCGAGGAGATCGGCGAGGAACCGCAGCGCCGCGAGGAGCGCGTCGTCGACGCGCTGATCCAGGAACACGAGGCGTTCTCCGAGGAAAACGACGGCGAGGTGCTCGACCGGTACAACATCTCGACGGGCCAGAAGACCGAGCACTACGAGATCGCGATGTACGGCAACGTAACGTCGCTGGCCGGTAAGCTCGGTCACGACGAGGCCGCCGACATGTTAGAGGAGACGCTGCGCGAGGAAGAGGCGGCCCTCGACGAACTCTCGGAGGCCGGCGAGCAGTTCGACCGGCAGCAGATCGCCGGCGACTGAGTCGCCGAGCCCAGCGAGGCGGGTCGGCTCCGGCGCTCGATCAGCCAGAGTTTACATTTTTCTCGCAGCCCGCGCCCCGAACGTCTCACATAACTTAAAGTAGAACCGGGGCAACCCCTCGCCAATGACAGACGGCGGCGGGACCTGCGAGCACTCGATACGAGTGGTCGACGACGACGCGTACCGCGAGCGCGACGTGCCGGAGGAAAGTCTCACCGACGACGGCGTCTGGCACTGTCCGCACGAGGCCGTCGAGGGGCGCGACAGGTGCATCTTCCACGTCCCGATCGCCGAGAAGGACGCCGAAGCGGTCCGCGACGCGTTCGCGAGCGCGGTCGGCGTCGCGGCTGACGGTGACGCCGATCCCGCCCCTGATCTCCAGGCAGAGGGCGACCTCACCCGCCGCCGCCGAACCGAGTTCGTCGACGCCGAGTTCGGGAGCGTGCAGTTCCCGGCGGGAGCGGTCGTCGGCGACGCCGACGTCGAGATGCCGATCTACCTCTCGCACGCCAGCTTCGAGGGCGACGTCCGGTTCGAGGACGCCACGTTCGCCCGCGGCGCGTTTTTCACCGGCGCTCGGGTCGTGGGCGCCGCGAACTTCTCCGGGACGACGTTCCGGGGCGACACCCGATTCAACGGAGTCACGTTCAGCGAGGACGCCGCGTTCGACCACACGGTCTTCGAGGAAGAAGTCCGGTCGGGCGGGGTCACGTTCGAGGGCGCGGCCGACTTCTATCGCGCCGCGTTCGCCGCGGATCTGAACCTCAAGTACGCCACGTTCGCGGGCAAGGCGACCTTCTGGAAGGCGACGATTTCCGAAACTGTGCGGTTCAACGGCGCCGACTTCCGCCCACTCGACGACGAGTTCCACGAGCTGCAGGAGCTCGATCTCACCAACGCCAACTTCACGGACGCGACGCTTCGGGACGTGAACCTGGAGGCGAGCGAGCTGATCCAGGCCAAGCTGTTCGGGGCCGACCTCAGGGGCGTCCGGCTCTACGGCGCCGTCTTGACGGACTCGCGCGTCGACGACCGGACGCGGTTCCTCGGCCCTCCCGGGGCGCCCCCGTTCTCGCTCGGCGGGCTGGTCAGGTTCTGGCACAAGCCGCGGTGCGTCTACGACCCGCGCTACGACGGCGACCCCGTCGGCGACGGGACGCGCGCCCAGCGCAACCGGGCCAAGAGCACCTACCGCTCGATCGCGGAGGTCGCGAGTTCGGCGTCCCGCCCGGCGCTGCAGTCGCTGTGTTTCGTCAACCGGCAGGACATCCACCGGCGGACCCACCGGGACGAACTGGTTCGGGGGCTACCGGAGAACGAACTCGAGGCTGACGGCGGCGGCGCTGCGGCGTCGACGACGGACGGCGCTGCGACATCGGTACCCGATCGCGCAGCGGCGTCGATCCGCAACCGCGTCAGATCGGCCGCGCGGGGGACGCTGTACCGCGGCGTGAAGCTGTTCCAGTGGTTTCGGGCCGAGCTCTCCCGCTGGACGCTGCTGTACGGCGAGAGCCCGTGGCGCATCATCGTGACGGGGCTTGTGATCGTCGCGACGTTCGCGCTGCTGTACCCGCTGGGCGGTCTCGTCCCGACGGAGGGCCCGGCCGTCACCTACGCGACCATCGCCGAGAATCCGCGGCTGTTCTTCGATAGCGCGTACTTCAGCACGCTCACGTTCACGACGCTCGGCATGGGCGACTATCAGCCGGTCGGGATCGCCCGCGTCCTGATGTCGATCCAGACGTCGCTGGGGGCGATCGTCGTCGCGATGCTGGTGTTCGTGTTCGGTCGCCGGGCGGCGCGGTGAGGTCGCCCGTGTCGGGAAAGTGATACCTGTCCGGATTCGTCGGGTTTGCGCCGGCGAGCCGGCGAGAATCGCTAGCGGACGACGAGGTCGAACGTCGAACGAACATCGGGATACAGAAGTAGCTCAAATCCTTCCGTCCAGTCAGAGCCGGTTCCAGCGACACAGGTGTCAGTTATGACAGAGAAATACGACCTCATCATCGTCGGCGGCGGCATCAGCGGGGCGGCGCTGCTCTACACCGTGGCGAAGTTCACGGACGTCGAGCGCGTGGCGCTCCTAGAGAAGGAAGACGAGATTGCGGCGATCAACTCCCACCACACGAACAACTCCCAGACGCTGCACTTCGGGGACATCGAGACGAACTACACCCTGGAGAAGGCCGAGGAGGTCAAGGAGGGTGCGGAGATGATGGCGGGCTACCTCGAAAACGAGGATCCCGACCGCGAGATGCACAGCAAGCGCAGCAAGATGGTGCTGGCGGTCGGCGACGAGGAGGTCCAGAACCTCGAGGAGCGCTACTACGAGGAGGGATTCGGCGACCTGTTCCCCAAGCTGCGGGACATCGGTCGCGAGGAGATCGCCGAGCTCGAACCGAAGGTCGTCGAGGGACGGGACCCCGACACCGAGATGCTGGCGCTGCAGACGCCCGACGGCTACGTCGTCGACTACGGCCAGACCGCCAAGTCGTTCGTCGAGAACGCCCGCGAGGAGGAGGGCGTCGACGTGTTCGTCGGCACCGAGGTGACCGACATCGAGGAGACCGCGGACGGATACACTATCGACACCGGCGGGCCGCAGTTCGAGTCCGACGTGGCGGTCGTCGCCGCGGGCTCCCACAGCCTCCAGATCGCCAAGGAGATGGGCTACGGCGAGAACAAGTCGCTGCTGCCCGTCGCGGGGAGCTTCTTCCTGGGCGGCGACATGCTCAACGGGAAGGTCTACACCCTCCAGATGAAGAAGCTGCCGTTCGCCGCGGTCCACGGCGACGCCGACGTCCACGACGACGGCATCACCCGCTTCGGCCCGACCGCGAAGCTGGTGCCGACCCTGGAACGGGGGCGGATCGAGACCGTCGGCGATTTCGCCGACGTGTTCGGGATGAACGTCGACTCCTTCCTGAGCTACGCCAACATTCTGGCCGACCGCATCCTGTTCCCCTACGTCGTCCGGAACCTCGTCTACGACCTCCCGGTGGTCGGGAAGCGGGCGTTCCTCCCGAACGTCCAGAAGGTCGTCCCGACGGCCGACGTTGACGACATCGACCGCGCGAAGGGCTACGGCGGCGTCCGCCCGCAGATCGTCGACACCGAGGCGAAGTCCCTCGACATGGGCGAGGCCAAGATCACCGGTGACGGGATCATCTTCAACATCACGCCCTCGCCCGGGGCGTCGACCTGCGTCAAGAACGCCATGCGCGACACCGACCAGCTGCTGGACTTTTTCGACGAGGACTACGAGTTCGACGAGGAAGCGTTCCGCGCGGAGACGATCGAGAACTTCCCCCGCGCCGACTCGGACGACTCCGAAGAGGCGGAGGATCCCGATCCGGTCCCCGCCGAGGACTGACGAGCCCGTCGACCGCTTTGCCGTCGCTGCCGCCATCATTTTTCGTCTGCCGCCGAACTGACGACAGCCGCCGGAGTCGCTCAGAAACAGTCAGACGGAAGTCCTTCGGTTTCAGCTCCTTCGCGCGGCGAAGCCGCGCCCGACAACCGAATTTGCCGCTACGGCGGGACAAATATTTTCCATTTCCAATATAATGTCTGCTAATGGATTCAGAAATTAGATTCTACCTCGATTTTGTTTGCCGATGCCGACCTTACGTCGAAACGTTGAAACCCGGATCAGCCAACCTCACTGGTATGGCCAGAGAGTTCAGCATGGATCGGCGCGCGTACCTGAAGACCGTCGGCGCCGGCGGGGCGTCCGCAGCGCTCGCGGGCTGTCTCGGCGGCGGTGGCGGCGACGAGACGATCGTCCCCGGTACCAACTCAGGGTTCGCCCCGTTCGAGTTCACGCGGGACGGCGAACTCGTCGGCTTCGACGTCGACCTCGCGGAGGAGGCGATCACCCGCGCCGGCTACGAGGTCGGCGACTGGACCGACATCGACTTCGACTCGCTGATCCCCTCGCTGAACGAGGGGAACATCGACCTCATCGCGGCGGGGATGACGATCAACGAGAAGCGCCAGCAGCAGATCGCGTTCACCGATCCGTACTACGAGTCCGACCAGTCGGTGCTGGTCAACTCCGAGAGCGACTTCAGCCCGGAATCGGTCGAGGATCTCGACGGCGCTCGCGTCGGCGCGCAGGGCGGGACGACCGGCGAGTCGGAGGTCGAGACGCTCATCGAGGAGGGGATCGTCTCGGCGGACGACTACCGACAGTACGACAACTACACGCTGGCGGCCCAGGACCTCGAGAACGGCAACGTCGACGCGATCGTGATCGACGTCCCGGTGGCCCGGAACTTCGCCGACAGCCGCCCCGTCGAGGTCGCGTTCGTCATCGAGACGGGCGAGGTGTTCGGCTTCGGCATGCGGGACGACGACGATCGCATCTCGGATATCAACGACGCGCTCGCCGAGATCGAAGAGGACGGCACGTACGACGAGCTCGTCGCCGAGTGGTTCGAGTAGAGCGATGGACCTCCTCGCGCTGCAGGCCGGTGACTGGCAGTTCGTTCTCTCGAACTGGCAGTACCTGCTGCTGGGTACCGCCGTCACGGTCCTGCTGACCGCGTCCAGCCTCGCGCTCGGGTTTCTCGCGGGATTTCCGGCTGGAGCGGTCGAGGTGTACGGACAGGGGCGGCTCCGGGCGGCGGTCAGCACCGCCGGCGTCGTGCTGCGCGGGACGCCGATCGTCGTTCTGATGGTGCTGTTTTACTACGGCCTCCCGACGCCGCGACTCGGGACGTTGCCCGTGATCGACGTCAGGTTGCAGGCGTTTATTGCGGCGACGTTTGCGCTCGGGTTTCGGAGCGCGGCCTACCAGGCGCAGGTGTTCCGCGGGGCGATCCAGTCGCTCGGCGAGGGCCAGATGGAGGCGGCCCGGTCGGTCGGGATGACTCAGCGACAGGCGATCCGGCACGTCGTGTTTCCTCAGGCGGTTCGACGATCGATCCCCGGCTTTCAGAACGAGTTCACGATCGTGCTCAAGGACACGAGCGTTGCGTTCGCCATCGGCCTGGCGGAGCTGCTGACCCGCGCCGAGAACCTGTATCTCCAGCCCGGCCAGAGCACGGCCGTGATGGAGGTGATCATCGCGATCAGCGCCGTCTACTTCGTGCTCACGTTCGCGACGAACCGGACGCTCGATCACCTCGAAGAGCGCTACGCGATCCCCGGAGGTAACGAATGAGTCTGCTACGCGTCGAAGACGTCGACAAGTCCTACGGCGACGAGCGAGTACTGCGCGACGTCAGCTTCGAGATGGAGCGACAGGACGTCGAAGTGATCGTCGGCCCCAGCGGCTCCGGGAAGTCGACGATGCTGCGCTGCGTGAATCGGCTGACCGAGATCGACGACGGCGCGATCTACCTCGACGGCGAGGAGATCCACGACGTCGACGAGAACGCGCTCCGGCGCCGCGTCGGCATGGTGTTCCAGGACTTCAACCTGTTCGCCCACCGCACCGCCCGCGGGAACGTCACGCTCGGACTCGAAGAGGTGCTGGGGCTGTCGAAGGAGGAGGCTCGCGCGACCGCCGACGACTACCTCGACCGGGTCGGGCTGGCGGATCAGGCCGACTCGTACCCGGCGGAGCTCTCGGGCGGTCAGCAACAGCGCGTCGGCATCGCCCGCGCGCTCGCGATGGAGCCCGAACTGCTCCTGTTCGACGAGCCCACCAGCGCGCTCGACCCCGAACTGATCGGCGAGGTGCTGGAGGTGATGCGCGACCTCGCCGAGGAGGGGATGACGATGCTGTGTGTCACACACGAGATGGGCTTCGCTCGATCGGCGGCGTCGACGCTGACGTTCCTCGACGACGGCCGCGTGGTCGAGCGCGGCCCGCCCGAACAGCTGTTCGACAACCCCGAGCACGAACGCACGCGCGCGTTCCTCGGCGATCTCACGGACGTACGATGACGGCCGCGGAGCAATCCCAGGCGGCGCCGGAGGAGGCCCGCGGGTCGACGGTCGGCGAGCTTCCCGGGCGTCGGCGGATCGCCGTCGGCGTCGTCGGCGCCGCGTTCTGGACGTGGCTGCTCGCCCGGTGGGCGTACCACAACGCCGTGCTCGATCGGCTGTTCAGCGCGATCGGGTTCCCCGACCTGCTCCGGTCGGAGCTCGGCGTCCGGCAGCGCGAGCCGTGGCTTCCCGCCGAGCCGTTCCGCGCTGCTGCGGACGTCGTCGCCGAGCTCGTTTCGGCGCTCGGTCCGGCGGGCTTTCTCGTCGAGTGGCTGGCGTGGCTGCTGAACCTCGCCGGGTTCGCGACGACGATCGCCCCCGAGCTCGCCGCCGGCGCGTTCGTCACGGTGTACCTGACGATCCTGTCGATGCTGCTGGGCCTCGTGATCGCCGTCCCGCTGTCGGTCGCGCGGACGTACGGCGGGCCCGTTCTCAGGAGTCTCTCGCTCGCCTACACGGAGCTCATTCGAGGGACGCCGCTGCTCGCGCAGCTGTTTTTCCTCTACTTCGGCAGCGATCTGGCGAACGATATCAGTCAGCTCGGCGTCGTCGGGAGCGGCGCCGTCCCGCGGGCCGCCATCTTCGTCGCGATCATCGGCTTCACGATCAACTCCTCGGCCTACCAGGCCGAGTACATCCGGTCGGCCCTCCAGTCGGTCGATCCGGGGCAGATGACGGCCGCCCGATCGATCGGGCTCTCGAAGCTCGGGGGCATCCGCCACGTGATCCTTCCACAGGGGCTGCGCTACGCGATCCCCGGCTGGACCAACGAGTTCGTCTACCTCATCAAGTACTCGTCGCTGGCCGCGTTCATCACGGTCCCCGAGCTGTTCCGACAGGCCCAGGATATCGGCTCCGACACGTTCCAGTTCACGAACGTCTACGTGATCGTCGGAGCGTTTTACCTCGCGCTCGTGCTGACGACCGCGATGGCGATGGGGAAACTGGAGTCGGCCGTCGCGATTCCGGGCGTCGGGACGTCGGCCGGCCGGGACTGATCGGATCGTCGACTCGCCCCGGTTTCGGAACCTCCGTCCGGCGATCGTTTCCTCGACCGAGAGCCGGCGATACGGGCCAACTCTGTACACACCCGACGCCTAAGGACTGATCTGTGGTACACACGCAGGCTATGGACCGAACCCAGGGTAGCGGCGGCGTCGACGTGGCGGGACCGGACGACGGACGACCGATCGTGTTCGTCCACGGGGTGATGTTCACGCGCAAGATGTGGGCGCCCCAGCGCGACGCGCTGGCCGAGGAGTTCGAGGTGATCGCGCCGGACCTGCCGGGACACGGCGACCGATCTGACAGGGACTTCGCCTGGGAGCCGGCGATCGACGCGATCGACGACGCGATCGAGGCCCACGCCGACGAGGGCGTGCTCCTGGTCGGGCTCTCGCTCGGCGGCTACCTGTCGACCGAGTACGCCCGGCGCAACCCCGACGCCGTCGAGGGGCTGGTGATCTCGGGCAGCAGCGCCAACCCGGTCGACGGCATGGAGTATCTCACGCGCGGCGCCAGCGGCATCTCGCGGCTCGCCGCCCGGAGTGAGCGCGTCGACGACGCCGTCGTGCGGCTGGCGAAGCGCTGGACACGAAAGCGCGACCTTCCGCGGCACATCGAGAACGAGATCGTCGAATCCGGCTTCTACCCGCGCCAGTTCGGAATCGCCGGGAAGTATCTCGCGGGCACGGACTTCCGATCGGCGTTCGGCGACTATCCGGGCCCGTCGCTCGTACTCAACGGCGGACGGGACGCGATCATGCGAAGCGGCGAAAAGGAGCACGCGGCGGCCGGGCAGGACGCCCGCCTCGAAACGATCGATGGCGTCGGGCACGTCTGTAACCTCCACCGGCCTCGTGAGTACACGAACTACGTCCGGACGTTCTCACAGCAGACGGTCGCACCCGGGCGGTAGGGCGTACCGACGGGTCGGATCGCTTCACGTGCTACTCAGTTTTCGACGGCCCGGAACGCCCGCAGCGTGTCGCGCTTGGTCGGCCGGGTTTCGATCTGCTCGAAGCCGAACGCCTCGAACACCTCGCGCCAGTCGCGGTAGTACAGCGGCAGCTCCTCGCGGACGTAGTTCACGTCCGGATCGTCGTCGCGGTGGTCGCCCTCGTTCTCGACGGTGACGATTCGGTCGCTCGCGATCCGCGCCAGCTCCTCGAACACCTCGGTCGCGTCTGGATGGACGTGCTGGAGCGTCTCCGCGGAGTAGACGGCGGCGAAGCGATCGTCGTCGAAGCGCTCGACGAGCTCCTCGATCGCCTCGACGTAGAACGTCCCGTCGTCGGCCAGCCCGGGGTAGGCGTCCTCCATGACGTCGAACGCGTCCGCGTTGATGTCGACGCCGTGGAGGTTCTCGAACCCGTGCTCTCTGACGTCGGGAGAATCCATTACCCGGTAGTCGGCACCGATGCCTAAAGTCTCCCCGGAGTGAGGACGCCGCCACGGGGTCGTGTCGAGTCGGGTCCGGCGACCGCGAGAACGAATCGCTTTTCCGCGGATCGGAGAAACGGGCGGTATGGAACGGTTACAGCAGTCGCTTCACGAGGCCCCGATCGTCGACAAGGACGGCTACGAGTATCTGGTGCATCCGATCAGCAACGGCGTCCCGATGCTCGACCCCGAACTGCTCCGGGAGGTGGTCGTCGGCGTCACGCAGGCCGCCGACCTCGACGTCGACAAGATCGTCGCGCC
>SDGW01000930.1_pt1 | contig 12169 bp, 8 predicted proteins | sample 2873831 | NCBI WGS metagenome assembly SDGW01 (sample SAMN08132700, study PRJNA421101) | hypersaline lake metagenome | isolation source: celular fraction 0.22 microns magnesium sulfate-rich crust from ephemeral... | place: Spain: Penahueca Lagoon, Toledo | collected 2011-07
TCACGTCGACGGCGTCGTAGTCGTACGCCGGATCGAGGATCCCGCCGCAGTCCGGACAGCGGTGGGTCGCGGTCGCGGCGTCGAACCGCTCGCCGCAGTCGATGCAGTCCAGCCCGACGAACGCCTTGGTCGTCTCCATGTCCCCGGCAGTGGGCGCCACGGCTAATGGGTTGTGCGATGCGGCAAGCCGGGGGCTACTTCTCGGTCGACGGCTGGGTCGGCCCTTCGATCTCGCCCTCGGTCCACTGATCGAGCGTGGCGACGGTCGGCGTCTCCGCCTCCCCGTCGGCGGCGTCGTCAGCGTCGACGGCAGCGTCGCCGTCCCCGTCGGCGTCCTCGTCGAACGTCCACGCCTCGGCGTCGAGTTCGGCGGGGTCGACCGAGCGCACCTCGACGGGCATCGTGCCGTCGACGGTGGCGTCACAGACCAGATCGAGCTCGACCAGCACCGTCGTCATCGCCGGCGGGTCGTCGCCCGGGGCGTCCGGCAGCGACCGGGAGAGCAGCGCCGCGGGCGTCGTCGCGTCGCCGGTCCCCGGGCGGACCAGCCCCTCGCGGACGAGGTCGAGAAACGTCGGCGTCACCCGGGCGTACGTGAACGCCGCCGCCGCGTCGTCGGCGTCCCGCTCGGCCGCGACGAACAGCGGCCTCGCGCCGCTGCCGGTGTCGAACTCGACGAGTTCGCGCAGCCGGAACGCCCCCGCGAGCCGCGAGCGCGCGTCGGCGGCCGCCCCGTCCCGCAGCAGACTGCCGTCGACGGCCATCGAGAGCCGCCCGCCGGCGGCCAGCCAGTCCGCGGCGCGGTCGAGAAACAGCGCGGAGCTGTCGAGCCCGTCGGGCACGTCCTCGTCAGCCACCGTGGCCCCGGGCGCGTCCTCGATCGCTCCCGTCGGCGCGTCGCTGGCGACGTAGCCGAACCGCGTCCGGGACCGGAGCTCGGCCGCCCGCTCGCGGCGGCGTGCGCGCTGGCCGTGCGCTGCGCCCTCGTACCCCTCCCGCTCCGTCCGGAGCGCGTCGGCGCGGTAGACGCCGAACCGGCCGAGCGAGAACTCGTCGTCGGCCGCGGCCGCGTCGGCGTGGGCGTCGACGGTCCGCAGCAGCAGCCGGCTCTCGGTGAGGTGGACCGCGTAGGCGTGGCGGTCGAGGCCGTGGAGCCGGTCGCGGACGGTCGACAGCGTCTCCGCGGCCGTCGCGTCGGCCCGGTCGAGGCGGTCGAGCAGGCGGTCGGCCGCGCCGACCAGCAGGCTCCCGTCGCCGCAGGCCGGATCGAGCAGGTCCGACTCGGGCTCGTCGATCGTCGCGTCGGCCGTGTAGCCCGCGCGGTCGAGCAACAGCCCCGCCGTCGACGGCCGGGTCGCCCCGCGGACGGGCCGTACGTCGGCGTCGAGGTGGCGCTCGAACGCCGCGGTGAGCTCGCGGGCGTCGAGCTCGCCCACGTCGACGGCCGACAGCGCCGCGACGGCGTCGGCGAAGGCGTCGGCCACGTCGGCCTCGAACACCCAGGCGAACGTGCCGTCGTCGGTCGCCCCCCGGCTCACGCCCGCCAGCTCCTCGCGGACCGCCCGCACCATGTCGGTGGCGTCGCGTTCGGCGTGTTCGGTCCGGTCGGCCCAGAACTCCCGGTAGTCGCCCAGATCGCCGGCCAGCCCGCGGTCGGCGGCGACCCGGGCCAAAAACAGCGTGTCGAGCGCGACCGCGGCCGACTCCGCCGCGAACCGGTCGGCGACGGCGGCCTCGTCGCCGTCGTCGACGACCCGGCGCCAGCGGGCGAAGCCGGCCTCGAGCCGGCGGGCGGTCGCGTACGCCTCCCGGAGCTCGAACAGGTCCGCCCGGAGGTCGGTCACCGCCGGCTCGTCGCCCGCGGCTTTCGCCTCCTCGATCCGCGCCTCGATCTCGGCCTCGCGGTCGGCGAACTCCTGGATCCGCCGGGAGAGCTGGTCGAACGCCTCGGCGATCGCGGGCGCCAGGATCTCCGCCAGCACCTCCGTCAGCGTCGCCGCGAGCGCCGCCGGCGTCGCCTCCCCCGCGGCGTCGTCCGCCGCCGCGACGTCGCCGAACGTCGGGTCCGCGTCGGCGCCGGCCGGGTCGTCGGGCGCCGCCGAGACGGCGTCGCGCCGGAGCGCGGTGAGCTTCGCGACGGCGAGCTGCTGGCCGGGCGTTAATGCCTCCGCGAGCGAGCGGTCGCCGGCGCGCTCGACGGTCGCCCGGAGGTCGATCTCGGTGAGCTCGCGGGTGGCGACGCCCCGGCGCTCGGTCGCGTCGTCGTGGCCGGCCGGACAGCGCGCGAGCACCGCCAGCCGGTCCCGGTTGGTCGCGACGGCGTAGCGCGCCGCCGGCTCCTCCCCGAGGCGGTCGAGCGCCCGCCGCCGGGGGGCACGGAGGTCCTCGCCGGGCGCCGCCGCCGCGAGCGCGATCGCGGGCTGCCCGTCGTCGTCGACGAACGTCACCTCGCGCCACTGCTCGCGCTGGCTGTAGGCGATGTCGTCGTACCCCAGCACGTCGTCGAACAGCCGCCGGACCAGCAGCGGCACGTAGTCGCCGGCCTCGACCGCCGACCGACCGAACAGCTCCCGAACCGCCTCGATCGCCCGGTAGACGAACCCGCTCCCTGTCCGTGTGCCCGTCATGTGTACTCCGAGTTACCAGAGCCTGGTAACGGACTGACTTAATCCCGCGGGTCGAACCGGCTCGGAAAGCCGGCTGCCACTGGCGGCAGAGTTAGGTAGACACAGACACACAATATCCCCGTGTACGAGCGATCCGTTCCCCGCAGGCAGGCCCCCGGAGGTGGGCAGGGTCGATGAGCGACGACGCCCGCTCGGACGGCGGCGACGCCGCGGTGGAGACCGGCGGCGATCCGGGCCCCGCCGGGTTCGAGCCGCTCTCCGTCGACGCCGCCGCCGACCTGATCGAGGAGGTGGTCGACAACGTCGAGCGCGTCATCGTCGGCAAGCGCGACGCCGTCGAGCATATCCTCGTCGCGACGGTCGCCCGCGGCCACGTCCTGCTCGAGGACGTGCCCGGCACCGGGAAGACGATGCTCGCCCGCTCGGTGGCCACCTCCGTCGACGCCTCCTTCCGCCGCGTCCAGTTCACCCCGGACCTGCTGCCCTCCGACGTGACCGGCGTGAACGTGTTCAACCAGAAGAGCCAGGAGTTCGAGTTCCAGGCCGGCCCCGTGTTCGCCAACGTCGTGCTGGCCGACGAGATCAACCGCGCGCCGCCGAAAACCCAGAGCGCGCTGCTCGAGGCGATGGAGGAGCGACAGGTGACCGTCGACGGCGACACCCGCCCGCTCCCCGAGCCGTTCGTCGTGATCGCGACCCAGAACGACGTGGAGTCCGGCCGCACCTACGAGCTCCCGATGGCCGAGATCGACCGCTTCGCGAAGAAGCTCCGGCTCGGCTACCCGGAGGGTGACCAGGAGGCCGAGATCATCGGCCGCACCGCCGGCCACCACCCGATCGAGGAGCTCGAGGCGGTCACCGACGGCCGGACGCTCCGGCGCGCCCGCGAGACCGCGGGGCAAGTGACGCTGAGCGAGCCGGTCCGGAAGTACATCGGCCGGCTCGCCGAGCACACCAGAAACCGGGCCCAGCTCGGCGTCAGCCCGCGCGGGAGCATCGCGCTGGCGCGCACCTCGCAGGTCCGAGCACTGCTCGACGGTCGCGACTACGTCACCCCGGACGACGTACAGGAGGAGGTTCGAACGGTGTTCGCCCACCGGATCCGGCCGCGAACCGGCAGCGAGACCGGCGAGGACGTGGTCGCCGAGGCGCTCTCCTCGGTCCCGGTCGAGTGATGCTCACCCGCCGTGGCCGCGCCGTCGCCGGCGTCGCGGCGCTGTCGGTGGTGCTGGCGGCGACGTTCGGCCCCCGCGCGCTCAACGCCGTCGTCGCCCCCGCGGCGGTCGTGCTGGCCGCCGGCTACCTGCAGGTGCGGAACACGCCGGACGTTACCGTCGAACGGACGCCGCCGGCCGACGCCCACGTCGGCGAGCAGCGGAGCGCCGAACTCGCCTTCCAGCGCCGCGACGGGGGCGCGCTCGCCCGCCCGTTCCTCGGCGACGTGACCGAGCGCGTCCAGGCGGGGCTGCGGCCGGTCGAGTCCGAGGCGGCCACCGCCGCCGAGCGCGCCGACGGCGACGCCGAGATCACGTTCCGGACCGCGGTCGGCGACGAGCCGCTGTCGTACGAGGTCGCCTACGAGGCGCGCGGCCAGCACACGGTCGGGCCGGCGACGCTGACCGCGACCGACGCGTTCGGGCTGTTCGAGCGCGAGATCGAGCTCCGCGGCACCGAGACGACGATCGTCTACCCGCGGGTCCGGCGCCTCGGCACGGTCGGCCGTCGCTCCCTGGGGCGGTTACAGGAGTACAGCCGCAGCGACCAGCGCGGCGAGTTCGAGGAGCTCCGGGAGTACGTCCCCGGCGACCCGCTGCGGGACATCCACTGGAAGACCACCGCCAAGCGCGACGAGCTCGTCGTCACGGAGTTCGCCGCCGAGACCGACGCCGAGTCGGTCACCGTCGCCGCGGGCGCCAACGCCGACGGCGCCGACGCGATGGCCGAGGCGACCGCGAGCGTGGTGCTGGGGCTGGTCGGCGACGGCGTCCCCGTCGAGCTCTCGCTCCCGCGCGGCGAGATGCGTGTCGGCCCGGAGTACGGCGGCCAACAGGCGATGCTCCGGACGCTCGCGGTGGTCGAGTCCGGCCCCATCCCCGACCCGGACGCCGACGTGGTGATCAAGGGGCTGGCGGACGACGCCAGCGTCGACGTGCGCGGCAGCCAGCACCGGTTCGCCGAGCTGGTCGACAGCCGGCTGAGCGTCGACGCCGCCCGGCCCGCGGGGGTGGAGTCGTGACCGCAGCCGAGCCGTCCGGCGAGTCGCCGCGCCGCTCGCGGCTCGCCGTCGATCCGGACTGGTCGCTCCGGGACGCCGTCGCCCAGCCCGCGATGCTCGGCGTCGCCCTGCTGACGGCGTCGTACCTCCGGGTGCTGGTCCACGTCACCGACGTGGTCGGCGGGACGACGCTGCTCGCGGCCGAGGTGGTCGCGGTGCTGGTAGTCGGCGCCTTCCTGGCCGCCCGCGTCGACGCCCGCACGGCGCTGCTGGGGAGCGCGGGCGTGCTCGTCGGCGGAATGGTGACGTACTACTTCTCGATCCCCGCCAGCCAGCGGGCGCTGATCGACTTCGGCGTCGTGCTCCGCGACCTCGTGGCGCTGCTCAGCGGGCTCTCGGTGTTCCGGCTGGTGCAGGCGGACGTGTGGGCGCTGGCGGTGCTGCCCGCGCCGCTGCTGGGCTCGTGGCTGCTCGCGCTGCGGGGCCGGTACGCGACCAGCGTCGCCGTCGGCGGGACGGCGCTGGGGCTGTTCGTGCTCACTGGCGACGCCGGCACGCTCACCACGCTGACCGGCGTCGTCGGCGCGGCCGTCGCCGTCGGCCTCGGCGAGCTCGCGCCGCGGCGGGCGCTGGCGGCCCACTGGGACACGGTCGCGCTCGTCGTCACCGCCATGGTCGTGGTCACGTCGACGGTCTCCGTCGTCCCCGGGGGCGGGGCTAGCCCGATCGTGGCCGGGAGTTCCGCGCCGACGCTGGAAGGGAACGTCGTCGACAACGCGGACTCGGTCGGCATCGTCGGCGCGATCCGGCTCTCCCCGGAGGTCCGGTTCACCGTCGAGTCCGAGCGCCCGTCTTACTGGCGCGTCGGCGCGTACGACCGGTTCACCGGCGGCTCGTGGGTTCGGACCGGCGAAAGCCGCCCGTACGACGGCGACCTCGACCCGCCACCGGGGGCGACGACGAGCGTCGAGCAGACGATCACCGCCGAGACGACGCTCAACTCTATGCCCGCGGCGTGGAAGCCCGTCACCGTCCGGGGGAACGTCCAGCAGGCGACCCAGGTGACCGCCGAGGACGGGCTGCGGGCGGCGGCGCCGATCGCCGAGGGCGAGTCGTACACCGTCGTGAGCGAGCGTCCCGCGTACACGACGCGGGCGCTGCGGAACGCCGGCACCGACTACCCCGACGGCGTCCGGAACCGGTATCTGGGGCTGCCCGACAGCACGCCCGACCGCGTCGGCGAGCGCGCGGCCGCCGTCGCCGAGCGGGCGAACGCGTCGACGCCGTACGACACCGCTGTCGCGATCGAGGAGTACCTCGAGTCGAGCAAGGAGTACTCGCTGAACGTCGAGCGGCCGCGGGGCAGCGTCGCCGACGCGTTCCTGTTCGAGATGGAGGCCGGCTACTGCACCTACTACGCGACGACGATGGCGGTGATGCTGCGTACCCAGGGGATCCCCGCCCGGATGGCGACGGGGTACACGACCGGCGAGCGCGTCGCCGAGGACGAGTGGGTCGTCCGCGGGCTCAACGCCCACGCCTGGGTCGAGGTGTACTTCCCGGAGGTCGGCTGGGTCGCGTTCGACCCGACGCCGAGCGCGCCCCGCGAGGAGACGGGCGAACGGCGGGTCTCCCAGGCCCGCGAGGCCGGCGAGGCGGGCGTCGACACCAACCAGAGCGGCCCCGGCGAGTGGACGCCCACCCCGACGGCGACGCCGGCGGGCGAGTCGGGGGCGAACGACACGGTCGGCGCCACGTCGACGCCGGATCTCGCGGACATCGCCGGCGGCCAGCGGACCGCGGGGGCGGGCGAGCTCGGGAGCTTCACCCCCGGCGAGTCGGGCGGACCGAGCGGGCCGTCGCTCCCCTCGCCCGAGACGGTCGGCTACGGGCTCGTGCTCCTGTTCGGCGGGGTCGCCGCCGGCCGGCGGTTCGGCATCGACGGCCGGCTCTACCGGTTCGTCTGGCTGCGCTACCAGCCCCGCGACGCCCCGGTCGCCGACGTGGAGCGGGCGTACGACCGCGTGGAGACGCTGCTCGCGGCCCAGCGGCGCCCCCGGCGGGCGGGCGAGACGGTCCCCGACTACCTCGACAGCCTCGGCGTCAGAGACGACCGTGTGCGCCGCGTGGCGTCGCTGTACGAGCGCGCCCACTACGCCGGCGACGCCACCGCGGCCGACGCCGACGACGCCGTGGCCGCGGCGGACGCGCTGGTCCGGGAGACGACGCCGCTGCTGGGTCGGCTGCGGTGATCCGGGCGATCCGACGGCAACGCGCCGGTTCTGTAGGTACCGAAGCATTTAGTTGCTCCATGTGGTACCCATACGCATGTCCGGCCTGTTGCCGTCCGAATCCGACGCGGTCGCCGCCGGCGAGGCTGAGGAGGAGGGGGGCACGCGGCTGCTCTGGCTCGACGACGAGGAGGTCGAGCCGCTGATCGGCTCGCTCTCCTCCGAGACGGCCCGCTCGCTGCTGACCGCGCTGCACGAGGAGCCACGGACGGCCTCGGAGCTCTCGGACGCCGTCGACACGTCGCTGCAGAACGCGCGCCACCACCTCAGCAACCTCCAGGAGGCCGATCTCGTCGAGGTGACCGAGACGCGCTACTCCGTCAAGGGTCGCGAGATGAACGTGTACGCGCCCGTCGACGACTCGCTCGTCGTCTGTGTCGGCAACGAGGAGGAGCGCTCGGGGCTGCTCGACTCGCTCCGGCAGTACGTCGGCGCCGCCGTCGCCGTGCTGGTCGGGGCGGTGCTCGTCGACGCGACCGTCTCCGTCGGCACTGGCGGGATCGCCGGCCCCTCGGGCCCCCGCGTCGCCGACTCCGTCGGCTCCGGCGCGCTGCTGGGGACGGTCCCCCCGGCGGCGCTGTTCCTCGCCGGCGGCGTGGTCGCGCTCGCGGCGGTCGCCCTCCAGTACCGCAGCTCCGGGCGAGGATGAGGATCGAGACGGCCGCAACGCTGTTCGTCGTCGTGATCGTCGTCAGCAGCACCTCGTTCGCGGTGCCGGTCGGCTCGAGCAGCGCCGTCCACGACCGCCCGATCGGCGCGCTCTCGAGCGACACCGGGCCGGCCGACGGCGCCGGGGTCGTCGAGCCGACCCGCGACGCGACCGACCCCGCGACGCTCTCGGGGTTCAGCGCCGTCCACGACGCCGGCGTCACCGGCGAGGACGTGCGGGTGGGGATCGTCGGCAGCCAGTTCGCGCCCGACCAGGGGCGGATCAGCGACGCCGTCGCCGCCAGCCGGCGGTTTTCGGGGCGCTCGCCGGGGCTGTTCGCCGACACCAGCCACGACACCGCGGTCGCGGAGATCGTCAGCCGGACCGCCCCCGACGCGGAGCTGTACCTCGCGAGCATCGGCCCCGACGGCGGACCGGACGCGTACGCCGACGCCGTCTCCTGGCTCCGCGAGCGGGACGTCGACGTGGTCGTCGACGCCGGAAGCTACTTCCCCAGCAGCGCCGACGGGATGGCCGAGCTCAACCGGGTCGCCTCGTCGGCCGCCCGGAACGACACCGCCTTCGTCACCTCCGCGGGGAACTACGCCGACCGCCACTGGCACGGCAACGGGAGCGAGGGCTGGGTCGCGTTCGGCGACGGCACGCGGTACAACACGCTCGGCGGCGGCGAGATCGCCGGCGCCGTCTCGCTGCGGCTGTACTGGCAGGGCGACGCCGACTACGACCTCTACCTCTACCGCGCCGTCGACGGCGAGGACCCGCTGATCGCGAAGTCGGCGACGAACGCCACCGGGCGGACCGAAGCGATCGACGCGACGGTGCCCGAGGGCCGGTACTACGTCGCCGTCCGGGGCGGCCCGAACGCCAGCGACACGAGCCTCGACCTGTTCTCCTCCCACCACGCACTCGGGATCAGCAGCGACTCCGGCGGGATGGTCGCGCCTGCGACCGCCGAGGGCGTGATCGCCGTCGGCGCCGCCGACGCGGTGACCGGCCAGCGCCGCCCGTACAGCTCGACCGGGCCGGAGCTGGACATCTCGGCGCCCGACGGCGCCGACACGACCGCGGCGGGCGAGCTGTACGGCAGCTCCGCGGCCGCGCCGCTGGTCGCGGGGACGCTGACGCTGCTGCTCGCGGCCAACGAGAGCCTCACGCCCGCCGAGGCACGGGGCGTCCTCCGGGACACCGCGGTCAGGCAGGACGGCGAGCTCTACCTCGACGCCGCGGGCGCGGTCGAGGCGGTCTCGCGGCGGGATCCGGCGATCGAGGAGACGGAGCTCGACTGGTACAACGAGACGGTGAGCGAGAACGGGCGTTAGGAGAGCGCGGCCGGCTCGTCGTCGGCGTGGGCGCGCACCCAGAGCTCGCCGATGCGGGACAGCGACGTGCGGTGGGAGTTGCCGTGGGCCTCCTGTTCGACGTACGCCTTCCCGCCGGGGCCCAGGCGGTCGACGTTGTAGATCACCTTCGACCGGAAGCTGTCGGTGTACTCCTCGCCCATGTCGGCGGCGAGCGTCTTCGCGAGCTCGCTCACGCTCTCGAACTCGCCGTGTTCGCCCAGCGTGAACAGGATCACCTCCTCGAACGGCTCGACGCTCGAGAACGCGGCCACCGGGAGCTCGACGATGTGGTTGTCGCCGATCTTCTTGGCGCCGATGGTGGTGCCGCGCTCGTCGAACTCCGAGAGCAGCCCCTCGATGCTGTCGAGCCGGTCCGCGAGCGTCGCGTCGTCGACGCCGCCCTCGCCCCGGAGTTCCGCGAGCAGGTCGCGGGTCTCCCGGAGCTCCTCGGCCATCTCGGTCTCGAGATACTTCTCGGGGGCGGTGTAGTAGGTGTGGATGCGGTGGCGGTCGTCCTGGCGTTCGAGCGTGATCGAGTGGGCCGCGGTGGCGAACGCGAAGCTGACGGGCCGGGGCATCGAGGAGATGTTGACCCAGACCTCCCGGCCGGTGTCGAGGTGGGCGTTGATCAGGTCGTACGCCCGCTCGAACGCGGCGTCGTAGTCGTACACGTCGGTGAGCGTGACGCGCTCGGTCTCGGCGCCCAGCAGGCTCCGGAAGTCCTGTTCGAGCTTGCCCGCGAGGTTCTGTGAGTACTCCACGTTGGCCTCGCTGCCGACGGCGCCCTCGAGCAGCACCACCCGGTCCACGTCGAACTGGTCGCGGATCAGCGGCGCGATCAGCCGGTCGTAGTCGAAGCCCACGGGGACGATGTGGGTGCCCATGGGTACGGGTGGGGCGGCCCCGGGTAAAAAGGGACAGTTCGGTCCTGGCGGCTCAGCCCACGCCCCGAACCAGCGACGCGAACGCGGGCAGCGCGAGCCCGAGCCCCAGCGCGAGCAGCGTCGGCTGCCCCATCGCGAGCCCGGCGCCGAGCGTCCCCGCCAGCGCGAGCCGGGCGACGAAGGCGAGGAGCACCAGCACGCCCATCGCGACGCCGGCGGCGACGCCCCCTCGGAGGGAGCGCTGGGGCAGCGCGACCAGCGCGCCGGCGAGCAGCAGCCCCGACCAGTGGACCGACGCCAGCGCCAGCCCGAGGACGACGGCGACGCCGGTCGCCGCGAGTCGGCGTCGACGGTCGTCCCGCAGCCCCGCCAGCGCGCTCATCGCTCCCCCTCCGTGAACCGCAGGTCGACGCCGTCGGGGAGCGTCCGGGCCATCGACTTGTACTCGCCGTCGGCCCACAGCCCGAGCTGGTCGTCGTAGTGCGGCGAGAAGTAGTCGCCCGAGTTCCCGCCCGGCAGGATCGCCCGGGAGTCGCCGTCGAACGTGGCGACCATGCGCCAACTCGCGCCCGTCGACGCCACGGGGTGGAAGTTCCGCACCGTGCCCGGGGAGCCCGCAGTCGGCCGCTCGTCGTAGTTCAGGAACGGCTGGTCGAACGGGTGGGCGAACCGGATCCGGTTCCAGTCGCCGTACGTCTCCCACCCCCGGTCGTCGATCCGGGCGCGGGCCGTCCCCAGCGCCTCGGCGGCCACCGCGGCCCGGTCGCCGTCGAACACGTCGTGGTCCGCCGGAAGCGTCCCCAGCACCCAGTCGTTCGGCTCCGGGAACCCGACGGGGAGTTCGGCGTCGCTGAACTCGTCGACGACCGTCAGATCGCGGAACGTCCGGAGCCACTGGTCGAACAGCAGCGGTTCGGCGGCGTCGGGGCGCATCTCGCCGTCCCACGCCAGCAGCGACTCGGCCGTGGGCGCGTCGAGGTCGTCGGCCCCGGAGTCGCCGACGTCGATCGCCGCCTCGACGATCGGCCGGAACAGCTCGTAGCGGCCGTCGTACACGTCGGTCTGGAGCTCGCGGTGGAACGCGGCATCCATCGGCTCGTCGCTCGCGGCGCGGGCGTCGAGGCGGTCGTAGATCCGCCGCCCGCGGAACGGCGGCGCGTACCCCTCCGAGAGGTAGTGCGGCGGATCGTTCGTGATGCGCTGGTTCGCGGTGGCGAGGTAGTCGGGGTTCCTGACGCCGGGCTTCTCCTCGAACGGGACGAACCCGTCCCACGAGGAGTCGCCGTACGGCGTGTAGCCGTCGCCCCACTCGCCCTCGCGTGCCGAGCCGTCGAAGATCCCCGTTCCGGGGACCGGCTCGCCGTCGGTGGTCCGGATCGGGATCTGGCCGGTGACCCAGTAGTACGTGTTCCCGGACTCGTCGGCGTAGACGAAGCTCTGGGTCGGCTCGTCGAACTTCCGGATCGCCGCCTCCGCCTCGTCGACGCCGTCGGCGAGGTTGAGCTCCCGGACCGCCTCGACGGTCCGGGTCGCCGACAGCCCGGTCCACGCGACGCCGAGCTCGTCGGCGGTCTCGAACCCGTCGCCGTCGGGGTACTGGCTCAGGACGGCGCCGTGGACCGAGCGCTTCACCTCGATATCGACGTCCTCGCCGTCGGCGACGTCGATCGTCTCGGTGCGGGCGTCGAACGCCCGGGTCTCGTCGCCGTAGCGGTAGCCCGCGCCGTCGTCCACCGTCTCGTAGGCGTAGAAGTCGATCACGTCGGCGCCGGCGTTGGTGAACCCCCACGCTCCGGCGTGGTTCTGCCCGATGACGACGAACGGGACGCCCGGGAACGCGACGCCGCGGCTGTCGAACCCGTCGCCGACGACGTGCTGCTCGTACCAGACCGGCGGCACCGTGAGTTCGAGGTGGGGGTCGTTGGCGACGATCGGGTCGCCGGAGGCGGTGTGCTCGCCCGAGACGACCCAGGAGTTCGAGCCGATCCCGGGGTCGGTCTCGAACTCGGCGAGCCAGTCGACCATCTCGGGATCCGGCGTCGCGGCGTCGGCCGCCGCCGTCGGCGTCGACGGCTCGCCGCCGCGGAGGATCGGCGTCTCGTGGTCCATGATCCGGGGGTAGAGCCGCTCGGTCGTCTCGGC
>SDGW01000931.1_pt1 | contig 12169 bp, 19 predicted proteins | sample 2873831 | NCBI WGS metagenome assembly SDGW01 (sample SAMN08132700, study PRJNA421101) | hypersaline lake metagenome | isolation source: celular fraction 0.22 microns magnesium sulfate-rich crust from ephemeral... | place: Spain: Penahueca Lagoon, Toledo | collected 2011-07
CGCGCACCACTCCCGCCACAACCCCGTTGCGTACCCAACCACCCAAAGCTATAAGTGTCTGTCTTGCGTAGGTAATCACGCAATGGCAGAACACAACGACACCGCGACCGACGCACCGACTCCGACCCATCGACGCCGTATCCAGTCCACTCGCCCACTCGGCGCTGTCGCCTGCCCTGCCTGCGGCGAGAACCGTTCTAGCGGCGAGCGCGTTCGGTTCGAGTACGACCACCCCGGCGAGTCCGGAACCGAGTCCACGGTCCGGTGTGACCGCTGTCTACGCCGCCTGCGCGAGTGGTACGACGCCCGAGCTGACGACCGCGGTTGGGTCGTCACGAAGTACGCCGACGACGGGGGCGACGAGGAATGAGCGAGAGCGAGACGCCCGAGCGCTACCAACCCGCCGACCCGACCAACGCCGACGAGACCATCGCCCAGCTCGTCTCTGCAGGCCCCGAGAAAGCGCGAACCATCATCCCCGAAGCGCAGGCCGAGGCGCTCGTCTACCGCGACCTGCTCGGCCACACACGCCAGCAATCCGAAGACGCCCTCGGCGTCTCGAAGTCAACCGTAGACGACCGCCTCCGACGTGGCCGCGACAACGTGCAGGCGGTCGCCGCGACCGCCCGCGTCCTGCTCGGCCTCGGCTTGCTCGACCACGCCGACCTCGCCCTCGAACCCACCGACGACGCCGACGACGACGGCGAGAGTGTCGAGGAACCCGAACCCGGCGACGAAACCCCTACCCCGTGGGGCCGCATCATGGCGCTCGACGCGGTTACTGACGTGACGCGCTCGACGGACGGAACCGCGGTCACGGTGACGCTCGACCACGCCAGCGACGCCGACCGCGAGACGGTCGAGGCCGCGCTGGCCGACCTCGGCCTCGGCGTCTACGGCACCGAGGAGTATGGCGACTCGGGGCGCGAGAAGGTCCGCGCTCGAACCCCCGAGAGCGACGGCGACGAGAGGCCGTCTGAGAGCGCCGAGAGCGCGCCGCAGGCCGACGCCGGTACTGAGGCCGACCAACAGGGCGACGCCGACCACGACGCCGAGAGCGCCGACGCTGACGACCTCGCCGACGACCTCGCCGACCTCGACCTGCCCGGCAACGAGGAGAAGGTCGAGCAGCGCCGCGAGGCCGTCGCCGCCTGCTACCGCTACCTCGCCAACGAGCGCACCGCCTCGCGCAAAGACTTCATCGACGCTGTGTACCCCGAGCATCCCGCTCAGTACGGTTCTGGCGCGTCGTGGTGGCCGACCATCAAGGGCGCGCTCGAAGCCCTCGCCGAGCGCCGCGGCGACTTCTCGGCGCCCGAGAACCCGCGTAGCGGCGACAAGTGGACCTACGACGGCGAAACCAACGAGTAGACGACTCGACGCGCCTCTTTCTCCAAAAGTAAATCGTATCTCGCTATACCGATTCTGGGCGGCTACTGCTGCTCGATGCCTTCGAACAGCGAGTGCGACCGCCGCGGCCCGGAGAGCCACGCGGCGACGTGGACCGCCTCGACCACGCCATCCGAGACCTCGCGGGCGGCCTGCCAGCGGCGCTCAAAGTCGGCATCCCACGACGCGGGGCGACCGTCGCGGATGTACGAAAGTGTCTGAATCGCTAACTCGCGGGCAGTAACGAAGCTCACGCCGTCTCACCTCGCCCGGCCAACAGCGCCGCGCTGCAGCAACGAGAGCGCGTCGAGAGACACGCCGGGCGCCACGGTCCCGGCAACTGCTCACCGAACTGCATTGAGATGACGAAGACTGTTCCACAGTCGCCACAGCGGTACGTCACGCGGTCTCACCGCCCTCGTTGGGTCCGCCCCACGGCCAGCGCATCCGGCCGAGGTAGTTCGATACCGAGTGCTTGCGGTCGAGGCCGAGGAGGTCGGCGACGGTGGCCCGCGTCCGTTCGCCATCGCGTCCGGGCCGACAGAACGCCCACGCGGCGCGTGCGGCCGCTGAGTGTCCTGCGACCGTGATAGGCATCGCGCCCTCGCGGGGGACCTCGAACGGCCCGCACTCGGCCCACAGGCCGAGCATGACCCGCGCGTGTCGCGCCTCGCTGAAATGCCACTCGTCGCCCTGCTCGGTCGTCACGACCGCGGGCAGCTCGTCTATCTCCGGCGCGTCGTTCACTTCCTCGCGGGGACGCTCGAAAACGAGCGTCGCGCCCTCGGGCATCCCGCCCGTGACTTCTGTAGTGAAAGCATCTGGTAACATCCTACTCAATTTGAGTAGGAGGGGGATGGCCTTAATCGTTTTGAGGAAGGGGGTCGGAAAGAATTAGCGCCGTAGGAACCCGCCGCGGTCGTGGCGGGGCGTGTACCCCGCCGCGAGGTCGAGCAGCGCGTCGAGACCACGCCCGCACTCCGGACACCGGCCTCGGGCGCGAACCTCGTCCACGTCCACCGGGTCGCCACAACTCGGACAGTCCGCGACCGTCACGCCGAACCACCGCCGTCCGTAGCGAACGCTCCGAGCGCTCGATTCTGCCCGGCCGACCGCCGAACGTCGCGCCCCTCGCGGATGAACTTCAGGAACGCATCGCACTCCCACGCCGAGCAAGTCCCGAAGGTCGGCTCTCCCTCCGGAACGTGCAGGACCGCCTCGAAGTCGCCGCCACACCCCGGACAAGTGAACCCGGCGCGCTCACCGAAGGGCAGCTCGACCACGTAGTCGGTGCGCTTCTCTCGTCGCCGTCGCGTCAGCGTCCGAGCGTCCGGGTCGCCGAGCGTCATGACTCGACCTCCTCGGCGAAGGCCGTGAGACTCGCCTGTGTTGACCCGCCCTCGTAGTACCGGCGGACCGCCCGGAGATGCCGGTCACACAGTGCCAACTCGCCGAAAAAGCCGTCGTGGTCGTAGACCTCGGCCACCGAGTGCGTGCAGGGGTCCGCCGAGTCGTCGGGCAACTGGTAGAAAGCCCCGTAGTCGCACACCTTGCGGTCCGCGGCCGCAACCGGTTCGTGGTCCGTCATTCGACTTCGACCTCCCCAATCTTCCGCCCGGCGAGAGTCAAATCAACGCGGTCGCCAGCGCCGTCCACGTCCATCGACTCGACCACCTGCTCACGCGACATATACGGCGCGTCCATCTGCTCGGCGACCTCGCGGCCCATCTCGTCACTCGGGCCACCGGTCGCCGCGACAACCTCGCCCGACGAATCCTCGATGACCGAGACCGGCGTCTTCGCCGACGTGCCCTCAAGCACATCAGCGGGCGCGACCTGCTCGGCCTGCGCGACCGTTTGCGTGGCCTGCCGCCGAAACGCCGTCTCGGACGGCGCCCCGACCTCGCGCGCCTGCTGACTCGTCACCTCGCCCTCGGTCGCGCCAACGAACTGCTGGCCCGACGACGCCACCTCGTCAACCGCGGTCTCGACGTGCGACCGGAACGTCGGCCCACTCGTCTGGTCTTGCCGCTCTCGAATCGCGGCCTCAACCTCCTCGACCGTCGCCACGCGCTTCGACACCGACTCGGCCACCGACTCGACCCGTTCGCCGAGGTCGTAGTCATCGGCGACCGACGTGATGGCGGGAATCTCGGCCTCGGTCGGCAGCTCACCCGTCGCCTCGATGGCGTCGATGACGCGCTCCTCGGTCACGATGGCGTCCGCGACACCCTCGGCGACCTCGGGCGTCAGCTGCGGCGCCCGCGACCCGTGCAGGTCGCTCCGGACCTCGGCCGCGGTGGTCGAATCCGGTTCGACCTCGGCGTCAGCGATTCGGCGAACCGCGTCTTCGTAGTCGGCGACGGTCGGCATCAGTCACACCCCCCGCGGCAGATTCGGCGGGTCGAGTCGCCGATAGACAGCTCTTTCAGCGGCTCCTCGGTTTCGTGGGTAGTCCCGCAATTGTCGCAGGTCCGCGGGTCGGACTCGCCAGCGCCCGGCGCGTCGTTGTCCGCCGGACCGTCGCGCAGGTCGTAGCCCGACGAAGCGTCGAGCAGGTCGAGAATCGTCGAGGCCTCGACCGTCGCTATCGGCGCGTCGTTCACGATTCGGTACCGGCCGCGCTCGGGGTCTTCGCACGCCTCACATCCGCCGGGTTCGCCGCGCTCGTGGTCGCCGTTATCACAGCCGTACTCCGAGAGCTGACTACCGGGACCGGCGAGGAATCGGTCGCCGACCCAGAGGTCGCCCCATTCGATTTGCTGGATGGCCCACGCGCCCACGTCGTCGGCGATGGCCTCTTTCTCGTCACACCGGAACAGCAGATGACGGCGCGAGTCGTCGCCGTGCGGCGACGAGACCGCGAACGTCTCGGGCAGGTCCACGTCGTCGGGGAACTTCTCGGGATAGTCCACGTCGAGCGCCACGAGGCCCGAGTTGCGGGGCAGCAGTTCGATGCCGTAATTCCCCTTCAACTCGTCGCGCGGCCGCTCGGCGGGCGTGTGGTCGCTAATCCGGCGTTCCATCGGTTCCTTCTTCCCGAAGACGAGACGCATATAGTGTTCGCTCGGCGTGAGACCGGCGTCATCGAGACGCGAATCGACCTCGGCAATCTCGGGCGGGGCGCCCGCGCCGTAGCCCCACGACCGCGACGGGTCGATACCGCCGTGTCGCTTCATCTGGTCGGTGCGCTGGCCCTCGCGCCGCGGGTCGTCGGCCTCGACCTCGGCGTCGAGGAGGTCGTCGGGGTCGCCGAGGCCGGTCTCGACCGGCGGGTGGTTCGCTTCGTCGCCGGTAGACACGTCGGTCGTGGTCCGCGCCATGACCGACGTGAACCCATCGAGCGCGGGACTCTCGCGCGGTATCCACATCGAGTTATCGCCGTGGACTCGGACCTGCTCGGCCTCAAGGTCCACGACGACGGTCGAGAGTTGCACGCGGTCGCCGCGCGCGCCCTCGACCGAGTGCGACGCCACGCAGTAGCTCGTGTTGCCTCGGCGCGCGGTCACGGCGATGCCGTGAATCCGGCCGTCCAACTCGTCGCGGATACGCTCGCGGACCGTCTCAGTCGGCTCAGTCATCGGTTTCACCCTCCAATTCGATGACGGTGCCAGCAGGTTTAGCCACCTCGTCCGGCTCGTCCGAAGCGTCGGTCTCGGCGCCCATCCGGATGGTCGCGTCGTCGGGCAGCTCCTCGACCGAGGCCTCGCTGTTGTCTTCGACCACGTTCTCGCGCCGGACCTCCTCAACTATCTCGGCGACCGCCTCGCGGGGCACGTCGTAGTGGGGCGCGATGGCGTCGATGACCTCCTCGCGGCCGCGGTCGTGGCGGTCGCGGAACCGGTCTTCGGCAATCGCCCGGATTTGCGGGGCTACCTTCGCAAGCGTCTGCTCGGTCCGGCCCTCCTCGACGCCCTCGAAGGCGCCAAGCCAATCCTCGTCGTGGTCCCACGTCGTCGTCTCGTGTTTCTCGCGGTAGTCCTGAATCCGGTCGAGAACGTACTGCTTTTTCTCCTCAAACGTCTCCTCGTCGTCATCGAGGATTCGCCAGTAAATCTCGGCCTCCTCGATGTAGCCCTCGGCGACCTCGCGGGCCGCGTCGGGGTCGTAGCCGTTCTTGAACCGCTCGGCGAGGGCGTCACGAACGCGGCCCTCAAACCCGCCCTTCATGTCAGCCAACCAGTTCCGAGACTTCACCTCCTCGCGCAGATACTTGGCGCGCTTGTGGTCGGGCACGAGGTCGCCGAGGTCGTCGGCATCGACCTCCTCGTCGGGCGCGACGAGACCGTCGTGAACGTCAAACTCGCCGTCAACGAGGTTGGTTGCGCCGTCCGTCGCCAGCAACCGGAACGCCCGCGACTTGCTCAGCGTCGGGACCTCGCCGGTCGTGCCCGACGCCCGCACGAGGCCGTCCACGAGGTCCGCGAGGCCGTCCGGAATCGTAATCGTGATGCGGTCGCTCACGCGCTCTCACCTCCGAACCCGAACGTCGAGAGCTCCACCTGCACCGCCTCGCCTGCCCCGTCGCACTCGTGGGCGCTCTCGGCCTCGCTCGTGAGGAACTGTCGCCCGCACTCGTCGCAGGTCGCGGCCACCGCGTCCGCCAACTCGTCGCGCAGACTCACCGGTCGTCACCTCGCTCGTCGCCGTCGCCGTCGGTCTCAATATCGGCGCGCTCCTCGGGCGCTGGCGACTCTCGCTCTCTCTCGACGCCGACGAGAGCCACGTCGGCGCGGCGAGACGGTCGAACGCGACCGTCGCCCTGCAGCCACGCGGTCGGTATCTCGCGGGTCATCAGTTCTGGCCTCCCTCAAAGTCGGCCAGCAACTCGTGGGCCTCGGCGTGGTTCTCCCGAGCGTCGGCGGTCGCGGGCGTCTCGTACAGTTCGGCGTGGGTCGTCAGCGTCTCGGCGGCCTGCCACGTCGAGGCACCGCCATCGGCGCGCAGACCATCGTCGGTCGTGTTGCGCTCGACCGCGGTCGGGGCGACGTGGACCGTGACGCCACAGCAGGGCCGCGAGGCGATGCCGCCCGGCCCGCGAATCGTGACCACGAGGTAGCGGCCGCCACACTCTGAGCAGATTTGTCCGATGGTCGATTCGTCCGTCGTGTCCGTTTGGGATTCGTCGTCGTTCATGTGTCGAACGGCCGACGAACAGCAAGAACAAGACCCGCGGGACTCGTTGGCTCACCCGTGCGACGCCGGAAAGTTTTTGCCGCCTCGGGGCGAACCAACGAGCGAGACCTGCGCCAACAGGTCCGCCGCGTTCAACGTTTCTCGACCGCCACGGGGACCCGGCCAAGGTCCCTCCCGTGGCGTTTCTCGCTGTTCTTAGCACTTGCTATCGTCGCGGGGGACTTATATTTATGGGTTGTCGTTATCTGCCTCTACGTGCCTGCTATGTCTCAAGGAATACGTGATAACTGTTGAAAACTATTCACCGGTCTTCGCCGTTTTCCGGCTCTGAAAGCTCCAATTTAATTTCAACGTCTGGCTCAAGTGCATCAGCGACGGCAGCGCGGACTCGCTCGGAGAATCCGATTTGATGAGGGTAGGCCTCGCGTAGCGCCCGCTCAGTGGCCTCTGTGTATGTAATCGTGGTGGATTTGGTATTTTCCGATTCGTCGCTCATGACGGTCCCTGCGGAGTCTGGCGTCAAATTCTTTCTGCCACCTCCCCGGTAAATTTGGTTAAACGCCCGCCAAACGTTAGGTATTGCTCTCTATGTCTGCAGTAACATCACAGCCTCGTAGAAAGTCTTTTAGCACTTAAATACAAAATTGTCGATGGGTAGAACCCATGAAAGGTATCGAAACCGACACGGCAGCAGAATCGCACACGAACGACGCTCTCGTCTCTCGACGGCAGTTCATGCAGGCCAGCGCGGGCATCGCGGCGGTCGCCGCGACCACGGCGACCGCGACCGCGCAGGACTCGACCGACCTCGCCGACTCGCTGGCGGTCAACTTCTCGGCCGACGTGGCACATGACCCGTGGGTGCCCGGCACCGCGACCGTGACCGAGACCACGGGCGACATGGACTCGCTCGAATACGTCGCCGACGACGGCGAAGTCGCCTCGCTCGAAGACCACGGCATCGTGCTGGCGCGGCGACCCGAGACCGACACGGACACGCCGGTCGCACACAACCCGGTCACGTTCGACGCGGCCAGCATCGAGGGCGACGAGTACCACTCTTTCCCGCGCGGCGTGACCTACGACGACGACGCCGATAGCTCGACCGAGGAGGTCGCGGTCGAGTGGCACAACTCATCGCACTGGTCCACGTCGAACGCGACGAACGGCAGCATCAGCATCTCCGAGGGCGACGGCAAGAGCCTCGCCATCAGCGCCTCGGGGATGGCCTCGGGCGAGACCGTCACGGCCACGCTCGACCTCTCGACGGTCGGCAGCAGTGACGCGACCATCACCGAGGGCATGAGTCGGAAGTTCCTGCAGGAAGTCTTCGACGTGGAACAGCTGCCCTCTGGCAGTTCGGTCGTCTTCGCGCTCGTCGCCTCGGACGGAACCGAGGTCACGGTCAGCATCGACCCGAGCGCCAGCGACACGTCCGCGGTGGACGTGGTGGCGACCGCGACCGGCGACGCGCAGGTCGGGCAACCGCGGGTCGGCGAGGTCGAGAGCAAACAGGGCGTCACGCTGCCCGACATTCAGCAGGTCGAGATTCGCATCAGCGAGGCCGACGCGGCCATCGACCTGCACGCGCTGAACGTCGAGCGCGAGACGCGCTGGCAGTTCGGCGAGGTCGAGACCGTCAACGCTGACGACGAGCTTGAGACCGAGCAGGTCGAGACGCCGAGCGGGTCGTTCTCGATTACCTCGCTCAAGTCCTTCCGCGAATCTTCGGCGTTCTCGAACGCGACGGTCAAGGGCATCAAGTACGACGTGGAACAGCTGGCCTCGGCGTTGCCCGACGACGCGACGCTGGCCCGCGAGAAGTCCGCCGAACGCTACGACTACGACCGCCGCGTCGAGGTCGTCCACACGTTCGACGGCCCGACCGCCTACGACATCTCGCGGACCATCAGCAAGCTGCTCGACACGCAACTACTGCCCTCCTCGCGGTATCTCACGGTCGAGGTCGCAACCGGCCTCGGAGATGACCCGTTCCGCGACTCAGACGGAAACGCCGACTGGGAAGCGGTCGAGAACGCCGGGTGGACTTCGAAGGGCAGCAACTACTCGGCGCTCGACAAGCAGGTCGAGGCGCTGTCGGGCCTCGCGGTCTCCGACGAGACCATCGCCATCCGTCTGCAGCTCGGCCTCTCCGAGGAGCAGTTCGGCAACTACTTCGGCGACGACGTGGCGGTCGCGGTCGGCGCGGCGGGCGACGGCGGGGGCGGATTGGGCGAGAACATCGACGTGATGATGACGGTCATCATGGGCACGCTCGGCGGTCTCGCGGTGTTCTTCCGGAAAAATATCCTCGGCCTGCTCGGGAGGTGACTCGATGGCGACCATCGCGTTCGGCCCGTGGCTACTGCTGGCGTCGCTCTCGGGCGTCGGGTTCGGGTTCCTGATGACGCACAACCCGAGCCACTTCGGCGACACGGCCAGCAACGTCATCGACCGCGAGGGCGGTTGGACGGGGTTCCTGCAGAACTGGGTTCTCGGGGGAATCCTCGTCAAATTCCAGTATCAGGCCATCAAGGGCGTGGACTCGTTCGGAGGCCTGCTGCTGGCACCCGTCCGCGCTCTTGGGCAGGGCATGGTGATGTTGGTCAACGCGACCATCGGGAACGTCATCGCGGTCTTCGACGCGGGCACACAGGCGACCGTCTTGAGCTTCACCGAGGGCGTGGCGCGACTGCTCGGGCCGCTGGCGCAACCGCTTTCGGTCGGCGTGGGGATGCTATCTGTTGGCATCTTCATCTTCCTCATCAATCGGTTGAACATCAGCCCGCTGTCGTTCCTCCAAAGTCTCAGAAACTAACCATGTCGGCCTCAGACTGGATAGACACGACAGGGAAGACGCCGACGCTGAAGCCTGTCGCGGCTGTTACGGGCTTTCTCAGCACCATTCTCGTCGGATGGTACTACGGCCTGTTAAACTTCATCGGGTCGGCGGGTGGCGGCATCTGGGGCACAGTTGACGCCATCCGCCGATTCCTCGCCGACCCGGCCGTCGTCTTCGACTCGCGGGGCGTCCATCCGGCGGGCGTCATCCCGTGGTTGTTCGCCATCGGCGACAACTTCGTTACGACGGTCGCGGCCGAGAACGCGACGTGGCTTCGAAGCCTCGGCATCTTCGGCATCGTCGCGGGCGTCATCGAGGGCGTGGTTCTGGTCTACGTCTTCGCGTGGGTTCTGAAAGCCATCGTGCGGCGTCTCGCGGGGGCGATATAGATGGCTGAGTCAGTCCTGCAGGGCGCGGTCAAAGAAGCGCTGAAAACGCTTCTCGGCGGCGCTGGCACCGCTCTCGGCTACGACTTCGTTTCCAACCCACAGGGGTTCATCCTCGCGGTCTTTTGGACCGAGTTGGTCGGCATCGCGCAAAACGTGGCGAATGAGACGGCAGCGAGGGCGTTCGGCGTCTGGGCGCTGTTCACGTCGGCGGTCGTGGACCCGCTGGCGTTCGCGCTCGGGTCGCCCGGTCGCCTCTTGGCCGACGTGACCTACCGCCTGCTCGACCTCATCGACACGATGGGCGTCGCGGTCGCGGCCGCGCTCGGCCCGTTCGGGTTTCTCGCGGTGCCCATCGTGTGGGGCGTCGCCATCGTCGTGGCCGTCTCGGCCATCGTCGGCATCTGGCGTCTCTACAAGTGGATTCGGGTGGTCGTCGCATGACTGAGCTTCGCCAGCTGCCGGTCGTCGGGCGCCTCGTCGTGTGGGTCGGGTCGCTGCTCGACCTGCTGTTCCACAGCGGCGAGTTCGTCGCCATCGCGGCGACGTTCCTGCTCGACAACTTCCACATGGTCTATTCGCTCCTGCACACGCTCGAAACGCTCGCTAAACGACTTCCGTGGCTCTCGCCCGCCATCTTCGATGACCTCGTGACCGCCGCGTTGGTCGCCATCGTCGTCATCGAGGTCGGGCGAATCGCGCGGAAACTCACAACCTCAGAACAATGACAACTATCGACGATTCGAGACCGAGACGCATCGAACGACCAACCGACCACCCGGACCGCCAGCAGGAGGAGAGTCGATGACTTCGGCCTCGACGCTGCTCGGCCCGGCCGCAATCGCGCTCGGCATCATCGCCGTCACGTCGCTCGTCGCGGTCTTCATCTGGGAGTTCCTCATCGAGCGAGACGCGGCCAAAGCGTCTGAAAAGACCTCGCGGCGCGCGATAGGCGTGACCTCGGGCGGCCTCTCGGTCGCGGGCGCCGCGGCCGCGGTCGGGACCGAGGCGGTCCTGCAACTGCCCGAGCTGGCCATCACGCTCCTCGGCATCGGCAGCATCATGGCGGGCATCAGTTGGGAGATGTTCGCCGCGACCGCGTTCGTCACCTACCTTGTCGCCGAGACCGTGAACGGAGGCCCGGCAGCGTAACCATGCATCGGGCAGCATCACTCGCGCTCGTCGCCCTCGTCGTCGCCTCGACGGTGGTCGGCAGCGCTGGAACTGTCGCGGCCTCGACCTCGACCGGCCCGCCGAGCGGGATGGTCGGCGTGCCCGAGGAGAACATCGGGCAGGCGACCTCGCCGAGCGCGTCGTTCCCCTACCGCGCCGACAACCTCACGGGCGACGTGCTGGCGTCGAGTCATGCGGCCTCGACCGAAGTGCTGCTGGCGTCGCCGTTCGACGCCGAGCAGATGCTCGACGGGAACGCGACGGTCGCGGGCGCGGGCAACCTCGCGCTCGTCATCCGCGACGACTCGGCGCACGACGGCCGGACGATAGCGATTCGCGCCAGCGAGGTCCGCGACGCGCTCGGCTACTTGCCGTCTCACGTGGCGGGGGTTCACGACGACGGCAGCCAGTGGACCGAGCGCGTGACCGTTGAGTCAGGATTCATTGTGGTCGAAATTCCGCATTTCAGCAGTAACGCCATCACGTTCACGGGCGAAGTCGAACTGTCGGGCGACCCGGCGACCTCGGGGACCTCCTATCGTTACGGCTTGGAGTCTACGGATTCGGTGGATAACCTCACAATCGACGTGACGGGCCGGGAAACTTCGACGTGGGCGAACGAGTCGGCAACTGGCGTCGCGACGGGTTCGACGCCAGTGTCGTTCGGCGGGAATCTCGCACTGACCGGACCGTCGGCGAACAACAAGCCGACGATGGAATTGACGGCTCACAAGGTCCAGCAGGGCTATGGCAGTCACGACGACTATGGCTCAGTCATTGACGAAAGTTGGGAGTCGGAGGTCGGCGTCGTTGATGGGAAGATAGAGAAACTGACTGTCGGAATTTACGACACGAACGACCCTTCGACGTTTGACATTCGCATCGTGAAGGGCGAGGGCGCGGACGGCAATTATGGCGAGGGAACGCTCGTCAATTCGAGTGTCACGGTCAGTGGAGGAGGGACCCACACGGTTCACTTCGACCAACCGATAGCGGTGGACAGTCAGTTAGTGACGGTCGAATTTGTGCAGGCGGGAACGGTGTCGCTATATCCGTGGGTCAATACGGGCCTGTCGGAGAATCGGTATTCGAGTGGTGGGTCGGTCTCGCAGCAAGCGGGGCAGGTGCAGGTGTACGGAACGCCGGATAGCGTCACTGCAAACGCCGATGATGGAACTTCTGTCTCGTTCGGAGGGTTCGCGGACGGAGAGACGAAAACAAAAGAGTTCCAAATCAGCAAATC
>SDGW01001485.1_pt1 | contig 12166 bp, 7 predicted proteins | sample 2873831 | NCBI WGS metagenome assembly SDGW01 (sample SAMN08132700, study PRJNA421101) | hypersaline lake metagenome | isolation source: celular fraction 0.22 microns magnesium sulfate-rich crust from ephemeral... | place: Spain: Penahueca Lagoon, Toledo | collected 2011-07
GTGATGGAGGTTATTATGACAGCAGCTCATTATCGTCGTGTTGTACTAAAATTAAGTGGCGAAGCGTTAAGTGGTGAAGAAGGATATGGACTAAGTCCTGCCATTATTCAATCTGTAGCGCGCCAAGTGAAAGAAATATCTGAGTTAGGTGTTGAAGTTGCCGTAGTTGTTGGTGGCGGAAACATCTGGCGTGGTAAAGTAGGCAGTGAAGTAGGTATGGACCGTGCTACTGCCGACTATATGGGAATGTTAGCAACCGTTATGAATTCCCTGGCGTTACAAGATAGTTTAGAAAACATCGGTATCCCAACTCGAGTACAGACATCTATAGAAATGCGACAAGTAGCAGAACCTTACATTCGCCGAAAAGCTATTCGTCATCTTGAAAAGAAACGAGTAGTTATTTTCGCAGCAGGTACCGGAAATCCTTATTTCTCTACAGACACGACTGCCGCATTGCGCGCAGCCGAAATTGAAGCAGATGTCATTCTAATGGCTAAAAATAACGTAGATGGTGTATATACGGATGACCCTAAACAGAACAAAGATGCTAAAAAGTATGACGAATTATCTTACTTGGATGTCTTAAATGAAGGTTTAGCTGTAATGGATTCAACAGCATCATCATTATGTATGGACAACAACATTCCACTTCTAGTATTCTCGATTATGGAAGAAGGCAATATTAAACGCGCCATTTTAGGCGAAAAAATAGGAACCATTGTGAGGGGGAAATAAACCATGGCAGATTCAATCATGAAACAAACACGCGAAGAAATGCAGGAGGCAGTTAGAGCTTTTTCACGTCAACTAGCTACAGTACGTGCTGGACGTGCAAATCCATCTATCCTTGAGCCTGTTAAGGTAGAGTATTACGGTGCGGTCGTTCCGTTAAACCAATTAGCTACAATCTCAGCACCAGAAGCACGTCTGCTTGTTATTACACCATTTGATAAGTCTTCAATCAACGATATTGAAAAGGCGATCCAAAAGGCTGATTTAGGCTTGTCTCCATCAAGTGATGGTAATGTAGTTCGCATTAATATTCCGGCATTAAATGAGCAGCGTCGTAAAGATTTAGTGAAGCTTGTTAAGAAATATACTGAAGAAGCGAAAGTACAGGTTCGTAACATTCGCCGTGAATCGAATGACCAATTCAAGAAAATGGAGAAAAACGGTGATATTACAGAGGACGAACTTCGCAGTTATCAAGATGAGGTTCAAAAAGAAACGGACCAAAACATCAGTGAGATTGATAAAATTGCTAAGAGCAAAGAAGAAGAAATTATGGAAGTTTAACAAATTTCCATGTACAATGAATGGGAGACCCTCTTGTTAGAAGGGGGTTTTTCACATTCAGCTAATCATGTAAGAAATGAGATTGGCTTTCGCTTTAAGGCGGAAGCCACATTTTTCTACCTATACATAAACGTCACCTTCCATTACATTGATGCAAGGTTCCGTTATTTTTATTCCCCTTAAAACTATTTTATAAGATGACCTTATTAGTGAAGACAATAAAGTTCTACAATGGATTTTGTGTCTTTCTAACCATGGAGGAACTGTTATGTTTTTGAAACGCCCATTTAAAAAGAATACACAGCCAACAGAATCATTTCAATTAGACTTAGACAACTTACCGGAACACGTCGCAATTATAATGGACGGAAATGGCCGCTGGGCAAAGAAACGCGGGCTTCCACGTGTCGCAGGACATAAGGAAGGAATGGACGTTGTTAAAAAAATTGTTCGAAGGGCATCCGACCTTAACCTGAAGGTCTTAACGTTGTATGCTTTTTCAACAGAAAATTGGAAAAGACCCAAAAATGAAGTAGAATATCTTATGAAGCTACCAGATCAATTTTTAAATACATATTTACCTGAACTTCATGAAAATAATGTACGAGTTCAAACCATAGGGGATTTTGATCAATTACCTACCCATACCAAAAAAGCTGTAGATAATGCAAAGGAACAAACGAAAGATAATACAGGTTTGATATTAAACTTTGCATTGAATTATGGTAGCCGGTATGAAATGGTTCAAGCAACCAAACAAATTGCAGAAGATGTCCAAAATGGATCCTTAAATAAGGAAGACATTGATGAAAGCTTGTTTAGTTCATATCTATATACAAAACGTATTCCAGATCCTGATTTATTAATTCGTACTAGTGGTGAGATTCGTTTAAGCAATTATTTATTATGGCAACTAGCCTATTCAGAGTTTTGGTTTACAGAGGTATTATGGCCTGATTTTAGTGAACAATTATTCGAAAAAGCCCTTCATGATTACCAGCAACGAAAGCGTCGTTATGGAGGAGTCTAAGGTGTTGAAGATATAATGAAACAAAGAGTAATTACAGCAATCGTATTAGGCTTATTTTTAATTCCAGCCATTTTCTTTGGTGAGCTACCTTTTATTATTATTGTCTATGGGTTAGCAACCATTGGACTAGTAGAGCTATTACAAATGAGAAAGATTGCACCAACCTCTTTTCCTGGACTACTCTCCATGGTGTTGCTTTGGATGTTGTTAGTACCTGAAAAGTCATTTATTTTATTTGATGTTATGACAAAATCTGAAGCAACGTTAATGGTGGTTTTCATCTTACTTGCCTATACGGTTTTAGTAAAAAACAAATTTACATTCGATGAGTCAGGGTTCCTTTTATTATCATCGATTTATGTAGGAATGGGCTTTTATTACTTAATCCCGACAAGAGAAGAAGGTGCTCATCTGTTATTCTTTGCGCTGTTTTTAATTTGGGCGACAGATACAGGTGCGTTTTTATTTGGCAAGATGATAGGGAAGAGAAAGCTTTGGCCTAAAATTAGTCCCAAAAAAACGATAGAAGGATCAATAGGTGGAATTGTTTTAGCATGCATTGTGGCAGCGATCTTTCAAATGATTGAGCCTGTCCATTCTTCGATGTTGATTGTTATTTTAGTAGCAATTCTGGTCTCAGTTTGTGGACAAATAGGTGATTTAGTTGAATCAGCATACAAACGCCACTACTCTGTGAAAGATTCCGGAAAGCTTTTACCAGGACATGGTGGAGTGTTAGATCGATTTGACAGCTTGATTTTCATTGTTCCAATCTTGCATTTTATACAATTTATTTCATAGGATTTAATAGATGTAGGAGCGTGCGCAGATGAAACAAATTGCTTTATTAGGAGCAACTGGATCGATTGGATTGCAAACGATTGATGTGCTTCGAAATCATACAGATGAATTTCAATTATATGCGATGGCATTTGGTCGCAATGTGGAAAAAGCAAGACCCATCATTCAAGAATTCAAACCAGAACTAGTTGTTGTTCAAGATGAAAGTATATTAGAGCAGGTTAGAGCAGAGTTTCCTCATACTAAAGTCCTCCTTTCTTTAGAAGGTATGTATGAAGCTGCAACACATGACGATGTAGATGTTGTTGTGAATGCAGTAATGGGGAGTGTAGGGCTCTCTGCCACACTAGGTGCGATTGAAGCTAAAAAACAAGTTGCTATAGCAAACAAGGAGACCCTTGTAACAGCTGGACATTTAGTGATGGATGCTGCTCATCGAAATCAAATATCTCTTCTCCCTATAGATAGTGAACACTCAGCCATTTATATGTGTTTAAATGGTGAGCGTGAAAAAGATGCTAATAAAATTATTTTAACTGCATCTGGTGGAAGCTTTCGTGACAAAACAAGGGCAGAGCTAGAGGGCGTTAACGTCGAGGACGCATTAAATCATCCTAATTGGAGTATGGGAGCTAAAATTACGATTGATTCTGCAACCATGATGAATAAGGGTCTTGAGGTTATTGAAGCGCATTGGTTATTTGATATGCCTTATGACAATATAGACGTTATTATGCACAAAGAAAGTGTTATTCACTCGATGGTAGAATTCGTTGACAAGAGTGTTATGGCTCAATTAGGTACTCCTGATATGAGAGTTCCTATTCAGTACGCTTTAACTTACCCTAAACGACTTGAATTACCTGATACAAAGACGTTAAACTTAGTTGAAATAGGTAAACTACATTTTCAAGAAATGGATATGGAACGTTTTCCTTGTCTTCGAATGGCATATGAAGCCGGGCGTCAAGGAGGTACGATGACCACCGTATTAAACGCAGCTAATGAACAAGCTGTGGACCTATTTTTAAAAGGGGAAATCTCATTCTTAACGATTGAGACTTTAATAGAAAGAGCTTTAGAAGAACATAGCATAGTTCATCAACCTAACTTAGAAACGATTTTAGCTGTTGATGAAGAGACGCGAGAACGTGTCATATCGTACGTAAATTAAAAGGTAGGTGCTATCTTTGACAACCATCATTGCTTTTATATTCATGTTTGGATTATTGGTATTCGTCCATGAATTAGGTCACTTAATTTTTGCAAAGCGAGCAGGTATGCTTGCAACTACTGCCAATAGGTGGTTATGTTCGTGTTGCAGGGGAAGACCCTGAAATCATTGAAATCAAACCAGGTCATCATATTGGGCTTGAATTCAATGGTGAAGGTAAGGTCAATAAGATCATTGTAAATAACAAATCAAAACATCCTAATGCAAGAGTTATTGAAGTGGAGAAAGCTGATCTCGAACATCAATTAGTCATAGAAGGTTATGAAGTAGATGAAGATGAGAAACTTTTCTTTGAAGTAGAGCCTACTGCAGATTTTGTAATGGATGAAAAAGAGACGCAGATTGCACCTTATAATCGTCAATTTGCATCTAAAACATTGCCTCAACGAGCATTGCAATTATTTGCTGGTCCGATGATGAACTTTATCTTGGCTATTTTCATCTTCTTCTTATTAGGACTTTTCCAGGGGGTTCCTGTCGACAAGTCCCAGCTTGGTAAACTAGTCGAAGGTGGACCTGCAGCACAATCAGGTTTACATCAAGGAGACGAAGTTGTACAAGTGGATGGTCAATCTGTTGATACATGGACTGAATTTGTAAAGATTGTACAAAAAAACCCAAGTACCCAGTTAGATGTTACAGTTAAACGTGAGCAAAACACTGTAACGATTCCTGTACAAACACAAGAAGTTGAAGCAAACGGTGAAACAATTGGACAAATTGGAGTATATCGACCCGTAGAGAAATCCTTTACTAAAACACTCGCTTATGGGTTTACCGAAACCTATGAACTGACAAAGTTAATTTTAGTGAACCTAAGTAAGCTTGTAACGGGAGAACTGTCTATTAATAATTTATCGGGACCTGTTGGAATATATGACGCTACTGGCCAAGTAGTTCAACAAAGCTGGCAGATCTATACGAAGTGGATTGCTTTATTAAGCATAAATTTAGGAATTATTAATTTACTACCACTACCAGCACTTGATGGTGGACGCTTACTATTTGTCGGTGTTGAAGCTGTACGTGGAAAACCAATTGATCCGCAAAAAGAGGGAATCGTACACTTTATAGGTTTTGCTTTATTAATGCTTCTTATGATTGTCGTCACTTGGAACGATATCCAACGATTATTTTTATAAAATAAATGCTCCAACACTCACAAATCATTGGGTGTTGGAGCTAAATGTCAATAATATATTAAAAGAATAGAGACGAGGTGCGTATAGAGATGAGACAGAGTGAAATGCTCTTGCCTACTTTAAAAGAAGTGCCTGCTGATGCAGACATTTCTAGCCATCAACTATTAATCCGTGCTGGTTTCATCCGAAAAGTTGCTGCAGGTATGTATTCTTTTTTACCAATTGGTAATCGAGTATTACGTAACGTAGAAGCAATTGTTCGAGAAGAGATGGACAAGGCCGGAGCTCATGAAATGAATATGACTGTTCTACAACCTGCAGAATGGTGGCAGGAAACAGGACGTTGGCACTCTTATGGGCCTGAACTTATGAGGATGCAAGATAGACATGAACGTGAATTTGCACTTGGTGCAACGCATGAAGAAGAGATTACAGCAATTATTCGTGATGAAGTGAAAAGTTATAAACAGCTTCCATTAACGTTGTATCAAATTCAGTCAAAATTCCGTGATGAGAAACGACCTCGTTTTGGTCTTCTTCGTGGACGTGAATTCTTAATGAAGGATGCGTATTCCTTTCATGATTCTTATGAAAGCCTAGACCAGGCATATGAACGTATGTTCCAAGCCTACACAAATATTTTTAGTCGATTAGGTCTAAACTTCAGAGCTGTTATTGCAGACTCTGGCGAAATGGGCGGAAAAGATAATCATGAATTTATGGTATTATCTGATGTCGGGGAAGATACGATTGCATATTCGGATACTTCCCGGTATGCAGCGAACATTGAAATGGCACCAGTTGAACAAACATATGAAACATCAACTGAAGAACCTAAAGAATTAGAGAAGGTTGCCACTCCGAATTGCAAAACAATGGCTGAAGCTGCAGGTACATTAGGTCACACATTAGCTGAAGGCATCAAAGCGCTAATGTTCAATGTGGACGGTAAGCTTATTATGGTTCTAACTCGTGGAGACCATGAAGTAAATGATATAAAATTAAAGAACTTATATGATGCCGATATGATTGAACTTGCATCTGAAGAAGAAACACGTAAAGCATTAGGGACAGGCTTTGGTTCAGTAGGACCGATCAATGTCTCAGAAGACGTAGAAATTGTGGCTGACAATGCTGTTAAAGCTATGGTAAATGTAACGTGTGGTGCCAATGAAGATGGCTATCATTTCACAAATGTTACACCTGATCATAACTTCAATGTTAGTCAGTATGCAGATCTGCGTTTTATCCAGGAAGGGGATCCTTCACCTGATGGACAAGGTACCATTCAATTTGCAAAAGGGATTGAAGTTGGTCACGTCTTTAAGTTAGGTACACGCTATGCTGAACCAATGAAAGCGAAGTTCTTAGATGAGAATGGCAAAGCTAATACAGTGATCATGGGATGTTATGGTATTGGTATTTCTAGAACATTAGCTTCTATTGTAGAGCAGTATCATGATGAAAAAGGCATTACTTGGCCTTCTAACATTGCACCTTATAAAGTACATCTGCTCGCTTTAAACATAAAAAAAGAAGAGCAACAAGAGCTAGCTGAACGTATTTATTCCCAATTACAAGATGCTGGTGTTGATGTATTGTTCGACGATCGTAAAGAGCGTGCAGGTGTTAAATTCGCTGATAGTGACTTAGTTGGAATACCACTACGCATTACAGTAGGGAAACGAGCAGCTGAAGGCGTTGTTGAAATGAAAGAGCGTCATTCAGGCGAGCAAGATGAGGTTGAGGAAAAAGATATCCTTGATCGAATCACATCATTCTTGAAACAAAGCTAAGATATAGGTACCTTCTATAACCATTAGGAGGTACCTCTTCTTGTTAGATATACAAGTAAAGAGAACAATTTGGTTATAAGGGGGGAGTTCTATCATGGATGTATCACAAAGTGAGAAAATGCAGTTGCTATTAAAGCAGATTGATATGCCTGCTGACATTGTTGATGAGCATTTTCAAGGAAGCCAGCTTACTAAGCTATCTGTGAATAAACATACGAAAGAGTGGCATTTTTATTTCTTTATTCCTACAATTCTCCCGCCACAAGTGTATGCCTTATTTACGACTAAATTGCAAGAAACCTTTCAACATATTGCAAGTGTGCAGTGGACAATCGATACCACCGAAAAGTATTTAGATCAGGATAGTGTATGTGATTATTGGCTACAATTTATCCAATCAATTCCAGATTTATCACCTGCTTATAAAAACTTTTTGCATGAGCAAAGGCCTGATGTTGATGGGAATAAAATCATTCTTCATGCTCGAAATGAAGCTGAAGCACATGCTTTGAAGAAACGTTTAAATGACCTTTTCCAAATGTACTGCAAACGTATTGGAGCCTCTGTTTATACGTTAACGGTGCAAGTGAAATCTTCTGAAGAAGATATGCAGAAATTTAAAGAGCAAAAAGCCAAGGAAGACCAGGACCTCGTTCAAAAGGCAGTCATTGAGAAAGAACAAAAAGCTAAAGAACAAGGTGATGAAGTTTTACATGAAGGTCCACTTCTCATTGGATATAATATCAAAAATGATCCAGAACCAATTGAGACCATTCAAGAAGAAGAAAATACCATGGTCATTCAAGGTTATGTATTTGAAGTGGAAATTCGTGAACTCCGCTCAGGTCGACATCTGTTAATGGCAAAGCTTACTGACTATACAGACTCTCTTCAAGTAAAAATGTTCTCACGTCGTGATGATGATGTCGAGAAGTTTAACCGCTTGAAGGAAGGAATGTGGATTAAAGCAAAAGGAAAAATCCAAACAGATAATTACACGAATGAATTAACCATGATGGGTAGTGACATGAACGAAGTAAAACCAAAAGTGCGTAAAGATCAAGCGCCTGAAGGTGAGAAACGTGTTGAACTACACGCTCATACAAATATGAGTACGATGGATGCCACAGTATCTGCTTCTCGTCTTATCGAACAAGCAGCAAGTTGGGGGCATAAAGCTGTTGCCATTACGGACCATGGTGTTGTACAGGCTTACCCTGAGGCTTACAGTGCTGGAAGTAAGCACGGAATCAAGATACTTTATGGTGTAGAAGCAAATCTTGTAGACGATGGTGTCCCTATCGCCTATGAAGAGCAGGACAGAGATTTGGCTTCAGATGAATATGTTGTTTTTGACGTTGAGACGACAGGACTTTCTGCGATCTATGACACGATTATTGAACTCGCAGCTGTTAAGATTAAGGAAGGCGAGATTATTGACCGTTTTGAGTCCTTTGCAAATCCGCATGAACCTTTATCTCAAACAACCACTGACCTAACTGGAATCACGGATGATATGGTTAAAGATGCTCCAGATCCTGATGAAGTATTAAAGGATTTCTACGAATGGATGGGTGACTCGATTCTTGTAGCCCATAATGCTAGTTTCGATATGGGATTTTTAAATACTGGTTTGAAAAAGATTGGCTATGGCAAGTCAACCAACCCAGTTATTGATACCCTAGAGTTAGCTCGTCTATTAGTGCCAAGTTTAAAAAACCATCGTTTAAATACCTTATGTAAATATTTCGATATAGAATTAACCCAACACCACCGTGCGATTTATGACGCGGAAGCTACTGGCTATTTATTATGGAAACTTGTGAAGGAAGCTAGAGAAAAAGATATTCACAATCATTTAGACCTCAATAAGTACATGGGAGAAGGAAACGCTTATCAACGTTCTCGTCCATCACATGTGACATTACTAGCCCAAAATGCAGAAGGTCTGAAGAATATTTATAAATTGGTTTCAGCATCCCACATTAATTACTTTTATCGTGTTCCTCGAATTCCTCGGTCTGTATTATCGAAACACCGTGAAGGAATTTTGATAGGATCCGGCTGTGATAAAGGTGAAGTGTTTGAAGCGATGATGCAGAAATCACCTGAAGAAGCTGAAAAGACCGCTGAATTCTATGACTTTATTGAAATTCAGCCACCATCAAACTATGTTCATTTAATGGAAAAGGAGCTTGTTCGAAACGAAGCCCACCTTTACGATATATTAAAGAATTTAGTGAACATGGCAGAACGAATGGAAAAGCCAGTGGTGGCCTCAGGGAACACACACTATATCGATGAACACGAGAAACAGTACCGTAAAATTCTTATAGCTTCACAAAGTGGTAATCCACTAAACCGACAAACGCAACCAGATGTTCACTTTAAAACAACGAATGAAATGCTTGAAGATTTTAGCTTCCTTGGAAAAGATAAGGCCAAGCAAGTAGTTGTTACGAACACACAATATGTGGCTGATTTAGTGGAAGAAGTACAACCCGTTAAGGATGACTTATATACACCAAATATCGAAGGCGCGAATGAAGAGATGCGTCAGATGTGTTATGACAAGGCAAAAAGTATATATGGCGATCCTGTACCAGAACTTGTTGTAAACCGTCTTGAAAAAGAACTGGAGAGTATTATAGGTAACGGATTCGCAGTTATTTATCTAATCTCACAAAAGCTTGTAACAAAATCACTGGATGATGGCTACCTTGTTGGTTCTCGTGGTTCCGTTGGGTCATCCTTCGTTGCAACGATGACTGATATAACAGAGGTAAACCCACTACCTCCTCATTACGTTTGTCTGGAATGTAACCATTCTGAATTCTTTACAGATGGTTCTGTGGGTTCAGGTTTCGATTTACCTGACAAGAACTGTCCGAATTGTGATGTCCCGTACACAAAAGACGGTCAGGATATTCCGTTCGAAACATTCCTTGGATTTAAAGGAGATAAGGTACCTGATATTGACTTGAATTTCTCAGGTGAATATCAACCTCGTGCGCATAATTACACGAAAGTCTTATTCGGCGAAGATAAAGTATATCGTGCAGGAACGATTGGTACAGTTGCAGAGAAGACAGCTTATGGGTTTGTAAAAGGATATGCTAGTGATCATGAACTTCAGTATAAAAGCGCAGAAGTAGATCGTCTTGTAAAAGGTTGTACAGGCGTTAAGCGTACAACAGGACAACACCCTGGTGGTATCATCGTAGTTCCAGATGATAAGGAAATATATGATTTTACACCTATTCAATTCCCGGCTGATGACAAGACTTCTGAATGGAAAACAACACACTTTGACTTCCATTCCATTCACGATAACTTACTCAAGCTTGATATACTTGGACACGATGACCCTACCGTTATTCGTATGCTCCAAGACCTAAGTGGAATTGATCCGAAAACCATCCCAACGGCGGATGAAGAAGTTATGAAGATCTTTAGTGGACCTGATGTATTAGGTGTTACACAAGATCAAATTATGTGTAAAACAGGGACGTTAGGTGTTCCGGAATTCGGAACGCGTTTCGTACGACAAATGTTGGAGGATACAAAACCTTCAACTTTCGCAGAGCTTGTTATCATTTCTGGTTTATCTCATGGTACAGATGTATGGCTAGGAAATGCGGACCAATTAATTAATGATGGCATTTGTGAGTTACCAGACGTTATCGGTTGTCGTGACGATATTATGGTGTATTTAATGCATAAAGGACTTGAGCCATCTATGGCCTTTACCATTATGGAATTTGTTCGTAAAGGTAGGGGGTTAAAAGATGAGTGGATAGAAGAGATGAAAAAGCACGGGGTACCAGATTGGTATATTGAATCTTGTAAAAAGATCAAATACATGTTCCCTAAAGCACACGCAGCAGCGTACGTACTAATGGCTGTGCGCATTGCTTACTTTAAAGTACACTATCCAATCTATTTCTATGCCGCTTACTTTACTGTACGTGCTAGCGACTTTGATATTGATACAATGGTCAAAGGATCTGCAGCAATCCGTCAACGCATTGAAGAAATCAATCAAAAAGGATTAGACGCAACACCGAAAGAAAAGAGTTTGTTAACTGTCTTAGAGTTAGCACTTGAAATGACAGAGCGTGGGTATAGTTTTGGTAAAGTTGATCTCTACCGTTCTTCAGCAAGTGAGTTTCTTGTTGAAGGAAATACGTTAATTCCTCCATTCAATTCAGTGGATGGACTTGGAACGAACGCAGCCATTAACATTGTGAATGCACGCGAAGATGGTGAGTTCTTATCTAAAGAAGACTTACGTGAGCGTAGTCGTATTTCGAAGACGGTATTGGAATATTTAGATAACCACGGTTGCTTAGAAGGTTTACCAGACAAAAACCAGTTATCATTGTTCTAAGTTCTAGCGTACAACTAAGGTCTGTTAATTGGGGTATTCCACCCTCTAAGATCTTAGTTATAAGTACGTATCTTATCAGTACTCTCCGCTTTTAGTCTCTCTTGCTAAAATCGTCAAGGTATGGTATATTTTTGTTGGTATGATAAATGATAAGTACTAGTGAAGAAGAGTGGGGCTTCCCACTCTTTTGTGTTACTGCCTAATTTGTCCACCGAACGACGCTATTCCCTGCTGCCTCAGCAGGGAATTTTATACGTAAGGCAAACTGTTTTTGAAGAGAAAAGGAGGGAATTCAAGTTGGGCGAGCAGAACGTAATTGAAGTGACTGAAAAACTGGTTCAGCCAATTCTCGACGACATGAATCTTGAACTTGTAGATACTGAATTCGTAAAAGAAGGGAAAAACTGGTTCCTGCGATTGTATGTCGATAAAGAAGGTGGCGTAGAAATTGAAGAATGTGGCCAGGTAAGTGAG
>SDGW01000932.1_pt1 | contig 12165 bp, 8 predicted proteins | sample 2873831 | NCBI WGS metagenome assembly SDGW01 (sample SAMN08132700, study PRJNA421101) | hypersaline lake metagenome | isolation source: celular fraction 0.22 microns magnesium sulfate-rich crust from ephemeral... | place: Spain: Penahueca Lagoon, Toledo | collected 2011-07
TCGACGAGGTGAACCTGCTCGACGACCACCTCGTCGACGTCGTCCTCGACGCCGCCGCCAGCGGCGTCAACCGCGTCGAACGCGACGGTGTCACGGTCTCCCACCCCGCCGAGTTCACGCTCGTCGGGACCATGAACCCCGAAGAGGGGGACCTGCGCCCGCAACTGCGTGACCGATTCGCGCTCCAGACCGAGGTCACCGCCTGCGAGGATATCGAGGACCGCGTGGCCATCATCGACCGGGCGCTCGGCGACGCCGCGACGACAGACGGCGGTGCCGCGGACGGCACCCGCCCGGCCGCCGAACGGCTCCGGACCGCCCGGGACCGACTTCCCGACGTGGACCTGCCCCGTGAGTTCCGCGAACAGATAGCCGACCTCTGCCGGGACGCGGGACTGGACGGGCACCGCGGCGACATCGCAACCGCCCGCGCCGCCCGGACCTTCGCGGCGCTCGATGACCGAACGACGGTCCTCGAACCGGACATCGAGCGTGCCGCGCGCTTCGCGCTCCCGCATCGGCTCACATCCACCCCGTTCGAGGAGTCTCCGAGCCTCGACGACGTCCTCGACGAGCAGTTCGACGACGGCGACGGGAGCGAGAGCGACGGGAACGACTCCGATGGCGAAAACGACCCCGAAAACAGTCCGGAAGATGGCGAGGGCGACAGCGAGGAAACGGGTGACGATGGGGCGGGTGGTGCTGCCGACGAGCCGGGGAGCCAGCAGGATACAGACGGGGGCGAGGGCGGCGCCGAAGGAAGCGACGGCGACGAGGGTGACCACGACCAGCAGCCGGCGGACGGCGACGGGAGCGATGGGACACCACCCGAAGCGGACGCGGGCGGGCAGGGAGACGAGCAGCCCGCTGAGAGCGACGGCCGTGGCAATGACGACGCCGACGAGGCCGACGAAGAAGCGGCCGACCCGGCCACACCCCTGCTCCCGGGCCAGTCGCGGGCCGACGTCGGCGAAAGTACGGCCCCCGAGGTCGAGGCCCCCGCGGTCGACACCGACGGGGCCGATGCGAGCGGTCGGGCGAGCGCGACCGATACCGACCGCGGCGCCACCGTCAGGACCGAACGCGCGTCGTCCGACAGCTCGGTCGACGCGGCCGCGTCCGTCAGGGCCGCCGCCAGACGCGGCGGCGACGGCGTCGAGTCCCGTGACCTCCGCCAGTCGGTGCGGGCCGGCGACGCTGAGACGCTGGTCGTCTTCGCCGTCGACGCCAGCGCGTCGATGCGCCCGGCGATGCGGGCAGCGAAAGGCTGCGTACTCGAGCTCCTGCGGGACGCCTATCAGGCCCGCGACGCCGTCAGCGTCGTCACCTTCGCGGGCGAGGACGCCGACGTGGTGCTCCCGCCGACCGACAGCGTCTCACTCGCGGCCCGCCACCTCAAGGACCTGCCCACCGGCGACCGCACCCCGCTGCCGGCGGGACTCACCACCGCGACCGAGGTGCTTTCCGCGGCCGAGCCCGACGCCGCCGTCGCCGTGGTCGTCACCGACGGCCGGGCCAACACCGCCGACGGGAGTCCGGTCCGGGCGACCCGCCAGGCGGCCGATAGGCTGGGCGCGGTCGCCGACCGGACCATCGTCGTCGACGCCGGCACCGAGGGACGCGCGGCGCTGACCGACACCCTCGCGGAGGCGACCGACGCCACTGTGGTCCCGCTGTCGGCCCTGACCGCCGAGCGCATCGACGCAGCGGCCAGGTGAGGGTCGGAAGTTTTACAAGCTCAGTTGCTATAGATACAAGTAGAATTTCAATGCAGGACAGTTCAGCGGTGGACAACGGCGAAAGCGTCAGAGAACGGTACGAACACGCGAAAGCGACGCTCACGCCGGCCCAGGTCGCTATCGGAGTCGCACTGATTGCAGCCCTCGGATTCACCCTCCTGTTCGTCCAGGAGCCGATGGTCCACGATGCCATGCACAACTTCCGTCACGGCGCCGGCATCACCTGCCACTGATGGGGACTGACTACCTCGAGCGCGGCGCAGTCGCCGGGCTCGTCGGCGGACTCGGGTACGGCCTCTTCCAGGCGACGGTCGGGAACAGCTTCACGGCCGGGCTGGAGACCTTCGAATCAGGGCACAGCCACGGCGGCGGCCCGGTCGTGGACGGGGTCACGACAGCGGCAGTCAGCGTCGGCGGCGGCGTCCTCTGGGGCGTGCTGTTCGGTATCGCCGTCTTCGGTGTCGGCTACTACTTCCTCGAACCGGTGCTGCCGGGCCGCGGCGTCACCCAGCGGCTGGCACTCGCGGCCGGGGGCTTTCTCACCGTCTCGGGCGCGCCGTGGCTCGTCCTCCCGCCCCAGCCACCGGGCGTCGAACAGGCGCTCGCGACCGACACACGGCTCGCCCTCTACGCCGGGATGATGGTCGTCGGCGCACTCCTCGCGGCCGCGTGCGGCGTGGCCTACCGACGGGCCGCGAACAGACGGCCGGCCGTCAGAGCAGTGGCGACTGCGCTCCCGCTCGCGCTGCTTGCGGTCCCGGTCGCGCTGGCACCGGCAAACGCCGTCAGCGGACCCGTCCCGGCCGCCCTCGCGGCCGCCTACCGGTGGACCGTCGTCTTCGGCCAGGTCGGGCTCTGGGCGACTGTCGCCGCCGTCCACAGCTGGCTGGGCGAACCGACACTGCAGAGTGTGGAGACCGAGTTCCAGGCGCCGGCCGACTGAGGGCTGACCCTAATCAATCGGGCGGTCCAATCCACAGGCGTGACTACCAACGCTGCCCCCGCCGGCAAGCGCTGGCGCCGCGCCGTCGCCGTCGGGCTCACCCTGCTGGTCGGATCGCTGGTCCCCTCACCCGTCGCTCGCCACGAGGCCTTCGACACCTACGGGCCGGACAAGTGGCTGCACTTCCTGGGTCACGGGGCCTTCGCCGCGGCGGTCGCCCGGGCGCTCGCCACCGACGGACGGCCACCGGCTGCCGCCGGTGTCGGCGCTGTCGGTGTCTCGACGCTCCTGGGAGTGAGCGTCGGGTGGCTCCAGCGGTACGTCCCCGGCCGTGTCCCGGAACGAGCCGACCTGGTAGCCGGCGTCCTCGGGTCGGTCGCCGGCGTCGGCTGGTGGTTCCGGACCACCGACTAGGTCACCGCAGCGTCTCCCCGAACCAGTCGGCGGCGACCGTCGCCACCTCCTGCAGTTCCTCGTCTTCCTCGAAGAGGTGACCGGCCCCCTCCACGACGTGGAGCGACCGCTCGCAGTCGAGTCGGTCGTACGCCTCCCGGTTGAGTTCGAGCACCTCCGTGTCGGCGCCGCCAACGATGAACAGCGTCGGGGCGGTGACATCGCCCAGCCAGTCCTCGGCCATGTCCACGCGCCCGCCCCGCGAGACCACCGCGTCGACGTCGCTGCCGTAGCGCGCCGCCCCGCGCAGCGCCGCGGCGGCACCAGTCGACGACCCGAAGTAGCCGACAGCAAGCTCAGGGTCCTGTTCCCACACCCACTCGGTGACCGAGACGAGCCGGTCGGTCAGCAGCGGGATGTCGAAGCGGTTCTGTCGCTGCTGGTCTTCGGCTTCCGTGAGGAGGTCGAACAGCAGCGTCCCGAGGCCGCGCTCGCGCATGACCTCGGCGACGTAGTTGTTCCGCGGGCTCTCGCGACTGGAACCGCTGCCGTGGGCGAAGACCACCACGCCCGATGCGCCCACTGGCACGTCGAATGTCGCCGCCAGTTCCACGCCGTCGACCGGGATGTGGACCACGCCCTCTGTGTGCTGGACCATGCGAGAATGTACGTTCTTCTGACACATTACTGTGTCCGACAGTGGGCTTTGCCATGAGTATCCACCCCCCTACCGGCGTTTCCCGACAGACTCAGACCCGATGTAGCGTCACCGAAAACACGGTACCGTCAAGGGCCTGCTCGCCAGCCCACTCGGAGCGGTCCCGAATCTGAACGGTGCCGTCGTACATCGACACCAGCGTATCGACCAGATAGAGCCCGATACCCGACCCGTGGCTCTGCTCGCCCATCGCCCCCTGCCCGAACACCGACGACTTCTGGCTGTCGGGGATGCCCGGGCCGTTGTCAGAGACGTGGACAGTGACGCGGTCGGTATCCGTCTCGACTTCGACTGCGACCTCGGGTTCGTCCTTGTCGTTGTGTATCACGGCGTTGTTCAGGAGGTTTCGGAACACCGAGGAGAGCAGGTCCGTGGCGGTCACCTGCAGCCCCGCCGGGAGCGACTCCGGCACGGTGATGGTCGCGTCGGCGTGGGCCGAATTGGCCTTTGCGGCCTCTGTCTCGAGAACACTCTCCAGTGCTATCGGGTGCAGTTCTGGCTCTTCGTCCCCGTCGAGTATCTCCATGAAATCCCCGGCGGTGTCGGCGATGCCCTCGATGTGCTCGCTGGCCCGCATGATGCGGTCCAGATGGTCTTCACCGGCCGGCTCGACGTGTTCGCGGAGGGCCTCACCCCAGCCGAGAATCACGGTCAGGTCGTTTTTGATGTCGTGGCGGACAATCTGGTTGAGCAGGGCGAGCTCCCGGTTTCGTTGTTCCAGCTCCTCCTGCTGGCGCGCTCGCTCGATGGCGTATCTGATAGTCTGTCCCAGTAGCTTCGGGCCGAGGTCCGCCTTGATGAGGAAGTCCTGTGCGCCCCGTTCGACCGCTTCGACACCGACACCGTCCTCGTCGAGCCCGGTGAGGACCACGACTGGCTCGGTCCCGGCCACATCGAGCATCGTCTCGAGAGTTTCGAAGCCACCGCTGTCGGGGAGGTCGAGATCCAGCAGGATGATATCTACAGTGTCCTCCCGGGCCTCGGTCGCCTCGGCGAGGCGGTCAACGTGTCGAACCGTGACCGCCGTTGTCTGTTCGCTGAGATATTCTTCGATGAGTCGCGCGTCGCTGGGGTTGTCCTCCACCAGCAGTATCGTGTGTTCGTCGGTCATGGTCAGTAGTCCCCGTCGGCCCCCGTAACCCAGAACCGAACCGCCCCGGCGATTCGCCGAATAAACTCGTCCGGATCGGTCGGTTTCTTGATGTAACTGTTGGCCGATGCCTCGTAGATACGGTTGATATCGTCGGGATTCGCCAGACTGGAGACGACAACGACCGGGAGTGTGTCGGCGGGATACTCCGCACGTATCCGTTGCAGTATCTCCAGCCCGGACAGGCCCGGGAGGTTCATATCCAGCATGACCAAATCGGGGTGGTCGCTTTCACCCCTCTCAGCGCCCGTAAGTGCCGCAAGCGCCCGTGGCCCGGTGTCATACTGGTCCAGGTGGATATCGCTATCGGCGGCGGTGACACCCGCTTCGATGAGTCGGATGTCGCCCGGGTTGTCTTCGACAGACACCACCCGGGGCGTGTCCGGACCAGTCGCCGGGTCACTCACTGCGCTCACCGCCGGCCGGCAGCGTCACGATGAACGTGGAGCCGTCTCCGGGGGAAGACTCGACCCGGATGTCACCCCCGTGCCTGTCGACGATTTTCCGACAGATAGAGAGCCCGATGCCCGTCCCCTCGAACTCCTCGCTCGTGTGGAGCCGCTGGAACACCTCGAAGATGGCGTCGGTCTGCTCCGGCGCCATCCCGATGCCGTTGTCGCTGATGGCAACGGTGACCGTCCCGTCGCTCTCCGTGATGTCGATGGCCACCTCCGGGGTCCCCGAGTTGTACTTGATACCGTTCTCGAGGAGGTTCTGGAAGAGCTGTAGGAGCTGACTCTCCGCGCCCCGTACACTGGCCGCCGTGGCCGGCACCGACACGGTCGCGTCGGTCTCGGCGATTTTCACCTGGAGGCCGTCGGTCACCCGGTCGAAAAGCGCCGAGAGGGCGACCGGTTCGAAGGCGTCGTCGCTGGTCCCGACCCGCGAGTAGGTCAGGAGCGCCTGAATCATCTCGCGCATCCGGTCGGCTCCGTCGACGGCGAACTCGATGAACTCGCTCGCGTCGCCGTCAAGCTCGTCGTCGTACCGGCGCTCGATGAGCGTCAGATAGCTCGAGACAGTTCTGAGAGGCTCTTGCAGGTCGTGTGAGGCCGCGTACGCGAACTGTTCGAGTTCCTGGTTGGACCGCTGGAGGTCCTGCTGGGTCCGGCGCAACACCGCCTCGCGTTCCGCGCGGGCCAGCGCCGTTTCGACCGTCGAGGACAGCACCTCCAGCAGGTTCATATCCGTCTCGGAGAACGCCCGCGGCTCGAGCGAGCCGGCAGTCATGATACCGTGCTCGCCCAGTGGGACAGTCGCTTCCGAGCGCAGCTTCGTGTCCGGGTTCACCAGCCCGGACTCTGTCGACAGGTCGTCGTACACACGGACCTCCCCGCTGTCGAAGGCCGCCCAGGCGAGCCCGGACCCGCGCTCGAACGTCGGCTGGTCCGCGATATACGCCGCCGACTCCTCGCTCATACACTCCGGGACCAGCCGGTCAGTCGACTCGTCGTACCACCAGACGCCCGTCATCTGCATGTCGAGCACCGACTTCGCGTTCTCGACCACCAGCGAGCCGATTTCGGCTTTCGACTCCGCGGTCATCAGCTGCTGTGCCGTCTCGTTGATATCGCGGAGTTTCCGCTCGAATGTCTCGCTGGTTAGCTCGTAGCTTATCCACTGGACGAGCAGTTCGACGAAGGCCCGCTCCGTCTCGTCGAAGGCGTGGTCGCGGCTCTCGTGGTCCGCGAAACAGAGCGTCCCATAGGTTTCGCCGTCGACGGTCACAGTCCCGCCGATGTAACATCCGAGTTCGGACTGCTCGTAGGCGGCGTCGTCCGCCCAGCCGTCGGCGACCGCGTCCCGGATTCCCAGCGTCCCCTCCTCCTCGAGTGTTTTCCGGCAGTACGTCTCCGATTGCGGGACCGAGCGACCGGCCCGGAGGTCGGGGTGGTCCCCGACCGCCTGCACGATTTGCTGTGTCCCCTGCTCGGTTCGGTTCAGGAACCCGTACTGGATGTCGAGCCGTTCGGTCCCCAGTTCCAGCAGCGCCCTGAGCTTGTCCTCGAACGGCTGGTCGGTATCTGACGCAATCTCAGTGAGGTCCCGGAGCGACTGCTCGCTCTCCCGCAGAGAGGTCTCGAGTCGTTTCTGCTCCGTGATGTCGATGAGATACCCGAGATAGTGGGTTATCTCGCCGTCGGTACGGAGCATCTTGGTGTTGTCTGTGACCCAGCGCACCGCACCGCCCTTCGTCAGCATCCGGTAGGGCTCGTGGGTGAACCGGTCACCGGTACCGTCGCTCTGGACACCGACTTCCTCGGCGATACGGTCGAGGTCGTTGTCGTGAATCAGGTCAGCGTAGGGGACCGCACCCGACTCCAGTTCCTCGGCCGTGTAGCCGAAGGTGTCGGCGACGTTGTCCGAGACGTACTCGACCGGCCAGCCGTCGTCGTTGCGCCACTTGAACACGACGGCCGGTCCCTGGGCGAACATGTCCCGCTCGGCCTCCAGGTTGAGCTTCGATTCCTTCTCTTCGGTGATATCGAGGTGGATGCCGACTGCACGGGTCGGGGCGCCGTCGTCGTCGCGAGCGACGACTTTCCCGACGTCCCGTATCCACTTCCAGTCACCGCTCTCCGTCTCCATCCGGTGTTCGCAGTCGTACAGCGCCTTCTCCCCGTCGATATGTGCCTCTAGTTCGTCCTCGACAACAGCCATATCTGCCGGATGGACACGGTCTTCCCAGGTGTCGAGTGTCGGTTCGATATCCGACAGCGAGAGACCGAGCATCGCCGCCCACTGCTGGTTGAACGTGACCTCGTCAGTCTCCATGTCCCAGTCCCAGACGCCGAGGTTCGCGCCCTCCACGGCCATGTCGAGTCGTTCCTTGACCGTCCGGAGTTCCTCCTCGCGCCGCTTGCGGTCAGTGATATCCCGGTCGACGGCGATGAACCGCTCCTCCCCGTCGACCTCCGTCTTGTTCACCCACACTTCCACCGGGAACGTCTCGCCGTTCTGCCGGCGGTGTTCGCTCTCGACTTTCAGAATGTCGTCGCGGTCCATCTCCGACCAGATAGCGCGGAGTTCGGACGGTTCGATACCGACCTCGAGGTCGGAGACCGACATCGAACACAGTCGCTCCCGGTCGTACCCGAGCGATTCGACGACCGTGTCGTTCACGTCAAGGATGGCCCCCTCGGCATCGTGCACGATGATACCGTCGGGGGACTTATCGAACAGCGCCCGGAGCTGGCTGCGCTGGCGCTGGAGCTCCCGCTCGCGCTCTTTCTGGGCCGTGATATCACGGTTCGTACATATCAACTCGCCGCTCTCGAGGACCGAAAGCCCCAGGTCCTGATGAACCGGCGTGCCGTCGCGTTTCCGTCCGACCGTCTCGCCGCGCCACTCGCCAGCGTCCGCGAGTGCCGGGAACACCTCCGTCTCGAGGCGCGCTATCTCCTCGTCGCCGTAGACGTCCCGCCACTCTTTGCCGATGAGTTCGTCGGGGTCGTAGTCGAAGATAGCCGCGTGGGCCTCGTTCATGTAGACGTACTCGTCACCGTCGAGGATGGCGATGCCGTCCATTGCCACCTCCATCGCGGCCGACTGGAGCTCGATTTCGGTGTCACGTTCCTTTCGCTCGGTGATGTCGGTAGCGATACCGACCAGTCGGCGTTCCGTCTCGGTGCCGGCGAGCAGCTCCGCGCGGGCCTCGACCCACATCCAGCTGCCGTCGTCCTGCCGTACCCGATACTCTATCTGCAACGTGTCGCCGTCCTCGCGTATCTCCTGCATGGAATCTCGCACCGTCGCGCGGTCGTCCTCGTGCACGATGTCCATGAATTCCGCGAAGGTGCTCTCCGAGGCTCCGGGTGGCAGGTCGAACAGCTGTCGCATCGAATCGGTGTAGACCACCGCTTTGGTGTCCAGATTCAGCTCCCAGACGCCGGCGTTCGTCCCGGCGAGTGCGACGGTAAGCCGCTGTGTAGTCTCCTCGAGTTCGCGCTCGCGCTCTTTTTCGGCCGTGATGTCCGTCGCGATTCCCAGCACCGCCTCGTCGCTGTTACCGACCGGGTCGTACGGAATCTTCGTCGTCTTGAACGTTCGTGTCTCGCCGGTGGCAGTGGTCATCTGTTCGGCGGCGATCTCCTTTCGCTCGCCGGACTCGATGACGGCGATATCGTCCACCCGGAACTGCCTGGCCTCGGCCGCGGACGAGACGAGGTCGCTGTCGGTCGCCCCCTCGATTTCCGCGACGGTCAGCCCGTTGGCATCCGCCGTCGCCTGGTTCGCCAGAACGTACTCGTTGTCCCTGTTCTTGGCGAACACGAGCTGTGGCAGGAGGTCGATAATCTGTCGGAGACGGTCGCGGTTCCCGGCGGCCCGTTCCTTGTTCTGCTGGCGGCTGAGCTCCTTGCCCACCCACTGTGCGAGCACGCGGACGAAGGTCTGCTCGCTCTCGGTGAACGGCTCCGACCGCTCCGTCGCCCCAGTGAACTCGAGGGCCCCGTATCGGTCGCCATCCACCATGACGCTGGTCCCGATGTAGGACCCGTCTGTGTCAGCCGGCGACCTGTCGCTCGCTTCGACGGCAGACACGGCGACGAGGTCGTCAGCGCCGGCGAAATGTGCCGTATCAGTCCGCTCGCCCTGCTGGACGAGTCCGTCCGGACTGTACACCCGTTCGACCGAAGCGGTGCCGTCGGCCACCGACGAGAGCACCCCGGCGTCGAGTCCCAGATGGTCGGCCCCCAGTTTGAGCAGCGCAGTGATTTGCTCCGCGGACGGTCGGGAGTCGTCCGTCGTGATATCGTGGAAAGCCTGGAGCGCGTCCGTCCGTGCCTCAACCTGTTTTGCCTGCTCGATGCGTGCACTCGCGTCTCTGATCGACAGCAGTGAAGCCAGCGTCTCGCCGTCGGTGGCCTGGAGGGGCGTTCCGAGTGTCTCCCCCTCGAAGCTGGTCCCATCGGCACGCCGGTACTCGACGACGTAGGTCTCGGTCCCGTCGTGGCCCTGCTCGGTGAACCGCTCGACGCCCTGCCGCCTGAAATCAGACGGATCAGCGTACAGAACCGCCATCGATTCCCCGACGACGTCGGCCACGTCGTATCCAAAGAGCTGGGCCGCAGCGGGATTGAAATCCGTGATACACCGGTCGCTGTCAGCCACGACCAGCGCGTCCTCTGTGCCTTCGAAAACGGTCTCGAAGAGGCGCCGTTGGCGCTGTTGGTCGAGTTCGTCACCCCGTTCGTCGGTGATATCGTAGAAAAACACGGTGAGGCCGTCCTCGGATGGATAGATGCGGACCCTGAACCAGCGCTCGCGCTCGTCGCTGTAGCTCTCGAATCGCACCGGGGCCTGTGTCCGCATTGCCTCCCGCAGCTTGTCGGCGACGCGTCCGTCCCCGACGCTCGGGACGGCGTCCCAGATGGTCGTCTCGAGAAGCTCCTCGGGCGTACGTCCCAGCAGCGCCCCGGCCTCGGCGTTGACGAACGTGAACTGCCACTCGGTGTCGACAGCACAGACTGCCTCGTCGACACGTTCGAGAGCCCCGTAAACGGCGTCAGCGTCGGTCGTGTGAGCGCCGGAATCAGTACTCATCGACGCCCCTCGGGGTGCGCACCACACCGGCAACCACAGCAGTCTCCCGGTTTCCAGGCCCGCCCATTGTGGCGGCCCGGAGTAAAATCAGTCCGTTCGTCATACAATCACGTGCTGTCGGTATGTAATATCACTCTGCCCGCCGAACAATCGCACAGCCGTTCTCGTGATTGGGCGCCGGCTACTCATTTATCTGCTCGAACAACCGCCTGAGTTCCGCCGGCCCGTGCTCCAGCCCTGCGCTGATAAGTCGCTGCTTGGGATGGTCCGCGCTTGCGATTATCTCGCCGAACTCCTCGGCCAGCCAGTCGATAGAGTAAAACTGCGTGCTGTGTCCGCTGCCGGTGTCCAGATAGGCGAACGCGTCCTCCGAGAACGTCGTGTGCGGGAGATTCGAGAGCAGCCAGGTCTCCGGGTCCGGGCTGCCATCGGTAGGCGAATCGGTCTGTGGCGTACTCATCGTTCTTGTATATCTGAAGGGGCGCCACAGTACTCACCACATACCCTTACGAGTAAGGTGGGATCGGGCGACGCCAAACGACGCGGCCGCCCTGCTGTGATGTGCGCCATCGAAGCGGTTGCCAGCCCCGGTGAACGTGGCCCACCGACGGGACAAGTAGCCATTTCCGGAGTTACCGGTCGGCCCGGTGGAGTCGGTACGCCCCGCGCTCGCGGCCCTCGTCGTGGTAGACGACCGGCTCTTCGACGGCGACGACAGTGTCGCCCTCGACCGCCGCCGCGGTCACGACGCCCGCCGTCTCGAACGTTTCGAGATGGCCCGTCGCGATATCGAAAACGCGCAGCGCGTGCGTGTCGCCGTCCCGGTCCCGGAAGTGCTGGGCGCCCGGCACGGCCAGCAGGTCCCCGTCGGCGCCGAGCCCGCTCGCGAACCCGCCCACGTCGGCCGACCAGCGTCTGTCTCCGTCGGGCGAGACGCCGACCGCAGTGTGTTCCGCAGGATGACGGGCGTCGGTCTCACGGCCGTCTTCGGGATAGGTGTTCCCGGTGACGAACACCGCGCCCGACGCCGTGGCGTGGACGTGGTTCGGGTAGGCGTAGACGGTTTCGCCGTCGATGGTTTCCGGTGTCGCCAGCGGGTGGCGCCACCGTTGGGCGCCGTCCGCACCGAGGCGGTAGCCGTGGTAGTCGCCGTGACTGGTGAGCACGGCGCTGTCCTCGAGCAGCGCCACGTCGCCGACACGGCGCTGGCCCGGAGTGCCGGGGTCCCACATCCAGCGTGGGGAGCCGTCCACGGTGTCGAGCACGACGAGCCCGTGCTGGTGGTCGCCGGGACACCGGTTGTACGCGACCGCCAGCCGGCCATCACGGACCGACAGCGAAATCGGTGACGCGTCGGTCCGGTACGTCCAGGAAACCGTTCCATCGGCTTCGAAGGCGTAGACGACGCTCTCGAAGTGGCGCTCGGGCTCGGCGTCGGGCCGGCGCTCGTAGCGTCTGGCCGCGGCGTAGACCCGGTCGTCGTCGGTCGCGAGACTGGCGACGAACGGCTTCAGAAAGCGGGTATCGCTCTGTGGCTCGCCGACGTCACGGCTCGTCTCGTACCGCCACCGGACGGTGCCGTCGCTGTCGTAACACCGGACCGCGCCGCGGGCGCTGCGCTCGCCGACGACCACGGCGTTCCCGAACGGCGTCGCGGCCACGACGCTCGGCGTCCCGT
>SDGW01001404.1_pt1 | contig 12162 bp, 15 predicted proteins | sample 2873831 | NCBI WGS metagenome assembly SDGW01 (sample SAMN08132700, study PRJNA421101) | hypersaline lake metagenome | isolation source: celular fraction 0.22 microns magnesium sulfate-rich crust from ephemeral... | place: Spain: Penahueca Lagoon, Toledo | collected 2011-07
AGCCCTCAGCGACAGCCTCGTGAGCAGTTCCCGGACCGCGCTCGGCGACACGCTCCGGACGGTAGTCTACTTCACCCCGGACGCGTTCGACGTACTCTACACGCGCTCGGACCTCTACGGCGGGGACCCCGAGCGCGTCCGCGAAGTCAAGAGTCGGTTCGTGGACAGCGAGCGCGTGGGGTTCGACGCCCAAGAGACCTACCGGAGCCTCGCCGGAATCGCGGACGCCGAACCCGACATCGGCGAGTACGAGTTCACCATTCGGGTGTTCTCCGACGGGTTCGTAAGCAGGGTAATCGTGGACGGCCACGGCGTCCTCCTGACGACCGACAGCATGGATATCGACGGCTTCGAGGAGTTAGCCGTCTCGCTCCGGAAGATACTGGCCGACGAGAGCGAGTAGTCGAATCCACCACATTCTTGCATACTTTTGGCGGAGATAAGAGCAACCTTTACACTCCCTTGCCTACACCGTCCGGGTATGAACGAGACAGTCCTGCTGGTCGGCGGCGGCGGGCGCGAACACGCCATCGCCCGCGCGCTCGGCGACAGCGACGCAGACCTCTACGCCTGTGCGGGCAACCGCAACCCCGGCATCGCCGCGCTCGCCGACGAGTTCGAGACGCTGGAGACGACCAACCCGAAGGCGGTCGTCGCCTACGCCGAGGAGGTCGGCGCGACGCTCGCGGTCGTCGGCCCGGAAGGCCCGCTCGCGGCGGGCGTCGCCGACGCGCTGGACGACGCCGGAGTGTACGCCTTCGGCCCCAACGAGGCCGAGGCCCGCATCGAGACCGACAAGGCCTACCAGCGACGGTTCATGCGCGAACGCGACGTGCCGGGCTGTCCGGAGTTCGAGACGTTCGACGACATGGAGGCCGCCTGCGAGTACATCGACGCGTACGACGGCGACCTCGCGGTCAAGCCCGCGGGACTGACCGGCGGGAAGGGCGTCCGGGTCATCGGCGACCAAGTGACCAAAGAGGAGGCCAAGGAGTACCTGCGCGACTCCGAGTACGACCGCGTGGTCCTCGAGGAGCGACTCGTCGGCGAGGAGTTCACCGTCCAAGCGTTCGTCGCCAACGGCGACCTGCGCGTGACCCCTGCGGTGCAGGACCACAAGCGCGCCTACGAGGGCGACGAGGGACCGAACACTGGCGGAATGGGCAGTTACAGCGACGCGGGACTCGCGCTCCCGTTCATGACCGAAGACGACTACCACGAGGCCGTGGACGTGCTGAAAGCCACCGTCGATGCCCTAGAGGGCTACAAGGGCGTCCTCTACGGCCAGTTCATGCTCACCGCCGAGGGCGTGAAGGTCGTGGAGTTCAACGCCCGCTTCGGCGACCCCGAGGCGATGAACACCCTGCCCGTCCTCAACACCGACTTCTTGGACGTGCTGGTCGCGGCCCGCGAGGGCGAGGACCTGCCGGAACTTTCGTTCGCGCCGAAGGCGACCGTCTGCAAGTACGCCGTCCCCGAAGGCTACCCGACCGACCCCGAGGCTGGTGCGAAAGTCGAAATCTCTCCGGAGAACGCCGGAGACGCGCTCCTGTTCTACGCCAGCGTGGACGAACGCGAGGACGGCATCTACACGACCACCTCGCGGGCGTTCGCGGTGGTCGGGGTCGCCGACACCATCACCGCGGCCGAGGAGATAGCCGAGGACGCCCTCGCGGTCGCTGGCGACGAGGGACTCGACGTGCGCCACGACATCGGGAAACCCGACCTCGTCCAACAGCGCATCGACCACGTGGCGAGTCTGCGCGGCGAGTAGACGCCCGCTTCTCCCAGTCAGACGCCGCCTGCGACGTCACAGGTGACCCATAACAAAACTGCTTCTGCCCGTCTCGTCGTCCATGTCCCTGTCCGACGAGGGTGAGGCCGGACTGACGACCGACCAAGCCTTCGACCTGCTGGGCGACGCGGAACGACGGCGCGCGCTGGCGGCCCTCCGGGAGTTCGAGGAGGCGGTGAGCCTCGACCGACTGGCGACGGCGACCGCGGCCAGACTCGAAGACGCGACCCCCGACGAGGTGACGCCCGACCAGCGCGAGCGCGTCGCGGCGATGCTCCACCACGCCCACCTCCCGCGATTCGAGGAGGCTGGCGTCGCCACCTACGACCCGATGGCCGAGGAGGTCGAACTGACCGAGGTCGCCGACGAGCTAGACCCCTACTTCGAGGTGATGGACCGGTACCGCGAGTCCGGGGACTCGGAGTCTTCGCGCTCGGACTAGCTACTTTCAAGGCCGAACCCCACCAAACACGGGCCGTGTCCGACGACACCGACCAGCCGGACGAGCGAGACGCCGACCCGACCCGACGCCACGACCGAATCGCCCGCCACGCCACGCCGGGGCCGGGCAACTCCCTCCAGTCGTGGACGAGGGCCAAGAGTCCGCTCCGGGTCGCGCTGAACTACGTCGTCATCGTCCTCGCGCGCATCTCGCCGAGGTCGAAATCGGCGAGGGCGCGAGCGTGGCCGCCAACTCGCTGGTCACGCAGGACGTGCCGCCCGGCGCGACCGTGGCCGGAGTCCCGGCCGAGCCGATGGGGAGCGACGAGTCGTCCGACTGATTTTCAGCCCGCCAGCAGGACTCGCCGGACGCCGAACTCCGCGAGGCCGACTAGCGCGGTGAGAATAGCGAACATCGGCCCGAACACGAGTACGTAGAGTCCGATCGGGTCGGACTCTCCTCGGACGCCGAGGAACGGCGGAAGAATCAGCACCGTGACGACGAACAGCGCCGCGAGCGGAACGACGAGTCGCCAGCGGGCGTAGAGGTAGTACGGAATCGCCGCCTGTGCGCCGAGGACGACCGCCCCGGCCAGCGTCCACCCGAGGAGCGTCGCCGGGTCCGCGGCCATCCCGGCGACGAAGGCGTCGGTCACGAGTCGAGCGCCCGCCCACGCCGCGAGACAGAGAACGGCGTAGACCGCGCCGCCACCGATTCCGAAGGCGACCGGTCGCGGAAGCGACTCCCGGAAGCCGTAGGGGGCGGTCGCGACCAGCGCGCCGACGACGCAGGCGACCGCGAGCGTCAGCGCGTCGCTTCCCAACACCGGGTCGGGGGAACCGGGCATCGACTCACTCCCGGATGCGGACGATGCCCCGCTCGAACACCCGGCTGTTCGGGATGATGTACTCCTCGCCGTCGTTCTCGATGCGCGTGACGAACACGTCCACCTCTTGGACGACGCCTCGGTCGTCGCCGACTCGGACCTCGTCGCCGATGCCGTAGGGCTGGTTCAACAGGAGATAGACGCCCGCCGCCGACGAGCGCAGGAGGTCCCAGAACGCGACCGCGGCGAAGAGGATGACCGCGAAGACGTAGGCCGCCAGCAGAATGAGCAGTGCCCCGATGGCGACGCTCAATTGCCCCAGCGCGACCAGCGCGGCCAGATAGACGATGGTGTACTTGACCAGCCGCGGGAGGAGACCGACCTCGGGGAGCTTGACCGACCGCAGGCGCTCGCCGACGACGAGTTCGGCCTTGTCGGCCACGACGAACCCGACGATGAAGACGAGGACGGCGATGAACAGGTCGGGGATGAACGTCAGCACCCCGGCCCAGAACAGTTGAGCGTTCAGGAGTTCGACGAAGTTCAGCGCGATGAGGACCGCGACGCCGTAGATGAACCACGAACTCAGTCGCGAGACCAGCGACACGGTGTCGGTCCCGAGACTCTGGGCGGTTCGCTCGAAGGGGGTGCGCGCCACCGCGTCGGGCACCCCCGCGGCGGTCAGGAGTCGCTGGTTCAGCCGCCCGACGACGTAGCCGGCCACGAGACCGACGACGAGGATGAGCAGGGCCAGTACGTACTGGAACTCGTCTCTGAGAAGCGTCTCCAGCTGGACCTGCAACACCACCATCAGTACTCCTCCGGGTCGAGTTCGAGGACTAGTTCACCGCCCTTGAACGCCCGTACGAGGCCGTCGCTCTCCGAGAGGACGATGGCCGTCGCGTTGGTCTCGCGGGTGATGGCTCCGGCGGCCATGTGGCGCGCGCCGAGACCCTTGGGGATGTCGACGCCCTCGGCAGAGGGTTCCAGATAGCGGTAGGCGGAGACTATCTTGCCCGCGTCGGAGATGACGAAGGCACCGTCGAGCCGAGAGAACTCCTTGAGCATCACGTTCACGATGGGGTCGCCGACGTGGACGTGAGACTTCTCGAAGGGGTTGTAACTGAGCGGTCGGGACTTGTTCATCACCTTTCCGGCGTCGCCGACGACGAACAGCGCGCCGACCGGCTTGCCCTTCTGGCCCTTCTTGCCGAGTTCGATGGCGACCTCGAACACGTCGCGGATGACGCCGGGGTCGCCCCGCGAGTTGGCGAACAGGTCGTAGACGCCCGAGTGGATGGAGTCGCTGGCCCGCGCGCGGGTCACGGTGTCGGTCCCCTCCTCGAACATGCTGACCGCACAGACGACTACGTCGCCGTCCTCGACGACGCCCTGTTCCATTCCACCTTCGACACCGAACCGGATGCGCTCGCGCACGTCGTCGAACTCCAGCGGCAACTCCACGAACGAGTCGGCCCCGACCGAGTTCTCCGGACCGACGACGACCACGTCCACCTCGTCGTCCACGTCCGCGTACCGGTCGTAGTAGGACCCGCTGGGCGAAAACAGAAAGACGGCATCGGCGTCCTCGGTCACGTCCCCCAAGAGTTCGTTCAGATCAGCCATTACCCGAAACGACTCAGTGACCGGAGAAAAGGTTTGTGGGGGGATACATACTCCGAGTGAAACGTCGGCGTCGGTCGGGGCCCCGACGACGACCCCGAATCGGCGCGACCGACGCCCGACTGATGCCAACGGTCGGACGAGTCACCGCGTCTCGGTCTCGTCGTCCGACCGCCTCTCGTCGCCGTCACCGTCGCCGCCGGACGCCCGCTCGGGGTCCGCCGCGGTCACGACCGACTCGACGCTCCCCCCGAACGCGTCGGACTCGCGACGGTCCGAGTCGTCGTCGCTCGGCGAACTCCGGAATCCGGCACCGAACACCGCCAGCACGCCGAGCGCGTAGGCCCCCACCGCGACCGGCGGTAACTGGCCGACGTGGCCGGTCCACTCGGCGGTCCAAAACAGGACGACCCCCGCGCCCGCGACAGCGGTGCCAGCGCCCGCGAGCGGTCTCGACCGTGCCGCGTCGGGACACCGGCCGAACAACACGAGAAAGCCCGCCAACAGCGAGAGGCCGCCGAGGAGGACCCCGAGTCGGAGCGCGTCGGACTTCGCGACGCCGAACCCGGCGACGAGGCTAGCGGTCGTGGTGACGAACCCGACGACCGCGACTAGACTTCCGACGAGGAGGGCGGTCGCACGAGCGACTGCTCGCCTGTGGTCCTCCTCGTCTTCTCTCCCGTCGTCCGACATATATGGTTTGATATGTACGGATATGGGAAAAGTATGTCGGAGAGTTTCATCGTTGATACTCTCGCTCCTCGGGCGTCGATACGGTTATTATTTCTGTGAAAATTTGGAGGTTTTAGTGAATGATAGACAATCACGCACAGCCGGAGTACGCGGCAGACGAACGGGTCGGCGACGCTTCGACTCGACGACGAAGATAAAATCGTCCGACAGCGAATGCGCGGGACCGGATTCGAACCGGAGCAAGACGGTCGGGGCGTGCGACTTGCAGGGTTCAAATCGGTCCTGCTCTTCGCTCACTTCGTTCGCTCATGCGCGGGACCGGATTTGAACCGGCGGACCCCTACGGGATAGCGTCCTAAGCGCTACGCCGTTGGCCTGGCTTGGCAACCCGCGCGCACTCTCCAGTTCCGGCGAGGGCGACAAGAACCTGTCGTTCTCTCGGGAGCGTCCCCCACGGCGGGACGCTTATGTGAGTCCGGTCGCAAGCGGTGGTCGTGTATCGGGCACGCGACCACGTCGAAAACGAGCGGTGGCTGGCCGAAATCGAGGAGTGCGCCGACCGACTCGGCCTCGACACCGCGGCGCGCTCGCGGGCGACCGACCTCTTCCTCTCGACGGTCTCGGAGTGGGACGCGCCGAGCGACCGGGACGCCGACTCCCGGCGCGCGGTCGTCGCGGCCAGCCTCTACGCCGGGTCGCTCATCGAGGGCGACCAGCGCTCGCAGGGCGAGGTCGCCGAGGCCGTCGGGGTCGCCCGACTGACAATCCAGCAACGCTGGAAGGACCTGTTGGAGGCGGCCGGTCTGCAACCGCCGTCGTGGTGACTCCCGTCGTTTCCGGAACGGCGACTCGCCGCCGACCGTCTCGGGGTCCAGCGTCCCGGCCGGAGGGTCGTCCTCCCGAGTGTTCCGCGACAAGTCGGCGATTACGCGGCTTCAGTCCCGTCCTACGGCCGAGTATCCTCTATTTCGGCGGTTGAACGATTGACACGCTCTTCCCGCCGAGGAGCGTTGCTCCGAGCGGAGACCCATGACACGCAAGACAGCAGTCCTCGCTATCGCCGCGCTGATGGTCGTCGGCTCGTCGGCCGCGCTCGCGGTCGGAGCGGGTCCGGCCGCGACCGACGAGGGACCGCTCGCACAGGAGACCGAGACGACGACGGCGGCGGGACAACTCGGGGCCGGGGTACAGGTCACGTTCCTCAACCAGAGCGCCGGCGTCACCTTCACCGACACGGAGCCGAACAAGACGACGGTGACTATCGAGCGCGTCGTCGTGCCCGAGGGCGGCTTCCTCGTCGTCCACGAAGCCCAGAACGTGACCGGTGAGTACGCCACCGAAGGGCAGGTCGAGGTCGGCGGCGTCGTCGGCAACTCGACGTACCTCGAACCCGGTGCCCACAGCAACGTGGTCGTCGAACTGAACGAGAGCATCGACAGTACGCAGACGCTCGTCGCCATGCCCCATCGGGACACGAACGATAACCGCCAGTACGAGTTCCCCGAGGCGGACGCGCCCTACACGATGGACGGCTCGCCGGTCATCGACAACGCGCTCGTCATCGTGGAGTACGACGTCATCGACGCGACGTTCGGCGACGAGGAGAACGGGACGACGACCGAAGCCTGAACGCGGTTCGTTTCGGACCGACTCTTTTTCCGCGCGCCGCTCCGGGAGTCAGCGCAACAGGTCGAGTGCGACGCCGAGGACCGCGAAGATAGCTCCCGAGACGACGGCGAAGGCGGCCCAACCCGGTATCGAGAAGTCGTCCGGCTCGCCCGTGAGAAGGGTGTACGTCGAGACGACCGCCATCAGGCCGCCGGCGAGGAGCGCCACGACCGAAAGGCCGACGCCCTCGCCTATCACGGACGCGAATCCATCCACGACGAACGCCGCGCCCATGACTGCCAGCGAGCCGTGATAGACGGAGAATCGTCGCACGGGTGTCTCTTCGGAGAGACGGCGCGAAGATACTTCTTTCGGTAGTTTCCCCGCTCACTCGTCGGCGACGGCCCGACACCGCTCGACCCACCGCGTCTCGAACTCGTCGTCGGTCACGACCCGCCCCGCGAGGTCCGCGATTTCGGTGACCTCCTCGGCTCCACACCAGCGCACGCACTCCCGGTAGACGTCCATCGGTAGGTCGTCGTCGTCGCGGACGACGCGCAACTCGTCGGCCCCCGAGAGGTAGGCGACGAACGCGCGGGTGTGGCCGTCGGTCAGCGTCCAGTCGCCCCGGATTCGCCGGACCGGCAGCGGGTCGTAGTTCGGGTCGGCGAAGTCGAACCACTGGGTCACCAACGAGAGCTTCAGGCCGTTCAGGTAGAGTTGGCTCGGTCGCACCGCGTCGATGGAGAGCGTGAAGGGACCGGAATTGCAGTCGGCGTCGGTCATACCGGGGCCACGAACGCCTCAACGTTTAATCGTTCGCCGAACGGGGATTCTGTATGGCAATCGAGGAGCGCGAGCGAACGCACAGCGACGCCGACCGACCGTGGACCCACGAGCAGGCCGTCGTCGGCGACGTGCGACTGCACTACGTCGCGGCGGGCGACGACGAGGACCCGCTCGTGGTTTTGCTTCACGGGTTCCCCGAGTTCTGGTACTCGTGGCGCGAGCAGATTCCCGCGCTCGCCGACGCGGGCTACCGGGTCGTCGCGCCCGACATGCGAGGGTACAACCGCTCGGAGAAGCCGCCGGGACTCGACAGCTACCGGATGGAGGAGTTAGTCGGCGACGTTGTGGCCCTGATAGACCACTTCGGCCGCGACGAAGCCACCGTGGTCGGCCACGACTGGGGCGGCGCGATAGCGTGGGAGACGGCGATTCGCCACCCCGAGCGCGTCTCCCGACTCGCGGTCCTGAACGCGCCCCATCCCGAGCGATTCCGCGAGGAACTGAAATCCAACCCCGAGCAGTGGCGTCGCTCGTGGTACATGCTCTGGTTTCAGGTGCCCGCGATTCCCGAGACCCTGCTCGGCGCGGGCAACGCCTTCGGCGTGGGGCGACTCCTCGAAGAGAGTGCGAACCCCGGCACGTTCGACGACGACGACCTCCGGCGCTATCGGGAGGCCGCCGCCAGACCCGGCGCGCTCGGGGCGGCGATAAACTACTACCGGGCGCTGTTCCGCCAGCAGTTGGGCGAGCAGGCGCGCCGACTGGTCGGACGCGCCGAACCGCAACGTCGCCTCCGGGTGCCGACCCTGCTCATCTGGGGCGAGGAGGACGTGGCGCTCGGCACCGAACTGACCGAGGGACTGAACGACTACGTCTCGGACATCCGGGTAGAGCGCCTGCCCGGCGCGAGCCACTGGGTCCAGAACGACCGCCCGGAGCGAGTCAACGACCTCTTGGTCGAGTTCTGCGAGCGGTAGCTACTCCGACTCTTCGGCGGGCAGACGAACCAACTCCTCGGGGTTCTGGAAGGCGTAGAGGACGATACTCCCCTCCAGTCGCTGGTTCCGAAGGAGGTTCTTTGCCTCGCCGCGGTCTATCTCGCCGATTATCTCGACCGCGGTCAGTAGGTCGGCCTGCGAGACCCCGAGGTCGCTCCGGTCCACTTCGACGCCTTCGGGCGCTTTCACGCTCTCCAACATCACGTCCACGTAGTCCGCGAGGTCCCTCGTATCGGCGAGTCGCTCGTGCCACGAGGGCGGGTAGACGCTGACGTTCCCGCCGATTTGGTAGAGTCGGTCGCCGGGTTGCCACGACCGGGCGTCGGTGAGGCGGTCGTCCAGCGAGGTGTCGAACCGCTCGCGGTTGTACTCCAGTTCGTCGGCGTACGCCTCCACGAGGTCCCGTGGTACGCCCGGTCCTTCGACCGGGTGGTGGCGTTCGAGGTACTTCACGAGGTCGCGGGCGGCGAAGTAGTCGTCGTGGTGAGAGAGCTCGTTAGCGAGGTCCGTATCGACGGATGCCATGGGTGGAGTGCGACAGCGACGAGCAAAAGCGCCGCGTAAGATTTCCGAGCTTCGAGCCGAGAAACCAACCGCTCTCGCCGCTCGCCCGCGCTGAACTCACTCCTCGGCGAGGTGCGGGCGGTACGGCCGGACCCACGCGGGGAGTTCACATTCCAGCATCTCGGCCCGGCGTTCTATCGACGGGTGAGTCGCGAACGCGGCGAACCACCGCGACCGGTCGGCGGCCCACGGCACCGGCCCGGTCACGTCCTCGTCGTTGTCGCCGGTCGCCACCGCCGCGATGCGGTAGAGGGCTTCGGTTAGGTCGGACGGCGAAACGAGGTCGGCGGCGTAGGCGTCCGCGCGATGCTCCTCCAGACGATTAGCGTACCGACTCGCGGCCAGCGCCAGCGGTTCCGCACCGAGACCGAGCGCGTACCGGACCGCCGCGGCCCGCCGGTCCGAGGAGTACGCCGACGCCAGAAACAGCGCGCTCCCGAGGGTGGCGACGGTCGGGCCGCGCCCCGTCAAGCCAATCGTCCAGAACGTACCGAAACCGACGACCTGCGGGAGATAGAGCCGAATCGCGTCGGTCGAGAGGTCCCGCCCGAGGTGGCCGAGTTCGTGGGCGAAGACGGCCGCCAGCCCGGCCGGGCCGACGACGGTCGGCAGGCGCGGGTCCACCGCGAGCAGGGGGTCGCCGTCGTCGTAGCCGACCTTCGCGCCCGGCGCGTCCATCCGGACGAGAGCCACCTTCGGAACCGGCCGCCCCGCCCGCTCGCAGACCGACAACAGCGCGCGCTGGATTTCGGGCGCGTCGCCCAGTCGAGGGTGGCCCGACGCTCGCAGGTCCTCCTCGATTTCGAACCGGCCGCCCGAGCGCCACGCCTGCAGGGAGACGTAGCCCAGAAAGAGCGTGCCCGCGACGACGTAGACGCGGGGCGCGCCGGTCCGGACGAGTTGGACGACCGACGCTCCTGCCGCGACGACGAGCGCCAGCGTGACCGCCCAGACCCGGAACGCCAACGAGAACTCGGACGCGCGACCCGACGACTCCATGCCGACGAGCGCGGACGCCGCGAGGAAAAGCGTTGCTCTCGCTCGCGGTCGAGTTACGTGGCGGTCGTTCTCACTTCGCCGTACTCACTATCTTCACCACGTCGCCCTCCTCCAGTTCGTACTGGTCGCTGATTTCGCGGTTCGTCTTCGCGTTGACGGCGTGGAGATAGCCGTCACCGATGTCGCTGTGGACTGCGTAGGCCAAGTCCTTCGGCGTCGAACCGCGGGGCAGGAGGAACGCGTCGGGCAGGACGTTGCCCTTCGCGTCGGTCCACTTGGTCTCGTTCTGGACCGGGAAGGCGGTGATCTGGTCCAGTAGGTCGTACACCGCGTGGTCGAGGGCCTCCTGCACGCCCGTCCCGCTCCACTCGGCCATGACCTCCCGAATCTGGTCGAGTCCCGCGGCCTGCTCGTCGCTCAGGTCGCCGACGATTTCGAAGTCCTCGTCGCCGGGGTCGTACTCGACGACGCCCGCTTGCTCGGCCTGCCGGAGCGCCAGTTCGCCCTCGGCGGTCGCGGGAATCACGGGCTTGCCGGTCTCTTTCAGGCGCTCGATGTTCTCCGGCGGAGCCACGTCGGCCTTGTTCGCCACGAGAATGATGGGTTTCGTCCGTGCGCGCACGTCGCGGGCGAGGGCCTCACGGTGCTCGTCGGTCCACTGAATCGGGTCCTCGGGGTAGTCCAACTCCCGGAGGCTCGCGGCCACGTCGGCCTCGCTCGCGCCGAATCCGGTCAGCATGTCCGCGAGGGCTTCGTCCACGTCGAAGTCGGGCGACCGGGACTTACGCTCGACGCTCTCCCAGTTTCGGTCCACGATGCTCGCGAGCCACTGGTCGAGTTGTTCCTCGATGAAGTCCACTTCCTCCACCGGGTCGTAGGTGCCGATTTCGACCGGTTCGCCCTCCTCGTTGGTGCCGCCCGAGGCGTCTACGACGTTGACGATTGCGTCGGCGTTCGTCAGTTCGTCCAAAAACTGGTTGCCGAGTCCGCGGCCCTCGTGTGCGCCCGGCACGAGTCCGGCCACGTCAAGCAGTTCGATGGGGACGTATCGCTTGCCGTCGTGGCAGTCCTCGTCGCCGCATCGCTCGTCGCGTTCGAGACAGGGGCAGTCGGTCCGGACGTGGCTGACGCCGCGGTTCGCGTCGATGGTCGTGAACGGGTAGTTGGCCACGTCCACGTCGGCCATCGTCGCGGCCTTGTAGAAGGTGGACTTGCCCGCGTTGGGCTTGCCCGCGAGTGCGATGGAAATCATGAGGGAAGCTACCGGCGTCCGGGAAAAGCCCCTTTCGGTTCCGCGAGTCTGGCGTACTCAGAACGCGCCGAGACTCGACTGGAGTTGTCGCCCGCTCTCGTCGTCGCCGACCTCGTAGCCGACCAGCTTCCGCAGGTCCACCGCGTAGGTCGTCCCGCCCCGAGCGAGGACCAGCACCCGGCCTTGCACGCCGAGGACTTCTCCCGTCGCCAGCGTCTCCGCGACCGGTCGGGCCGAGAGGTCCAGTCCGTAGTCGAACTCGAACGTCTCCGCCGGGTCGAACTCGGCGAGGGCGTCGTTCCACGCCGCGTCGTCCACCGACCGGTGAAGCCCCGAAATCTTGTCCGGGACGCGCACGCGGTCGGTGAACTCGTCGGCCAACTGGGATTCGATTTCTCGGGCGATTCGGCCGTTCTCGACGGTCCGGACGAGGGCCGCGCGGTCGGCACCCTGCTCGCGCAGGCGGGTGGGGAGTCGCCACGCCTTCGTCACGCCGACCTTGAACGTCGCGGGCGCGAACGCGGCCAGATAGATGGCGTGGTCGTCGTAGCAGTCCATCTCGTCTTTGAGGCA
>SDGW01000934.1_pt1 | contig 12161 bp, 9 predicted proteins | sample 2873831 | NCBI WGS metagenome assembly SDGW01 (sample SAMN08132700, study PRJNA421101) | hypersaline lake metagenome | isolation source: celular fraction 0.22 microns magnesium sulfate-rich crust from ephemeral... | place: Spain: Penahueca Lagoon, Toledo | collected 2011-07
CGAGGTTCTGGTCGGCGGTCGAGACGCGGCTGTAGCAGGCTACCGAGGGCATGGTTTCGCACATGGTCGCCCACTACTTAAAGTTCGGAAGTTTCGCACAGTTGTGCGAAGACGCACGTTTTTGCACATGCAGAACATCGTTTGGACCCAATTATTCTGCCTGAATAGATTGCGGAACATCTGATAAGCAGGATCGCGAGAGAGGGGCAAGGGATTTCAACAGTGTCGTTGAATGCTTTGCTGATGGATATTTACGACCGGGGACCTGTGGCTCTATCCAACGACAATGTCCGATTTGTTTGATATAGTTGAGCGGATGAAGCAAGAACGACAAAACCACTTAGAGAATATCTCCTTCGGTGAATGTCGGTTGCTCCGTGACATCGTTCTCTATCTTGCTGGTCGTGAATTTGATAACCGTGAGCAGGTGCTATCAGCCGTTGCGAACGAGTTCGGCCTTGATTCTGAAGAATGTGAGAAACGAGTGTCGCAGTACATTTCGATAATTGAAGTTCCAAAGGCTAAGCTCGGTGGTAAGGCGGTCAGGATGGGCGTTAAATACTTTTCAGGCGAAGATGTGGAGGAAATAGCTGAGGAAACACGCTACTCAGAAGGAGAGATACAACGCGAACTCCGAATTTTCGTGTCGCAATCTGAAGACCGTGTCCCGCGGCCACTCGAAAATAGAACTAACTTCCCGACAGCTGATTTTTTGAAAGAAGATTACACTAAATCGTTGGCCGAGACGATGTCAGAATTTAGCTTTCAGGGGCTTTTAGACGGTCTTCAAGATATCGATAGGGAGGACTTCCCGTTTTCGTGGCTCCGCTTCCTTACTGTCGGAGCGTATAACGAGATTTACGAAATCTATGAAGAAGAGGGAGAAGAACAAGTCCGAAAAGTTCTCGCAAATACTCTTGAGGAAAGAGACCTCGCTGAGTACATTGAGGATACAGAACTTTTCCGGGGAGAGCGTAAGGAGCTCTATTTCGATGCGGTGGAGGCGTACCGTGAAGAACGATATTCGCTTACAATCCCTCTCGCTCTAACCCAAATTGATGGATTAGTTATTGAATTGGCTACTGAACTTGGAATCTGGGAATTGGACGACAACGTGACAGGGGTGAAGATAATCAGTAAATCCACTTCTGAACAGAGTGAGAAGTATATCGATGAAGTTGATGGGTTCTTAGCAGATCGGTATAAGCGTTTGATGGGGCGTGGAACAAGGAGAGCAAAGATTCTCCACGGGATTGAAACCGATTTCGCTAATGACCGCGAATTCGCCTCCGAACTCATCTGGTTCTGGGTCTCAGTTTTCTATTTAGTCGACCGAATCCGCTCCCAGAACTCGATTTCCGATAGTGGTCTTTTGAAGTTCTTGGCAGTCAGTGAGCCTCAAACTGTGGAGGAAGTAGCTGAACGGTTTGAATCGCAACCCCTGTACGTTGAAACATATCTGGATGCCTTCTCCGATGAGGGATATGTCGAGAAGAAAAATGATGGGTACGGCATTACTGAAGACGGGGAAGAATATCTTCTTGAACTAGAGCCGAGGTTTGTATTCAATTGATACCACGTTTCCGGTATAAATCGCATCGGTAAGACGTGACGGATCTGGTCAGATGATACGTCCTCAGAATCATAGCTACGGAGTACGACGAGCCCACGAAAACGGACGGCAGCAAACCGGCGGAGACTACTAAGGCATCGAAAACAGGAACTCAGGGTTCTGTGAAAACCCTCTGTCGCTGTTAGTTTATTGAGGCCGAGTTGAATAGACGGTGTGAGTCGGTCAACTAGTTCCCCCGTCGATATGAGTAAGTACAGGGGATGTATCTAACAGCTCGTTTCGGCTTGAATTGACCTAGGTCGCTTACAGTCTGTAAGCGGGTGGTCACCCGCTTACAGGCGTAAACATCAATTTATTCTCTATCTTGGGAAAACGATTCTAAAACAGATTGACGCTAGTGTAAGCAGCGTGTGTTCGAGCTAGACCTACTCTTCAGGTTTCGTCAGGATGAGGATATTTTCTTCAACATCGTCATAGTCAGCCGTTGTCGCGGCCATATTCCGCCAAAGGCGGATCTCAGGTTCTTCGAACCCAACTCGAGTCTTGGCAAGTTCGCCGAGAATCTTAGCCGTCTCGACTTCAACCTGCCAGTAACTACCTGAGTCTCCAACGACATACGCAGCCTTCCCACCAGGGCTGAGAAGTTCGTACACCTGCTCAAAATGGTGCTGCATCCCTGCAAAGTACTCCTCGATTACTCGTGGGTAGTACTTTCCGAAGCCGTGGGAGATGTCTTCTTCCTCAAGGATGGTTTCCATCTCCGATACAATAGCATCTACTTGGTCATTCTCACGGATATTGACCTGCTCTGCCTCGTCGTCGGCGACATAGATGTTCTTTGTGTGCGAGCGAATATTCGACTTCTTGATCTTCTGTAGGTCTTTATTATCGTCGGCGGCGTGCAGCCAGATGAGTTCGAGGCGCTGGTTGCGGGTGTAATCGTGTTCAGCAGGGTACGGCGGTGAGGTAATCAGGTAGTCTACTTCGCCCTCGTGCTTATCCGAATTTAGTAGCTCGGACTCAACACGAAGTGTTTCGGAAAGTTTGCGTGCATCACCACGGATGATTTCGGTGGCCCCTGGCTCGATCTCCCCTGTATCGACTGCTTCCTGCACTTGCTCCAGGTCTCCCTCCATATTGGCGAGCTTGTTCTTGAAGAGGGTGAATACATCTTTGTCACCCTCTTGCTTTGGGTCACGAGTGGCTTCTGGACCGAACCGAACGTTCCCAACGTCCTCGGGAAGAATCGCAATCATCGCCAACTTGAACAGGTCCGTAACCTCGTCGTCAGGCATCTCTTCGACATGGTAGCGGAGCACCTTCATCTTCTTTAGGGGCTTCTCAGAGAGCCATCCTTTCGGCGTCTTCTTCGGCTCGCTGAAGTCGTACTTGGTCAGGTCGATTTCTTCGTCATCGGAAGAGTCCCCAAACGAGTCGAGCGTGGTATTGCCCTGCGAAGAGATTTGCTTGAAGATTGGCTGGATAGTAGTGAGAAGGTCAGAACGACGACTACGAAACTCATCAAGATCTACATCCCAGTTCGTCTTACATCGAGCGGAAAGGACTGATGCGGGCGAGGTATCTGTCCCAATACTGTCGATACCGAGTTTCTTAGCGGCAAGAGTAGTCGTGCCCGTGCCATTGAACGGGTCAATGAGGAGGTCGTCTTGTGTTATTCCAAATTCATCCACCAAGCCGGTGATGACGCGGTCGCTGTAAGCGTAGACAAACCTGTACCAATCGTGGATATCCACGTCGTCTAGGCGCCCGATATTTGATTGGTGCTTCAAATTGAGGTCCTCGTTGGTTTGAGTCGTAGTCATGGTTCGGTTTGAAGTTTGCGTGACCCGCTGGTCAGAAGTATCTTCGCAATCTCTCGGTCTAAGATAAGAGTATATTCGAATATTAGACAGGCATATATGCTCTAATAATCGGTATTACACGAGATGTTTTACATACAGATATTGGATTCGGGGTATGGCTGGAGAAATCGCAGAGGAGGATTTTCAACAGCAAGCGAAGGTCTTCAAGGCGCTTCAGTCCGAAGTGCGTTTGAAATTGCTGAAGGAGGTTTGTGATCGACAACCTATCTCTGCACCAGAGCTGAACGATAGGTTCGAAGTCACGAAAGAGAGTATCAAGAAGAACCTGAATCAACTGGAGGAAGCAGGCTTACTTAACTCATCACGAGAGCGCGGGCCTGGGAATCGCCCTCGAGATGAGTATGTTCTGGCATACGAAGAAGAAGGAGTGATGGTTCAGCTTGATATCGTTCCAGAGGAGTACAATTTCTACCTTGGCCGGTCGGATGTAGCATCACAGTTCTAGCCTCTCTTCCCTAAAGGCGAGTTTCTGCGAAGATTAGACGTTATTGACTTCGCAGTAATATCAATTCTGTGATAGTTTTAGCCCCCAGCCATGTCCAGTGCAGGTTGAGATGGCGAAATACGAGCCAATCATTAAGTGGGTATTCGAGCACCAGGCTGAGGAGTACGGCACAGAAGAAGAGATTCCGTTTCATCGAGACCACATCGAGATGGCGATGGACGAGCTGGATATCAGCGTCGGCAATGTCCCTGATATCCCGTACGCGTATCGGAGCCGTCGTCCACTCCCTGATAAAATCGCACAGCACGGATATACGGCGGTCGTAATCGATGACAAGCGGGCAGGCGAGGAACCGACCTACCTCTTCACCAAGACAGAACAGCTCATTCCCATTCCCGAGGTCGTGGATGAGACACATCAAACCAGCAGCGATGCCCTACCCGAGCCAGTGCGTGATTACATCGGGAAAGACGAACAAGGAGCGTTGACACAGGTCCGGTACGCAAGACTGTTGGACGACTTCACAGATCTCGAAACCTACCATCTTCAGTCCCATCTTCGGATGCGTGTCCGAGGACGTGAGGCAGAATTGGACGATCTGTATGTCGGTGTCGATAATGACGGAAACCATGTCGCACTTGCCGTGGAAGCAAAAGGCGAGAGCGAGACGCTCAACAAGAATCAACTTATCCGTAATACTCGAGGCATCGAGGAGAAGATCCAATACCCTGATTCAGTTCGAACGCTAGCAGTCAAACTAGACGGAGACGGGTACTTCCACCTGTTTGAGTTCGAAGTGTTTGAGGACTCGGAAGGTAAAGACCGCGTAGAAACAGACCGGGTTTGGAAGTACGAATTTGAGTCGGAGTGACAACGACTCGAGAGTAATAACCAACCTGCGTAAGAATTCATAATTGTACGGACGCTGACTGATTTCATCAAAACGTGATTGCACAACAGTGCAGGCATGTATTGAATTGGAGGTGACTTCAGTAAGACGTTCCAGCCGGAATTCCCGATACTCCGAGAATATAGGCCAATTCCATTTCAGATGTCCGTTTCCAAAGAAGGCACCGAACAGTAAGTTTTCTCACGTGGGCCACGAGACACCAATTCTTCTCTTTCCGTGAGTAGGAAAACAGGTATATGCATCAACTTAATTGCTTCTTTAATTTCTTCGGAATCCGGTCGATAACCAAAGAATGGAACTCTGGTCCGTGCTGGTTGCTCCAAGAAGTTCACTCGAAAAGTCGTATGGACTATTTGTCCCTGTTGGGTTGTTCGTTTCCCCATAGTAGATTTGGTCTCTATGTCTTCGTGGAGTTCATACAACGCTTCTCGCGCTGATTCAGCAGATACGTCGGTGATTCCTCTTTCCGGCTCTGGAGAAATTGGGCAAATACTATAACGGAACTCAAACGATTGGGGCCTTATCAGTTGTCCGTCGTAAAACGCAGGGGTACTAGTCCTACAGTAACTCTTCCATGGGTCTCCGATCAAGTCGTCAAATCGTCCCATTTGTTTCTCAAGATCTGACCCATCGTCGTGCCAAATGATGATTGGGTAGAGTTCCTGGGCTGACTGACTACAGTCTAATCCAATCCAGATTATCCCATCTGGATGTGGTGGCTCAACCTCTACGTCTTCGAAGCTGTCTCGAAGATCCACATCAATATCAGCGTCATCGATGAAGCGATATTGGCTACTCTTCATCGATACTAATCTCGAGGGGAAGTATAGAGTGAACTTCTTCGACGTGTTCTGTCTTGAATGAATCGAAGCTAACTTGCCCTGTATTCACCAATTTGCGGAGGAGTAGGAGCGATTCTTCATGCTTCAATTCGTCTTTCAGGTCTTCCTCTCTAGCATCTATCCATTTCCGAGAACGGACAATTAGATCATATGTCTGGAGAGGATCTTCTTCAATTGGCGCCCCATTTTCCATTGCTTCTGCTATTTCTTCATCCAATTCAAATTCAAAGTTGTTTGAGTAACTTCGTATTATAGTTCGTTGTTCCGCCCAATCTTCTTTCAATTCACTCTCCCACCGTGCCAAGGCCGTACGCAGAGAGCTAAGATCCTCTTTAATGGCCTCGAAAGTTGTGTATTCCTCTTTCCTAACACTTTCTGCACTGCTTCGGATTCGATCGATAGCCGGAGAATCATACTCCACATCCGTCTCGATGGCTTCTATAGTAGCTAGCAGATCCGTATTTGCCTCTATCTCTGAGACCTCTTGAACGACCTCATTGAATAGTGATTCAAGAGTTTCATTCTCGATTCTGGTCTCTATTTGGTTCGCAGTTACTTGGGCCAAATTGATGTCTAATCCGGCAAAGTCGTCAAGCAATATTCCGATATCATTGATATTCTCGAGGATAGACTCTGACGCAACATCCTCTGAATAACGTTCCAGGTCAGACTCGAATGGCAATATTGAATCAGGGAACCAGGTCTGCTTTTTAGAAAATGATGTTATATTCTCCAGGTCCTCAAACCGTTTTGTGTACTTATCTATCCGGGATTTAACGGTGTCCTCCGGAGTTAAGAGTCGTAGTGGATCATCGTTTAGCTCGTGCTTCACTAACTCTTTAACCGGGTCAGGCGCCGCGTTCAATTCCTCCTCTAGTGCTGAATACGTTTCTCGTGCACTGAGTAATTCTTCCTCAAACCGGTCTTCAAGACGCTCATGAATCTTATCAAGCTCTCTCTCAGAAACATCAATATCTAATTCCTCGATAAACTCCTGGATTTGAGCTTTTAACGCGTCCAAAACTGGTTTTTGATATGCCTCTTCCAAATCTTCCAGTAGTGAGATGAACTCATTGAAAGATTGACTCGTCTCCAGTTGTTGAGCAATAGGTTGAGCTGACCGTCTGAATGCTTCTTTTTCACTCTCTGATCGGACCTCCCACTCTTCTCTTGCGTTTGTCAGCCAATTTCGACGAGCTTCTAACTTTGATAGCTCATCATCGATCTCACTTGCTGCAGAATCGAGTTGGTCTTCAAGTTTCATTGGTCACCACCCTGTAGAGTAATACTAAGGAACTCACGTACATCCCTAGTCAATTCTTCTCGAGTTCTATTACGATCTCTTAGTTTACTTTCTACTTTCTCGAACCTTTCTGCTAAGGATTGAACCTTAGCCAGATCCTCTGTAGCCTTTTGACTTACATTCCTGAGAGTCTCTTCACTATCAGGTGAAATCGTATCGTTTCCCGGTATACTATAAAAATTAAAAATGTCGTCACCTAGTTCCTGTAATTCCTCATTCACTTCATCCCGGTTCATATCCAAGTATTCGTGTACCTCCTCCTTGTTCTGAGCGGCGCTGCGGAGATCCTTATACTCTGATTTCAAGTCCTGTACGTCGAACACCACCGAGGTCTGGGTTACGCCCCCCTCAATTGAGCCTACAGATTCGCGAATTCGGTCTCGATACTCTCCAACAAGTATTGAGTAGGCCAAGCCAATACTCAACAATTTTTGGTTGTCTGTGGTCTCCGAATATAGCTTCTCAAGTCCAGATTGAACCATTTCCACGTTGGAAAGATGATTCTCAACCTCCGTTCTTGAAACAGAGAAACTTCTCCCAACGTCTTCAGGCGGTGTGAGTACGTCATTTATAACTTCTATATCACTTTCAGTATCTTTCAAACGACGCTCTATTTGATTGAGAGAATCATTGAGATCATTGATATGGGCAGGGATATCAACACCCTCAAACTGTGCAGATTTGTAAAGGAGTATCCCCCAAAGGAATCCTGGCGCCTGGTGCAGCTGGGTAGAAGCTTTTGCGATTACTGATACAGTATCATCGCCGTCCATCTGTGTGAGCGTATCGAACAACTCCTCTTGAGATTCTGCATGCTGATTACTCATCGCTACAAGCAGGTCTCCCAATCTTCTGAGGCTCGGGTCTAACGCTCCGCTATCGGCTCCGTATTTTGATCGTATTCGACGGACACGTTTTCGAACCCCCTTTTCGGTAAAGAATTTATCTAGAAATTCCTTGTAAGGGAATTTTGCCTTTTGTATATATCCTTGATCGTACGCTTCTATTAGACCCTCAACTATGTTAGGATAGTTAATCATCTCCTCTTCTGAGACTTCACTAAACGCCAAAGCGTAGGAGAGGCCAATCCGAGGAGAATTTGCAGAACCCGTATATCCCCAGAAGGGAGTATCTCCCTCAAGTTCTTCCTGTGCCCAAAGTAACGTGTCTGAATCACGCAAGGAATACCTCCCGCGAAACTCTTCTTCAGCGGCAACTGTCGTATTACGTACTATACGATTGACCTGTGTATAGAGAGCATCTATTGTATTCCTAACTTCACGATCGATTTGACCGGACTTTATACTTGAAATAGTTTTTTCACTGAGTGGAGGTTCGTGTTTATCGTCATCCTCAATATACTGATTGAGTTGGAGAATAAAGTTCCAAAGCCGTTCACCACCTTTATTCTCTGAATATATTAGATGGAAATTTTCAAGCCGTGACGCCCATCCACTCGTTTCCCACTCTGCTTCTTCCTTTCCCGGCCGAATGAGGACATTCATCTTGGTTATATCTTCATTCGATTCTGCAGTCGCGATACCATCTCGGAATGCTTGCTCAGTTGGACATAACCAGATATCTATATCCATATTGTCAGCGGGTATATTGGGCTCTATACGTATTGCAGAAGTTTGCTGTTTGTACAGCTCGGTATTTGTATAATCGGTTAGACGATCTGGGTTTACCGCGACTGGCGGATAGGCGTCATTGATACAGGTCGGTTTTATTGACCATGTATCATGGTCGTCAATTGCCCGTGTCCCGCTCTTATCCATCCACAGTTCTCGAAATGATTCGATTTCTACCGCCTGAAGGATATCAATAGCAGTATCTCGGGACGGACCGCGCGGTTCGAAGGATAATATAAAGTCCTCAAGTAATTCAAAGTATGCATCAACATACCGATTTTCCATAAAAATAGTCGGAGGTAAATATTTTTCAGACGTTTCCGACCATGTGATATTCGGTGAGAAAGCCTCCATTAAACGGTCGATGTTTCTTTCTAGCATCTGGACCGCATCAGGATCCATGTCGGGGGACTGCATTATATCCAAAACGATATCCCCAGCCGCGTTCGCTGTTATCGCTCGACTGGAATTTACCTTCCAGTCTTCGTATCCATCTTCAAGGAAAACGGTTGCCCGACGCGCCGCATCAAAATGTTCTGACTGCGATATTCGCTCCGTGTACGCATCAGGTGCCAGTATTCGGACTCCGTCGAATTCATACTCAGATACTCGGTCACGTATCCAAGTTGAGACCTCATCTAAAGACTCAGGGCCCTCATCAAGAAGCTTCCTTGCCCAACCAACACGACCTCTTGAAAGCCACCAAATCCCGTTAGCCAATTCTTTGGGTATTTTTGTATTCCCCAGTAGGTCTTGGACATCACCAACATCCAAAATCGGAATGCGGACCTCTTCGAACCGCCGGATGTCCGCTTCACCTAAGATCTCATATGCCGAGACAAGTCCGAAACTCCAGATCTGATATACGCCTTCGACGTCGTCGAGAATGACTCGGAGAGCATTGTCGTCATCCGTCTCAATTTGCTCACCCAGCTTCTCATATGCCTGTTCTACCTCATCAATTAGAAGGACACACGTGTCAATAGAATCGAAATCGACATTTTCAGAGAGCTCAGAGATATTTTCATTTCTATCGGTAGCTGTACTATATGAAGGTAACCAGTCGGCTTGGTTCGTGTCTCGTATGGAATGAACTTGTTCTTGGATTCTATCCTCGAGCCACTCTTCGATGCCTGACTCGTCTGCTTCCTCAAACTCACGGAAGAGCGTTCGAGCATCAGTATATAATGCCGGTATCCCCTGTTTCCAGGCTATTTGGAAGGCTTCGTAAAGTAACTGAGTTTTGCCGGATCCATAGGGCCCAACCACGGCAAGGGGATCCTCCTGCCCCCCCTCTGCGACGGACTCTATGTTACCTATTACGGTATCTTTGATGCGTTTATGTTCATCCGTGTATTCCGTTTCCCATGTGGCGGTTGGTGTAGCAGTTCGTATCTTAGCCATTATCTAGTAGATGTCTAAACATAGTCTGTTATAACTTTGGATTGATCACATTAATCAATATCCTGCTCCTCTTCATTCTCTTCGCCAATGGATGTCCTGATGATGCCTCTGTATGCTAATTGACGGTGTTGATCCGATGGATAAACTCGAATCTCGACATAGAAGCATTCCTGTGTCGATATATCAGCAATATCTAGAAGAATATTCGCGTTCTTCTCTTTATCATCCGGGCTAAGCGTGGTCACATGATCTTCGTACTCATCAATTCGGTCCCATCCATTACCTTTCAGAAATCCGTTTTCGTTGAAAACTCTATAATGGACTCGAAGACGGTTTGCAGGTTGTGAGCCAATATTCGAAATCGCAATCTGGTAAGTGAATCTGGCGAGATTTTGATTGTCATCCTGATCAATCTCTTCCAATTGCTCTGTAAGTGTGGGGCCTGGCTGATCGATATCGTCGACCAACCGTGAGGACGAACCAAGTTCTCGAACTCTGAGACGGGGTGCATCCGACTTGAGAATCTCATTGAGAAATAATACGGACGCATAGAATGCCGTGACAATAACCATCTCATTACTTCCAAGAAGCACAAAGGCGAGGATAACCAATCCGGAAAAGAGGAGTGTGAATGCGTTCGGCCAATCGTAGAATATAGTGGGGAATTTCGAAAAGAAGCGGTTTACCAGTGCTTTTCGGATAAGAAATGCTGGTCGAGTATTGAGGTTAGGGAATTTCCGGACTCGTTCCTCCGTGTCCATTACAGCTATGATCAACCCCAAAAGTAAGACAATTGTCAAGGTGAAGAGACCAGCGTCAACGAGGAGGGCTACTGGTATGTCGGGTATCGGAACGTAAAATTGGTCCAAAGGGACTATGTTGAAAACCGAGTTCACAGTGAGTACCGCAAATAATACGGTTCCGAGGAAAAGATACGATTTCCGTCGGTTATGTCTAACCATGTCTGGCATGTTGAGAGTATGTGATTTAATAATTACTACAGACCGGCTGTACAGAATACTACCAGAAATGACTATTAATTAAGATCATTTTATATAATGTCCTGATAATAACAGACGATGGGTTTACCAGTCACCTACGTTATTCTCCACACGGTATTTCTGATAGTATGCCTTCTCGACCGTTCGACAGTCGAAGTCACCGGGGTTTCTGTTACGGAGTTCTGCAAGAATCGTTGGGTAGTCTGTGGCTCTCATCGTTCGGTCTTCTCCGAAGAACTCATCAATGATGTACCGGTCGCCTATTCCGTAGTTCTCGGGGTCGTAGAACGCTAATATAACCGAAGCCGTCGCCGCTCCGATGCCCGGAATGGCTGTGAGCGTCTTCAGCTGAACGGTCGGGTCGTTAACCAGAAAGGAAGCTTCACTAATTCGACGAATGAACTCGTCAGAAACCGTTCTTACCCTATCGACGTTTCCTTCCCTTCTCCCCGGCATCCCGTTTAGCTTCCATCGAACAACATCTTCGAGCTGATCGCGAGTGAGATACTGCTGTTCTGTAAGTTCCTCATTAATGTGATTCTCGATTGCCTGAAGGTTGTCGTCATAGGCTTCGTCGTACCGTTCGCTCCAAATCCGGATAGCGTCCGCGTCCATATCCTCTACTGTTTGATGGTCAGTATATAACACCACTTCAACTTCATCTACGCGTGTCCAACTCTCTGGCTTCGATAGCGGCCAATTTGGCCCGCCGAGGATTAGGTACAAGCAAAGAGTGAAGTGTTGCGTATGCATCTAGCACCCTGGCTGGTTCCAAATCAGGACTCTTCTCTAAAGTCTGTAGGTACCCGGGTGGCTATCTACAGGGTGAGACGTAGCCGGGCGGTGCGCACCGAAGTCGGTTTGGGTACTTTCCGACGTCTTGTGTCCGTGCCCCTATACAAATGGCCGGGGTATGCGGCGTGTTCGAGGCCCTACAAGCAGCTTAAAGGAGTCTAAGTGACGACTTGTCTCACAAGTCGGCATACAGAGGTCTGACTACACTATCACGCTTCATTGACATTAGCGAGGGTTTCAATCGACCTCCCCAGGTCGGTTTTTCAAGCGGATTGGAGCCGAGGTGCTTCATTGCATCCAGAACGCCTGTTTAACACCAATTTACTTACGCGTTGACGTGAAGCCATCTCCATGAGAGTTTCTAGGGCAGAACG
>SDGW01001293.1_pt1 | contig 12146 bp, 10 predicted proteins | sample 2873831 | NCBI WGS metagenome assembly SDGW01 (sample SAMN08132700, study PRJNA421101) | hypersaline lake metagenome | isolation source: celular fraction 0.22 microns magnesium sulfate-rich crust from ephemeral... | place: Spain: Penahueca Lagoon, Toledo | collected 2011-07
GCCCGGCGGATCGCCGCGGCCCACGACGGCCGGGTGCTCATGGTCGGCCACGGGCTGACGATCGGCGGTGTGACTCGTGGGTTGGTCGGGTCGACCGAGGGTGTCGACGCGCCGCTGTGTGGGCTGACGCGGATCGAACAGAACGGTAGCGCGTGGCAGTTGGACTTCTCCGGGAAGATCGATCACCTCGAATAGCTGTTGCCCGCCGAATCGGTCAGAGCTGAGTCCATGGGGTGCTATGTTCCTGAGGAGACCAACTCGGGACAAAGTCGACGCATCTCGGCCCGAGAGCGGCCACTGCGAGACCGACCGCGCGTGGATTTATATATAACCCCTCTAACCAGACAGCCATGAGCAACGACGGGGCCTTCACCTACAACGGGGGGAAGGTCGACCCTGGCGAAACCCAAAACATTCGCTATGGGATCAGCGAAACCTATCTCGGCGATCCGATCCGCATCCCGGTCACGATCATCAACGGCAGCGAGCCCGGTCCAACGGCGTTCCTCTCGGCGGCGGCCCACGGTGACGAACTCAACGGCATCGAGGTCGTCCGCGAGGTGGCCCACGACTGGGACCTCTCGGAGCTGGCGGGCACGCTGGTCTGCATGCCGGTGCTCAACGTCCCCGGCTTTCTGGCCCAGCAGCGCTACCTCCCGATCTACGACCGCGATCTGAATCGGTCGTTTCCGGGTCGACAGGGCTCGACCAGCGCCAAGCGGATGGCCTACCAGATCTACACCAACTTCATCGAACCCTGCGATTTCGGCATCGATCTCCATACGTCCACGCGCGGGCGAACTAACATGCTCCACGTGCGGGCCGACATGGCCGACGCCGATGTCCACCGCCTCGCGCTGGCGTTCGGTACCAACGTCGTCATCGACAGCGAGGGGTCGGATGGGACGCTCCGTGGGGAGGCCAGCCGAGATGGGATTCCGACGATCACCATCGAGATGGGTGAGGCCCACCGCTTCCAGCGCACGCTGATCGACGAGGCACTCGCGGGCGTCGAGAGCGTCTTCGCCGAGTACGAGATGCTCGACGAGGCCACGGTGCGGTGGCCCGGCTGGCGGACCATCATTACCGGTGACCACGAGAAGACGTGGATCCGCGCCGACGTCGGTGGGATCGTCGACATGCACCACGACCGTGGGGCGCTGGTCCACGAGGGCGACGTGATCTGTACGATCACCAACCCCTTCAAGGACGACAACATCGCGGTCACCGCCCCCTTTACCGGTCTCATGGTCGGCATCCTCGAAAATCCGGTCGTCTATCCAGGCAACCCGCTGTGCCACCTGGTCGAACTCGGCGGCCGGACGCGGCGGGTCGTCGAACGCCAGCAGAGTCCGCAGGCCGCCGGCGCGACCTGACCGACTCGGACCGAGTCGTTTTTTTATAAGTCGAAAGCGGGAGGTGGATCTGACAGCGGAAATATATAAACTATCTGTCAGTCGAGAGGCAGCGGCACTGGTGGCTTGCACCCACGAGTTATACCTAACGTGGCCGAATATATTCGATCACTGTCAGTCGACTGTCGGCGCGACGACGTAACTTCTATACCACCCCGGTACGCATCCTCACACGACATGAGTCAGTCGTACAATCGGGGCCTTATCGAGGACTTCGGCCGTTGGCGGGAGTTCCCTCGAGGTGGGCCTGCTCGCGGTCGCCGTCTTCCACATCCTCAACGGGCTCCGGCTGCTGTTCGTCGACCTCGGAATCGGGCTGGAATCACAGGACAAGAGTTTCTACGCATCGTTGATCCTCACCGGCGCGATCACCGTCGCCTCGGTGCCAACGTTCATCGCGGGGGCGTTCTAACATGGCCGAGCACTACTCCTCCTTTACGAAGGGCGGACGGCTCTGGCTGTGGCAGCGCATCACGGCGGCGTTCCTCGTCGTCGTGCTCGCGTTCCACTTCTTCCTGTTGCACTTCGTCTACCACGCCGACGAAGTCACCTTCGCGCTGAGTCAGGCACGGATGGAGACGCTGAGCTACTACTCGCTGATGATCCTGTTCCTGTTCACCGCGACGTTCCACGGCGTCAACGGCGTCTACGCGGAGTCGACGCCGCCGGCCCAACAGCGGCGCGAAGACGCCAAAAGCGACAAGCGCAGTCGGGATGCCCAACGGCAGGCCGAAGCCGACGCCGCCGCCAAAAGCGACGAGCCGACGCGGCACATCAAGGTGTTCCGCTACGATCCCGAGATCGAGGGCAAACAGGAGCCGCGGTTCGACGACTTCCACGTTCCCTTCGAGAAGGGGATGACCGTCCTCGATGCGCTGATCTACGCCCGCGACCAGTACGACCCGTCGCTGACGTTCCGACACTCCTGTCGACAGGCCGTCTGCGGCTCGGACGCCTTCTTCGTCAACGGCGACCAGCGGCTCGGGTGCAAGACTCAGTTGTCGGATCTCGACGACCCGGTGCGGATCGAACCGCTGCCACATCAGGAGGTCGTCAAGGATCTGGTTGTCGACATGGACCACTTCTACGAGGAGATGGAGGCGGTCGACCCCTACTTCGACCCCGACGAGACGCCCGACGGCGAACTCGAAGAGCAGCGCCAGTCCCGGGCCAACCGGGAGAAGGTCAAGATGTCGACGCGGTGTATCTGGTGTGGGGCTTGCTTTTCGTCCTGTAACATCGCCGCCGGGGACAACCAGTACCTCGGTCCCGCGGCCTTGAACAAGGCCTACCGGTTTGCGATGGACGAACGCGAAGGCGAGGGACGGAAGACCGAGCGGCTCGAAACCATCGAACAGGAACACGGCGTCTGGCGGTGTCAGACCCAGTTCTCCTGTACGAACGTCTGTCCGAAGGATATCCCACTGACAGAACACATTCAGGAACTGAAACGCGAAGCAGTCAAGAAGAATCTGAAGTTCTGGTAGGAACGCTCAAAGGGCTTCAGATCCAATACAAACTAACAAACAATCATGTACGAACACGACGTAATCGTGGTCGGTGCGGGCGGTGCCGGGCTTCGAGCAGCGATCGCCGCAGACGAGGCCGGTGCGGACGTAGCGATCGTTTCGAAACTCCACCCGGTGCGGAGCCATACGGGCGCAGCCGAGGGCGGGATCAACGCCGCACTTCGGGACGCCGACTCGTGGGAAGACCATGCCTACGATACGATGAAGGGCTCCGACTACCTCGGGGACGCCCCGGCGATCGAAACGCTCTGTCAGGATAGCCCCTACGAAGTAATCCAGCTCGAACACTGGGGGATGGCGTTCTCCCGTGAGGACGACGGTCGCGTCTCACAGCGACCCTTTGGAGGACTTTCGTTCCCACGAACCACCTACGCGGGCGCAGAGACGGGCCACCAACTACTGCATACGCTGTACGAACAGCTCGTCAAACGCGGGATTCGGGTGTACGACGAGTGGCACGTGATGAACCTCGCGGTCACCGACGAGGAGCGGCCCGAGGACCGTCACTGCCACGGCGTCGTCGCCTACGACGTCCAGACCGGCGAGATATCGGGCTTCAAGGCTCGTGACGGCGTGATCCTTGCCACCGGTGGACCGGGGCAGGCGTTCGACCACACCACCAACGCGGTCTCCTGTACTGGCGACGGCCAAGCGATGGCCTACCGCGCCGGTGTCCCGCTGGAAGACATGGAGTTCATCCAGTTCCACCCCACGACGCTCCCCTCTACAGGGGTGCTGATCTCCGAGGGGGTCCGCGGCGAGGGTGGTATCCTCTACAACGAGGAGGGCGAGCGGTTCATGTTCGAACACGGCTACGCCAACAACGACGGCGAACTCGCCTCCCGTGACGTGGTCTCTCGGGCGGAGTTGACGGAGGTCAACGAAGGACGGGGGATCGAAGACGAGTACGTCCACCTCGACATGCGCCATCTCGGCGAGGAGCGCATTCTCGATCGCCTCGAAAACATCCTCCACCTCGCCGAAGACTTCGAGGGGGCCGACGGCCTCGAAGAGCCGATGCCGGTCAAACCCGGCCAGCATTACGCGATGGGCGGCATCGAGACCGACGAGAACGGCGAGACCTGTGTCGGCGGCCTCTATGCCGCCGGCGAGTGTGCCTGTGCGTCGGTCCACGGCGCGAACCGGCTCGGCGGCAACGCCCTGCCCGAACTCATCGTCCTCGGCAAGCGTGCCGGCTACCACGCCGCAGGCAAGGAGATGGAGCCAGCCGAGATCGAGACCGGCCAGCGCGGCGAGTACGAAACCGCGACCATCGACTCTCCCGTCGAACTCGGCGAAGGTGGCGTCTCGGGTGACGCCGTCGCAGACGGCGGGGCTGTTGCGGCTGGCGGCTCAGCCGACCCCGACACGCTGCTCGAACGGACTGTCGAGGCCGAACGCCAGCGCGTCGACGAACTCCTGTCGGGCGACGAGGGGATCCACCACTCCGAGGTCCGCTCGAAGGTCCAGCAGACGATGACCGACCACGTCAACGTCTTCCGCGAGGAGGTGGGCCTCAAGCAGGCGCTGCGGGACATCCGCGAGGCCCGCGACGAGTACCAGAACGTGACCGTGATGGACTCCTCGAAGACGTTCAACACGGACCTGCTGCAGACCATCGAGACGCAGAACCTCTTGGATCTCGCCGAGGCGATCACGGTCGGCGCGCTCGCCCGAAAGGAGTTCCGCGGCGCCCACTGGCGTGCGGAGGCCCAAGAGCGGAAGGACGACGAGTGGCTCAAACACACCCTTCTCTCCTGGAATGACGGCTCGCCGGAACTCTGGTACCGCCCGGTGATCCTCGAAGGCGAGAACAAGACCTACGAGCCGAAAGTCCGCAGCTACTGAGCCCCTACCGGGCAGCCGTCTCATTTTAGTCATTTCCCTTGTCGACGAGCAGTGCAGCCGTTCGCGGTCGGTTCGACGCACCGCTGATTGCAGTGGTTTGACCCCCAGAGACGCCTTGCGTGACACCCCCACTCACGGATTCGTCACGAGTCGAAATACGGCCACGATTCCCGATAAATTCGGCCGTTCTCGACGCGCGTCGAAATCACGTTTCGGGGGCGAAACCGGCGTTATAGGTCGACAGAAGCCCTCTCCGCGACTTCGACGACTGTCTTAGGGTACCTTTATTATTGTCGAACCTAACTCATGGGTATGATCACACAATCGAAGCATGCGGTCGAGGTCCCGACCGATCTTCGGTCGCCACGGGCAAAACTCGTCTATCTGTTCCTCTCGATGAACGGCACGACATCGATCACGGAACTTCAGGACGGACTCAATATGAAGAAGATCTCACTCTACAGCATTCTCAAGACCCTCGAAAAACAGGACGTTATCTCGAAAGACGGCGAGCGGTACGCTCTGGCGTAAGGTTTTGGTATCGTTCGGCGGGTAGAGCGTGAGCGGTTGGTGTCGTATTTATAACAGGTGTGTCGACCGTGTGGTGGTGTTGACCGGGTATTTGTTGTCGAGAATCCGCCAGGTGAGGCCACCGATGGGCGAGAACGAGGTATCGCTTGAGACGGTTCTTGATGCGGTCCACGGGCTCGGGTACGACGACATCACGTCGATCGACGGCAATGTCGACGAAGCGAGCGGACAGGTCCAGCTTCCTGACCAGCATCGGCGGAAGCCACCAACGGGCTGGCGACGATTCCTCCCGCGCGTCTACTGTAACGCAGATGACCCGGCGCTCGTCCCCGACGACCTTCGGCAGGCGGTCGAGCGCCACGACTGGACAGCCCAAGCGATGGGTCGGAGCGACGAGACGGTGACTGTTATTATCTCACCCAACGGTGTCTGATGTGGGGGCGAGTGTTGGCTTTTTAAATCGAGTCGGTTCGGTCGACGGTTGGACGGGTTCGTCCGGATTCGACCCTCAGTCGTTCCGCTCGTGATACTCGCTCCACTCCCTGCTTCGAATCCGTGCTCACAGAAAATCAAATACTGCTCACTTCGTTCGCAGTTTGATGGGTTCGCCCGGATTCGAACCGGGGTCACGGGCACCCAAGGCCCGAAGTATGGCCAAGCTAACCCACGAACCCTCAAATAGGCCTACCGGACAGGTACAATAAAGGGTTTCGTTCCGCCACTGCAGCGGTACGCGTTCTCACGGCAGGTCGAGCTACGCCGTTTCGATCGTAAAATAAAACGTCGTTCCATCCCCCTCGGTGGACTCTACCCAGATATCGCCGTTGTGACGGTTAACGATCCGCTCGCAGACTGCAAGGCCGATTCCGGTCCCTTCACTGTCGTTCCCCTTGTCGAACAGCCCGAAGATGTCCTCCTGCTGGTCGGCCGGAATCCCCGGCCCGTCGTCGCTGACCGCGAACCGATAGCCCGACGCTGTCTCCTCGGCACTGATCTCGACTCTCGTTTCGGCCCCTCCATGCTCGATGGCGTTTTTAACGAGGTTCTGGAACAGCTGTCCCAACTGATCGGCGTCGGCGTCTACCGTCGGCAGCTCTCCGACCACGATCTCGGCATCGGCTTTGTCGATCTTGAGCTGGAGGTCCTCCTGAATTCCGTCGACGACCGCCTTGACATCCGTTTCGGAGAACGCCTCCCCCTGACTTTCGACGCGGGAGTACTGCAGGAGGCCGTCGATCATCCCCCGCATGCGCTCGGCTCCGTCGACGGCGAAATTCATGTACTGCCGTGTCTCCTCGTCGAGCTGCTCGTCGAGTTCACTCTCCAGGAGATCGATGTAGCTCGAAACCATCCGCAGTGGCTCCTGGAGATCGTGGGAGAGAATGTAGGCGAACTCCTGGAGTCGCTCGTTGGACCGCTCCAGTTGGGCCTCGTGGGCCTTCCGGTCGGTGATATCCTTCGAGACAACTGCCAGCCCGTTTTCGTCCGGATACACCTGCAGTTGCGTCCAGTAGTCGTGTTTTTCGTAGTAGTACTCACAGGAGGCAGGCTCCTGTGTCTCCAGTGCCTCGCGGAACCGCTCTTCGACCACTGTCTCCTGAAGCTCTGGGAACTGCTCCCAGAAGTCCTCGCCGATGATCTCGTCGGCTGGAACCCCGATTCGTTCGGCGATCACGTCGTTCCAGAAGGTAACGGTGAACTCGGTGTCGACCGCGTAGTAGGCATCCGAGATGCGCTCGGTCAGCCGCCGGTACTTCCGCTCGCGTTCGGCGCGTTCGAGTTCGTAGCTCACCCACTCGGTCAGCAGTTCCACGAACGTCTCCTGGATCTCGGTGAACTCCTTGTCGGCCGGGTTCCGGTCGGCAAAACAGATCGTGCCGGTGACCTCGCCGTTGACGGTGATCGTCGACCCCGCATAGCAGGCGAGCCCGAACCGCTCGTAGGCGGGGTCGTCTTCCCAGCCTTCCTCGGCCGCATTCGTCACCGTCAGTGGGCTCTTCGAGTTCGGCTTGACCGTGTGTCGACAGTAGGACTCCGAAAAGGGAGCCGTCGCACCGTCCCGAAGCTGTTCGTTCGGCCCGACACCGACGACGATATCCTGTGTGTCGCCATCGAAACGGGTGAGAAAGCCCTGCTCGACACCCATATACGTGCGGCCGAACTCGAGGAGCTCGGCGACTTTCTCCTCGAACGGGGCGGACGTCGAAGCCGTCTGGTGGAGTCGACGAAACGCCGCCTCCTGCTGTTCGAGCCGGTTGAGCTGTTGTTTTCGTTCGGCGATATCGCGTCCGATCCCGATGATCCCCACCAGTTCGCCATCCGAATCCGTAAAGCTCGTTCCGGTGAACTCATACGGGATATGCTCGCCGTCTTTGGTGACGTAGTCGGCTTCGACCACGGCCGACCCCGTCTCCAAGGCCTCCGTAATCGTGTTGGCGATGGCTGTGTCGTCGGCATCCGAGAAGAAATCCATCGCGTGCATCCGGCTGATCTCCTCGTCGCTGTAGCCTGTCACCTCGACGAGGCTGTCGTTCCACCGCTCTATGTTCCCGTTCGGATCGAGCATGTAGAACGTATCCTCGATGGTATCGAGGCTCTTCTCGATGAACGCTTTCTCGGCTTCGAGTTTCTGTTGCTGGTCGGTTCGATCCAGCGTACTCTCGATGTTCGACCCGAGAATCTTGGCCAACCGGAGATCGGTTTCGTCGAACGCGTTCGGCTCGGTCGAGGAAACAATGAGAACCCCGTGTTCGCCGAACGGGACGAACATCTCACTGCGGAAAGCCGTCTCCGGATTGTACGCGTTCTCGGCCCTCTCGAGATCGTCGTGGATGAATGCCTCCCCGCGCTGGTATGCCTCCCAGGCGAGTCCCGAATCGAGCGCGGGGACGGTTTCGAGATGCTCGTCGACCGCCGCCGAGACGGCCACCGGTACCAGTTCGTCGGCGGCGGCGTCGTAGAACGTGACGCTGTTCATCGAGAAGCCGAGGACGTCTTTGGCCGTCTGCGAGGCGATCTCGGCCACCTCCTGAGAGGTCGTCGCCTCCATGAGCTTGCGCGTAGCAGTGTGGAGCTTCGCCAGTTCCCGCTCGCGTTCCTTCCGGTCCGTAATATCCCGGATCTCGGAAACCACGTAACTGTCGCCATCGAGTTCGGTCTCGGCCAACCGGACGCGCACCCAGAGTGGGTCGCCGCTCGCGTCTTCGATCGGCCACTCGAAGGTCTGTGGCTCACCTTTGGCTGCCGAACGGATCCGCCGCTCGGCGTCGGCCTGTGTGAACTCCGCGCCGTCGACCGTGTACTCCGAGACCGACATCTCACGGAGTTCGGCTGCCGTATACCCATACAGCTCTTCGAGCCGATCGTTCACCCCGCGAATCTCGCCCGTCTCGGGGTCGTGGAGCGTAATCCCGATCTCTAAATCATCAAATACGTCCGGAATAACTCGATCCATTGACTCTCTCTGGTTCTGATACTAACGCAAGATAGTTAAGCAAGTGGTCGAATCCGAATACATCATTCAAACATGATTTTCCATACGAATACCTAAACCGACGGAGTACATAGGCCATCCCATCATGGGACTGTCTTTCGAGAGCGACGACTGGATGGGACACCGAGATGACTGACGTTGAGAAACCCGTCGAGGTGCTGCTTGCCGAGGACAATCCGGGCGACGTGATGTTGACGAAGAAGGCCCTCGAACAAGGCAAACTCGCCAACAACCTCCACGTCGTCACCGACGGCGTCGAGGCCCTCCAGTTCCTCAGACAGGACGGCGAGTACGCCGACAAGCCACGACCGGATCTCGTGTTGCTGGACCTCAACATGCCACGGAAGGACGGCCAGGATGTCCTCGAAGAACTGCAAGACGAACCGGACCTCTGCCGGATTCCGGTGGTCGTGTTGACGAGTTCGGAGTCGGAAGAAGACATCGCGAAATCCTACGAACTCAACGCAAACGCCTATCTGACCAAGCCGGTCGACTTCGACGGCTTCATCGAGATCGTCAACCGGATGGAGAACTTCTGGTTCAAGGTCGTGAAACTCCCGGAGTAGGACGATGGGAGCCAGTACCGACACCGAGTTACGGCTGCTGCTCGTCGAGGACAACCCCGGCGACGCGAAACTGTTCGAACACCATCTCACCACCAGCCGGAGCGGCTCGTTTCCCCCGGCGACGGTGAGCCACGTCGAATCGCTCGATGCTGCCATTGAGGCGCTCGATGCCGAGAACTACGATCTCGTCCTCCTCGATCTGGGGTTGCCGTCCAGCAGCGGTCTCGATACGTTGGACCGTTTCAACGAGGCCACCGAGGACAACGACGAGCAGGACCCGACCCCCGTGGTCGTGCTGACGGGGCTCAAAGACGACGCTGCCTCGGTCGAGGCCATCGAGCGCGGCGCACAGGACTACCTCGTCAAGGACAACGTCGACGAGAGCCTGCTCCATCGATCGATCCGCTACGCGCTGGAACGTCACACCCAACAGCAGGAGCTCCGCCGACAGAACGAGCGGCTGGAACGGTTCGCCAACGTCGTGAGCCACGACCTGCGAAACCCCCTGAGCGTCGCGCAGGGCCACATCGAGATGATCGACGACGAGAACGCCGATGTCATCGAACGGAACCTCGACCGGATGGAGACCATCATCGAGGACGTGCTCACGCTGGCCCGTCAGGGAGAATCCGTCGAGGAGGCCGAACGGGTCGACCTCGCTGCGCTGGCTGCCGACTGCTGGGAGTCCGTCGAGACCAACGCGGCAACGCTGTCGACCGACGACGAGATCACCGTCTTGGCCGACCCCAGCCGGTGTCGACAGCTGCTCGAAAACCTGATTCGCAATAGTGTCGAACACATCAGCGACGACGTGTCGATCCGTATCAGCTCCTTGCCCGGTGGCTTCTATTTCGAAGACGATGGCCCCGGAATCGACCCCGATGACCGCGAGGCGGTCTTCGAGGCTGGCTACACCACCAACCGCGAGGGCACCGGCTTCGGGCTCAACATCGTCAAAGAGATCGCCAACGCCCACGGCTGGCGTGTCGACATCACCGAGGGCAGCGAGGGCGGCGCACGGTTCGAATTTACCGGTGTCACTCCGGCGTAATCCGGTTTGGATACTTTTCAACGGGTGTCGACCCGATCAGCCAGCGAGGACACCGAAGCCGAACAGCGGTCCCCACAGCACGTGCAGACCAATGCCGACGACGAGCGCGGGGATCGTCGTGTAGATGCTGGCGACGATGGCGGCCTTCTTGTCGATGGCGATCAACGGGAACAGCGCGTCGCCGTCCTGACTGATCGCGTTGGCCGTGAGCGCCGAAAACGGGATCCCGCCCTGCGCATAGGCCGTTGCGAGGACAATCTGGGGGCCACAGCCGGGGATCAGCCCCAGCAGCGCGCCGCCGACCGGTGCGAGCAGCCCCGCGGCGGCTGCGATGGCCGCGATATCGAGCTCGAACAGGAACACCGGGTACTCGTAGAGCAGGTAGGCGGCCAACACCCAGACGGTGACGAAACTGGTCTCCATCGCCGCGTGTTGGAACGTCGAATACAGGCTTCCAAACGACTCCCGCCCCCGGCCGATCTCGCCCTCGCCGATGTAGTGTCGACCGACGAAGTACAGATAGAACGACAGCGTCGTCCCAGTGATCCCGACGACAGTGAACAGTCCCGAGAACGACAGTCCAACGCCGAGTGGGACATCCGGCGCGCCACGAAGGAGGTACGTCGTGCCGAGTGCGAGTCCAGCAGCCGCTGCAACCCACCACAACCCGTGGACCCCGTGGCTCAGTGGTGTGAGGAGGTTGGATTCCCTGTCCGGCCCCGACTCGTGGGAGTGTCCCGGAGCTGTCCCCTCGTAGTCGTGGGCCGGGTTCGAACTCCGGCCGACCACGCTGACCGAGGTGCCGCCGTCGGCGACCGGGCGGCTCAACTGGCTCACCGCGCGGTCGACGCGGCCGACGCCCAGCCCGAAGCGGTCGATGGCGTAGCCGAAGCCCACTGCCGCGAGAAACGCCAGCCCATAGGAGTAGGCGGCGGCTTTCGGCGCGAGAGCGAGGATAATGAACGCCGAGTCGCCAGCGGTGGCGATCAGCGTCGCCACGACGGTTCCGAAACTCACCGTCCCGCGGAGGTAGAGCGGCATCATCACGATCGCACCCCCACAGCCCGGCGTCAGCCCCATCAGGGCCCCAACCAGCGGCTGGAACCGCTCGTGTTCGCCGAGCCGCTCGGTTAGTTTGCCGCGCGTTCGGTACTGGATGTAGCTAAACAGCAGCACCGTGACGGCGACAAACGCGCTGACCTGAATGTAGCCGTCCCTGACGGAGGCAATGAAGATGTCGACGAGCTCACTCGCCACCACAGTCCCACACCCCTGTCTCGCTTCCATCCCGCAACTGAATTAGATTCATCTAAAAATAAGATTCGCACCGTTGCATAAAGAGATTTCGTCACACGCAGTATTGGGTGTCGACGGGACACACAGCTCCGAGACGGTTCAGTGTCGACGGGCCGCCGCGCTGTTCAGTGTCGGCGCATGACGGTCCCTCCGGAACGGCAGCGATACCTCTCAGCGGTCGAAAAATGAAGGAAGATGTAGTTGTCTGTGCGTGTTCGCGATGCGAACTTACAGACGGGTTAGGTTATTCGCGCGTGGGCCTTTCGGGGACTGCTCGATGTCGAACTCGACATCCTGACCCTCTTCGAGATCCGGACCGCCGACGTCTTCCATGTGGAAGAACACGTCGTCGTCAGCATCTTCTGTGTCGATAAAACCGTAGCCGCCAGTGTCGTTGAAGAAATCAACCGTACCGTT
>SDGW01001462.1_pt1 | contig 12146 bp, 9 predicted proteins | sample 2873831 | NCBI WGS metagenome assembly SDGW01 (sample SAMN08132700, study PRJNA421101) | hypersaline lake metagenome | isolation source: celular fraction 0.22 microns magnesium sulfate-rich crust from ephemeral... | place: Spain: Penahueca Lagoon, Toledo | collected 2011-07
TCGACGGTGAACTCCGGCATCGAGTCGTTGACCTCGCGGGCGGTTTCCAACAGCGGCGAGTCGGTCTCGAAGCCGTTGATGACGAAGTACGGGTAGTAGGGAATACAGTGGCCGCCGACGCCGGGACCCGGCGCGTGAATCTCGCAGAACGGCTGGGTGTTGGCCGTCTCGATTGCCTCGTTCACGTCGATGCCCAACTCGTCGGTGAGCGTGGCGAGTTCGTTGGCCAGCGCGATGTTCACGTCGCGGTAGAGTCCCTCGAAGACCTTGACCGCCTCCGCGGTGGTCGCGTCCGAGACCGCCAGCACGTCGTTGTCCGAAATCTCGCCGTATATCAACTCGGCGGCGCTGGTGGCCTCGTCGTCGGTCCCGCCGACGACCTTCGGGTACGCTCCGCGAATGTCTTCGAGCGCCCGCCCGCTGGAGGTCCGTTCGGGGCAGAACGCCAGTCCGAACTCGTCGTGGCCCGCGGCGTCTTCGAGGAGCGGTTCGAGCAGGTCCTCGCAGGTCCGGGGCGGGACCGTACACTCCACGACCACGAGGTCGCCGGGGTCCAGTCCCGTCGCTATCTCCTCGGCGACCGACCGCAGGATGGAGAGGTCGGCCTCCTTCCCGTCGGTGATGGGCGTCGGCACGATGACGACGTGGACCGCGGCGTCGGCCGCGGCTTCTGCGGGGTCGTCGGTCGCTTCGAGCGCGCCCCGTTCGACCGTCTCGGCGACCAGTTCCGGCAGACCCGGCTCGCGCTTGACGTGACAGTCGCCCGAATTGACGCCCTCGACGACCGCAGGGTCGACGTCCGCGCCGACGACGTTCCCGCAGGTGTCCGCGTACACCGCCGCGAGCGGCAGGCCCATCTTGCCGAGGCCGTACACCGCGACCGGGACGCGTCCGGAGCGGAACTCCTCGCGCCGGTCGGCGGTCGGGGCGTCGTTGCCGTAGAGGCGCGTGACCTCTTGCAGGCTCACCGGGCGCTCACCTCCGGTTCGGAGCGTTCGTCGGCGGTACCCGCGGCCGCGTCGTGAATCTCGCGCGCGACTTCGAGGACCCGCAGGCCGTCCTCGCCCGAGACCACCGGGTCGCCGTCGCCGGTCGCGGCCGCGACGAACGCCTCCAACTCGTTTTTGAGCGGTTCGCCGGTCTGGACGGTCGGCCGCTCCACGATGCTCTCGTGGCGGTAGCGCACGTCGCCGTTGTCCTCGATGTACTCCGGGAGCGAGTGGCGGTGAATCTCGACCGACCGGTCGATGTAATCGACGTTGACCCGACAGCTCTCGGCCGTGATGGCCAGCTTCCGGACGCGCTGTTGGGTCACCCTGCTCGCGGTCAGCGAGGCGACGGTGCCGTCCGCGAACGTCAGGTCCGCCGTCGCGTACTGGTTGTTCTTCGCGCCGTGGGCGGTGACGGACTCGGGCGACTCGCCGAGCATCGCCAGCACCACGTCGATGTCGTGAATCATCAGGTCCAGCACCGCGCTCTCGTCTACCTGTCGGCCTTCCGGCGGCGGGCCGAGTCGCTGGGCGTCGACGGCGATGACGTCCAAGTCGGCCACGATGTCCGCCAGCGCCCGAATCGCGGGATTGAACCGCTCGACGTGGCCGACCTGAATCGTCACGCCCGCGTCGTCCGCGCGGTCTATCAGCTCTCGGCCGACCTCGGGGTCGTCCACGAAGGGCTTCTCGACCAGCGCGTCCACGCCGCGGTCGATGCACTCGCGGGCCATCTCGGCGTGGAACCCGGTCGGCACCGCGATAGAGGCCACGTCGGCCGCCTCGAGGAGCGCGTCCAGCTCTAGGGCCGTCGCCCCGTGGTCGGCCGCGACCTCGCGGGCCTGCTCGTCGTCCACGTCGAAGACGCCGACGAGGTTCACGTCGGGCAGTTCGCTGTACACTCGCGCGTGGTGGCGACCCATGCTCCCGACGCCGATCACCGCGGCGTCGGTCACGTCGTCGGGGACGTCAGTCGTGGCGTCAGTCACGTCAGTCGTGGCGTCAGTCACGTCAGTCGCGTCGTCGTTGTCGTCGGGAGGGTCAGCGTTCATACTCTTCGATTGCGGAGACTATCGTTCGGAGGTCCTGTTCGGAGACGTTCGGATGCACCGGGAGCGACAGCGCCTCGTCGGCCGCTCGCTCGGCGACGGGTGCGTCGTGGCTCACGGCCTCGTAGGCCGGCTGTTCGTGGATGGGCGTCGGGTAGTAGACGCCGGTGCCGACGCCCACCTCGTCCAAGTAGTCGGCGAGGCCCTCGCGGTCGTCGGTCCGAATCGTGTACTGGTGGTAGACGTGCGTTCGGTCGTCGGGATCGGTCGGCGTCACCACGTCGGCGTCGGCCAGCGAGTCGGTGAGGTAGGCGGCGTTCGACCGCCGGGCCTCGTTGTAGTCGGGCAGGCGGTCCAACTGGACCCGGCCGATGGCGGCTGCGATGGAGGTCAGCCGGAAGTTGTGGCCGACCCGGACGTGGCGATAGCCGCCCTCGGGCGGGCGACCGTGGTTGACGAAACTCGCGGCGCGCTCGGCAACGTCGTCGCGCCGGGTAGTGACCATCCCGCCCTCGCCGGTGGTCATGTTCTTCGTCGGATACAGCGAGAAGCAGGCCGCGTCGCCCAGCGACCCGACCGTCTGGCCCCGGAACTCAGCTCCGTGGGCCTGCGCGGCGTCCTCGATTACCGCGAGGTCGTAGTCGTCGGCCACGTCCAGCAGGTGGTCCATGTCGGCCGGAAGCCCGTAGAGGTGGACCGGGAGCATCGCGGCCACGTCGTCGCGCTCGCGGACGACCTCCTCGACGGCGACCGGGTCGAGGTTGTACGTCTCGGGGTCCACGTCGGCGAACACCGGTTCGGCCCCGGCGAGTCGAATCGCGTTCGCGCTGGCCACGAACGAGAACGGCGTCGTCACCACCGCGTCGCCCGGCCCGATACCGAGTGCCTCGAAGGCGGTGTGGAGTGCGGTCGTCCCGTTGCTCGTGGCGACGCCGTGGTCGGCCTCGCACATCGCCGCGAACTCGGCTTCGAACTCCCTGACCTCCGGTCCGTCCGCGATGTGGCCCGACTTCATGACCTCCCGGACGCGTTCTATCTCGCGTTCGCCCATCTCCGGGTCGGCGATGGGGACGCTCATGCTATCTCGTTTCCCCCTCGCAACTCCTCGGGCAGGTCCCGGAACTCGGCGGGCGCGCCCACCGCCAGCGTCTTCGGGGGCACGTCCTCGGTCACGACCGTCCCGGCCGCGACGAACGAGCCTTCGCCGACGGTGACGCCGGGGAGGAGGGTCGCGTTCGCGCCGACCGACACGTGGTCTTCCAGCGTCGGGCCGTGGAGGTCGCCCTCGTCGCGGATGGGGTAGGCGTCGTTGGTCAGCACCGCGTTCGGCCCGACGAACACCTCGCTCCCGATGGTCGTGTTCGTCGGCACGTAGACGCCCGTCTGGAGGCTGACGTGCGAGCCGACGGTGGTCGTCCCGTCGAGGACGGTGTTCGTGCCGACCACCACGTCATCGCCGATAGTGGTCTCCTCGCGCACGAGGACGCCGTGGCCCGTGGTGAAGTCGTCGCCGATTACCACGTCGGCGTAGACGATACTGCCCGAGCGTATCGTCGCTCGGTCGCCGATGCGCGGCGGGTCGGCCGCCTCGCGGTGGCGGTGGCCGACCGTGGCGTTCGGCGCGACGGTACACTCCTCGCCCAACTCGGGGACGATTCGGTCGTCCCGGTCGGGCCGAGCGTCGGCCTCAGCCACGTTGGCTCACCTCCTCGCGGGACCCGACCGCTCCGGGGGCGTTATCGTAACCGTATCGTCGGACTCCGGCGACGTATCGGCGGACTAGCCCCCGACAGTACGTGGGTAACAAAGTGCCAACGCGGTAATATCGAGGGTATGCGGCGGTCTCACCTGCGGACATCCTCCCGACCCGGTGGCTCCGAGCGCGTATCGCCTCCGACGACCTGCCGACATCCGGGGGAGCATGTCTCGCGCTGACGAGCTCTCTCAGGACGAGGTCTTCGAGGTTCTGAAGAGTCCTCGACGTCGGTACGCGCTGTACTACCTCCGACAGGAGGGCGGCGAGACCGAACTGTCGGATCTGACCGAACAGGTCGCGGCGTGGGAGAACGAGACGACTCCCGCGGCGCTCTCGACCGAACAGCGCAAGCGCGTGTACATCTCCCTGTATCAGACCCATCTCCCGAAACTCGACGAGGCGAACATCGTGGAGTACGACCGTGACGAGGGCATCGTCAGACTCGGCGACCGGGCCTCGGATCTCGACATCTATCTGGGCGACGTCTCTCGCGACGAGTTCCCGTGGGACCGATACTACCTCGGACTCGTCGGCGCGAGTTCCCTGCTGGTCGCGGCGGTCTGGCTGAACGTTCCTCCCTTCGGCATGATACCCGGACTCGTGCTGGCGACGCTCATCCTCGTGGTGTTCGGCGTCTCGGCGCTCGTCCACTACTTCAAGTACAGACGCGGCGGTAACGTCGGCACGCCGCCCGAAATACATCGCGTCAACGGACAGGAAAACTAGATGTTCGGAACCAGCGGCATCCGCGGACGAATCGGCGACGAAGTGACTTGCGACCTCGCGTTGGCAGTCGGGCGTGCGCTCGCGAGCGAGGGCTACGGGACCGTCGTAGTCGGCAGAGACGCCCGAGAGAGCGGGCAGATGCTGGCCGACGCCGCGGTCTCGGGTCTCCGGGAGTGTGGCGCGGACGCGGTCCGACTCGGCCAGCAAGCTACTCCCACGGTCGCCCGAAGCGTCGGCTGGCGGGACGCCGACGCGGGCCTGATGGTGACCGCCAGCCACAACCCGGCCCCGGACAACGGGCTGAAGCTCTGGAATCCCTCCGGACAAGCGTTCGACGAGCGCCAGCGGGAGGCCGTCGCGGCCCGCGTGCGCGAAGAACAGTACGACTTCCGGACGTGGGACGACCTCGGCGAGGAGACCACGTGGAACGCCGCCCGCGAGCGCCACGCGCGAGCGATCACGAGCGCGGCCGCGCCCGGCGACTGCTCGATAGTCGTGGACGCGGGCAACGGCGTCGGGCAGGTCACCGCCGAGGCGCTTCGGCGACTCGGCCACGACGTGCGGACGCTCAACGACCGGCCGGACGGGACGTTTCCCGCGCGTCCGAGCGAACCCACCGCCGAGAACTGTGCGGCCCTCTCGGAGTTCGTCGCCACGACCGACGCCGACCTCGGTATCGCCCACGACGGCGACGCCGACCGGATGCGCGCGGTCACCGCGTCCGGCGAGTTCGTCGCCGGCGACCTGCTCCTCGCGCTGTTCGCTCTGGAGGCGGCCAACCCCGGTGACGAGGTCGCGGTCCCCGTAGACGCCAGCCTCTCGGTCGCGGACTGCCTCGAGGCACAGGGCGCGTCCGTCTCGCGTACGCGCGTGGGCGACGTCTACGTGGCCGAGCGCGCGACCGACGTGGGCGTCGCCTTCGGCGGCGAACCCAGCGGCGCGTGGATATGGCCCGACGAGACGCTGTGTCCCGACGGCCCGCTGGCGGCGTGTCGGCTCGCGGGACTGGTCGCCCGGCGGGGATCGCTCGACCGACTCGTCGGCGAAATCGAGACGTATCCGCTCGAACGCGGCACCGTCGAGACCGACAGGAAGGCGGCCGCGATGGAGCGCGTTCGGGAGCGACTCGTCGGCGAGTACGACGACGTGGACACCCTAGACGGCGTGCGCGTCGAGACCGACGACGGGTGGCTCCTCGTGCGCGCGAGCGGGACCCAACCGCTGATTCGGGTGACCGCCGAGGCCAGAACCGAGGAGCGAACCGAACAGTTGTTCGCAGAAGCCGAAACCACCGTCGAGGAGGCGATTCGCGCTGTCGAGCGCGAAAGCGTCGAGGGAGAATCGGAGCGGGCGAGTCGCCGGAGCTAGATTCGGTCCACCACGTCGCAGACCGACCGAGCGTCCGCGACGATGAAGGCTTCGTCCCGGAGCATCTCCTCTTCTTCGGGGAGGAACATCAGGTGGCCGCGGTCGTTTTTCTTCGCGCGGATGACTTCCCAGTCGTCCAGTTCGTAGCCGAGGTCGTCGGGTTCGGGGTCGCGGGGGACCTCCTGCCAGCCGTCGGTCTCGGAGTGGGCGTTCTCAGGAGCCATTCTCCACCCCCGCGCCGGACGTGCCGGGAGTGGAGGTCGTCGGTTCGCCGGTGGAGGGCGTCGCGCCAGCGGGAGTCGGGCCAGACGGGACCGCGGTCCCGCGCCGGCTGCCCGCCGCGGTCGGTCCGGCGTGCCAGCGGGCCGAGCGGCGGTCGAGGAGGGCCGTTTCGGTCGTCGAGTCGCGTGCCGTAACGTCGCGTGCCATGCAGTCTTCAATGCATGATTACCACTTGAAAAAGCTACCGACTTCTGTTCAATGCTAGCTTGCTAATTTAAGTATAATGGCCGAACGGTCGGACTCGTCGGCTCCCCGCCACTCACCGTCGTTCGACCAGACGCCGGCATCCGATATAAGTCACTCCTCGCCGAAGACGGCGCGTAATTCGAGCTTTCCTCCTCGGCGGTCGGTGAAACGGAGCGAAACGGTCGGTTCGAGTCGGACCGGGAACGAGTCGGGTCGAGGAGCGAGTCGAATCCGAAAAGAGCGAACCGGGGAGGAATCGAGGAGACCGGAACCGAGGTGTCCGACGGGCGAGACGAGTCGCGAACCGCGGAGGGGAGCGCGGTCCGCGACGAAGGGACGACGAGAGTCGAAGGGGGCGACGAACCGGGGAACTGCGAGGGAGTCGCGGCGAGATTGGGGAGTCGCCGGAAGGCGTCGAGAGCGACGGGGAGTTTTCGGGGGAGTCGCGGCGGGGACCACGAGAGAGGGTCGCGGGGACCGTACGTGGGACCGCGAGGGTCCCGAGTCGGAAACCGGAGGACCGCGTTCGAGGGCTACCGGGCTGAAACCCGGAAATTGTCCGGAGGAGACCGAGCGACCCGAGGGGAGCGTCGGTCGAGTCGGCTCAGGACCCGTCTTCGACCCGGACGCTGGCGGGGCCGTCGAGGCTGAAGCCGGTTATCTCGCCCGAGAAGCGGTAGCCGTCCTTGCCGCCGAACACCGACCCGGTAATCTCGCCGCTCGAAACGCTGTCGTTCTTCTGGATGGAGCCGAGTTCGGTGCTCTTGCGGGCCGCGCCGCTGACCTCGAAGGTGTAGTCGGCCGCCTGCCGCGGACGATTGCCACCGTCGATGACCAGTTTGTTCGGGAGCGTCAGGTCGTCCACCGCGACCTCGTCGCCGCCGAGGCGGAGCGTCCAGATGCTCTCGTCGAGACTCACCGAGGTAATCGCGCCGTCCACGTAGAAGGCGTCGCCGTAGCCGTTGCCCGCCACGCCGGAGACCGTCATCGTACCGTCGCCGTTGTCGGTCACGCTGTCGGCCGCTTCCGCCGTGTGGCCGCCGTCGGGTGCCGTCGTGCGGCCGCGGACGCTTCCCTCGACCGTGAACTCGTACTCGACGCCGGAGGCGTCGTCGTCGGGGACGAGTTCGAAGAGCGTGCCCGCGGGTTGGGCCGCAGACCCGTCGTCGTCGGACTGGTCGCCGGTGGTGGTCTCGTCGCCGGTGGTGGTCTCGTTCGCACCCGACGAGGTGTTCGACGACGAGTCGATCTCGCCCGAGGCGGCCTCCTCGGCCGACATCGGGACGCTCGCGGGCGGGGTGAGGTCCGGGTTGCCCGAGACGTTGACCTCCTCGACCGGTCCGGTGATGGAGCCTTCGACTCGGCAGTTCTCCAGCGTGCCGGAACCGCCGTCGTTGGCGAAGACCGCGTGTGAACCCTGAACCGAGATGTCGCAGTTGATGGCCTTGATTCCGGACTGTTCTTTGAACCAGAGACCGCGGGCGTTGACCTGTCCGGACTGGTTGGACGAGACGGCGTCCTGACTCTCGACGTGGATGACGCTGTCCTTGATGTAACAACCGGGCGCGCCGAGCCGACAGTTCTCGATGTTGTTGTTCTTCAGGTAGGCGTTCTCCACCTGCGTCGCGCCCATGCCGTGACTTTGGGAGACGCCCGAGTGGGACATGTACATCCCGTCGGCAGACCAGCCGGTGACGTTGATGTTTCGGATGGTGACCGTCCCGTGGTTGTCCCAGTCGGAGACCGCGGCGTGGCCACAGCGGTCGGCCGCGCCGTCGCCCATGTAGATGTTCTCCGCGAGCGCCTCGCCGTCGTCGGTGCAACGGAGGTAGAACGTGCCGTAGGTTCCGTTCCGGTCGTTGTTCTCGCCTTTGAGGCCCACGTTCCGGACCGTCCAACCGCTACCGTGAGTCATCAACTTCACGTGCGCACCGTCGGCCGTGATGTCGATGAGCTTGTTCTCGAAGGTCTCGCCCGCGTTCACGTTGATGACTTTCCGGGTGTTCGCGGGGACCTTGATGGTCTCGTACTCCGCGCCTTGAGCGGCGTTCGCCGAGACGCCTGCCGCCCCGACCGTCGCCGCTGCCGCTCCGGCCATCTTCAGGTACGAGCGGCGGTCGAGTAGCGATTCGTCCGAACTGCGGTCGCGTGCCGTATCGTCGCGTGCCATGTATTTCTCAATGCGAAACCAGTCATTCATAAAGCTATCGACTTCGGTTCAATGCCACATTAACGTTTTAAGTGTTATGGCCGGGGACGGAACGGTCGGAACGGAGCGGGCCGAAATTTCGGAAACGCTTGATTTCCACGGAGTAACGGGAGCTTAACCGGGGAGTCGCGGCGTAGGACGTGTTTTCCGGGTGACAGACGGCTCATAACAAAGGCCGAACGCGCGCTGGGATTCGGTACATGGCTGACCGCCCGCAGGCAAACGTGGAGACGCTCCTCGTCGGGTTGGACGCGGGGTGTCGGCCGGTCCTCGACCCGCTGTTCGAGTCCGGCGCGCTCCCTAATCTGGCGTCGGTGTTCGAGTCGGGGGCGGCCGGGCCGCTGGAGTCCCAGATTCCGCCGTGGACCCCGAGCGCGTGGCCCTCGCTGTACACCGGCGTCAACCCCGGTAAGCACGGCGTGTTCGGATTCCTGACGTTCGACGGCTACGACTGGGACGTGGTGAACGCGACCCACGTTCGAGAGCGAGCGCTCTGGGAACTGTTGGACTACCACGGCAAGTCGAGCGTCGTGGTGAACGCTCCGGTCACGCATCCCCCGAGCGAAATCGACGGCGCGATAGTGCCCGGCTACACTGCGCCCGAAAATCCCGACTGCCACCCCGACGGACTGCTGGACGAGATTCGAGACGAGATCGGCACGTATCGCGTGTACGCCCCCCGAGACGCCGAGGAGTCCGAGAAACTCGCGTGGTACGAGCGACTGGTCGAGATGCGCGGTGAGGCGTTCAGGTATCTGGCCGACCGCTTCGACCCCGCGTTCGGCTTCGTGCAGTTCCAGCAGACCGACACCGTGTTCCACGAGTTCCCCGGCGACGACGGGAAAGTTCGGACCGTCTACGAGGCGGTCGACGAACAGGTCGGCGAGATTCTGGACGCCTGCGACCCCGACACCGTAGTCGTCGCCAGCGATCACGGGATGGGCGAGTACACCGGCCACGAGTTCCGACCCAACGAGTACCTCCGAGAGGAGGGACTGGTCGAGACGACGACCGAAGGCGAGGGGATGCCGACGTGGTCTACCATCGCGGACAATCAGCTACAGGACGGCAAGGCGGGGAGGGAGGCGGGCGACGGGGCCGACGACGGTCCGAGTCTCGCCGAGCGAGCGGTGACGGGACTGGCCAGCGTCGGCGTCACCAGCCAGCGGGTCTACAACGCCCTCGACGCGGTGGGACTCGCGGAGCTGGCGGCCCGCAACGTCCCGTCCGACGTGGCCCGTGCCGGCTCCGAGCAGGTCGATTTCCCGGCCTCGAAGGCGTACATGCGCGACCGCATCGAACTCGGCGTCCGGGTGAATCTGGCGGGCCGCGAACCCGAGGGCGTCGTCCCGGACCACGAGTACGACCGGCTCTGCGACGACCTCGTGGACGTGCTGTCGGACGTGACGACGCCAGACGGGGAACCTGTCTTCGAGGAGGTCGCCCGGCGCGAGGAGGTCTTCTCCGGCCCGTACGTCGGGGAGGCCCCGGACGTGATTACCGTGCCCCGCGAGTACGACGAGTTCCTCTCGACGCGGGTCGGCGACGGGCAGTTCGGCCCGCCGAGCGAACCCTACAACCACAAGCGAGACGGTATCGTGGCGATCTCCGGCGACGAGGCGACGCCGAGCGCCGACCTCTCGGGCGCACACCTCTTCGACGTGGCACCGACGATTCTGGCGACGATGGGGGTTCCGGCGGCCGACCGGATGGACGGGTCGGTCCTCCCGGCGGTGGGGACGGTCGGCACCGAATCGTACCCCGCGTTCGACGCGGGCGAGCAGGAAGCGACGGACGACGGGAACGTCGAAGCGCGACTCGCGGACTTAGGCTATCTCGAATAACATGAGCGTGACAATCGAGCAGAACGGACTCAGTATCGGACGTATCGCGGACTTCGACCACCACGATTGGGACGACCTCGTGGCGCGGTCGCCCCAGACCACGCCGTTCCACTATCGGGAGTCGCTCGCGGTGCAGGCGGCCCACGCGGACGCGGACCTCCACCTCCTCGTCGGCTACAAGGGCCACGAGGCGGTCGGTCTCTTCCCCGTCTTCGAGAAGCGCAAGGGCGGGATGACGATGGCGTTCTCGCCAGCGCCGGGGCTGTGGGTCTCGTATCTCGGCCCCGCGCTCGTGAACCACCGGAAGCTCAAGCGCCGCAAGCGCGAGCGCCGAACCAAGCGGTTCGTGCAGGGCTGTCTCGACTGGATAGAGCGCGAGATGCGTCCGAAGTACACGCAGGTCCGGTCCGGTCCGCGGTTTCGGGACGTGCGCCCCTTCGAGTGGAACGACTTCGACGTGGACGTGCGCCACACCTACTCGGTGGACCTGACGCCGGGCGAGGAGGACCTGCTCATGTCCTTCTCCGGCGACGCCCGGAACAACATCCGGACCGAGGGCGACTATCGGGTCTACGAGGGCGGCACCGACGAGATTCGAGCCATCATCTCGCAGGTCCGGGCGCGCCACGACGAGCAGGACGAGAGCTACGGCGTCACTCCTCGGTTCGCGACCGACCTCTACGAGCGACTGCCCGAAGGGACGGTCCGACCGTACGCCTGCGAGATAGGCGGGGAGTTCGCGGGCGGGATGGTCGCGCTGGAGTCCGGCGATACCATTTACCGGTGGCAGGGCGGCGCGAAACACGACCGCGACCTGCCGGTCAACGACCTCGTGGACTGGGCCATCATGACCGACGCGATGGACCGCGGCGTCGAGAGCTACGACCTCGTGGGTGCCAACGAGGAGCGCCTCTGTGGCTACAAGGCCAAGTTCGCGCCCGAACTCCGGTCGTACTACGCGATGGAGACCGGGACGGCCGTCACCAACGCGCTGTCGAGCGTCTACGAGAAGTTCCGGTAGGCAGTCTCCCTTTTCGGTTGGAGACGCCGGACGATAGCCTCGACCTGCGAAATCGCTCAGGTCGGGCGTAAATCGCCCGGTCGCGCGCCAGCGAGTGTGTTCGGTGGGTTTTCGCCGGATAACGACCGTTCAGGGGGCGCGTTCGCCGACCGAACGGTGCGGCGAACGCTCTACAGGCACCGCGTGCGCTCGACCGAGTTAGCCCCAAGCACCGCCTGTCGTCCCGAATTTTAACGAGTCGTCAGAGCCGTTAGCGGCTCTATGGCCCGCGACTAAGCGGCCGGGAACAATACCGGGCGAGGACGTAGCGACTACCGGGTCGGTCGAGCGAATCGGCCGTGAGACACGATGTCGAGCGAACACAACACCGTCGTCGTCGGCTTCGACGCGCTGGACTTCAGATACCTCGATGCGTTCGAGTCGTCGCTTCCGAACTTCGCGCGACTGCGGGACGAGGGCGTCGAGGCACCCCTCGAATCGACGTTCCCGCCGTGGACCGGGAGCGCGTGGCCCTCGATGTACACGGGCACCGACCCGAGTCACCACGGCACCTACGGCTTCTTCCACCACACCGAGGGCTACCCCGACGAGGACGAACTCGTCGCGCGCAACCGCGTCCGCCAACCCGCGCTGTGGAATTACCTGACCGCGCTGGACGAGCCGGTCGTGGTCCTGAACGTGCCAGTGACCCATCCCGCCGAACCGGTCGCGGGCCT
>SDGW01001556.1_pt1 | contig 12138 bp, 11 predicted proteins | sample 2873831 | NCBI WGS metagenome assembly SDGW01 (sample SAMN08132700, study PRJNA421101) | hypersaline lake metagenome | isolation source: celular fraction 0.22 microns magnesium sulfate-rich crust from ephemeral... | place: Spain: Penahueca Lagoon, Toledo | collected 2011-07
AAAAAGACATATTATCCAACGTATGACGTAATGAGTGAAAAAGGCGAATGGGATCCGGTTACACAACAAGTGATCCAGAATCGCACCCACCCAACTGAAGGGAATGTTTTAACTCCTGAAATGAAGCGTACATTACAAGCTTATTCTAAAAGTCTATTTCCATCCCATGTAGGTGAACAAACCCTAAGTATTTCTTTAATTTTAGATCATCGATTAACAGAAAAGAAATTAAAATCCTATCCGAAAAACTCTCTTCTCTCGAAGGAAGAGATCATTTTATATGGTCTTGAACATGCTGAAGAGGAGTGCGTATTAACGGATCAAACCCCTTTCTTCCAAATGTCTGATGATGAACGGCTTAAAAAGATCATAAGCTGGAAGCACCAGCTGGGTGAAGAATCGGTATGGAAGAATGTCAGCTGTGATCTCTTTTACACAACTTTAACGAGCGAACTATTAAAACTCATCTACTCCGATCCGAGTGTATGGTCGAATATTGGTTATGGAGGTCCGGCTTATCCTAGAGGGTATTACGCATATGGTCCGAAGCAATTCGATAGCTGGGAGGCTAAACCTCATGACGAAAACCCGATCGATTTATACCGAAGTACGAGCGGAAAAGGGGTTGGAGGCAGTGCAGTCCATTATACGGCACAACTTTTGCGCTTCCATCCGAATGATTTTACGAGTGCAGATTGGCCTATCTCTTATAAAGACGTGAACCCTTACTATGAAGATATGACTAAACAATTACATCTTGCAGGCCCATCATCTTTCCCATGGAAAGAATTTGGAGAACGTTTCCCTTTCCCTGCTCACCATGACCTCTCAAATAACACACTTAAATTTCGCGAAGGATTAGAGAAAATGGGAGTAAAGCACGCCGTTTCCCCTTTGGCTATTTTGTCCGCTCCCTATGATGAGCGACACCCTTGTATTAATCGGGGATTCTGTGAGGAAGGGTGCATGCCAGATTCCAAAACCACCCCATTAAATACGTTCGTTCCAGAAGCTTTGAAGGCAGGGACTACGTTAATCCCTGAAGCAACAGCTATCAAAATTGAAACAGGGGAAGATCGTAAAGCGAAGTCCGTTCATTACATATTAGACGATAAACTACACCAGATTGAAGCTGATATTGTGGTCGTAGCAGCCTATGCTGTGGAAACGCCTCGCTTGTTGCTACAATCGAAGAACAATGATTTCCCAGAAGGATTAGCGAATTCATCTGGGCTAGTAGGCTGCTACCTCATGACAAATATGAATGATCACCTTATCGCCAAATTTCCAGAAGAAATCAGAATGTATCGCGGAAACCCTGTTCAGGCACTGACTATGGATTTTTATCAAAAAGGCTTTATTCTAAACTCCTACGGCATGCGACCCGTGCGCCTCGCCTCATTATTTTTCGAAAATGATGCGTCCTGCGTAGGCGAAAATTTGCGAAGACGGATGCTCGACTATAATCACTTCACTGGTTTTGCTATGCTAGGTGAGGTTCAGCCTCAAAAAGAAAACCGTGTTGAGCTTAGTGGGCAAAGAGACCGTTTTGAACAACCCGTCCCAAGAGTTACATTTTCACACCATGAAAGCGACCTCTCCATACGAAAACAAGCGAAGGAGATGATGGAGAAAGTCGTTCGTGCGGCTGGTGGCGAACCACTGTATCACCTAGAGGCTCAGGCTCATTTAATGGGAGGCTGCCGAATGGGAGATGACCCTGCCACTTCCGTCGTGAACAGTTATGGACAGACCCATGATATTGAAAACCTCTTTGTTGTGGGTGCACCAACGTTTGTCACAGCTCCAGCAGCCAATCCAACGTTAACGGTTTATAGCCTTGCTCAGCGTTCAGCAGAGTATATTGAATCCTACTTTAAGAGCATTCGTTCATAATTTGAAATGGATGAATTGAACTGTTTCAAAACCCAAGGTATGATAGATAGGAAGAGGTGGAGCCTATGAACGGTTTTGAAAAACGAACGCAGCAAAAAAAGCGTAAAATTTTAAATACCGCATTTGAGCTTTTTACAACCCATGGTGTGCAGAAGGTTAGCATTCAGGAAATTGCAAAAAAAGCTCAAGTGTCACAAGTTACGATTTATAATTATTTTGGAAGCAAAGAGCAAATGCTCGTTGAATCAATAAAAGATTATTATATGAAACAGATTGAACAGTTCGAAAAGCTCGTCGAAGATCCTGAGTCAGATTTTAAAGAAAAAATTGAGTCGATCATTTCGATTAAAAGCGACAATATTCTTAGCTTTAACCCTGACTTCATTCAAACGTTCATCTCCGACATTCCTGAGCTACAATCCTTTATCCAAGAAGTAATGGAAAACCACTCCATGCCTCTATTCATCAAGCTGTTAGAGGAAGGCAAGCAACAAGGCTACGTTCAGCAGAACATCTCCGTCGATATTTTAATGTTTTACATGAACATGTTCTATGAAGGCATTCAAAAACGTAAAGATCTATTCGAAACCGAAGAGTCGGTGCAAAAGTTTACGGATGAAATTTTGCATCTGTTCTTTTACGGCGTTATGGGGAAATCTTAGATGTAAAAAACCGAGCGCAGAAGCTCGGTTTTTCTTTTTCTTATTCTACTTTATAAACACGTGCTTCATAAGGCTGAAGAACAACATCTTTTCAGGGTAGTTCGGGTTCACTCGTAACCATGGTGTCCCAGTAGTAAAGCCTCCATGTTCAGAAGCATCCCATTGCATTGGGGTACGTGCATTATCACGACCTTTAACATGAATACTCTTCATCACTTCCTCAACGGCCTGCCCTTGTTCCTCTACCTTATCCTTGTACATATTAAGCGTCTCAATGTCCTCATAATCTTCAATAGATGCAAAAGAAACATTGGTCATCCCGATCTCTTCACCTTGATAAATATAAGGCGTTCCTTTCATCATGTGTAGGCATGTCCCAAGCATTTTGGCAGATTCAACACGATACGCCCCGTCATCCCCAAAACGAGATACAATGCGCGGTTGGTCATGGTTATTCCAATACAGACTGTTCCACCCTTCACTCTCTAAGGCTTTTTGCCAATGGGCTAGCGTATCTTTTAAATCTGTAAGTTGTAATGGTTTCAAATCCCATTTGCCACCTGAGCCAGAATCCAAATCCATATGCTCAAACGTAAAGACCATGTTGAGCTCATCACGATGATCAGCTGTATAATCAATCGCTTGCTCTGGTGTTACACCTGGCATCTCGCCTACTGTCATTACATCATACTTCGATAGCACTTCCTGATTCATCTCCTGTAAAAACTCATGAATGCGGGGTCCATTCATAAAATAAGGACTACCATCACCAAACGCATCTTTAGGACCCTGCTCACCATCTGGCAGCTCTGGATGCTTGGAAATAAAATTAATCACATCCATACGAAATCCATCGATCCCTTTATCAAGCCAAAACTTCATCATATCGTAAACATCTTCCCTTAAAGGCTGATGCTCCCAGTTTAAATCGGGCTGCTTTTTCGAAAAGATATGTAAATAATACTCGCCTGTTTGTTCGTCATATTCCCATGCAGGTCCTGAAAACACAGACTCCCAATTGTTTGGTTCATGACCATTTTGAGGAGAGCGCCATATGTAATAATCACGGTACGGATTATCTTTTGATTGTTTGGACTCAATAAACCATGGATGTTCATCTGAAGTGTGATTAACAACGAGGTCCATAATCAACTTAATATCACGCTTGTGCATTTCCTCAAGCATCTCTTCCCAATCTGCCATTGTCCCGAACTCATTCATGATTTTCTGGTAATGACTGATGTCATAACCGTTATCATCATTGGGCGATTCATAAACAGGAGATAGCCACACGACATCAATACCAAGCTCTTTTAAATAATCCAGTTTTGAAATAATTCCTTGAATATCGCCGATTCCATCTCCATTCGAATCGTTGAAACTTCTAGGGTATATCTGATATACGACACTTTCTTTCCACCATTGCTTCGTCATTTTACTCCTCCTAGATCCATATCAGGTATTCTCCACCATTTTTCATAAAAATTATCACACATGAAATACTGCCGCTTTTCACACATTAACAGTGAACCTCAAAAGCTGAGGTTGCAAAGGAGGGGCTTAGGTTGAATATTCGTGAAGGTATAATACCTGTAGTACTCGGTACAGCTGTTACGGCTGCGGCGTATTGCCTAGAAAGTAGACGTAGCCGCCAAGAACGATTCGCTGATGCGTTAGTTGGTTTCGGATTAGCACATATCGTCTTAGGTGCCATCGACTTAATTGAGCACCGCCGCTAGCCTTTCCTTTTTTAATTCAAAAGCGTAAGCGCCCAGTTAGGGAAGTACAAATAATCCCTGGGTGCATGTGGCAATCACAGGCCAACACTTTAAACACCCTAATTGTAACATTGTGCTGCAACGGTTCCAGATGATAAGCCATTGCTTATTATACGGAATTGAAGCACAATGTCTGAATCCCTAACACTTACCAGCCGTTTACTCGAATGAGTAGGCGGCTTCTTATTTGGGCTAATAAGGAATACCTTGTTTCATTAAAGCCCCCTATTGTTGAAGACTTGGATTCAAGATAACTAGTGCGGTGGAGGTCCGTTACTGGAAAAAGAGTAAGGGGTTCATTGAAACGGCGATACTCCTGTGGAAGACCGTCCAAGCTTCCTCGTCACTTCGTTCCTGCGGGATCTCGGCCGCCCTTTCTACCACTGGAGTTGCTCTCACAATCGGTCGACCTTTTGCAAAAAGCAAATACTCATCACTCAATTGATTCAGCTCATACCAATCATGACTAATATACAAAAGTGTCTTCCCTTGATCGTGCAATGATTGAAGCCAAGTCAAAATATCCTCTTTCGCAGCCAAATCAATCCCCGCTGTTGGCTCGTCCAGCAAACAAATCGAAGGGTTATTCATGAATCCAACGAGCAGGTTCACTTTCCTACGCCATCCTCCTGATAAACGATCAACTCTTTGTTTATACACTTCATCTAACCTTAACGTTTGAATCATTTGCTTCAAAAAAGAAGGGTCCGGTTTTCCCAAAGAGACTCGCTTCCAAAATGATATTTGCTCTTTTACCGTTAACTCTTCATAAAGAGCGATATCCTGTGGAATATATCCAATATGTTTTCGTAAATTCTTCACGTTTTTACGATAAGGAACACCATTAAACGATAACGTACCATCCGTTGGTTTTTCTAGGGACGCAATAAGCTTTAAAAACGTAGATTTCCCTGCACCGTTCGGACCTATGATGCCGATCGATTTCCCCTCTTCAACATGCATGGATACAGGGTGTAGAACGGTTTTTGATTTGTAGGTTTTAGCTACCTTGTCTAGTTGAATCATATCACATTCCTCCTGCTTCCCATGGATTTAAATCAGTCAGCCAGTTATGTGGAAAAAGCGTGTCCATTACACTTAGTATCTCCATAGGCAATACATTCACTGTAAACGAAATGAAGGTGAAAACCGTAAGCACCAACAGTGTTTTAGAGCTCCGCTTACCTAGCAATAACACGATAAACGTTAAAAGCATCGTCCCAAATAGTACGCCTGCACTCCACACATTCCAAGCCGTCATAAGTTCCTCACTTGTATTCGTCACATAAAACAAACCATTTAAAGCGAGGAAATAGGCTATGCTTACAACCACACCGAACGTTACGAAATGCATAAAGTAATACCCAGTCAATGAGCTACGTAAAAATAACACTCGAGCCGTCCGTCCAGCCTTTTCATCTTGGACCATTCCGTTTAATAGCGAAATAAACCAAAGCCAGGCGTATAAAAAGAAGAGCGCAATCACAACACTCATCCATTGGGCTAATCCAATCTCAGGAGCCTTACCTTGAGTAGGAGTTTTGGCTATGTACTCCATCTGAAATAGTGGCTTAGGTTGCCAGTACTCATCCGCGTGTTGAAACGCTTCTTCCCAATCCACGTCCGCTCCCCAATTCTTCAAGGTGTTAGCGGCTTTGGCATTGAGCGTTAACCTCATCAGTTCAGCACCTATTTGTTCTTTCACAAAAACATCGAGCTCAGACTGTTCTGTTCGAAACCACTGTAAAGAATCAGATATATTGCCGCTTCGAACGGCCTTCATAAATCCATTCTTCAAAACAAACGCTGCTTCGACATCCCCTTTTTGAACCGCCACCTTTGCCTTGTCACGATTCATTTCAATGATGCGAACTCTATTGTCCTTTTCTACTCTCTGTTGAACTAAATCAGACCATTGCGATGCGTCTTCATCCACTAAAGCAACAGGAATAGTCACATCACTTACAGAGCTTTTTAATAATGGATATAAAGCTAAAAACACGATAAGCGGTAACAACACAAGGAATAGAAAAAGAAACGGACGACGCTTCCACTTATGAACGTTCAAACTAAGATACGTAAGCATGGCGCCTCTCCTTTCTAAAAGCAAACAGCAATCCACCTATAAATAATAGGAGGATCCAAATCACGATCTTCACTAAAAGGAATTTCGTAAAGCCCTCTCCCATCACGTTTTCCGCATATAATGAATAAAGGATACCAAAGGGATTCCACGCCGAACTTAAATACTCAGGCAAATACAAGGTTGGAACCCATGCTCCTCCTGCCCCTAACCCCAGGAAGGTCACGAGAATTAACGCGATCATACGAAGGCCAATATGATTGATCAAGCTTTTACAAAAAGCGATTAGTGAGGCCATAAAAGCAGCCATAAGAAGGGTAACGACGGCACTTTCCACAGAAAAAGTGTTACTCCATTGGGTAGCTAGTCCCCCATACACGCCCCCTATAATCGAGATGAAGAAGAATCCTTTCCCCCATTGGACACGAAACAGTTGGGCCTGTGTAATGTGATAGGAACGAAGTCGTAGCAACATACTGCCAGGGGCATGTCTACTTTCAAACCAATGAAATAATAATGCAAAGCTACTTATGACTGTAAGAAGGGCGGCTAATAGGCCATGTGCCTCCCAGCCAATTCTACTCCCTGACTTCAATTCTTCTTGGGAGAAAGCATCATTCCGTGATAAAGCAAACAACGTAAACGTTAAGATCGATTGCTGGAGCTTTTGACTGCGCTCCCCACTGTCAGAAAGCTCTTTTATATGTAAATCATAAACCGTATTCACAGCACTTTGTGATGCGGATATATACATAGCTCCACTGTCTAACAGTAATTTAAGCATATTTGATGATAGTGGTTGTTCTACGTTCGTCACTACCTGAATGGGATCATTCTCCCCTATACGTAAGCTTTTTGAGAACCCTTTAGGGATCGTAATAATTCCAGCAAGATTACCATTTTTAAAATGCTCATCTGCTTTTTCAGAAGACATGGGTAAAAGGGTCAGGGCTTTTTTCATCTCCTCATCTTCAGAAAGCTGATTCACTAGCGCTTTCGTTTCAAATGTTTGATCAAGATCCACAATCGCAGCCTGAATGTTTTCATCATTTTGTGGTATTAGGCGATAAACACTTAAGAGAACGAGCCCTAATAGCAGGATTGGTATAAAAAAAGATAAAAAAAGAGGAGCAGGCCTACGAAGGGCCGCTCTCATTTCATATACCCATAATGAGAACCCATTCATATCCTACTCCTCCTTTGTCGGTGCAGAGTCAATTGACTAAAATCCTCCAAATCCACCGGTGAATGATCCGATGTATTCTTGAAGATTCTGTTGGATTTCTACTCCAATTTGTTGCATCTCAGCATCTGATAATTCCATCACGTTAACTGAATTCTGACTATTGACTTCAGGGAATTTCATGTTATCTGTGAAAGAATAATCTTGTTGTATGTGGAATTCTACATGCCCTTTGGTATTCCCCATCATTGGATTGTTCATGGCAATATCTAATCCTAGGTCAATATTACGCTTTAGCCTATCCTTGCTTTCTTCTTTGGTTGCAGTGTTAAAGAAACCCGTTATTTTAGGGAATTGCTGTAGTGAAGGATCAGAGCCTTCAACGGTTAAATCAAATTCTGTTTTAGACGAATTTTCTTTATAATCCGTTCCTAAAGCTAGGTTTCCATGAAAATCGTCTGTTTTATCTTTAAATTTCAAATCAAATGTGTAGTCAACATGTAAACCATCTTTAGTCGATTTACCATTCTCTTTGTACGAGAATTGGAATGACTGTTCTTCAGTAGCAGGGTTCACATCCACTGTTGCTTTAGACAGGTAGTTCTCTTTTGATTGCTTTGAATATTCACTCGAAACCTTAATATCTATTTGTTCACCATTAGGATCCTCGATCGGTAGTGTCCAAATTTCATGTGCAACAAGGTCATCTTTAATGTAGGCTTCAACTTGAATACCTTCAGGAAGTTTGATTTGATCAAGTCCTTCGATCGCCTCATCAATTCCTTTTTTCATCGTGTCTTCATCCATGGACTGTTGCCCACCTTGAAGCTGCATTTGCTTATTAAGTACGCTCCAGATGCGATTGTCTTCACGCAGTTTGATGAGTAATGTACGAATCATATCGCGAGCTTCTTGTTCACTAATTTGAACCGTAACTTTATCATATTGCTTATCTTCGTATGCTACGCCTTTTTGCAACGAGAACTGCTCTTCTTTTAGTTGCTCTCCAAGTGTTCTCGTATAATCCTTCGTAATTTCTTTCATTTCATCGGAAGTAAAAGAAGCCTGGTTATAATTAGCGATGTTTGGAATTTCAGTTAATCCTGCAGAAGGCTCACCCATTTTTTTGAAAAAAGCACCTAATTGATCATTCGCTAATGTGAAATACTTATCATAGACAAATGGAGCTTGTAATGAAAAGTTCTCCTCATTTTGATAAGCATGTATATTTGCCATACTTGATCCTTGTAGCAAAAGATCGATACTGTTGTATGCTTCTTTTGTTTTTGGATTCATTTTTGTATTCATTTCTATTTTAGCTGTTGAAAGTAATCCTTGAATAAACATCAATTGTGGAAACTGTTGATTGACCTGCTCCCCTTCAACATTTAAATTCATAGACAAAGATTGTTTGGACTGATATGCTTCTTCTAGCATACGATCTTGTAGTTCTACTGAACCAATATTATATTTCTCTAAACGATCCCATTGGTCCTCCATTGTATTTTTTTGCGCTAGTAGGTACATGGCCATAGGGTTATTCTCTTTCAGAACTCCATATGCTGTTGCACCAAAACCAGCTACGATGACAAAGACAATAGCTGTTATCAGCCACTTGTTCATCCCTTTCTTCTTAGCGCCAGTTTGATTTTGGCTCATGTTTTTCTCTCTCCCCTTTTAATAAACGATCCGTTATTTCTATTTATCTATTTTATTCTACGATTCAATGAAACCATTTCCTTATTCAAAGAATATGTAGAAACCCTCCCTATTATACTATGATGTCATATCCTAGGAAACCACATAAAAGGAAAAAGGAATTAAATTAGGATAAACGCTCTAGGACTGCTCACTATTTTAAACTATAAAAAAAGCCACCAAATGGTAGCTTTTTTTATTTATAATACAACTTCTGAATCTCCTCCATACGAGAACGGTTCTTCCCTAAATCAGAATATCCAACTCGAGATGCTGAACGAAAATGAATCACATTTTCTCCTTCATCAAAATAGAACTCCACATCATCTGTAAATCGTAGGAACTTTGTTTTAAAAGTAGAATGAATATAATTTCTGTCTTCTTTTTGAATAGTTGTTCTAGGATATGATTCTAGTATCGTTTTCAATTTTTGCTTCGTTTCACTGATGTCTCCTTTAAACGGTAGAGGATCCATTTTCTTTGAAGAATCTTCACTCTGTGTCGATACACAGTTTGGAGAGGACGGGCATGGTGCTAGTTTCCCGTTTTGTACGCCAAAAGACTGATTAGACAAATCAATCGCCCCTTTCTCTTTGTTCTTATTGTACCCTAAATGAACTAATTCCCAACTTTATAATGTTTTCATCCTATCTTAAATGATAAAATATACCAAAGAAAGGAAGTGCAACATGACACAATCTAAAGCATTAAATGAAGTACTATCTTGGGGAAAAGCATTTATCATCACTTTCTTCATTGCTATTTTTCTTACTACATTTATTTTTCAGCCTTATAAAGTAAGCGGAAGTTCGATGGCTCCAACATTTGATGGCGTTCATCTGCAACAGAATGATAAAAAAGGATACACTTTCGTATAAGGACGGATCGGTGTACCGAAACGGAGAAAAGCTTGAAGAGGATTACACCAAGGAAAAAATGTCCACTTCATTTGAGAAAGTAACCGTACCAGAAGGACATGTATATGTAATGGGAGATAACCGTAATATCAGTCATGACAGCCGTGCCATTGGACCAGTACCCACTGATCATATTGTAGGAAAAGTCTTTCTTCGATACTATCCATTTAATCAAATAGATTTATTTTAGCTGATGAGTGAATCATCAGCTTTTTTATGGATTAAAGCTATAAAAAGGGCCTATTTTCCTACCACCTTGTTTTTTGCGTTTTTTCCCTAACTCACTTACGATGATATGTATTCAAGCGTTTCATTAAAGGAGAATGAACAATGAGGAAAGGACTCCTGCTACTTGGGCTAATTACAACAATTACAACCTTTATAGCACGTCCCCATAAGAAACGAGCTCCATTACCTTCTGGAGCCATAACCGTATATCCAGGAACAGACTTTGAAGCTCAGCCGGGAGATCTTTTGTTTACTCCAATAGGGAAAAGCGAATCAAAGTTTGTGGGCCATGTAGGAATGGTTAACCACAACCAAGAAGTCGTTCATTCCATTCCAAGCGGCCTTGTGACAGACTCTTTAAAGGAGTACTTTCAAAAATTCCGCTTAATCTCAGTGTATTCACCTATAGATAAATTTGCAGGGATAGATGCTGCCCATTATTTAGAGGCACTAGTAGAAAAACACCCTACAGCTCAATACCGTATTTTCACACCACTTGATGAGGAGCATCATGAACAATATTGTACAAAAATCGTTTGGCAGTCTTATTACTATGGTGCAGGGATCAACCTTGGGGACTTCGGAGGTCAGGCAAAGGGGATCCATCCTGAGTTTTTGAAGGATGATCGACATTTGGAACGTAAGACTAAGAATCTTTGAATGATCCTATACAAAAAGCTCACCTTTTGGGGTGAGCTTTTTCCTATTCAAATTCAGATGTAGCTGAAATAAAGCTTGTGGCTTCCGGCTTTTGAGCTGGTTTCTTTTTATTAATACGTGCCGGCTCATAGCCAGTGCCATACAATTGGGTAGGGAAGGTTGTACTGATCTAAAACAGCACGTAAAACGCTCATATCGAACTGAGCGTTGTGCGCTACAACTAATTTCCCTTCCAGTAGACCATGAATTTCTTTTTCCCATAGTTCATCAAATTCATATGCACCTTCTACATCCTGCTTCGTTATGCCATGGATACTTATATTAAATGATGAAAAGTAGTTCCTCTTCGGTTTTACTAGACGATAATATTCTTTTTTTAACTTGCCATTTTCATATTCAACAAGACCAATAGAACAGACGCTTCCTCTAGAAGAGTTCGCTGTTTCAAAATCAAGTGCTACGAAATCCATGATGATTCCCCTTTTTCCGAACTTCTATTCTTCTATCATAAAGCTTCCATAGACAATACGTCTATGGAAAAGTAGCTGGTTCTTGTTCAATTATAGCCCCCTTATCTTGAAGGCTTGGAATCGAGATAAAGTGTGGTGGAGGTCCGTTGCATTAGTGGAGTGCGGCGGGCTGTGGAACGGGTTGCTTTCCTGCGGACGAAGCGCCAAGCCTCCTCATTCGCAAGCTCTCTGCGGGGTCTCGTCACTCCGTTCTTCCGCTGGAGTCAACCCGTTCCACAGCCCACCTTTTCCGAATGGAGACTAACGGAACCGCCGTAGTTCTGGGAGAGGATGTTCTGATTCCAGGTAGAATAATCCCTATCATGACGAGGGTCGGAGCAACTTCTATGAATAAGAATTCCAATCCATATGAGGTGGGGAAGTCCAAATTATGGTCCGTTAATCTCCATAATCGCGTGGAGGGAAGGAAACGGCAAACTGTCGTGGTAACAAAGGCAAGACGAGACCCCGCAGGCACGAGGAGGCTCGGCTTGTCTTCCACAACAGGCTTGCCGTTTCACTGA
>SDGW01000936.1_pt1 | contig 12137 bp, 12 predicted proteins | sample 2873831 | NCBI WGS metagenome assembly SDGW01 (sample SAMN08132700, study PRJNA421101) | hypersaline lake metagenome | isolation source: celular fraction 0.22 microns magnesium sulfate-rich crust from ephemeral... | place: Spain: Penahueca Lagoon, Toledo | collected 2011-07
TTCGAGAACAGTGACAGTCGATGACGGATCCGTGGGCGGAGATATTGGCGTTCCTGAAGGCTACTGTGTGGAGATCATCGATACAGCCGTAGTGGATGAAACCCTGGAACCGTACAAGATATGGAGGGGAAAGGTCTACAGGAACAACCTTGAGGAAACACCTTACAGCAACAAGGAGATAGAGATCGTCGTAGATGGCAACCCGCGTGAAGAGATAACTGACTCCAACGGAGAGTTCACGTTGAACGAGAGATGGGACACCACATACATAGAATCGAACAGCATGTGGAAGAAGGAGATAACGTACAAAGACGATACAAAGACCGTGGACTTCCATCTTGGCCGCGGAAAGTTCCAGCCACCTAACAGGATAAGACTGGATTACGAGGACGGTCAGTCCCGTGTCTACCAGACACAGGAAGCATTCAAGGAGAGAGAAAGCAACCACATCGACCTTACATACGATGTAATACCTAAACAGGTAACAGAAGATGAACTCAAGTTCAAGATCGACCTGAACATAGAAGCAAAGGACGGCCTCAAGAATGACTGGGACAACAACCCGGACTCAAAGCTGCTTTACCAGATACCTATAAAAGAGGGAAGCGGATGGGGAGGACCCTATGCACAGGTGAACAATCTCGAATGCGAAACAGGCAGCAGCATCAACTGCAGAACAGGAGAGACCACAGTATCCGTGACAAGCTCCCTTGAAGGCCAGACCCTTACACGGAACAGTCTGCCGGAGGACTCCGGAGAGAAGTACATACCTCTTGACCACCAGGTTGAGGCAAGCCAGAACGGTTTTGTGGGCGCCCTCAACCCCAACCATTACTTCCACCACGGAGGCTCCGAACACGACAACTCCGGATTCTCACACAAGTACTACTTCAACAGAAACACCAAGAGAATGATCTATATCCCGGAAGGAGAGAGGAAAACGTTCTACGACAACATAACGCTGAACAGTCTGGACAACAGCATCGATTCACAGTTCAACAGCGATGAAACGATAAATACCACTTTCAAATCAAGACAGCAGATAGTTACAAGCGCTCTCGGATGGTGGAACCCTCCAGGCGTAGCCACCAACAATGTAATCTACTCCCTGGAGAACAGCCCGGAGTTCTCCTCCGATACAGGTGAAACCTCGAGCATAGAAAACGTGATGTATGAATGGACGGACGTTGAAAGCGGCAGAACCTACGACCCTAACTTCACCGTTACACTGAACCGCCACAGCGACGACAGATCATTCATGCTACCCGTCAATCTCGGAACAATGGGCATGTTCCCGGAAAACGGCGGTGAAGCAATTTCAGTAGGTGAAAGATACGGCGTCTACAGCAACGGAATGATAAGATATCCCCCTTACAGACGGACAGGCCGGTTCAGCTTCAAAACAACCATTCCAGGTACAGACAGCTCGACGCGGGCCATGGTATACAAGATCACAGAGCCGGAATCCGAAGACACGTGGACTGCCAAAAACTACATCCTTAACACCGGAGACCAGAAGATAGAGGATATCTACCTCCTCAACTCGCAGGGACAGTGGGAGATATTCGAGACGACGGATGACGGAGACAACTACCTGAGTGCAGGAGAGGTTTTCCAGGACAGCTTCAGCGTGGACAGTAACGAGGACCAGAAAGTCAAAGTGAACCTCCAGTACCAGACAATCTCAGGAGCCAGCGAACCCGAATATTCGAACTGGCCTTACGACTTTGATCTAAACATATTTGGGGAAAACACTTACAACTTTGATATCTCCGGAGATGTAACCTGTAATACGAGATACTGCAACTCCTACAGGATAGGCAATTCTGAGGAAGCAAGGCCGATCGACAATCTATGGGGTAATGACGCACCCCAAAGTCTTTTCGACGAGGAGATCTCCTCTATAGACTTTTACATAAAGAACAACGAGGACAACAGCGATACAGCAAGTCAGAGAATGAAGCTGTTCAAGTTCTGGATATGGCTGATGCAGCCTTATACTGACAACCTAAACGACGAACTCACTCGGCCGGACACAATCAAAGTGAAAACCCTTGAAAACGGCGATCTGGAACAGGGGACACTGGAGCTGAACTTCGAATGAGAAAACTGGTAATACTGTTACTACTGGCATCATTAACCTTTTCCGTCGTTTCACAGGAAGCCAGCGAGAACGGAAGTTTCAGACCCGAGGAAGAACCTCAAGACACCGGCCCCGCCATATGCGGAGACGATATCTGTAAGGATATTGAGGAAGGAGTATGTCCTCAAGACTGTCAGGAAGGCTACACCGCGGAAAATAGTGAGAACAGCTCAAACAGTACGGAAACACAGAGAACAGAGAGAAAAAGCGTTTTGCCGGTAGAAGTGATCGTGGCCGTTTCAGGCGGAGTTATAACCTTCATTCTGGGCCTTGTAGTGCTTCTGAAATCTAGAGAAGATAACAAGGAGGAAGAAGATGATGGATTAGATAAATGGATCCAGCAGCAGTTGAACGACGGGTACAGCTACGCCGAAGTCAAAAAGTTCCTAAGGAACCAGGGTTATTCTGAGGAAGAGATAGAGGACGCTTACAGAAACAGCAGGTAATAAAAATTTCTTTCCTGGTAGAAGTAATAGCGGTCATCCTCCGGCGGGGTGGTTTAGCGGACTATAATCGTACAGTGGGGCTGTACGGACCCGGGTTCAAATCCCGGCCCTGCCATTCATGATATCTTCTCGGCGATCTGAACCGCTTTTTCCTCGGCCTCATCATCGCCCTCTACTTTGTCTTCCGGTATAAGCACGGACTGTATGCCCCAATCATCTCCGTGTTTTCCCATCCTTACCTCGCTGTCCTCGACCACCGAGTCAGAGGCATTGTCCGCCCAGTCCGGAGTCCTTATAGTCTCGAAGCTGTCCGGATCCCGGAAACGGACATGGTAATAACTGTCTTCATTTTCCACGGACTTCGGAGAAGGGGTCGCGTCGTTCATATCTTGTTTTGCCGGCACAGGCGTAAAAGGAAAACTCCAGTTTATCATAGATAGAGAAAATATTGAGAGAAAGAGAATGTGTCAAACGCTGTTTCTAGACCAGGATGCCGATTGTGTAAGTCAAGGTCATCGAGAGGAAGAAAGCACCAATCCAGGCAGCGACCGTGAAACCTATCTTCTTCCCATCTACGTTGGAACCGCCTTCGACCAGTCCGGAACCTATCACCGAAGCGATTATCGCCTCGTTGAAGGATATAGGCACTCCGTAGAATATGCCTACCTGCGCGAGCATCGCCGCAGTCGCCAGCGCCGCTATAGACCTCCTTGGACCTATGTTGGAGTAGTCGAAGCTGACAGCCCTGATAATGCGGGGAGAGTACATCCAAGTCCCTGCAAGTATCGAGATACCTCCCAGCCAGAGAAGCACCTTTGGAGCGATGCCGAGGGATGAGAGAGGCCCCACTGCGAGCCCCACGGAACCTGCTCCAGCCGTGTAAGCCATGTAAGACCCCGAGATAAGAAGGAGATACCGGATCGTCCTCTCCGAACCCTCCTTCGGGATCAACTTCCTGAGCAGCCTAGCTACAACATAGCTCATAACCAGGGCCGCGAAAGGAACCGCAAGCCAGTAAACAACTACTTTCTGCACCACCGGCCAGGATATCTGGTTCCCGAAGCTGAAGGCGCTTCCTAGGACCGCTCCGACAACTGTGAACGCGGTCGGCATCGGGTAATCAGTGAGGACACTTACAATCACAAGAGCAGAGGCAATCAGAAGAATGATAGCTCCCTGGATCAACTGTATCTCCCCTGAAAGAAACCCTCCGCCTACAGTCTCCGTAACGTTCCCTCCCTGAAGAATAGAACCTATCAGGGCGAAAACTCCTGCGAGAAGCGCCGATCTGAGGACGTTAGCGGAGCGGGAACTGTTCACAGGTCCGAAAGCCGGCGAAACACTTGAAGCACCTATAGAGATGCCCATGAACACCGATGCCAGAAGCGCCAGGGACGTTACAAGTTCACTCATCCCTTCCTTCCCTGAACTCCTCTTTCAGTTTCTCGCGGGGTTCTTCCTCGGGAACGTTCACATCCATCTCGAACTGACCTCTTCTCCTATGTTTTATATCGGCGGAGAAGTCCTCCGTGTCCAGGTAGTAAGGATTAAACCTCAACACGATCTGAGAGTATATCAGGTTCTCCACCGTCCTGAAAGCTTTTGCTAGCTTCGAGTAGAACGGTTTCGCGACCTCTTCCGAGGCTCCAACTATCTCCTCCTCAGGATTCTCCTTCCTGACAGCTTTCTTCCCTGCCTCAGTAACCTTACCGGATGCCTGTCTTAGATCTTTAGTTACTCCGTCGCTTTCCTTCTCCAGTTTATTCTCGTTTATAACGGCCTTCTCAACAGTCTTCTTTTTGACATCCTGTTCCGACTCCTCCACCTTAGGACGCCAATCATCGAATTTCTCCACAGAGCTCTCGCCAGCTGTTCCATCCATGACCTTTCTGATATCTTCCCCAAACTCGCTTATCTCCTTCCAGTTGCCTTTCTTCTTTATACCGGAGTTCGTCTCCTCTATATCCCCCTTAAGGGAGTCTTTTCCCATAATTCTATGGGTAGAGAGCTAAATAAAAAGATTTACGGTCAGACGACCGTTTCAGCCTTTTCTCTGACCGATTCGAACACTTCCTCTTTCGAAAGAGAGCTGTCGACTATTTCGATCCGTTCGTCCAGCTGTCCCTCCAGCTCGCGGTACTTCACGACGACCTTCTGCTGGAAGTCGAGCTCCTCGAATATATTTCCGTCTTCCCCTCTCTCCTTAACACGACTCATACCTGTCTCGGCAGAGACATCGAGCACAACGGTTAAATCTGGCTTTACAGCCTCTCTGTTGAGCTCCTTCACCCATTTAAAGTCTGCTCCGAGGACCGGCTGGTAGACGAGCGAAGAGTGGTAGTAACGATCACATACAACAGTATCGCCATCCTTGAGACGTGAGATCACTTCTTCCTCCAGGTGAATCATCCTGTCTGCGGCGAACCCTAGCGCTATCGTCTCAGGAGAGTGTTCCTCTGAAGATATCATCTCGTCGACCTTCTCACCAACCTTGTTTCCTGCCGGCTCGTAAGTGTAGTACGCGTCTAGTTTTTCGGCCAGCTTCTTCGCCTGAGTTGTCGTTCCGGCGCCGTCAGCACCCTCTACAACAATAAAAGTCCCGGGATAGTCGTTTTCTCTCACACCTGAAACAGGATCTGGAACGGTTTTTAATCTGACGGAGTGTCAACGAACTTTTAACGTTCCGACCATCATCCAGAAACATGTTTCAACAAGGCCAGCTGAAAAGCCTGGGTATCGCAACAGGTCTAATAATACTCAACATAACGCTGATGTGGGCGTTCGCGTTCACACCTCTTTCAACTGTAAACAACATACTGTTCGACAGGTTCTTCCTCCTGGGAGTGCTGGTGTACGGAGGGATGCTTACAGCAGGGCTCTGGATCGCCAGGACAGGTATAAGAGATCTCAACACCGGTATGGCGGTCGCGGGAACCGGTCTCGTCCAGCTGGCCTACGGCATTTTCGGAGCAGGGATACTGAACCTGCTTCCGTTTCAGATACAGGGAGTCGCACTACTGGCGACAGGCGTAATAACCACATTCATCGCTCTGCTCTCAGGAGCCCTGGTCTTCGGGACCAGTCACGACTTCTCGTCCTGGAGCAAGTACGCCAACTACATCTTCCTGGGAGTCCTCGGGATCTCGCTCGTCGGAAGCTTCTCGGGACCCTTCATAATTGTGGCCTTCCTGCTCGCCCTGTTAGGCTTCATAGTCTACCTCGTCCATCAGATCTACATGACGAAGACGAGGCCGAGCACACCGTTCCTCAACGGGATCGGGCTCTACACGGCCTACATGGGTGTCTTCGTCGAGATCCTTCAACTGGTCGTGCGGATGCTTGCGGACGAGTAGAGATAAGGGCAAGAACCCCTCGGCCCCCCTTCTTTCTATATTGTAGAACATTTCAGAGAGAATGCAGAAACAGTAATCGAAGCGCTGCGCACGGGTTGCGATCCAACAGAAAGTAAAAATAGCTTTAACCCAGAACTTCTTCCATGGAACACGAGGACCTTTCCGAGGCAGACCCAGAAGTCCACAAAGCACTGAAGAAAGAGGTAGAGAGGCAGGAGTCAGAAAGCCTGGAGATGATCGCCTCGGAGAACTTCGTTCCCAGACAGGTTCTACAGGCACAGGGAAGCGTTCTCACAAACAAGTACGCGGAAGGCTACCCCGGAAAACGGTACTACGCCGGGTGCGAGCACCACGACAGGATCGAAAACCTGGCTATAGAACGGGCCTGTAAGCTTTTCGACGCCGACCACGCAAACGTCCAGCCACATTCAGGTTCACAGGCGAACTTCGCCGCATACTTCTCAGTCCTGGAGGCAGGAGACAAGATCCTTGGACCTGTGCTGGCGCACGGAGGACACCTGACACACGGACACCACATCAACTTCTCCGGAGAGCTGTTCGACTTCGACACCTACCCTATAGACGGGGAGACAGGCGAGTTCGAGAAGGACGACCTGATCGAAGCCGCGGAAGAACATGATCCAGACCTCATAGTCTGTGGCTACTCCGCATATCCGCGGGAGATCGACTTCGAGGCGTTCAGAGAGGCCGCGGACCTCTGTGATGCAGTCCTGATGTGCGACATAGCTCACATATCAGGCCTGGTCGCCGCGGAAGAGCATCCGAATCCGTTCCCAGAATGCGACATAGTGACAACCACGACACACAAGTCGATCCGTGGAGCAAGAGGAGGAATGATACTCTGTAAAGAGGAGTACGCGGAGAAGGTTGACAAAGCAGTGTTCCCGTTCTCTCAGGGAGGTCCGCTGATGCACCAGATCGCCGGGAAGGCCGTCAGCCTCAGAGAGGCGATGAAACCCGAGTTTAAAGAATATGCGAAGCAGATAAAGAATAACACGAAGGCGCTTTCAGAGAAGTTGAAGGAGAACGGCTTTGACCTTGTCTCAGGAGGGACCGACAACCACCTAGTTCTCGTGGATCTGAGAGACGAAGAAGTTACGGGTAAAGAGGCCGAGAAAGCGCTGGAGGAAGCCGGTATCGTGGTCAACAAGAACATGGTTCCCTACGACCCGGAATCACCCATGGTGACCTCCGGCATCCGGATAGGAACACCCGCACTGACGACACGCGGGATGGAGGAGAAAGAGCTCGAGGAGATCGGAGAGATGATCGCGGAGAGACTGAAGAATCCTGAAGACGAAGAAATCAGAGAAAAAATCTCGGAAAGAGTTGGAGAGCTGCTCGAAGAGTTTCCTCTGTATAGAGACAGTGATGTCGAATACTAGAGAGTTTAAAACAGTTATCTGAGATGTCTCCACCATATGGACGGATACGAACCGGTGAAGCTCAGCGACATCCTTGAAGCGGACGCTCTAAGCATAGAGAGACGTCCACGAATGAAAGAAAGACTTGGAGATGGAACCTCACCTCATATGGAAGAGTACGACGTCGACCTGGAGACACAGTTAAAGGCTTACGACAGATATGTACAGGAGACCGATGCACCTCTCAGGGAAGATGTGAAAGACGAACTGCTCTACAACACCAAGCTGAAAGCAGTGGAGAGTTACGACCACTCTGAGAGGGAGAAACAGGTCGCAGCGGTCAACATAGTAAACGAGTATCTTGAAGGATTTCTGGACGATGTGAACGAGTTCGTCTCCGAGCAGGAATTATAATCTTCACGTCCGATAGGACTGTTTATGGAGCAGTACCTCGACCTGGTTGAAAACGTTCTCACACAGGGAAACCATAAGCCAAACAGGACAGGCGTAGACACCCTATCGACGTTCTCACAGAGCTACAAGATAGACCTGCAGGAAGGATTCCCTCTACTAACCACGAAAGACCTCTCCGGATACAGATGGAACTCTCTTATACACGAACTCCTCTGGTACTTCTCCGGCGAGGAACACATAAGGAATCTCAGAGAGGAGACAAAGATCTGGGACGCATGGGCCGACGAGGAAGGGAAGCTTGAGACAGCTTACGGCCGTTTCTGGAGAAGATACCCTGTTCCCGAGGAAGACTCACAGCTTCCCGGCGAAGCATGGGCTGACAGAGACTGTAAATGGGTGAACGAAGAGGAGGACGGAAGACTCACCTTCGACCAGATCCAGTACGTGATCGATACTCTCAACGGAGACAACCCCGACAAAGGACCAAACTCCAGGAGACTCGTGATCAACGCATGGCATCCATCCAACGCAGCCGTCTCAGGACTTCCACCGTGCCACTTCACGTACGTCATCAACGTACAGGACGGGAAGATCAACACGCATCTCACGCAGCGTTCAGGCGACACAGCACTGGGTATACCGTTCAACATCGCAGCATACGCACTGATAACCAAGATAATCGCTAAACAGACCGACTTTGAGCCCGGAGAGTTCTCACACACCATAGTCGACTCCCACATCTACTGCGGGAAGAACGAGAGAGGGGAATGGTACGGAGAGAACATGGAAGAGCTTAAGGAGAAGATCAGGAACGTCGAGTCGAAGGAAGGATACCTGGAAGTCAGAGACTGGCTTCTCGAGAACGCTCCAGAGGAAAGAGAAGGAGAGGAGAACTACGACCACGTACCAGGGCTTCTGGAACAGCTCTCACGTGAACCACGGGAGAGACCGGAGATGAAACTCTCCGACAAGTCCATCGACGAGTTGGAGTACGAGGACTTCGAGCTCGAGGACTACAATCCTCATCCCGGCATCAAGTTCTCAGTGGCAGAATAGTCGAGAAACCTCCTCTACACCCTTCTTTCATCTTCATTCTATCCTGCAGAACTATACATAGGTGTACAATCGTGTATTCTGTCTTTAACTACCTATCAGCAGAACTTTTCTCCAGAGTTGCCATGAGAGCCAGATACTTCACAGAGGAGATCATACCCACACTGGAAGAAAACGAGATAGAGGAGGGCGAACGGTTCCTCTCTAAGGACATCGAGGAAGAACTGGACAAGAGCTCCGCGAACATCGGACTGACCCTGACACACATGATAGACAGATACGATGTGCCTCTACAGTACGAAGGAGAAAACCCCAAACAGTACTTCGTGGAAGACTTCGAGGAACTACACGAATCAAGACAGGAGATATCCGAAGAACTGAAGGAAAGCGAGAATACTGACGAAGAGTTCACATTCAGCCAGATAAAACAGGATCTGACACAGGAACACGGCGGCCAACCCGTGGACGAGACCGACCTCGAGTCCTACCTCGTGAAACGGGTAGATATGTACGAGGACATACCGATGTTCTACATGAAAGTGGAACGCGCCAAAAACATCATGGAGAAACTGGAAGGCGAAGTACTTTTAGAAGACACAGACGAAACAGAAGTTGAAAGGAGCTACAAGGTGAGCGGATGAAGAAGACTATAATCGCAGCGGTATCGAAGAACGGAGTAATAGGAAAGAACGGAGACATACCATGGCACTACCCGGAAGACCTGAAACACTTCAAGGAAACAACCACAGGACACCCCGTCATAATGGGAAGGAAGACGTTCGAATCACTTCCGGAAGACTACAGGCCGCTTCCAGGAAGAGAAAACATAGTTCTGACACGTTCAGGCGTGGAGAACGACGAAGTCACGGAAGCCGGAAGCCTTGAAGAAGCGTACAGCAAAGCCGCAGAGGAGAGCGAAGAAGCGTTCGTTATAGGTGGCGAATCAGTCTACCGACAGTCGCTTCCCGAAGCCGACAGGATGATCCTGACGAGAGTCCACGACGAGTTCGACGGAGATACTTACTTCCCGGAATGGGACGAAAGTAAATGGGAAGAAGTCGGGAGAGATGAAAGAGAGGAAATCTCCTTCGTCAGATATACCCGGAGCTGAACCCAAACTACCGGTACTCCGACTCAAACCCGTAATCTAACCGTTCAACCCCTGTATCCAGCGCATCTATCTTGGAGAGCAGTTCTTCAGGACCGCTTCCCTCCATGTACTCCTCTACATCCCAGGATCCTTCAGGAGAGTCTATCCTCAGAACACCGGTCTCCGAACCCTCCGCATCCACGCGTTTACCAACCAGTACATGGTCGCCGTACTCGATAACCTCTTCATCGTATATACCTACGAAGCCGGTTTCACCTCTCAGAACCCTGCAATCGTTATCTCCTTCTACATTCAAATCTTCAAAGCCATGTTCATGGATCAGACCGCTTTCGACTTCTTCGACAAACTCTCCAACAGTGTAGCTATCCGAAACCTCTGAACCTGTGGATCCGCCCGCACCTATCAACTCATCCGTTATATCCTTCGTATTATTGAGCGACTCTCTCGCATTTCCAAGACTGCTTTCCAGAGCCTCATCATCTTTACCAGAACCGTTATTATTTTGTTTACCCATCGATAACCACGACAGAAATTCACGTATAAACTTTAACAACCTTACAAGAAGAACGGAGTCGAGATCCCGTGCTTCTGCCCAAAGCCTCTGGGCGACAGTGTCAAAAGGTTTCACTGGCATCATTTGAACTATGAAAGTAGAAAACCTGGAGATACCGGAGAGGATTAGAGAAGACTACCAGAGTTCGGGGATCACAGAGCTGAACCCTCCGCAGGAAAGAGCGGTGGAGGCAGGACTGATGGAGGAGGACGACATGATCGTGGCGGCACCGACCGCCTCCGGGAAGACGTTCATAGCGGAGCTGGCGATGGTGAACCAGGCCGTGAAACAGGGGAAGAAAGCCGTCTACATAGTCCCGTTGAAGGCTCTGGCTTCGGAAAAGTACAACGACTTCACGGAAAGGTACGAGGAACTGGACGTCATGATGTCGGTCGGGGACAAGGACGAGTCCGGCGACTACCTTGAGACCGCGGACATAATCGTTGTGACTTCTGAGAAGCTGGACTCGATGCTGAGGCACAACCCGTCCTGGATACACGAGATCGGTCTCGTGGTGGTCGACGAGATACATCTCCTGACATCGCCGAACAGAGGACCAACACTGGAGGTAACATTGACACGTCTGAGAGACATACTGGAGTTCCAGCTGCTGGGCCTCTCCGCCACGATATCGAACTCCGACGAACTAGCGGACTGGCTGGACGCGGAACTGGTCGAATCGGACTACCGTCCCGTCGACCTGAAGGAAGGAATAATGAACGGGAACGAGGTCGAGTACTACCCCGACGACTACGAGGAAGAAGACGAAGAAGATGACGGGTTCGACCCGAAAGGCTTCAGCACCGGCTCGGAGATAAAGGAGAAGGAGGAAGAGCCCGGTGAGACGGAGACTGTTCACATAGACGACAGGCACGGAAGGAACACCCTGAACCTTCTGGACGACACGTTGAAAAAGGAGAAACAGGCGATCGTGTTCTGCTCCTCGAGGAAAGGAGCGGAGAAGTCCTCCGACAGATGCGCAGGAATAACAGAGGAAGACCTCTCAAGGAAGGAGAGAAAGGAGCTGAAAGAGTACTCCGAGAAGATAGAGAACGTCCTCGGCAACCCGACATCACAGTGTAAACGCCTGGCAGAGAACGTCAGCAAGGGAGCGGCGTTCCACCACGCAGGCCTCTGTCTTTCAGGAGATTCGTTAGTGTTACACCCTGACGGAAGTTTTTCGCGCATGGACAAACTGGTTGAAAACGATAAAAAAGAAGCTATTGGACTGTCCGAATACGAACTGACAGAAAACACCATAAAAGAAAAGTATGAGCTAGATAAGAAACCTCTCCTGCAGATCACTACCACCACAGGTCGAGAAATTAAGGTGTCAAAAAACCATAAGCTCCCTGTATTAGGAGAGGACGGAATTATATGGAGGAAGTCGAAAAACCTGACTGAAGAAGATAGGATCGCGACGCCGAGAAAACTTGATATAGACGCCAATCGGCCTAACCTGCGTAAGATGCTCAGGGACGAAGTTAGAACATATAGAAAATATGATGAGGTAGAGAAACTGATTGAAGGTATAGACCCGGCAGAGATCGAAGGAGTCAGAACTAGATACACCAAAGACAGAAACATCTCTGTCGGCGCTCTTAGAGAACTTTGTGACAAAAAAGATGTAGACGCAGATAAATATTTGGATGAAGTGATGTCGAAAGCCGGTCAAAAGC